>Ga0073928_10008264_pt1 | contig 13139 bp, 13 predicted proteins | sample PaiPotPPA55metaG_FD_76969 | JGI IMG/M metagenome (GOLD analysis project Ga0073928, IMG submission 76969) | Iron sulfur acid spring bacterial and archeal communities from Banff, Canada, to study Microbial Dark Matter (Phase II) - Paint Pots PPA... ...
AAGCGCGCCTGAGCAGTTCCTGCGGGACCGCTTCGGCGGGCGGCAGGTCCCGCGCGTCGTTCCAGTCCGGCAGCACGCGCTCGGTCACATCGTAGATCCGATGAAAATTGCGTCGTTCCGCGACCATCAGTTCACCGGTCGCGAACAACACTTCCAGGTGACGTTTCTCGGGTTTCCAATCCCACCACCCGCTGCCGTTGCCGCCTTCGCGAGCGAAGTCCGCCGAGCGAATCGGACCAGTCGCCCGAATGCGTTCGAGCAGGCGCTCGATGTCGTCGCGATGTTTTGCATGCCAGTCTGCGGCGTATTTCCAGCCCATTCCGGCGGGATCAAGCATTCGATGACGCAACAACCCGTAGTCTTCTATTGGCACAAGGCAGGCCTCGTGCGACCAGTATTCGAACAGGGAACCCTCGGCCAGATGCTCGTCGAGCCATTGCGGCTGATAGTCGCCAAGGCGGCTGAATAACACAAGGTAAGGACTGCGTGCGACCACGTGGATGGTGTCGATCTGCAACTGCGCCATGCGGCGGATTGCGCCAAGCACGTCCGATTTTGTCGCCTTGCGGCGAGGCGGCGCAAGCAGGCCTTGGGCCATCAGATGCAGGGTACGGGCGGCCGACAGGGGAATTGTCTTCATGCGGTGGGCTCATGAGCAGAGGCGCGTAGGTCGGATACGTTACCAGAGGACCGGTTTGATCGCTCGGCGGCGAATCGCCTTCGCGCGGACTCCTGGACCACGCCGATATCCGGGCTCACCATCCAGTCTTGAATCACCGCACGGACGCACGGCGCGACACCACCGATCCTCGCGTGGAGGAGGGCAGTCATGCCTGAGCAGCTACGACCGATCGCGGCGCGGCCCCTCATACGCATCCCTGTCGTCGCCGTCATCTAAGCATTTTCCCCTACGCGCAAATCGCTTGACTGCGAAAAAATGGCAACCTACATTTTGATCCTGTTCATACATGTACTTTTTTAGATGGATAAGTAGGTCCGCTTGTTCACTACCGTAGCACGTCCGCTATTTTTACTACCGGGGGGTATATGAAGCTGGGTCGATACGCTGCATGTGCAGCGTTGTTGTCGTGTAGTTATGCTCATGCGGATTCTGGCGTGACGCTTTACGGTATTGTGGATGAGTTCTTTCAGTACGTTAACACGGGAAATCATTACACCGCAGCTATCGGATCGAGTTCCGAATGGGCCAGTCGTTTTGGATTAAAAGGCTCCGAAGATATTGGCGGCGGCAACAAGGTCAATTTCCAGCTCGAGAACGGTTTTAATCCTAACGACGGCACGTTCGCTTCCACAGGCCAGATGTTCAACCGGCAGGCGTGGGTGGGAATGTCGGGTAATTGGGGTGAAGTGAGACTGGGCCGCCAAAACTCGCCTGTCTTTTACGACCAGGGTTATCTGGACGCATTCGGAGCAGCGACTCAGGCATCCGGATTCAGCAACCTGATGACCTATGTTGTGCGCACGAGTAATACCGTGTCGTATCAATCGCCCGTCATAGGAGGCTTGCAGGCGGGTGTATACGCGGGTTTCGGCGATGCTGGCGGATTGCGCTCGGCGGGTTCGAGCTATCAGGCCGACCTCCAGTACAACAGCGGCCCGATTGCCGCTACCGTGGCTTGGCAGGCCGTCAAGAACGCTACTAATTCCTCGACCGATACCGCTGTTGAGGCAGGCGCCTCCTACACCATCCAGAAGGCGACGATTTATGCCGGCTATGCCGCCAGCAGATGGACGGACATCAATCTGAATGTCAATGTTTATGGTGTATCCGGTAAATATCAATTCACGCCTACGGTATTTGTCGCATTAGGTTATACCGCTTTACACGATAAAACCCCTGCTGCCAATAATGCGAATCAGATTGCCGCAATGGCTCAGTACGATCTCTCTAAGAATACCAGCGTATATGGCACGATTTCATATTTGACCAATCACAACCAGGCGTCTTATACGCTGGCCGGATCCGCTAATCCAGGCTTGCCGCTGGCTTATCCCGGCGCCAATCCGCACGGCATCTCGATCGGCATGTTCCATAAATTCTAGCGTTCATTTTCGGTGTGGCATGCGACAAACATGTTCATACATGTTCGCCTGGGAATCACTTTCTTGCTCCCTGCGCTCAGGACGGAAAGGTCACCACGATCGGGGGCGCTGCAATGAAAAAACGTTTGAACAATGTGGGCGCGTCGAAAGCGGAAATGGTCGCTGCGGCGATCCAGGATGAGATCTTGACCGGACGCCTGCCATACGGCGTTCTGCTGGAAAGCGAAAGTGAATTGGTGCAGCGGTTTTCGGTCAGCCGGAACACCGTTCGCAAGGGCCTCGAAGAACTGATGAACACGGGCCTGATTACCCGCAAGGTCGGCGTGGGTTCGTTTGTCACCTACAACGGGCAGACGCTGGATAGTTCGCTGGGCTGGTCAAAGGCGCTCGAAACGGCGGATGGCGGTGCGCAAACCCGGTTGCTGCAAATCAGGGTGATCCAGGATGAAAAGCTCGCTGCTGAACTCGCGCTGGAACGGCCTGCATTTATCGCAGTGGACCGGTTGCGGGTGTTGGCGGACTCGGAACGGCCGATCTCGCTTGAACTGAGCCGGATTCCGTTTTCTGACCGGTTGGCGGATCTGCCGTTGCAAGGGCTGATTGGCGGGTCGCTGAACCAGACCTTGATCGAATACGGAATGGCCGCGGATCACGGCGAGGAATGGGCGGAGGTGATCGGACTCGAACAGGCCAACGCCGAGATCCTGAAGCACCCGCCGGGCACGTCGTTCCTGCGAACCCGTCGTCTTACTCGCGACAAGAACGGCAACCCGGTCGAATACGTCGTCAGTCTGCTCGACCCTGCCTATTTTGGATTGCACCTCGAGTTTTGAAAATGCCAGAGGCGGGTGAGCAGGGCAAGGGCACCCGGATTGGAATGGTCACTGCGCTTGATGATTCACTAAGTTGTATTAACTAGCTACTGCCGCAGCCTGTGCTGCTTGAGTTCAACCTGATTGCCGGGAGTCCATGAGATGGCATTGATCGATAAAGTATTGAAACGGGCACTGACGTGCGTGATGGCAACGGCCGCCCTGGCTTCGTTCACCGCACACGCCGAAGATGTACACGTGCTGAACTGGAAGGGGTATGGCACGGACGAGCCTTGGGCGCTCAAGGAGTTCGAAGCGAAGACCGGGTATCACGTGGTCAACGACTTCTTCAACTCTGAGCAGGAGATGCTCACCAAGCTGCGCACCAATCCGGGCGCGTACGACGTGGTGATGGTCAATAGCGCGTTCAACCAGCAAGCACGCGAACAAAACCTGCTGCAGCCTATTGATGTGACCGGGATGTCGAACGTCGCGGACCTGAACCCCAAGATGCGCCACTCGCATTTGCTCGAGATTGGCGGCCAGAGCTACGGCATTCCGTGGGTGTGGGGCGTGACGTCGTTCGCTGTCAACGACACCAAGGTCCATCCGGCGCCAGACACCATCCAGGCGCTGTGGGACCCGGCGTACAAAGGCCATGTCGGCATCCGCGACGACGCTATCGAAGCGGTCCAGTTCGCGGCGCTGGCAACGGGCCAGAACATCAACGACATCAAGAATCTCGATGCCGTCAAGGACAAGCTCAAGGCGCTGACCGGCCAGCTGAAAACGTTCTGGAGTTCAGAGAACGACTGGAACCAGTATGTGGCGTCGGGGGTGTTTTATATCTCCACGTATTGGAGCGGATCGGCCGCACGCGCACGCAACAAGTTCAACCTCCCGGTCACCTTCGTGATCCCGAAGGAGGGCGCAATCGGCTGGCTGGATTCGCTGTCGATTCCGAAGGGCGCGCATAACGTCGCGGGGGCGAAGGCCTTCATCAACTACATGATCGATCCGGGGTTCTACACGCAGTGGGATTCTCGCGTTGGCGCGCCGGTCTCGGCAAACGTCAAGGCGGTTGCAGCGTTGCCGGCGAATGCGTTCAACCGCGCGGTGCTGGCGAACCCGTCGGTCCAATCGCGGATCCAGTTCCAGGAGCCGATCACCGACGACAAGCGCAAGGCCTACCTGCAGTTATGGCAGGAAATCAAGGCCCAGGCCGACTGACGACGTTCAAGGAAGTGCCATGAAATTTGCCCTCAGTTCGCCGCAAGGCCGACCGCTGGTTCGCGCCATGACGCTGGCCGGGCCCGCCTACGTGTGGCTCCTGCTTGCGGTGTTCCTGCCTTTGTCGGTCATGCTGTTCTACAGCTTCATGTCCGACGTGCCGACGAGCGGCGGCAACTGGTCGCTGACGTTCCAGAACTACCTGACGTTCTTCGATGAACCCCTGTATCGCAAGCTGATGGTGCGTTCACTGGGACTCAGCGCCCAGGTCACGCTGATCTGCACGGTGCTGGGTTTTCCGTGCGCCTACATGCTTGCGAAGGTAATACGCGGACGCACGCGTGAAGCGCTGTTCCTGCTGATCATCCTGCCGTTCTGGAGCAACGGGCTGGTGCGGATATTTTCCTGGAACATGGTGCTGCGCAGTGGCGGGGTAGTGGACTGGGTGCTTAATCATCTGTGGCCGTGGACAGTCAACACCGACCTGATGTTCTCCTATCCGGCAATCGTGATCGGGCTGGTGCATTCCTACCTGCCTTATTCGGTGCTGACCGCTTATCTGAGCTTGCAGGCTATTGACGACTCGCTGATTGAAGCGGCCCGTTCAATGGGTGCAGGGCGCCTGACCATCCTGCGCCGGCTGATCCTGCCGCTTGCCATGCCCGGCATGCTGGCGGGCGCCGTGCTGACCTTCGTGCCGGTAGTGGGGGCGTTCATGGAGCCCAGGTTGCTTGGCGGGCGCAAGGGCACGTTCATTGGCACGGTCATCGAGGACCAGTTCGTCGCGGTATTCAACTGGCCGCTTGGCGCCGCACTGTCGTTCACGCTGCTGGCCCTCGTGCTGGCCATCCTGTTCGCCGGCATGCGGCTCTCGCGGAGGAAGGATAAATGAAGCAGGACAACACCATAGGGTCACTCGAGCTTGACTCGCCGGTCCTCTCCAACGCGCCGCATACGCCGCGCCGCAGAATGTGGAGCGTAGGCGCGGTACTTGCCGCGATCGGTTACGGATACGTGGTCGTCATGATCGGCTTTCTGTATTTGCCGATCCTGGTCATGGCGCTGATGTCGGCTAACGCGTCGCCGCTCTACGAACTGCCGTTTCATTTCACCACGCACTGGTATCAGGCGCTAGCCGAGGACGGCGTGCTGAAGGCCGCTGCCTTCAGGAGCATCGAGATCGCGCTGTGGACCACGCTGTTGTCCACTATTCTTGGCGTGATGGCGTCGCTGGCGTTCTTTCGATACGACTTCGCTGGCAAGCGTTTCCTGCAGGCCATGCTGTTTCCGCCAATGGCGATCCCGTGGCTGATCACAGGCACGGCCATGCTGATCTTCTTCTTTGCGATTGGTATTGGGCGTGGCTTGCACGCCATCCTGCTGGGGCACGTGGCGCTCGCGTTGCCCTACGTGATCATCGTGGTCGGCGCGCGCTTGCGTACGTTCTCACCTGAGCTGGAGCTCGCTGCCCGTTCGCTTGGCGCGAGCGGCTGGCAGATCACGTGGCGCGTGACCTTGCCCGCCATTGCGCCCGGCGTGGTGGCAGGGGCCTTGTTTGCATTCGCCGTGTCGTTCGATCAGTTCGTGGTGTCGTACTTCCTGTCCGACCCGGGCGAGACCACGCTGCCGGTCGAAATCTATAGCGCTATTCGCAAGGGCTTTACGCCCGAGATCAACGCAATTTCAACCATCATCATTGTCGTGTCGATGGGCACGATGTTGATCGTGTCACGGCTGTACCGATTTGGTGGAGAGCAATAATGGCCGAAGTCAACGTAATCAAGGTATCCAAGCAGTACGGCGAGTCACGCGCACTGGACGACGTGTCCATCCGTTTCGCGGAGGGTGGGCTCTATGGGTTGCTCGGCCCGTCCGGCAGCGGCAAGACGACGCTCCTGCGCATGATTGCCGGCTTTGTGTTTCCGGATAGCGGGCAGATTCGCATCGACGATCAGCCGGTCGAGCGCTTGCCTGTGGAGCGGCGAGAGATTGGCATGGTGTTCCAGAACTACGCGTTGTTCCCGAACATGAATGTTGCCGACAACGTCGCATTCGGGCTCTCTGTACGGCATGTCGACAAGAGCGAGATCAAGCGGCGCGTGGGCGAGGTGCTGGACCTCGTGCAACTCGGTAGTCTGCACGGGCGCCGGATCAATCAATTATCGGGTGGGCAGCGCCAGCGGGTCGCGTTGGCCCGCGCTATTGTGACGCGTCCTCGCGTGTTACTGCTCGACGAGCCGCTGAGCGCGCTGGACAAGTCGTTGCGGGTGGACATGCAGGTCGAATTGCGCCGCATCCAGCGCGATGTCGCGATCACAACGGTATTCGTCACGCACGACCAGGAAGAAGCGCTTACGTTGAGTGATCGTGTAGGTATCCTGCGCGATGGCCGGTTGATCCAGGAAGGGACCGCACGCGAACTCTACGATCAGCCGGCCAGTGAGTTCGCCGCCACTTTTCTCGGCGATGCAAACATTCTCAGCGGACGCCTGGAGACAGGCGGCATGCGCGTTGACGATGGCAGCCTGATTCGTTTCGGGGTGCGCTCAACGGTATCGAACCAGACGAAGTGCGCGGTTCGTCCGGAGAAAATCGCGCTTCAGCGTGCAACCGGCGAAGCCGTTCCGAGTGCGCATAACCGGCTCACGGCGCAGGTTGCGCATCACGTCTTTGCCGGTGTCAACACGACCTATATGCTCGACTGGTGCGGGAAGCGGCTCAAGGTCCACGTGCAAAACTCCGGCGACGACCTAATTCCAGTCGGCTCGCAAGTGACGTTGAGCTGGTCGCCCGACAGTACGATCCTGGTTCATTAGGCCGTTGTCGAGACGCGGATTCGTCGAGCGCCAGCGGCGTCAAACGGCCGCAGGCAACTCGTGGGCTCAGGGCAAACCGGACGATCGGCGCGACCGGTTTGCCTGCGTCGCTGCGGGTTTTAACAGCGGCCGCGGTGCAATCGTTGTCGACATCACAATGGATGTTCGCGTCTCGCCATACAAATTAATCCGCCCGATAAGTTGCTCAAGGTGCGCCACATCCTTGGCGGCCAGCTTCATCACGTAAGAGTCCGCACCGGTTACGTGATAACACTCGAGCACTTCAGGAATGCCCTCAAGCACTTTCGTAAATTTGGCCTTGGCGGGTTGCGCGACTGTGATGCCGATGAGCGCCGTGACCTGATAGCCGACCTTATACGAATTCACGCGCGCGGCGACACCTTCAATCACCCCATTCTCTTCCAGGCGCTTGACCCGCTCGGTCACGGCCGGAACGGATAAGCCAACAGTCTTTGCTAACGCTGTGAACGTGGTTCGGCCATCCGTTTGAAGCGCTTCAAGGAGTTTCCAGTCCAGATCATCCATTTTTTCCTTGACCTTATATTTTCAGGTGATTGGACGAGTATACCTTAAAGATTGCATGTTCCTGGACCGTCGGCCTACTTATCATGAATGCTTTCACGGGAGACCATCATGCTCTTTCTGAAGGCAATGTTGATTGGCCTGTGCATAGCTGCACCGGTCGGTCCTATCGGCATGTTGTGCATCCAGCGCAGTCTCAGTCTGGGGTTTCGTTCGGGAATAGCCACCGGTCTAGGCGCCGCGAGCGCGGACGCGTTCTATGGACTACTCGGAGCGCTGGGTTGTGCGGGACTCGTTACCGCGTTTCCGAAGGGTGCATTGACCCTCCAGATCGCAGGCGGATGTTTTCTCGTCTACCTCGCATTGACTATTGTGCGTGGACAAAGTGCGTCCCAAACATCTCAAGCCGATGCATCACCAACCAGGCACTACTTTCTTTCTACATTCCTGCTGACGCTTTCCAACCCGCTAACGATCTTGTCCTTTGTCGCCATTTTTGCGGCCGTTGGGGCAGCGCCGGTAAAGACAGTGAGATTCGGCTATTTCATCCCGATGGTCATGGTCACCGGGGTCTTCCTCGGATCGCTTCTGTGGTGGCTGTGTTTAAGCGGCTTTACATCCGCGCTGCGGACACGGGTTTCAGTGTCGATGACAAGAGGGATCGCCAAGGTGTCGAGCCTGGCCATCTCCACGATCGGCATCGTCCAGATTGTGTCGGGCGGCTACCGGCTAATAGCGGGAAGCTGAGCTGCCTTCTCTATTTTCGGGAGCGGTAAGCGAAGTGAAGAGGCGCGATAAGCAAGGTATAGGCATCTCACGCTGCCGGAGCATGCATGCCGACACATGGTCGGGAGCGCAGGCTTAATGTGGGGTCAAGCGGAAAATCAGAAGTAAAATGCGCGCTTACGACCCGTGGAAGCTGGTGCAAATCCAGCACGGTCGCGCCACTGTGACCGGTTGCAGCGCAAACCGGAAGTCAGACCTCGGCGTCGTATACCTCTTTCTGACATTGGGGCGCGCACTCCCCGGGAGACATTCATATGACCGATACTGCCCGCGATCCTGGCTTGCAGCCAGGCCGGCATCCACTCGATTGTCCAGCTTGGTGTACCGCGGTGGACAAGCCCCCGCATCACTGAACCCGGTGCCCGCTTGTCCGCCTGGTCGCTTTTGCACGGCCAACAGCTCAGGCATGAGCTGGCATCCGCTTCGCGAGATTGCTCATGGCAACGCGACGATATCCCTGCCGCCGCGCATGTCCGCCGGTTGGTCTCGTCGAAGCAGGCCATTGCATTGTGTTGTGTTGTGGATCCCGCAGCCGGGCAGGGCTGTCATCCAATCTTCGAATAACAAGGCGTCTTCCGCATGAAGTTCCGTCGTTTCATCTTCACCTCCGCGCTGACTGTTTCGGCATGGCAGGTTGCACAGGCTGCCGACGACTCGTCGTTGCCGCAGCGGGAGCAGCTTCCTGACTCGGCCACGCTGCCGAATATTCTTGTCACCGGCGACACGCAGCACCTGCCGCAATCGTTCGACGGGCGATACGCGTCGACACAAGTCTTGACACGCGCGGATCTGGATCATCTGTCGCCCAGTGACCCCAGCATCACGCAGGCCCTCGCGACACTGCCCGGCGTCACCGTTTCACAAAACGGCGGACCGGGCTCGCTGGCCTCCGTCAGCATCCGCGGTTCATCGGGAAACCAGGTCGCCGTGTTCATAGACGGTATCCGCGTGGGTTCTGCGACCACGGGCCAGGCTGCGTGGGCGGACCTGCCGACCTCCGCCTTCGATCGCGTCGAAGTGATCTCAGGGCCGGCCGCCGCTTCATTTGGCGCGGATGCAGTGGGCGGCGTTATCCAGCTCTTTACAAACCGCGCGTCGAATCAGCCCAACCAGACCACGATTTCCATGGGCGGCGGCTCCAACAAAACGTTCGATACTCAATTCCGCACGTCAGGCAGCATTCCGTCCACGGGCCCGCTCGCGGCGCTGGCCGGACTGACCTACTCGCTGGGCCTGCACGACTACAACACCGCGGGAATCGATGCGACCCAGCCGTGGGCCTACGGGCATGAGGATGGCCGTAACCCGTACCATGCTCAGGACGTGGATGCACGCCTTGGCTACGCGCATGACAACTGGTCGATCTCCACATTCGCGCTCTATCACCGGTCCGACCTGTCCTACGACAATGCCGGCGGCGACGACCGTCAACTCGATCATCAACTGACAACCGGCCTTGCGTTCCACCTGGATATCACGCCCTTTACGCAGTTTGACCAGTCGGTCGGCTACGCCACGGATCGCCAGTTCCTCTATGCGAACAACCCGGCTATCCCGACCGATGAGATCGACTCCACACGCCTTAGCATGTCGACCTCGCTGACCCATCAGGAACGCGGACTCACGCTCTTCAGCCTGCCCCTGTCCGGCGAGACCAAGCTCGCCTACGACTTCACCCGCGAGCAAGCCTTCCTGCCGGTCGACATCCCCACAGGCGTGCCGACGCGTAACGATTCGGCCGTGTCGCTGCATCAGTCGGTCACGCTGGGCGCGTTGACGGTGTTCCTTGCGGGCCGCCACGAGATCATCCAGGGCCAGTCGGTGAATACGGGCAATGTTGCCGTTTCTTATGCCATCACTCCGGTTTATACCGCGCGCATTTCCTATGGCAACGCGTTCCGCCTGCCCACGTTTAACGACCTGTATTATCCGGGTTACTCGAACCCGAACCTGCTGCCCGAGCGCAGCGACACGGTCGAAGCGGCACTTGATGCCACCACGTCGTTCGGGACCTTTACGGCTGCTGTTTATGACACCCGGGTGCACGATCTGATTGCTTACCAATCGGTGACTTATCTTCCGGTGAACGTAGGCCGTGCGCATATTCAGGGTATCGATCTGTCGTACAAGGGCACGCTCGGCAACTCGACGCCGGTCAGTCTCGCGATCGGCGTCCTGAATCCGCAGGATGTCACCGGCCAGACCTGGCTTAACCGTCGTCCGCGCCAGACCGTCAGCCTGAGCATCGACCATACGTGGGACGAGTTCCAGCTGCACGCGCTGAGCACGGGCGTCTCGCTGCTTTACGGCGGATCGACTTACGATGACCAGGCCAACGCAATTTATCTGCCGTCGTACACTACGGTCGGCCTGCGTGCTGCCTACAAGGTCAATTCGCATCTCACCGTGTCCGCGAACCTGTCCAATCTCTTTGACCGGCAGTACGTGACCGCATACGGTTACAACACGTTGGGCCGGACGGCGTTCGGTAAAATCGCGTATACGTTCTGACTACTTATCATCATCATCTGATCGAGACATCTTCATGAAGCGAATCCTGATCATTGGAATTGGCGCCGGCAACCCCGACTACGTGACCATACAGGCGGTCAACGCACTCAACGAAGTCGATGTCTTCTTCGTGATGGACAAGGGTGTCGCCAAGGAAAAGCTGATCGCGTTGCGCAAGGAAATTTGCCGGCGTTTCATCAAGGGTAGTGACTATCGCTTTGCCGAGGCAACCAGTCCCGAGCGGGCGCGAGACGTTGCCAATTATCGGGCGAGCGTCGAAGATCTTAACGATGACAAGCAGGCCGTGTTCGAGCGGCTTATCGCCGAAGAGATGTCCGACGGCGAATGCGGGGCGTTCCTGACATGGGGCGACCCGGCACTGTACGACAGCACTATCCGGATCATTGACGCGATCATCAAGAAGGGCGGTCACGATCTGAAGTATGAAGTGATCCCGGGGATAAGCAGTATTCAGGCTCTGGCGGCTCAGCACAAGATACCGTTGAATCTCATTGGAGAGTCGATCGAGATCACGACCGGGCGGCGGATAGCCGAAGGGTTCCCGGACAACGTCGACAGCGTGGTGGTGATGCTGGATGCCGAAGGCGCTTACAAACGTTTCGTTGATCAGGATATCGATATTTACTGGGGTGCTTATATCGGCACGCCGGACGAGATCCTAGTGTCCGGAAAACTCAAGGATGTCGCCGGCGAGATCGACCGGCTTCGTACGGAAGCGCGCAAGGCGAATGGCTGGATCATGGATAGTTATCTGATGCGAAGGAACAGGTCCCGCGGGGAGGGTTAGCGCGCAGGCTGCGAAAGTTTCTTTGAAGGCCGTACGGGCTGACTGAGGCTTAGATCTTTATATCGACCACCAGGCCAATCGGGGTCCACCGGATCCCTCTAGTCTCCTTGCCCAAACCGTCCAGCACGTCTGCCAGCGACACCTCGCTCCCATTGCCGTCAGGCGCTACATAGGATTGCAATGCGTTGTCCAGCGTGTTGACAGCGCCAGCAATCGCGCTGCTGTCCGTTGAACCCTGATCATTGCCGGAAGTGGAACTGAGGGGGGCATCGAGTTGCCAGCCCCATGTGTCGGCTGAGCTATTGCGCTCCGCAGCCGTGGAACGGACAGTCTGCGCAAGCTCTCCAATGGACGAGCCAAGATCGACATAGGCCGATGTCACCGGGTCCGTTGACGCAGTGCCAGCATCTTGCTGAGCGGGCGGAGTGAGGGCGTGTTGCAGGACCAACGCCTGATACAGCGCCACCAGGAACTGCTGACCTGCACTTTTATTCGCATCACCTCGCGCCTGGGACCCGGTAGTGCCCGCGTTGTCCGAAAAGGAACCCGTGTCGGTGGAGCTGCCGGTCGTCGTCGCAAACCCGCTTGGGTCGATTCCCATGCGCTGCAACGTGAGCTTGAGTGCCTCCATCAAGGTATCCCCACTTCCTGAGGATGTCTCGGCCTGCGGCCGCTTGGGAAGCGTGCTGCTTGGTATATTGGTCGACGGTTTCGCCATGCTATTGGAAAAATCCGACGATGAAACTGACATAGTGGAAGCGAGGGCCATGATGTCTTTGGGGTGTCCTGTGATGTCGAAGCGGATGTGTCGATCAGGTTCGCAGTGCTGCATATGGCAGGGTGGCGAATATACGGATTAGTCCGCCTAAACGTCATAACGACATGGCCGCTGAAATCTTTAGGACCATAATGAAAAAGTAAGAATTCGGACTGGCCGGCAGCCGAACAGTCTTGTGGACGAGCCGCTCGGGGCCGACGATGAAAGATCCGGCGATGCGGCAAACATACTTTGCTAGCGGTATTCGGATTCCCGGATAGTCGGCGCAATGGTCTTCAGCCACACGTCCGACGGGGAAATTCCATGGGTCGACATCGAGCGGAGAACTAAGGAGCTTTAAGAAGGAGCAATAGACGTAGCGATTCGAAGCCGGGTGACCGGCTTCCCGCGAGACAAGCCTGCCGCGATCAGCAGGGGCGCCACACTCATGTAATGAACACAATCCGGTTTTCCACCCCCGAGCTGCATTCCACGAAATAGGAGGCACGGGCGGCCCTTATGTCGAGCAGGACGCGTTCAACACCTTCAGCACCAGGGATTTCATGCAAATGGGTTTTAACAATAACGTCCGAACCCGGCCTGGCTAACACCTCGCGCCGGACTTCCATGAGATGCCTGATGGCCTCTCGTTGGCTCATAAAATACAGATTCATCAGCAACGTGTCCTTGCCGCAGTTAAAGCGGCGTTAATAGACGCTGCTTCCTGTCCCGCCCGCAAGCATTGCGAGGCACTGGAAACACAGGTAGATCCTGCCACCGCTGTTAGCGGGCGGAGACTTCTCCCGACATGA
>Ga0073928_10008265_pt1 | contig 13139 bp, 12 predicted proteins | sample PaiPotPPA55metaG_FD_76969 | JGI IMG/M metagenome (GOLD analysis project Ga0073928, IMG submission 76969) | Iron sulfur acid spring bacterial and archeal communities from Banff, Canada, to study Microbial Dark Matter (Phase II) - Paint Pots PPA... ...
CGAACGCTTTGACGGGAGTGACGGCTTGGCTTCCGCTTCGGAAACCGCGTCAAGTACAACTAGACGCTCAATACTGTAGGTGCCGTTCCGGTCGAGAAATCAGTAAGATTGGCGACGAGAAAGTCGATCAGCAGTCTTGTTCTGTGAAGTACGCGCCTATTAGGGTAAAGCAGCCACAATCCTGGAAGTTCACTGTCCGGATAGACGCACTTGTAGTCGGGAAGAATACGGACAAGCCGTCGGGCTGCAATATCCTTATTCACGAGTGCCTGTGATAGACGTACGATGCCTGTTCCCTTACGAGCCAACTCGAGCAACACAGCAAAGCTATCGGATTCCATGAACGGCTGGAGGCGATAGGAAACCAGTTGTCTGCCAAGGAGAAAGCACCAGTTGTTTGACTCGTTCGTTGAGTGCATCAAGCACCGATGTGCAGCAAGTTCCTGCGGTGTCTTAGGCTCTCCGAACCGCTTTACGTAGCCTGGTGAGGCGCACAAAATCCGTTCGAATTGATACAGGCAGTGACCGATCAGGCTGGAGTCTGGAATCCGCCCTGCGTGTATTGCGATGTCGTATTGCTGTTCGACCAGATTGACCAGGCGGTCTGTTGTCGAGATCGAGACCCGTATCTGGGGGTAACGCTCGCTGAATTGTGTGATGAGACTCGGCAATTGCTCCACCGCGAAATAGGGAGCAGCCACCATTCGGATCAACCCGGACGGGTTGCCTTGAAGTGCAGCAAGGTCGTCGGCGAGCGCCTCATGGGCCTCGATATTCTGCTTCGCCCATCGCAGCGCAAGTGCTCCTGCCTCTGTCAATTTGATACTGCGAGTCGTGCGCTCGAATAGACGTACCGTCAAAGCATCTTCCAACTGAGCGATCTTCCTCGTCGCGAGCGACGGCGACAGGTCCAACGTCCTGGCAGAACCCGCAATGCTGCCGTATTCAACAGTCGCCACGAACAACCTGAGCACCTCAAGATTAACCAACGACTTGTCTCGCACGCCGCCTCTCCCGTCCTCGCAGTTCGAAATAAGTCTCGGTGGGGATGGGCCCCCACGAGGCTTCGCCCATCACCGATGAAATCCATCATGGCGCAGATTACGTCACTGTCCCGTTGCGAAGCGACAGACGAAACAGCGACTCGGCCGTGACCTCGAAATACTCGGCCGGCGGTCCGCCGCGCAGCACCGGACGTGCCTTCGCCGTATTATAAATTCCATCCTCGAGCAATGTCTTGTCGATGTGTATTCCCTGGACTTCCCCTAAAACGAGCCACGCATCGATGGGGTCTCCTGCCGCGCTGCGCAGTTGGATGATCTGGGAACATTGACATTCGAACGCAACGGGACTTTCGGCTACGAGCGGAGCAGCGACGATTCGTCCTGCCACTGGGGTGAGGCCAGCGAGCTTGAACTCGTCTGTATCCGCATCGCACTGCGCGGCGGTCTGATGCATCGCGTCAGCAAGCTCTCGTGTCGCAAGATTCCAGGTGAACTCTCCCGTTGCCTCAACATTGCGTAACGAATCTTTGCGCCCCAAACTGCAGAAACCAACGATCGGCGGCCGATAGCTAAACACGTTGAAAAAGCTGTAGGGCGCGAGATTATAGTCACCCGTGTGTGCTCGCGTCGAAATCCACCCGATTGGGCGCGGAGCGACGATGGACTTGATAGGGTCGTGCGGTAATCGATGGCCCTCCGATGGCCGATAGAAGTGGAAATTGTCGCACGAGCGATGAACCATGATTGTGTGCATCCTTGCAGTTCATACTGGAAATTTGCTTAACGAGCACGCCTCGCAGGCGCCAACCTGCTACGTGTCTAGATATGCAATCTAGCTGGCGTCCTTTATTGCATCGCCATGCAAATGCTTGTGTGATTCATTGAGAAATCGCCCATGTAGGGAGAGCACTACGGGACAAATGAAGATTAATGCGGCAATCACTGCAACCGCCGACCGAAAGCCACCGGTATAGTCGCGGAGGATGCCGACTAGTTGTGATCCAAAATATCCGCTCGAGGTACCGATCGCAGTGATCATTGCAGTCGCGGAAGCCGCGGCCGTACCAGACAACGCCGAGGTTGGCCAGGTCACCAAAAGCGGGAACGACGACGAACAACCGAAGTAAGTCACACACATGCCGGTCATGACAAACAAAAGGCTATTCGGTTGCCATGCCGCCATGAGAAGTCCACCACCGGCGAGAACACCGGAGATGACAAGGTGCCATCTTCTATCGCCCGTTCGGTCTGCATCCCATGTCCAAAGAAGTAGCCCGAGTATGCCGGAGAGGCCAGGCAGAACCGTCAGATACCCGATCGTCGTGGTCGGTAAGCGGAACTCTTTTAGAATCAGTGGTAACCAGAGACTGATTGAGTACAGACCCAAGCCAATTGCGAACCAACAAAGAGCGAGAATGATGACTCGTGGTTCGAAAAGGCTTTTCAGCGTTGATGCACCAAAGTCAACGTTACGGCGACCGTCCGACTCCAACGTCTGTGTCAACCATTCGCGTTCATCTGCCGGCAGCCATTTGGCTGATGCCGGATTATCACGCAGGTAGAAAAGGCAAACGATGCCTAGAAGCACAGCGGGGAGTCCTTCGATAAGGAACAACCATTGCCATCCTGCGAGATGGGCCGTCTGGTCAAGCGATAGAAGTTGCCCTGCCAGTGGACCGGCGATCACTAACGCGACGGCTCCAAAGGAGCCGAATCGGCCATAAATTCGCGCTCGATAGCGATCAGGCGTCCATAGGCTGAGAAAATAAATCGCCCCCGGATAAAAACCGCCTTCGGCTGCACCGAGAAGAAAGCGGCACAAATAAAAGCTTCGGGGGCCAGTGATAAACGCCGTAGCGACCGCAACAAGACCCCACGTTATCATGATGCGGGCAATCCACAGTCTTGCCCCAACACGCGACAGCAAGATGTTGCTGGGTACTTCACACAATATATAGCCAAGGAAGAACACACCGGCACCTCCGCCGAACACAGTCGCAGAGAAGCCCAACTGCGCGTTCATCTGCAGCCCCGCAAAAGCCAGATTCGTTCGATCGAGCCAACTGATAGTAAAGCACAACCCCATGAATGGAATCAGCCGCCACATCACCCGACGCATCGTTCGACGTTCAATATCGTCAACCATTTGCAAATTCCTCAATATCCGGTTCGAATCAAGTCACCTGACTACCTGCATCCTCGGTTTCGCCGACGCAAAGTCCAGGAAATCAGAAGCGAACCCGCAGCCCGGCGACAGTCGCCACCTGATTTCTGGTACTTGAAGGTGAGGCGTTGTAAATCTGGGCGTGTTGTGCCGAGCCACCTGCTCGCTGAACCATCTCGATTAGAGACAAGTCAGTACGTTTGCTCAAGGAGTAAACGAGTCCAACATTCAGCTGTTGATACTTGGGCGTTGCTCCCGACGAATAGCGGCCGAAGGTGAACGTGTAGCCGGCACCTACCAACAGCGGACCAGCTCGATGAGTGAGCGTCAATTCACCGTTCTGCAAGCGCAGACCACTCGAATCAAGATAATTGAACAATACGTTTGTGTAGACGAATGTGGCACTGATACTGCCAAAGTCGTAGCCGAGGCCGGTGCCAAAGATTCTCTGCAGCGATGCAGCCGCTCCTGTCTGACTTTTTGTAAACGGAGACGAGTAACCATACTCATCGCTATCCACCGCACCTTGCGTGTTTGTCGAAGAAGCAGGTTGATTGAACTGCGATACGCCCGCGCCAAATCTGAACGCATCGTGATGGTAATACAGGCCGAAACTGTAGGCGTTATTGTTTCTGAAAGCTGTCGAATTGGAAAAGGCGTACTGCGCCGCCACTTTCAGCCCAGCGATTTCTGGCGATGAGTAGCGTGCCGAATTATTGAAGCGAACGTCGTTGTACAAATTGTCGTTGTCCCCGACGTGAGTCCCAAACGACGCAAACTGCACAGCTGATTCCGACCAGGCGAGTTCCTGGACCATTTCATCATATTGTCGCCCCAATGTAACGGTGCCGAAGGAGTCAGACGCGAGTCCTACCCATGCTTGCCGACCGAATAGACGACCCCCTTGTCCAAGAGCACCATTGGCAATCGAGAAGCCGTTTTCCAGATCAAAAATAGCTTGTGTTCCGCCTCCAAGATCTTCTGTACCTTTTATTCCAAAGCGCGGGAGCTGCTCCGGGCCAGAGAAAAATGCAAAACGCGACTTGCCCGCATAGTTCGGGACATAAAAGAATCCCGCGGATATCACTCCATACATGGCGACAGAACTCTGCGCCTTAACCATATCTGGTGCCCCAATGCTGCCGGCCAAAATCATCGAAGAAATCAGAATCTTTCGGACGCGAATATCCCCTGCTGCCATGTCTCCTCCATACGTTTTATTAATTCCATCCCGGTGTCGTCCACGAGGCAAGGCTCCCTCGTGGACGTTCATTTAAAAGCGGCTCACCACCTTTTCTCCGTAGTCGAGTGATTTTGCTCAGTCCTATTGAGACGGTTCAACGGTGGCTGAACATTTGCCAAACCCGATGCTTCGCCAGCTATCCCGTTGGCAGCGACCGGTCAGCGTCACCGAATCGCCGTCTTCGAAATAAAGCCGCTCCTCACCGTTATAAAGCGACACATGTCGCTTGCCGCCTTCTGTAAGCTCCAGCAAACACGCTGACTCTTCGAGCGCTGGCCCCGACTGTGTCCCGGTACCGATCAGATCACCGGGCCGAAGCCGACATCCATTGGAGGTGTGATGCACGAGCATCTGCGGCACGGTCCAGAAGGCATGGCTCGCGTTCGTTTCGCAAATGCGCTGTGCGCATTGATTTGCCGCGCGCATCCTGGCTGTCTCGATCCACGCGTTCAGAGTGATATCCAGAGCGCCGAACGAATCGTTGCGGTCAGAGCTCAAATAACCCAATGGGCGAGGTGCTTCGACATCCCGCTTCCAGGGTACTCGGAAGGGCGCCAATGCTTCCCAAGTCACAATCCACGGGGAAATTGTCGTGGCGAAACTTTTGGCGAGAAATGGCCCTAGAGGTTTTGCTTCCCACGACTGGATGTCGCGTGCCGACCAGTCGTTCAGCAGGCAGACGCCGAAAATATGGTCTTCTGCATCGTCGAGGCTGAGGCGTGGATGCTTTGCGGCCGCATTGCCGTAGAAGAAGCCGAGTTCAAGTTCGTAGTCGAGCTTTTCAGTGGGGGCAAAGCGGGGTTCGTTCTCGCCGGGCGACACGATTTGCCCCAAAGGCCGTACGACAGGCGAGTCACCCAGTTGTACCGACGAGGCGCGCCCGTGGTAGGCGATCGGCACCCAGTCATAGTTTGGGAAGAGCGGCATTTCCGGACGAACGAGACTACCGGTTCGCCGGGCATGATGCACCGACGAAAAAAAGTCTGTGAAATCGCCGATCTGTACGGGCAGTGCAAGTTCGATATCGGCAATTGGCATCAACGCTTTCGATGCCGGCTCAGACCGATTCCCAGTTCGTAGAATTCTGGACAAGGACGATCGTAGCGCGCTCCAATGAGCGGGACTCAATGCCATGAGGGCATTGAGATCTCCTGCGCGACAATGAGCTGCAGCCGCCGCGGCCAGATCATGGAGAAGCCCCGCTTCGTGCACTGCACAAATGTCCAGTACGCACTCACCAATCGCGACTCCAACCCGGAATCCGGCCGTAGAGCCAATCGGCCTGTACACACCGAATGGCAAGTTCTGAATCGGAAAATCAGATTCAGAGGCATTTCCCGAATCGACCCAACTCAACAAAGTTGGATCGTGCGTTTCGTTAAGCATCGCTAAGTTATCTCCATTGATATCGAAGGCTGAAGGTGATAGCGGAACCTGATTCAGGGGTTGATCGACACGGAAGCAAGTCTTTCCTTCCTTAAGTCTTGAGTAGCGTCGATATCCAAACTGCCTGATTTATCGAGAACCACTCCGTACCGCTCCCTGGCCGCTTGAGCGGAGACATACCCGTGGCGCACATCGCGCAAGACCGCGTCGATATCCCGTTCCCATGCCGACCCATACCCGCCGCCGCCCGCGGTCGAGATCACGACCCTATCGCCCTCGTTCAATGCGTAGTCGCCCTTGAGTGCTCGACGGACATCTCCAGAGAGCGCAATCATTTCGACGCTCGAAATCGCCCCCTCGCCGCCACCGGCCAAACCCCACGCTGGACACTTGGTTCGATCGATCTTGAGATTGACGTGACAAGGAGCTGTAATTCGATAGGTCTTGATGACGCCGAGGCCCCCGCGAAACTTGCCAGGCCCGGCGGAGTCCGCTCTGATCGCGTACGACTCAAGCCAGTAGGGGTTGAACGCTTCTTGCATTTCAATCGGAACATCCGAGGTGTCACCGTGAACGTTGGATCTCGAGGGTCCATATCCGTCCATCGCCGAAGTGGCTCCCCAACCGCCAACGCAGGTATCGAGGTGGAAAAATTGCTTGCCGGTGAGTGGGCTGATTCCGTGAAAAGAGTGCACGCCGTATGTACCGTGGTGCGCCGCAGCCACACGATCCGGGAATGCCGGAGCAAGTGCGTTCAATATCGTGTCGACCACGGTTGGGATCATGCTTCCCGAACCGCCGATCGGCGCAGTCGGCGCGGCAGACAGAAATTTTCCGTCAGGGATCGTCACTTCGAGCGCCCGGAAATCGCCTTCATTCACAGGATCGTCGGGCGAAAAGAGGTACTTGATGGCTATACGCGCAGCGGCAACCGCGCCACCATTTCGTCCTGCGTTCATCGGACCAACGAGCTGATCGGAGACTTCGGAGAAGTCGACGGTGATGCGGTCTCCTTCGATTTTTACGCTTACCCCAATTGGTACCGTCTGGGTGCTGATACCATCGTCGTCAAGGAAGGAAAATGCCCGATACTCGCCGTCCGGAGCAGCAGCGATGGCTGCACGGACACGTCGCTCCGAATATGCCCAAAGAGCTTCGACTGCGTCGTGGTACGAGTCAACGCCGTACTTCTCGATCAAATCGATCACCATTTCCCGGCCAATCAGGCAACCGGTGATTTGTGACTCGACGTCACCCAGAAGCATCTCGGGAAAGCGGGTGTTGTATTCGATCATCCGGAATACATCGGCCCGGCGCGTACCGCCATCGATCAGTTTGACGGTCCGAAATTGAATGCCTTCCTGGAAGATCTCGGTAGTCGTCGTGGAAACACATGAACCCACCATGGAGCCGCCAACGTCGAGCCAATGCATCAACACGCAAAAGTAGCCGACGATTTCTCCCGTTCCGCCATCGAGCCGAATTGGCGTGTACATGACGACGTTGTTGAGATGCTGACCGAGCGTCCCAGCGTGGTTCGAAATGATCACGTCGCCATGCTTCAACTGCTCTTCGCCGAATAGGGCAAGGCCATCCTTTACTGCGGTACCCAGCGCATTGGCCACGAAAATTGCAAGGCTTCCGCGAGATTGGGAGATCAGCGCCCCGTTTTTGTCGACAATTCCTACCGCGTAATCCTTATATTCATTGATGAGTGGAGAAAACGCGGTTCGGGTGATGTTCTTGTCAACCTGATTCGGAATCGAGACAAGCTCGTGTCGGATGATCTCGATGGTAATCGGGTCTGTTTCTACGATTTGCTTCTTGATGTTCTTGAGCGAGTCTGACGTGTTCATCAGCGTCTCCCTATTGCTTGCTGCAATCAATATCGATCTCACCGAGGTGACCGATCACGGCTACGTCACCAGGCATCAAAATGGTCGTTGAACTGAACTCTTCAATGACCGCGGGTCCGTTAAGCTCGAAGCCTGCAGGCAAGTCATCCCGGCGCCACACCGGGACTTCGATACGACCGAGGGGTATGGGGAAAAATACCTCTCGGTGCTCGACGGGCGCCGCGGCGGCATTTGCGTTGGGAGCTGCGAGCTCCGTCAGATCGGGGCCGGCAATCTTCGCCACGACCCCAACGCGTGCTTCAAGAACTTCGATCGGGCTGCGGGAATTGGCGTGCCCATATCGGTTCAAGTAGATTTCGCGGAAGGATTCCAGAATGGAATCGAGTGTCGCGCTCAAATCGAACGGAACCCGGATTGTGTGCTTCTGTCCTCGATAGCGCATCTCGAGCGAGCGCTCGACGTCAAAGCCACTGGCGTCGAGTTCCGACCGCATGGTTTTCATCGCCTCGGATTCAAGGTCTCTATAGGCGTGCTTGACCTTGTCGAGAACATCTCCTGCCGCTTCGGTAACGATCATTCTCGACAGATCGATCCGGGCGTCCGCGGTCAGCATGCCTAACGTGGAAAAGTTCCCCGGATGAGGCGGCACGATGACTCGCGGCACACGCAGCTGACGCGCGAGTATCGAGGCGAAGAGGGGGCCGCCACCCCCAAACGGGAACAGAACGAACTCTCGTGCATCATGGCCGCGCTCGATCGTGATCTCCTTGATCACACCTGACATCGTCGCCGCCGCCAGGTCAAGAATGCCTTGTGCAGCCATATCGACACCGCTGGTTCCCTCGAATCCGAGTGGTACGGCCAGCTTTTCCTGAATCGCCGAGAAGGCGGCTTCGCGGTTGAGCGTCAAGCGTCCTTTCAGGAAGTTCTTTGCGCTGATGCGACCCAGCACCAGATTGGCGTCTGTGACAGTCGGCTCGGTGCCCCCGCGGCCGAATGCCACCGGACCTGGTTCCGAGCCCGCACTACGCGGACCGACCTTGAGCTGCCCGTGATCGATGCTGGCAATCGATCCGCCCCCTGCGCCGACTTCGATAATGTCGAGCACGGGCGTTTTCAACGGCAAACCATAGTCATATCCGCCGATGTAGTAGATGGGCTGAACTTCGAAATGTCCATCGAGGACAAGCGCACACTTTGCGGTCGTTCCTCCCATGTCGAACGCGATCACCCGAGGCAATTGCAACGCGCGAGCATAGGCAGCAGCGCCAATACAACCGCCGACAGGTCCCGATTCGACAAGTGCCACAGGCTGCTGAACGGCTCGTTGTTGGGACAGTACGCCGCCGTTGGATCCCATCATGTAGAAGACGCCCCCAAAGTTCTTCTCGCGCAGCCGGGTGTTGAAAGTGTTGACGTAGGACGCCATCCGCGCTCCAACGTAGGCATTCGCTACGGCAGTCGATGTGCGTTCGTATTCAAACCATTCGCGAGTGAGCTCGGTTCCACACGTGACGTAGACGCCGGGAAGGAGCTTGCGCAGTGACGCCGTGGCTAGTTCTTCGTGGACGGGGTTTGTATAAGCATTGACAAAGGACACCGCAACCGCTTCGAAGTCCTGCGCCTTCAGGCGTGCGGCGAGCGCTTCCAGTTCGTCGAGGTCGAGCGGGATCAGAACATCGCCGCTCGAATTCATCCGCTCGTGGACTTCGAACCGCTGGGTGCGGTCTACCAAAGGCTGATCGCGTCGGTAACCGAGGGCGAACGGAACGGGGCGGTTACCGCGGCCGATTTCCAGTGAGTCCGCAAACCCTTGGGTCGTGATGAGCGCAGTCTTTGCGCCGGATCGTTGAATCAGTGTATTGATGACGTGGGTAGTGCCATGCTTGAACAGCAGCGTTTCCTCGAGGTTTGCTTCGGTTGTTTCCAGTCCTCTCAGGACGCCGTTGATCAAGTCTTCATAGTCCGTCAGCGATTTTCCGTACATCATCGCTTTTGTTTCACGGTCATATGCGGCGACGTCAGTAAACGTCCCGCCAGTATCGGTCGCAATCAAGTAACGCATCTTCAATTCCCTTGTCGATGGGGTTGAGCCAATGCTCAATAGTTATCCACTTACAGCGGGAGATAAATATGCGAAAGTGTCGTGGATAAGTGCAAATTCTGAACTGATCACATGCTCGTTTGTGTCCTGCTTGACACTGCTTTCGGTTTTGCGCCGGGAAGTTTTCTGCTTCAGGACGGCTTTGATGGTGGGCCAGCCTCAGCTCTGGCGCGGGATCGGTGTGATTTGAATGTAAGCAGCCAGCCAGCCCGTTTGGGGCTCGCAGTCGAGTATGAAATGGTAGACATGCCATGCAACGCGCCGCGTTCTCGCTCACGCGAACAATGGCCCAGTTCTAGAAGCTTCATGCAGTACGGCTGATATGACTTTCCCGTGTCAATTGGGATCGGTTTTCAGTTTCTCGTGTATGCATTTGATCTGAATTTCCTGAGGGCGACGTAGCAGTAAATCTCGACGGTGGATCACGCTGATATTCGCAGGTTGACTACCGCATTACAGAGGTCCGCCCAGTGAACCTGTCGCTATCTAGGGTCGCAAATCGGATAACATTCCTTGCGTAGTCGTCTCGCGGGTTACTCGGATGAGCGAGCGGCGGTTGTGCATTCTAAAGCGGTCGTTTCGGTGGCCCGCGTCCCACCGGCGGCAACGGGTCGGTTAGAGTCTGTCGCATCGTACCGCCACAGCGGCCGCGGGCGCGCCATGACAACCCTCGTCGCGAATAAAGAAGCAACGGTCGACTCCGGAGAGAAGAATCAGACGCCTTTCAGCGCGGCGCGCACAAACGAGACGAACCGTGATGTAACTGGATTTTTCTGCGCATCCGCCCACACAAGCCCTACGCGCCACTTCGCGCACCTTCCGCGAAGCGGCAGGACGGTAGCGTCCCGAAGCAGATGTTGCGCACGCGAGGGAACGAATGCGACGCCGACTCCGGCAGCAACAGATGCCAGGACGGACTGCACATCATCGGCCTGTTGTGTCACGTTCGGTACAAAGCCCTGTTCGCGACACCAGCCGTCGACTTGAGCGGCGAGCCCGGGCCCACGCGCACGCCGCAAGGCGAGGAAACCCATTTCATTCAGCTTGCCAAAATCGGAGGGAAGACGCACGCGCTCCAGGCATGGAGGTAACGCCAGCGCCAGTGTCTCGTCGATTACGCGAAGAGACGAGAGGCCGTCGATCGTGGGCACCCGCATAAAGCCCACATCCAGCTTCCCCGCCAAAAGGCGGCGGGTTTGCTCAGCAGAAGACAGGTCGCTCAGCGAGATGGCAATTCCCGGATACTGCTGACGGAAGTCAGCAATGATCTGCGGCGCGATCGTCAGCACGGACAGACAAATGCCGATCCGCAGATGCCCACGCCTGCCACTGCCCGCCTCTCGCGCACGCGCGAGAATCTCGTCCGCGTCATAAACGAGTGCTTGCGCATCGGGCAGGAAAATTTCGCCGAACCGCGTCAACTCCGCGCCATGCCGCCCCCGTTCGAACAGCTTCGCGCCCAGGCTCGCCTCCAGCGCGCCAACCTGTTTGCTCAACGCCGGCTGGCTCAAGTGCAAAGCGTCCGCCGCGCGCCCGAAATGACGCAGCTCGACGACCGACAAAAACGCTCTCAGCAGTTTCAGTTCCATTCCGTGTAGTTATCGTTTTGATCAAATCATTCATTTTACTAATCGACGATCGAGTTGTTCAATACGCATATGTCTTTCAACATGCGATTACCCATGGACTCATCAAACCCTAAGCGTCGTGCACACCGGATGGGCCTCACAGATGTCCCGGTTGACGACCACGCCGGCAATGCTGAACCAGCGCCGGCACCTTTAGCTGGTCGGGAGCGCCGCCCTCGTTTCGCTGGTGTATCTTCGGCAGACGATGGCCACGTTCAGGCGGGCGCGATCGCCGTGAGCTTCGCCGTCGTCTCTCGCCGACGATGGCCGCGCTGAACCAGGCCGCGGTTCATTTCAGCCGACGCGATCGAGCATAGACATTGACAGCGGGGATGAAGGCACACAGGCTATGACCGGGTGCGGCAATTTGAGCCGCTCGGAGGAGGTCTGCGAGCGTTCGCTTGCAGGGGCGGCCCTTCATACTCTCCTCATTGGCGTCTCGGAACGACCACCGCCCACACCAAGGTCCGAGCCGAATCACGCGGGCGCTGCGTGGCGTTATCCTGTCGCCGCGGGAATGCTATGCCCAAGAACGGCTGCTACCGCCAGCACCAAGATCATCAGCGCGGCCTCCGTTGTCAGCAGCCGAACGAAAACTTGCAATGCAAAGGGATCGCCGAGCCTTACGCGCTGCAAATAGACAAAGCGATTGATCGCTCCGATCATGGCAGCAGCGCTCACGGCAATGACCTTTGCGATCAGCAGTATGCCCCACAAGCTGGTCGTCAACGGTAACAGCGCCCCACCCAGTCCACGGTAAGCGTTGGCAAAACCGGTGCCGATAGCAATGGCGAACGTCAGCGTTGCGACCCGCGAGAGATGTGTGGTGTACGCAAGCGTATCGCCGGATGTGATGGCGAACCATCGTCGTAACGGCCACGCGGCAGTGACAACCACCCCGGCCCAGCCCGCGGTAGCGAGCAGGTGCGCCATGTGCACGAGCTCGGCGGTCGAAAAATCCCCGGCGTCGGCCGCATGCGTCGTTCCAGCATGAGCAAACGCGGCGATAATCAATGCCACCGCGAACACGCTTGCAGCGGCCTTGCGGGCAGCAACTGCGCGCAGCTTGACGGTCGTTGCAACCAGCGCTGCCAGGCCGGCCGCCACCCCGAGGACCCACATCAGTCCGAAGTGCGACTGCGTAATCACAAGCGGAATTGCCGGCAGGGCTTGGTCGAGCGGCATCCCGGACATCGTGCTCGCCTGCAGGGGCAGATACAGCCCCTGCACGGTAAGCCATGTGATCAGCGCCAAGCTCACCACCCGCTGGCGCGTCAGTCCTCCAAAGCCCAGCAATGCCGCGCCCAGCGCAATTGCGAACGCGATGTCCGCGATTGCGCCTAACGCCATCTGCGCGATGACGAGCGAGTCGATGGTTTGAAGCACGCTACTTTACGTCGAACCGGTAATCACCGTGGGTCCGATGGCCGTCCGCGGCCACCGCTGCCCAATTGACCGTGTAACGCCCGGTTGCCAGCGCTGGCAGTGCAACCGACATGACAGTTGGTCGCTGCGGATCGACAATCGCCTTGGCGGTATTGACCTGCTTACCGCTGGCGTCGGTCACCGTCAGCGTGCTGAAGGCCGGTTCCAGCGGCCCATCAAACGTGATCGTTACCGCCGGCGGCGAAGTGACTGTCGCGCCGGCACCCGGCTCCTGCTTCTGTGGGAATACATGAGCGAACGCCAATCCGGCAAATGTGAGGGCTATGCCGAACACCGCGAGCTTCATCGTTATCCGATGCCGAACTCCC
>Ga0073928_10008266_pt1 | contig 13138 bp, 12 predicted proteins | sample PaiPotPPA55metaG_FD_76969 | JGI IMG/M metagenome (GOLD analysis project Ga0073928, IMG submission 76969) | Iron sulfur acid spring bacterial and archeal communities from Banff, Canada, to study Microbial Dark Matter (Phase II) - Paint Pots PPA... ...
GGATGAAAGAGCATGCAGGTGAATTGGGAGCCATCGCGCAGCAGTGGTTTGAGGTGATGCGAAAATGCGGGGACGAAGTCCGGGAACTTTTGCATGACGGCTGTCCGGTGGCATGTTTGGGAGATGTGCCCTTCGGCTACGTCGATGTATTCACTTCGCACGTGAACGTGGGGTTCTTTCACGGCGCAGCGCTGGCGGATCCGGCCCGTTTGTTGCAAGGCACCGGCAAGTTCATGCGCCACGTGAAGTTGAGACCGGGAACGGCCACGAACGCCGCCGCGCTAAGCAGGCTCATCGATGCGGCGTACTCGGATATAAAGGCGCGCGTCGAACACGGCTAGCTCAGAGAAACGCCTTGGGAGAGCGTCGCGGATGTGAGCCGCAAGATCGGTAACGATATGTCGCATGGTGTTTGCTGATCGTGGGCGGATAACGGGCAATCCGGAAGTTATGTTTTCACGTTTTCAGGCGGACTCCGACAACGTTGTCCATAAGTCGGCTTCGGGGAGATCGTTACTCATCTCCTCCAAGCCCGTTTCTGGCCAACTTCCGGTTGGCCGACGATCCGCCAGCAATGGGACCGGAAGCGCCAGAAAGCTGAGTACGGGTGCGGTTCACCAGGCAGGCTGGAACAGATGCGAAGAAACGGCTTCAGATTGGCTTCGCTGAAAGCCATGCCGCTGCAGTCAAACATAATGTAGTCGCGATTGAGAAAACGATGGGAACAATAAAAAAGTATTTCCAGGTCAAAACCGTGATGGCGGCAAAGCAAAAGGCGAACGCCCACGCAGTGCCGCGCATGAGCGCCAAAGACTCTGGCGGAAGGCCGCCTAGCTGCCAGGCCAATACCACTGTGAGTAGAAGAAACACGCTGACAAAGAGCCCGAACCCAACATAAAAATCCCAATAAGTCCGGCTAAACCCCATAATGTAAAAGTGAGTGGACCGCATGGAGCCAAGATCCACTCCCCACGTGGGATCGGACCAGGGAAAACCAGATGTGTGTCCGGCGTCAAAAAGCAGCAGAAGAACAGCAGCGATTCGATAAAACATAGATGCTTTCATTCGTGCCTCCAGAGATCACGGCAGCGGGCACCACTATCCTGCCGCGTAGGTTCACTACCAATCCGTAGGTACGGGTCGCCGAAAAAAAACCGAACAACCCCGAGGCAATCCGGTAAAGCAGAGTCGGTTTCATAAACTCAGCTTCCTCAAGCCTCTACCGCGAAAGACCGCCCGTAGCATCGGCAGGCTCTCGTATTGGAAGCCAAAACCGGAATGGACCGGCACCGCGCACTGCGTTGACTTCCTCGCCATCCGCTACGCGGATGACTCCGACGCCCCGGCACGGCTACTCTCGGCCCGTTGCCTCGGTTTCAGCGATTGTCGCGAAGCTCTTGAGCGTGCCCGTCCAACCACCCTCGGAGTCGAACGCGCTCCAGATTTCTTGAGCCTGGGTGCCAAACTTTTCAATATTCCGATGCTCAAGGGTCAAGCTCGTAAGCTTTGGCCCCTTCTCGATGAAATTCACTTCTACCTCCGTAAGAAAGTTCGGGTCGTACTGCCACTCCGCAGTGATCTGCCAGGCCAGAACAAGCTTGTGCGGAGGATTCCAAACCAGAACCTTTCCCCAATTGCACTCCGTGCCGTCGACTCCGACTTCGTACCACCTTCCGCCTGGCTTTGTTTCGAGGACGGCTTCTTTCATCTCTGATTTGCCAATGTGATGTGCCCTGGGCCACCACAGGTCCATTTGTTCGGTGAATGCCTGGAAGGCGCGCCGTTGCGAGGCGTTGATCATCAGCTCTTTGCGAACGACATCGTTTATTTTCTCGATCATGCTCTTCTCTCCCTTACGATTATTGGTTTTCCCCTTCGGCGAACACCTTGAACGAGGCCAGAGCCCTGTCCCACATACGATCTAAATACTGGCGCATCATTTCCACTCCTTTGGGGTCCACCTGATAAACATGGCGGGTACCTTCCTGGCGCATAATCACGAGACCAGCGTCTTTTAACACCCGGAGGTGTTGTGACACGGCCGGCCGGGATACAGGAAGGGCGTTCGCCAGATCGGTCACCGCCAGCGGCCGTCTTGCCAGGTACTCGAATATCTCCCGGCGTGTTGGATCCCCTAGTGCTTGTAGCGCCATCGAAGCGTTCGCCATGACTTACGGTAAGTTTATACTAACCAATCGATCCCGTGTCAATGGTAAGCCTTGAGCGGGCCATGAGTGATGATCGAGCGTGATTTCCGCATCGCTCCTGGATCACGGGCAAACCGGAACTTATGCCCCTAGTACGGACCCTTAGCGACGCAGGGCCAGAAGTCAGCTTCGAGGAGATCGCGACTGATCTCCTCCAACTCCGTTTCTGGATAACTTCCGGGTAGCCGACAATCCTGGAGCTATGGGCCGTGACCGAGACGGAGCTTCGAATTAATACCCCCCATGGACGATTCATTTTCCCCGTATAGAACAACTGGTTCCCGATGGCTTCGTCCGTTTCGACAGGTTTTTGACGCGTGCCGCGTGATGAGTGCTAAGGCCGGCGTCCCCGAGCTGCCCATAGGATTGGTGATGGCATGAAAAAGTGGGGATCGTTCAAAGCCGCGACGTCTTGATCGAACTCCTGCTGTGTAAGGTAACCTGCAGCAATCATGTCGGCGTGGAGTTGTTCATAGTTCACGTGCATGAGAGACGGGCCGGGGGACCCGGAGGGCCACATAAACGTACGCCCCTCTGCCGCGACGCCCACAAGTCCCAGCGCTCGCAGTCGGCCGAAGAGGCAGCGTCCAAAGTTTCTATCAACGCCACGGTCCTCCATGAGCCGTGTCATCGCAATGTGAGTTTTCGTAAGCACCTCGCCGGGACTCAGAACCGAATCTGGGGATACCGAGCTGTCGAATTCCTCGGCAAGAATCCAACCACCGGGTTTCAAGGTGGCGACCATCCGAGCCAGCGCTTTGTCGCGTTCCGGGAGATGCACCAGCACCAAACGTGCGTGCACGAGGTCGAAGGCGGATTCGGGCAAAGGATCAGTGGCGATATTGTGGCGGCGCACCTCGGCGTTAGCGAGCTTCAACGAATCGAGGAAGCGCGGGTCAATGTCCGTCACCAGGACATGTCCGGTAGGAGCGACACGGGCCGCAAGCCAGGCGGCGATGGAGCCTCCCCCGCCGCCCACTTCCAGGCAGCGCCAGCCCAGACTGACTCCGAGATCCTCTAAGTGACGGATTGTTCCCGGGTCAAATGCAGAAGACAGGGCATGGAACCGGGTCGATGCTTCTTTGCCGGCGTTGTCAAGAATACAGGGCGACGCTGCGCAAGCTAGATTGCCGCTATGTTCCATGGGTTTTTCTCAACGATCTCTCATTCACTCAATCGGGCAGTGGCTAACTGAAACGAACTGCGTAGGGGCGGGCGTGGACGTTCGCCCGCCCCAACGTGCGTTTCCGGAAGTGCAGTTTAGTTAATCGCGTCCACGCCGATCGCTGTCAGCTTGGCGTTCGCGGTTCCGTTAAACGTTCCACAAGACACGGCGATGGTCGTACTGTCCGGGACATTCGGGGCCTCAGACTGCAATGGCGACGACGCGGTGCTGAACCCTGCCAATGCCAAATCAAATTGGTCGAAAGTGGTTCCGTTTACATTGATCTGGCAATTGGCTTCCTGGACCGAGCCATCATCGTTAGTCATGTTTCCCCTAGCGAAAATGAGATAGCTTCCCGCCGGAACTGTCACAGAGGCCAACGTGACCTGGCTATTACTTATTGCCGCACCGCCGCTACCCACGTAGGCATGGCCCACGCCATTCGCCCCCGCGGGACCCTGTGGCCCGTCGGTCCGGTTGGACCTGCAGGGCCGGTTGCTCCTGTAGGTCCTTGCGGCCCCGCGGGACCTTGCGGACCAATCAACTCCGCCCGGTTGTGCACGACTGAGCCATCCGGGAAAATCAGAGCGCTGCCCGTGCCCTCGATGCGTACGTTCCCCAACACATCCAGCTTGGCTTGAGGAGCGGCAGTGCCGATGCCGATGTTTCCCAGGTATTCGAAAATACCGGAATTGCCGATGGTATAGTTGTCCAGGAACTTCGAGATGTAACCCGCCTTCCCGACGCCTTTGATTGTGAAGACATTGCTGGCGGCATTGACCTGGGTCTGGCTTGCCATCGCCCAAATGAACGCTAAGGTAATCACCACGAGCGCTCCGGCGCTGGTTCTTACCGCGAGTCTGAGTTTGTTGCGGTTTGCTTGCCAGAACTGCTGAGCTCGTTTCATTATGTCTCCCTTTTGAGTTCTCAAGAAGCTTGAATCGTGCTGCTGATCGCTGCTAGACAGTCCTCTCCCACGACTTCTTAAGTGCCAGGATGGACTGAGGAGTCTCCTCTTTTAAAAGCGCTGTGCACTCGCCACAGCACATCCTTGCCGGTACACCGTGCCCGTGGTATCGCTAAATTCGATGGCCGCCGTGCTGGTCCATGTGTCGGAACCATTCTGGAAGGTGATGGTTTGCGTGATCGTCTGCTCGCCCGCCTCAAATCCCGGGTTGTGCACCGCGGGATTCGGCAGCGTCGTGTAATTGATAAAGGCCACGCTCCTTGCCCCGTAGGTACGTTGGCCCTTGTGATCCCATACCCCTTGGCCCCCACCCCGCTGTCCCGGTCCGAACGCCGGATTGGTCGTGTCCTCCGCCATGGTCCCCCCGAACGCAAACGTCAATAGCGACGGAAATGATGGTGATGACAGTGGTGTTCCCGTCTGGCAGTCCACCAGCGCAACCTGTACACGCCACGTTCCCACGAGCCTGGCTGTCTGATCGCCGGGTTCCGCCGCCGCTCGACGCCCGGACGTCAGCATAATCACCAAGCCCAACATCAACACCGACAAACCCTTCACGATGCTCGACTTCATACGTTTCGCTCCTCGCCCACAGAATTGTCGCCGGATTCTCACCTGGCCACGCCGCTCATCCTCTTCCCTTGGGTCTACAAAGTCCTTAGAATCGTCCTGAAAGTTTCTGAAAAAATCTGAAGACGCCGCCGACGCCATGAGCCCGAGCCCCCTAGACATCTACGAATTCGGAGACTTCCGCCTGGAAGCGGACAAGCGTCTGCTTTTCCGCGGAGGTGACCCGGTCGCCCTTACCCCCAAGGTCTTCGAGACACTTCTCCACTTGGTGCAGCATCATGGGAACGTCATCGCCAAGGACGACTTGATGCGAGCGGTGTGGCCCGATACCGTAGTCGAGGAGAACAACCTCGACCAGAACATTTCGACTCTACGTCGAGTTCTTGGGGAAAGGCGGGGGGAGAATCGCTACATTGGTACGATCCCAGGTAGGGGTTACCACTTCATCCCCGCAGTTGAGATCACCGGCCGGGCGCAACTCGCGCCGGATCGTGTAACCCTCGCCGTCCTTCCGTTCGATAACCTCAGCACCGATCCTGACCGCGAATATCTCGCCGATGGTCTTACTGAAGAAGTTATTGCCACCCTCGGCCAGATCGATCCCAGCCATCTCAGCGTCATCGGCCGCACAACCATGATGTCCTATAAGCGTGCGAAGAAAACCCTTGCCGAGATTGGCCGTGAACTCGACGCCACTTATCTGGTTGAGAGCTCGATGCGCTCTGAGGGTGGCCGTGTTCGCATCACATCCAGGCTTATTCGCGTGCCTGACCAGGTGCAACTGTGGTCCACGTCCTATGACAGCGAGCCCGGCAGCATGCTCGAATTCCAGCGTGAAATCAGCGCAGCCATTGGAAAGCGCGTCCGACTGCAGCTTTCTCCGGAACGCCTCTCCGCTATCGCCCGCCGGCAAACTCGCAGCGCCGAGGCCTATGATCTCTACCTGCGCGGACGCTATTTCTGGAACCAGCTCTCGCCCTCCACAACGCGGCGAGCCAGCGAATTCTTTGCCCGTGCCACTAAGCTCGACCCGCAATACGCACTTGCCTGGTCCGGGTTGGCGGACGCTTACACGGCGAGCCCGATCAATGGAGACGCTCCTCCGCTCAAAGTAGGGCCGCTGGCACGAGACGCGGTAGCGCACGCCGTCACTGCCGATCCGCGGCTCGCCGAAGGTCAAACTTCTTTAGGCTTTGTGAAGTTCTGGCTTGACTGGGAATGGCCCGTTGCCGAGGCCGCCTTCCGCCGAGCCATCGATCTCGATCCCCACTATCCCCTCGCGCACCGCCTGCTCGGTATCGTGCTTGCCCACATGTGCCGCTATGAAGAGGCCGGGCATGCCATTTGCCGCGCTCGCGAACTGGATCCGCTTCTTGCTGGCCATCACGCGCTCTCGTCCCAGATCGCATTCATGGGCCGCAACTACACCGCCGCGCTGCAATTTGCCAAGCAAGCCATCACCATCGATTCGGAATTTTGGATAGGACACATTCAGATGGGACAGGCCTACGAACAACTCGGTGAGCACCAACTCGCACTTGTCGCGCTCAACGATGCCGCCCGTCTTTCCGGCGGCAACAGCAAAACTCTTGCGCTACGTGGCTACGTCTTCGCGAAAAACGCACGCGCTGAGGAAGCGCACGCAGTCCTCCAGATACTGGAATCCGTCGCGCGGGAACGCTATGTTCCGCCCTATGCAACCGCGCTCGTTCACCTCGGCCTCGGTCACTATGATGAAGCGTTCGATTGGCTGGACCGCGCATTCGAGATGCGCGACGTTCATCTGGCGTTCCTGCCCAACGACGTCAAATGGGATCCCCTTCGCGCGAATCCCCGGTTCATCTCTCTGCTCGATCGGTGCGGCTTCGTGCCCCGCTGAAGAAACATCACGCCCGCACTGCGGCGATTGGAACTCCGACACTCGGGATTTCTCCCGGATGAAGGGCTAACCGGAAGTTACGTTTTCACGTTTTCAGGCGGACTCCGACGACGTTGTCCATAAGTCGGCTTCGGGGACTCGAAGCCCGTTTCTGGACCGCGAGGAAGCGCCGAAGGGCTCAAGGATTACTTCCGCATTGCCGACGATATGTCCCGGATGCCTCGGGCTTGGGCGATGCTTTTCCGCGCACGCTATACCCATCAACTGAGCACAACACCTCCGAATCGTTCTTGGTGATCGGAAGGTCTTGGGACGGAACTCTACTGGAAGGAGGGACGCTTGCGCGGAGCGTGACGGCGCGTGTCAAGGCGCGTTGACTGGCGTGCGCTGGTGAACTAGCATGCTCCGCACTGAGGTTCCTCCTGGATGGCGATCGAGCGGCTAGGTCACTATCGTCTGCTAGAGCGGATCGGTGCTGGCGGCATGGGCGAAGTTTATCGCGCACGCGACGAACGCCTCGACCGTGAAGTTGCCATAAAGATTCTGCCTCTTAATGTTCGAGATGACCTGCGAGCTCGTGATCGGCTGCTCGAAGAAGCGCGCTCCGCATCGCAACTAAACCACTCACATATTTGCACAATTTACGAAGTCAACCAGGAAGACAGCATCGCTTTCATTGCCATGGAGTACGTTGCAGGACGGTCGCTGAGCGCGATCATTCCGCCGGATGGTCTCCCCGGCGAGCAGGTCATCCACTACGGAGCACAAATCGCCGACGCTCTCGCACATGCTCACCAACGTCGCATCATCCACCGCGACCTCAAACCGGCAAACGTGACGGTAACTCCAGACGGGGTGGCGAAGGTGCTGGACTTTGGCTTGGCGATGAGGCTCCGTACAGAAGAGCTGGAGGCAGTGACAGTTTCACAGGTCCAACTCGGTGAATCCGATTCGCTTGCGGGGACACTTCCGTACATGGCGCCGGAACAACTCCAAGGCGACCTTGTCGACGTGCGTTCCGATATATGGGCGCTAGGCGTTGTTTTGTATGAAATGGCTTGCGGCCACCGGCCCTTTTCGGGCCGTTCAGGATTTGCGCTGACCTCCGCGATCCTTCGTGATCCCCCACCACCGTTGCCCGATCGTGTTCCCGCCGGGCTTGTGGCGATAATTCGGAAATGCATATTGAAAGACCCAGCAGCCCGTTATCAGAATGCTGGCGAAGTCCGGTCAGCGCTGGAAACCCTCGAGTCCACGGCGGTTTCGAGACCCGCGCTCCCGCAGGCTCGGGCGAGCGTAGGCTCCTGGATGGCACTGCTTCCCTTGGTTATCTTGGGTTTGGCTGTCTCGTTCGTGCTTTTATTCGCCTTCAATATCGGCGGATTGCGCGAGCGGTTCGTGCACCCAAGCACGGCTCCCGCAATCCATTCGCTCGCGGTGCTCCCACTCGCGAATTTGTCTGGCGATCCATCTCAGGATTTCTTTGCCGACGGAATGACTGCCGAACTCATCCGTGAGGTTAGTAAGATTTCGCAGCTTCGCGTTGTTTCTCGAACGTCGGTGATGAGCTACAAAGGGACGAACAAGCCGCTCCCGCAGATAGCGCGCGAATTGAAGGTCAACGCGCTGCTTGAAGGCTCCGTCGCACGCTCAGGGAATCGTGTGAGGATTATCCTGGGACTCTATGAAGGCGGTTCCGACCGGAAATTGTGGTCCGAGACTTTCGAGCGGACCCTGAACGAAGTTCTTAGTCTCGAAGCCGAAGTGGCGCACGCGGTCGCAGTCCGGATTCGACTGAAAATTTCGTCCTCGCAGGAAACCAGCCATGGCAACACAAATCCCGAGGCCTATGACCTTTATCTCAAGGGTCGTTATGCGCTCGACCAGGGGACGGAAGATCAGCTGAAAATGGCATTAGTGTACTTCCAACAGGGAATCGACAAATATCCTGAATATGCTTCCCTCTATGCCGGGCTGGCGGATGCCTACTCCCGGCTTCCTTTTTATACCAATACCCGTCCCAGCGACGCTTTCCCCCACTCCAAGGCTGCGGCGGCCAAAGCTCTCCAACTGGATCCCAACTTGGCCGAGGCGCATGTCTCGATGGCGTATATCATGAATTACTACGATTGGGATCGCGCCGGCGCCGAGCATGAATTCAAGAGCGCTCTCGCACTCAATCCCAACGACGCTGGTGCACACCACTCCTACACTCGGTTCCTGGCCTCCCTCGGGCGCATCGATGAGGCCCGAGTGCAATTGAACCAGGCGCAAGAACTAGATCCTCTTTCACTCGGCATTCAATCCGAGGCCGGGATGATTTCCTATTTTGCAAGGCAGTACGAGGATGCGCTCCAGCGACTCCAGAAAGTTCTTGAGCTCGACCCCAAATTCCCAGTGCCTTATTGGGGAATGGGCATGTGTTATGAGCAAGAGAAGAGATATCCAGAAGCGCTGGTGCAGTTCCAGAAAGGAATCGAACTTTCCGGACGTGACGCAAACGGGATCGCCTCGCTCGCTCACGCCTATGGCCTCGCTGGTCAGGTCACGGAAGCCAATAAAATTCTGGTCGAGTTGAAGGCTCAATCGAAAACAGAATATGTCTCGTCCTACCAGTTCGCCGTGATTTATGTGGGCCTCGGTCACAAGGAGCGCGCAATGGAGTCCCTAGAAGATGCTTATCGGGAGCGTTCTACGCTCCTCGGCTACCTGAGAATGGACCCACGATTCGACCCACTTCGTTCCGATCCTCGCTTCCAGAGCATGCTGGGTCGCATCCACCTCACTGAGTGACACTGGCTCTGAAAACTGATGCACAGCCTTTGTGATTGTGCCCGGATCACGGGCTAATGTCTTCTCAACGACGCGGGCCCCAAGTCGGCTTCGGGGACTCGAAGCCCGTTTCTGAATAGCTTCCGGTTTGCTGACCATTCACGACATAGTGTGCGGTCACAAGGGCGATGTTGTGAATACCTAAGTAGCTGGTGTGGTCGTTGGGTGGACCGTTCTGAAATGTCACGTCTTGACTGCTGATGGTCGAGTGTCTACCATTCTGTGTAAATTGATGGTCGAATGTCTTCTATGGCCAAACAGACACCGGAACGCGCGAACATTCTTCAAGGCACCCTTGACATGTTGATCTTGCGAACTCTTTTTTATGGTCCTGCTCACGGCCACCAGATCGGCAAGCATATTCAGCGAACCACGAATGATTTTCTCCAGATGCAGCACGGCTCGCTTTACCCCGCGCTACACCGGCTGGAGCGAAGGGGATGGGTCACCTCGAAATGGGAGATGGCTCCAGATCGGAATCGGGAATTCAAGTACTACCGGCTTACGGATAGGGGAAGAAAACAGCTTGTCGTCGAAGAATCTCAATGGAAGCAGATGGCAGAAGCTGTGGCGCGGGTGATGTGGCCCGCAGCTGAGGAGAGCTGAGATGAAATGGTGGCAGATCGGAAAACGCGATGCCGATGTGGAACGAGAACTGCAATCGGACCTTCAACTGGAAGAAGAAGAGCAGCGGGAACACGGCATTGCTCCAGAAGAGGCCCGCTATGCCGCCCTGCGCGCCTTCGGCAATCCCAGTGTGATTAGCGAGCAAACTCGCGAGGTCTGGAGTTGGAACAGGCTCGAGACTCTTCTCCGCGATCTAAGAATCAGCATTCGCACACTCGCGCGGCAGCCGGGATTTTCAGCGGTGGCGATGCTGATCATCGCCGTTGGCATGGGGGCGACTATCTCGTTGTTCACCGTCGTCTGGTCGGTTCTCCTGAAACCTCTGCCGTTCGATCACCCGGAGCAACTCGTTCGGCTCTACGAAAGCAGCGACAGGTTTCCGAACAACGTCGTCGCCCCCGGCATCTACCGCGAATGGAAACGCGAGAGCCGATCGTTCTCCAATCTCGCGCTTTATAAAGACTGGCCGCAGTACAACCTCTCCGAGGGAGGTGCGCTGCCCGAACAGGTCCGTGCAACGATCTGTTCCTGGGACCTTTTCGCCACGCTCGGTGTCCAGCCCAGCATCGGACGCTCCTTCACGCCGGAAGACGACCAGCCTTCCGCCAATGGTACCGTCGTCCTCAGTTGGGCCCTTTGGAACCGCCGCTTCGGCGGCGACTCTTCCGTCATCGGCCGCAAAATCAACCTCGATGCCAAACCCTACACCGTCATTGGCGTGATGCCGCGTTGGTTCGCTTTTCCCGAGCAGAAGGTGCAGATCTTCCTTCCTGCATACCACGAGAGGACGCCCGAGCAGATGGCCCAGATCGACAACCACGGGTTCGTGGTGATCGGGAGCCTGAAGCCCGGCGTCACACGTGAGCAGGCGGCTCAAGAAGTCTCGGCGATCGTCCGCCACATCCACGACGCCCATCTCGACCTTCCGTTCGTCAGTAGCGGCGCGGGGATCTGGCCGCTCATCGACTACTTGGTGCGCAACGTGAAGCCCGCGCTGTATATGCTGCTGGCCGCCACCGGTTGCATGCTGCTGATCGCGTGCCTCAACGTCGCCAACCTGCTGACCGCCCGCTCCGCGGCACGACGACGCGAAATTGCCATCCGGACAGCGCTGGGTGGCGGTCGCTTCCGACTAATTCGTGAGCAGCTTATCGAGACGTTCGTGCTTTTTTCCGTCGGAGGAGCAGCAGGCCTCGCTCTTGCCTACGCGGCTCTCCGATGGTTCGTAATAACGCAAAGCGACATGGCGCGCGTGGAGTCAATCGGCATTGACGCCGTCGTGGTCGTAACCGTGGCTGGACTCGTGTTGATTTGCGCTCTGCTCGCCGGACTCATCCCGGTGCTGGCAAGCCGCTCCGAGAACCTGCTCACGGCGCTGCAAGAGTCGTCGCGAGGGGCCACCTCGGGCCTTTCGCGTACCCGTGTGCGCAAAGTGCTCGTCGGCGCCGAGGTTGCGTTCACCGTGGTTCTGCTCGTCAGCGCCGGCTTGCTGCTCAAGAGCTACATGCGGCTGCGGTCGAATGACCTGGGCTGCGCGACCGACAACATCCTCACCATGCATTTCACTCTTCCGAAAGTGCAGTACAGCAAGCCGGCTCAGCGGGTGGCATTCTTCGACGATCTGCTCGCGCGCGTGCGTGCATTGCCTGGGGTGTACGCGGCCGGCCTGGTGCGCGCGGTTCCAGGCGAAGGATACGCCGGTGACGGCGGCGTGACCATCGCCGAGCATCCGCCCTTGCCGCAGGGACAAACGCTACTTGCGATCGTCCGCTGGGCTGATCCCGCTTATTTTGCGTCGCTAAGAATCCCGTTCCAGCGCGGGCGCATCTTCGGTTCCGATCAGCATCTCGATGGCGCCAACGAAGCCATCATCAGCGCTGAGTTCGCGCGGCAGTATTTTCCCGGTGACGACCCGATCGGCAAGCACCTGATCGACTTCGACCGGCGGAGTTACGAAATTGTAGGCGTCGTGGGCGACACCCGATACGAGCTGGCGATGCCACCGGAGCCAACGATGTATTTCCCGATCGACGCCGGTACGGAGAGCGGCGCCGCCCTCGTCGTCCGCGCCGCACGCGATCCCGAGAGCCTCGCACTTCCCATTCAGAAGATCATCCAGCAGATGGATCACGAACTTGCCGTCTCGGACGTGCTTACGATGAATCAGATCATCAACCAATCATCACTCGACGCAAATTTCGAAGCGACGTTGCTGGCGATCTTCGCGGGCATATCGCTGTTGCTCGCTGCCGTGGGTCTGTTCGGCGTGCTCGCATACTTGGTGACGCAGCGCCGCACGGAGATCGGTATCCGGCTGGCACTCGGGGCGCGACGAGAACACGTCCTGCATCTGATGCTGCTCGATGGTCTCGCTCCCGCGTTCGGCGGGACTGCCGCAGGCTCGCTCCTCGCCATCGCCGCAGCGCAACTGATCCGCTCCAGCTTGTTTGCCACCAAACCGCTCGACCCTGCCGTGTTCGCCGGTGTCATCGGACTTCTGCTCGGGGTTGCGACCACGGCGTGCCTGGTACCGGCGTGGCACGCCTCGCGCGTACAACCAGCGACGGTTCTACGCAGCGAGTGATGTCGCGGGGGGTCGACAAGCAAACGGGACGGCGTGACGTTGCGCTATCGCTCGCGACTCCTGAGAACGTTTCGTACGTCGTTAGCGAGTGACGGGCAACTCTGAAGTTATGATTCAAGACAGACTCCTGGCGGGCCCGAAGTCGGCTTCGGGGAGATCGCCATTTAATCTCCTCGAAGCCCGTTACCGAGTAGCCAGGCGGCCTTGCGGCCGCCCGGCCCTCTCAGAACTGGGCGTGAAGGTTTCCCTTCACCCAGCTCAAGCCCTTCGAACGCCTCTTTAGAGGAGACGCGGTTTCGAAACGGAA
>Ga0073928_10008267_pt1 | contig 13137 bp, 9 predicted proteins | sample PaiPotPPA55metaG_FD_76969 | JGI IMG/M metagenome (GOLD analysis project Ga0073928, IMG submission 76969) | Iron sulfur acid spring bacterial and archeal communities from Banff, Canada, to study Microbial Dark Matter (Phase II) - Paint Pots PPA... ...
GAAATTCGTGCAATGGGCATATTTGGCCGCGATCCGGCGGATTTCGTCGTTGGCGGTGAGCGCCTGGCGGACCTGATCAGGCAGCCGCTGCAAAGCGTCGATGATCCGCAGGCCCGCGCCGTAGCTCAAATGCCGCAGCCGGCCGAAGTATAACGCGAGCAGCGCGAGCGTCACGCATTGCGACGTGAACGCCTTGGTTGATGCCACGCCAATCTCCGGCCCGGCGTGCAGATACACGCCCCCGTCGGCCTCCTGGGCGATCGAGCTGCCCACGGTGTTGCAGATGGCCAGCGTCGCGTGCCCCTTGCGCTTCATTTCGCGCAGCGCGGCCAGCGTGTCGGCCGTTTCGCCGCTTTGTGTGATGGCGAACAGGATCGTGTCGCGGTCCATCGGCGGGTTGCGATAGCGCAGTTCGCTGGCGTATTCCACTTCGACCGGAATTCGGGCGAACTCTTCGATCAGATATTCGCCGACCAAGGCTGCATGCCAACTCGTGCCGCAGGCCGTGAGCACCATCCGGTTCACCGAACGCAACTGCTGCGGCGTGAGATTCAGCCCTCCGAACACGGCGGTCGCTTCGTCGCGGTCGAGCCGGCCGCGCATGGCGTTTTGCAGAGTCTCGGGTTGCTCGAAGATTTCCTTGAGCATGTAGTGCGGATAGCCGTTGCGGCTGACGTCGGAAGATTCGATATCGAGCACGCGCACGCGATGCCTCACCTGCCCCTGGTCGCGGTGGAGCACGCGGAGCGAGTCGGCCGTGAGCACCGCTAACTCGTGATCGGCCAGATAGACGATCCGTTGCGTGTAGCCGGCCAGCGGCGAGCCGTCGCTCGCTAAAAAGTGCTCTCCGTCGCCGACGCCAACCACCAGCGGGCTCCCCAGCCGGGCGGCAAACAACACGTCGGGATATTCGCGGAACAGGATCGCCAGCCCGTAGGTTCCCTGCAATTGAGCCAGAGCCGCCTTAATCGCCCGAATGAGATGATCGTACGGACCGGCCGGCGCATCGGCGCCGGCCGCCTCATCGACCAGCATCTCGGCCGATTGCCGTTCCAAGCAACTGGCGATCAAATGGGCAATCACTTCGCTATCGGTCGCCGAGCGAAAAATATACCCTTCGCTTTCCAGCCGCTCCTTGAGCGGGCGGAAGTTTTCGATCACCCCGTTATGGGCGATGGCCACCACCTGCTGGCCGCCGACGTGCGGATGGGCGTTATCGTCGGTCGGGGCGCCGTGCGTGGCCCAGCGAGTATGGCCGATGCCGACCGGGCCCGGCGCGGGCCGCCCGGCCAGCTTGGCTTCGAGCAGGTCGATCCGCCCAGCAGACTTGACCAGGGCAAACCGCCCCTCGGGCGTGACGGTGCAGACGCCGGAGCTGTCGTAGCCCCGATATTCCAGCCGCCGCAGCCCCTGAAGCAAAAAATCGACCGCCTGAGAGCCGCCGATATAACCGACAATTCCGCACATGAGGATTGTTCCTTGAGTGTCGTCGCGCTAAGTAGTCGTCACGCTCTGCGTGACGAAACCGAACCTCACGCGGAGCGTGAGGAGTACACTAAGCTGGTGCCAATTCCGCCTGGTTTTACTATTATAGTGTACGCCCGCCGCCGCGGCCGGAGAACGGCAGTTGGTTGAGCGGCGGCGGCCAATCGTTTAACCCGGAGCCAACGGCGACGGTGAGTTCGCCGCCCCGCCGTCGCCGTTGGCTCCGGGTTAAACGAAGATAGTCGATCAGCCAAAGTTTTTTATGTAGCCCAGGCATTCATGCCTGGGGACGCAAGCCCCCAAAAACTTCCCGCCCCTTTAGGGGCTGAAGCCGACGATGGGGACCCCAAAGCCCCGTGGAACGGGGCTGGCAAAGAATTGATTTCCGCTCCCGAAACCCAGGCATGAATGCCTGGGTTACGCAAAAAGATCTGCCAACGCAATCGCAGGCGACCGTCATGCCCGAGCAACCCAAGTCCAAACGCCGCTGGTTCCAATACAGCCTCCGCACGTTATTTGTGCTAGTGGCGATTGTCGGCGTCATTATTATGGCGACGGTCGTCATGCCGGCGGTGCGACAGCGGCGAGCGGTGGAAAAAATCGAGGAACTTGGCGGCAATGTCCACTACGATTACGAACTTCGTCCCGACGGCACTTATGACCCAGACGAGCACGCGACCGCGCCAGCCTGGTTGCGTCGCGCGATCGGCGAGGACTACTTCGCAAACGTCGTCGGCGTGGATCTATTACAAAAAGGCGATGAGGGTGACGCGGCCATGGAGGTCGTAAGCAGCTTCCCAAAATTGCGCCGCCTCTTGGTCAGTACGGCGGGAGTTACTCAAGCCGGCCTGGCAAGATTAACCCGCGCGACGAACCTAGAGACTCTCGGATTGTTTAGCTCGCCGATCGACGATGCCGGGTTGGCGCAAATCGGTCGCCTTTCAAGGCTCCGCGAGTTGCACATCTACATGAATGAGGGCACAACGGCCAGTTTGCAGGACCTAGAACGGTTACCGGGTCTCCAAGTGCTCTCGCTGGCTGCCCGCGGTAATCATCTTGCATACTTCACTGGGTTAGGCAGCCTTAGCGGCCTCACGGAACTGAACGTTTCGAACATTGATATCACCGACGACGATCTCGAAGCAATCGGTAAACTCACGAAGCTGGAGAGACTCGACCTCAATGGGGCACGGATAAGCGATGCGGGCTTGGCGAAGCTACGGTTCCTGCAAGGCCTTCAGTATCTGGACCTTTCTAGCGGCGACGCTCTGATCAGCGATGCCGCGATGCAATACCTAAAGCCCCTGACAACTCTCACAGATTTGAGGCTCAGATATAATACTGGAATCACCGACGCGGGAATTCGTCAGTTGGTGTCACTAACGAAGCTGAAAAACCTCGACATCTCTTGGACGCATATTACTGCTAGCGGCTACCGAAAGTTGAAAGCGGCACTGCCAAACGCCGAAATCATCTCATCGCTGCCGACGCTCGAACAACACTGAGCGGCCCTACGGAGGAACGCACGTATGGAACCATCTCAAACTCGCCGCCCGATCAGCTACATCGTCATTCCCGCCCGCCTCGGTTCGACGCGCCTCGCGCGAAAGATGCTCTTGAGCGAAACCGGCAAGCCGCTGGTGCAGCATACCTATGAATCGGCCCGGCGGGCGCGCAAGGCCCGCGGCGTGTGCGTGGCCACTGATCATGAGGAGATCGCCGCGGCGGTGCGGGCGTTCGGGGGTGAGGTGGTAATGACCAGCCCGGAGTGCGCCAGCGGCACCGATCGGATCGCGGAGGTTGCCCGGCGGATGAGCGATGTTGACATTTTCGTCAACGTCCAGGGAGACGAGCCGGAGGCCGACGCCCGCGCGATCGACCGGGTGATTGAGCTGCTCGAAGAGCGGCCCGACGTGCCGATGGCCACGGTTGTCGCCCCGCTGCGGAAGAAGGAGTTGCTCACCGATCCGGCGTGCGTCAAGTGCGTGTTCGCGGCCGAGACCGACGCGACGGGCCGGCTCTCGGGCCGGGCACTTTACTTCAGCCGCTCCCCGATCCCGCACGCCCGTGAGTGGGACGACCGGCTGCTCACCGCCGATCCGCCTCATTTTTTCCACCACATGGGCCTCTACGCCTACCGCCGCGATTTTCTCGACCAGTTCACCCGCCTGCAGCGCTCGCCGCTGGAAAAGCTCGAAAGCCTGGAACAGCTTCGCGTGCTGGAGGCGGGCCATGCGATCTGGGTCGGCGTAGTCGAGCGGGCCTCGGTCGGCATCGACACGCCAGCCGACTATGCCGAATTCGTGCGACGGACTGGGAAAGGGGATTAGCCGCAAATGCACGGAAATGAACGCGAATGAAGGAGGAGAAAAGTTTTTGCCACAGATAAACACTGATGAACACTGATCAGGCAGGAAGGTAAGCACGAGCTGGGGCGAGCTAGCCGGGGCAGTTCGCCGGCATTTCTGACGCTCATCCAAAATCTGTGTTCATCTGTGTCAATCTGTGGCTACTCTGCCTCTGCCCGGCTTAAACCAGCCCGGAAAATTTCCGTTCATCCGCGTTCATTTCCGGCTATTATTCGGCCGCAACTCGGCAGAACGGCTATAATGCAGGCATGTTTCGCATCAAAATTTGCGGCGTCACGAGCAGCGGCGAGGCGGAGGCGGCCGTCCAAGCCGGCGCCGACGCCGTCGGGCTGAACTTCTTTTCCGGCAGCCGCCGCTATTTGAAGGAAGACCTGGCGGCGGCCGTCGCCCAGGCGATTCCGCGGGTGGTGAGTCGGGTCGGTGTGTTCGTAAACCTCCCGCCCGCGGAAGTTTGCCGCCTGGCCGATCTGCTGAAGCTCGATCTGCTGCAGCTTGCCGGCGACGAGCCGCCGGAGCTGCTCAAGCAACTTAACGGCCGGCCGGTGATGAAGGCCGTGCGCTTGCGGATCGTTGCGGGCGGCTCGTTGAACATGGCCCCGCTGGTCGAGTTTGTGCGGCGAGCGAAGGAACTGAAGCGGCAGCCGGCGACGGTGCTGGTCGACGCGCATCTGCCGGGCGACTTCGGCGGCACCGGCCGGACGTTGGATTGGCCGGCTTTGGCCGACGCGCTGGCCGAGGTCCGCGAGCAATTGGGCGCGGTGCTCCCGCCGCTGGTGCTGGCGGGGGGCTTGTCGCCGGATAATGTGGCGGAGGCGATCGCCACGGTTCGCCCGGCCGCGGTCGACGTGGCCAGCGGCGTCGAATCGGCCGCGGGTCGAAAGGACGCCGAACTGATGCGGCGGTTCGTCGGCGCGGCCCGAGAGGCTTTCGGCCGGCTGCCGGTGGCGTAGTCGTACGCGGCGAAACCGCAAGCGGGTGGCAAGCGGCCCGTTGCAAAAGTGGGCGTATCGAGTACGGAGTACCGCGTACTGAGTACCGAGTATCGCCGGACGCTTCCCTCTAGCCGTCACCCCTGCTCCGTTGTTACGATATTTCCAACCGTTGAAAGTCCGCAAATCTCCGGAGGAAAACGCCGTGGCCCAGGTCGAAACCAAGCTGCCGTATAAAGTCGCCGACATGTCGCTGGCCCGCTGGGGCCGCAAGGAAATCATGCTGGCCGAGAACGAAATGCCGGGCCTGATGGCGCTGCGAAAGAAGTACGGCCCGACGAAGGTCTTGCAGGGAGCCCGCATCGCCGGCTGCTTGCACATGACGATCCAAACGGCCGTGCTGATCGAGACGCTCACCGAACTGGGCGCTCAGGTCACTTGGAGCAGTTGCAATATCTTCTCGACCCAGGACCACGCGGCCGCGGCCATCGCCGAGACGGGCGTGCCCGTCTATGCCTGGAAGGGCGAAACCACAGAGGAATTCGACTGGTGCATCGAGCAGACGCTCCACATTCCCGACGGTCAGCCGCTGAACATGATTCTCGATGACGGCGGCGACTTGACCGCGATGGTCCACAACAAGTGTCCCGAGCTGCTCGCCGGCATCCGCGGGCTATCGGAGGAAACCACCACCGGAGTGCATCGCCTCTATCAGATGCACGCCCGCGGCGAACTTAAGATGCCGGCCATAAACGTGAACGACTCGGTCACCAAGAGCAAGTTCGACAATCTCTATGGCTGCCGCGAGTCGCTGGCCGACGGGATCAAGCGGGCGACCGACGTGATGGTGGCCGGCAAGGTGGTGGTCATTGCCGGCTATGGCGACGTGGGAAAGGGTTGTGCCCAGGCGCTGCGGTCGCTGGGGGCCCGCGTGATCATCACCGAAGTCGATCCGATCATCGCACTGCAAGCGGCGATGGAAGGGTATGAAGTGACAACGATGGACGAAGCCGCCCCGCGCGGCAACATCTTCGTCACCGCCACCGGCTGCCGCGACGTGATCCTCGGCCGGCACCTGTCGGTCATGCCGAACGACGCGATCGTCTGCAACATCGGCCATTTCGATCTGGAAATCGACGTGGCCTGGCTCCACTCACAGAAGAGCATCAAGCGGCTGGAAATCAAGCCGCAAGTGGACCGCTACACGTTCGCCGACGGCCATTCGATCTTGCTGCTGGCCGAAGGGCGGCTGGTGAACCTGGGCTGCGCCACAGGGCATCCGTCGTTCGTGATGTCCTCCAGCTTCACCAATCAGGTGCTGGCGCAAATCGCCCTTTGGACCGAGCCCCAGAAGTACCCGGTCGGCGTCCACGTGCTCCCCAAGCGGATCGACGAAGAAGTGGCCCGGCTGCACCTCGACAAGCTGGGCGTGAAGCTCACCCGGCTAACGCCCGAGCAAGCCGCCTATCTGGGCATCCCCGTCGATGGGCCGTATAAGCCGGATTATTACCGGTATTAACGGCGGATCGTCGCGAGCGTTCAGCTTTCAGGATTGTCGAGCAATTCCTGCAATCGCACGTTGAGCGGTGGGGAAAATCGCGCCGGCCACGTGCGGTCGATCAGGCCGACCTCGATCATGTCCAAAAGGTGCGTACGATCCTTGAAGCGATACGACGTGAGCTTCATGCGCGCGAGGGATTCAAGTGCCAGCACTTGGAACTCGGGATCCCTTTCGCTTTCGGAAATGTCTGGTGCTGCCGCGGCATAGGCGGGCCGAACCTTTTCACCAGCGAACAGGACGTGGACTGCGTCGCGCGGGGAGGCATCCGGTCCGTCGAGAAAAACTTCGACGCCCAAAACCTGAGCGTGGACAAATCCAGCGGCGGCGAGCGCCTCGCAGGCGCGCCCAAAATCGTCGCGGCGCAGGAGAATGTCCACGTCCTGCGTATTTCGAACCGCGGCCCGATCGACTCGCGAGACCCACGCGGCGACGGCGTTTCCGCCCGCAACCGCGTAAGGCACGCCGGCATTCTCCAGGGCCGCTGTCGCCCGAATCAATCGCTCGCGCACGAGTTCCACGGCTCGAATCATCCTTTCCCAGGAAATCGGTCCCAGTGTGCTCATGGTAGTTCCAGTATACCCTCAATAGCGGTTGGCGGGCATCGGGGGTTTGACAACTCGCGGCGCGCTACGGCATAACGACCGTTACAGTACCGCGAGCGCATCGTGAACTACGCGGCTAAATCTCCAAACCACCAAATCTCCAAATTCTCCCCCATGCCCGACATTCAAGCCTTCCGCGGATTGCGTTACGATCTGAAGCACGTCGGCTCGCTGGCCCAGGTGGTCGCTCCGCCTTACGACGTAATCGGGCCAGAGTTGCAGAGCCAGCTTTACAAGGCCCATCCGTGCAATGTCATCCGGCTGATTCTCAATCGCGACGAGCCGGGGGACGACGCCAGCAACAACCGCTACACGCGGGCCGCGAAGTTCCTGGCGAATTGGCGCGCCGAGCACGTGCTGGAATCCGAATCGCAGCCAGCCGTGTATGTGTATCATCAGGTGTTCGAGTACGCCGGCCAGCAATACACGCGCCGCGGCTTCATGGCCCGCTGCCGCCTGGAGCGGTTCGGCGAAGGGAAGATCTATCCGCACGAGGAGACGCTTTCCGGGCCGAAGCAAGACCGGCTCCTGCTCACCCGGGCCTGCAAGGCGAACTTGAGCCAGATTTTCGGCCTTTATCCCGATCCAAGCAGCGAGGCCCAAAACCTGCTCGAAAAGGCCATCGCCGGCAAGCCGCCGCTGGAGGCGACCGACCATCTGGGCGTGGTCCATCGCATGTGGCCGCTGAGCGATATGGGCGCCATCTCGGCCCTTTCCACCCGAATGGGGCCTCATCCGGTGTTCATCGCCGACGGGCATCATCGCTACGAAACGGCCTGCAACTACCGCGACGAGTTGGCGGCCGCCGCGGGCGGAGAACTGCCGGCGAGCCATCCGGCCAATTTCGTGCTGATGATGTTCATCAGCATGAGCGATCCGGGCCTGATTGTGCTGCCGCCGCACCGACTGTTCCGCGGCCTGCCGCCGCTCACTTCGACCCAATTGATCGAGAAGCTCGGCGGCCATTTCACGACCCGCGTGGCCGGCGAAGGGAGCGATCTGGCGCCGACAATCTGGAACGAAATTGAAGCGGACGATAGCCAAGGATCGTTAGCTTTGTATACTAAAGGGGACGACCGCTGGGTGGTCGCCCGGCTCGCCGATCTGGGTCGGCGGCGGATGGCGGAGGTCGCGGCGGAGCACTCGGCCGATTGGCAGGGCCTCGGCGTGGCCGTGCTGCACCGGCTGCTAATCGACACGCTGCTTGCCGCCCGCGATTTGCCGAAGCCGCGCTATGTCCATCTGGTCGAGGAAGTGGTCGAAAGCCTCGAATCGAATGAAGATTTCCCGCTAGCGGCCCTGGTAATGCCGGCCACGGTCGAGCATATCCGGCGCGTGAGCCAGCACGGCGAGCGGATGCCGGCCAAGAGCACTTATTTTTATCCGAAGCTGCTGAGCGGCCTGGTGATCAACCCGCTGGAATAAAGCGGGACAATGCGAGCGAACAGACGGCGTGCTATAGTTTTTCCTTTCTCGCTTGGCGGGAGGGAAAACTAGCGGCGGCCAGACTCATCTCCGGAACAGAAGCCTGAATCTCAGGGGAGCCGGGTTCCCGGCAAAGCATTGTGATATTGTCGCCTCGTCATGCCCGTGGCCCGCGCTGGGGCCGTTGTTGCCGCCGAACCGTCGGGCGTGCTCTTCTGTCAGCGGTTGCCTTGGTGCTGTGCCGTGCGGCATCCGCCAAGGAGGTCGATGAAAAATATCCGGGCGGCCAGACCCACGTTTCGTATAACGTCAAAGACGGCCTGCGCGACGGTCCATTCACCGAGTTCTACGAAAGCGGAAACGTCAAAGTCAAAGCCTTCAACAAAGCCGACCAGCTCACGGGCGGCTATATGACGTTCTTCGAAAACGGCAAGAACCACGTCCTCGCCAGGTACCACCTTGGCCGTCTGCACGGCAGGCTGACGGAGTTCGACAAGGTCGGCAACGTTGTGCGTACTGCGTACTACCGCGATGGCATGCTCGCCGGCCCGGAGGTCCTCTCGGAAGACGAACTCCCCTATTGGCAGGTCAGTTGGGTCGAAGGCGCGGTGGTCGCGATCAACGCCGTGCCGGTCTACACGCGATCGCAGGACGATCTTTGGTACGCGCTGCAAGTCATCGCCCGCGGCGAAACGCCGACTCGTTCCTCCTCCGCTCGCTCCTCGACTGCGGCCGCCGCCGATCCGGTGGCCGACAACGAACGAGTGCTAGCATTGCGTCGGCTCAATGCCTATCGCTACCTCGCCGAGCTTCCGGCCGACGTCGGGCTCGATCCCGAGCAGAACGCTGCCGCCGAATCCGTCGCCAAGCTGATGGCGGCTAGCGGCAAGTCGCAGCGCCCGCCCGCCAACCCGGGCTGGCCCGCCGCGCAATACGATGCCGCCGTCAAGGCGATTGAGCATTGCTCGGTTTACACCCGCCGCGGGCGGATGGCCGACGTCATCGATGCACTGATGCACGGTTCGACGGAGACCACGTTCGGTGGGCTCGACGACCGACGCTGGTGTCTCAATCCGGCCATGCGGACGATCGGCTTGGGCCGTTCTGGCGACGTCGTGGCGATGTGGAGCCGCGACGATCGACGCAAGGCGTCGGCCGATTGGCAAGCGGCATTGTACCCGTGCCGCGGCTTCATGCCGGTCGAATATTTTTCCGGCGACGGGCCGTGGATGGTGCTGATCAATCCCAAGCATGTGACGCTCGCGGCCGACACGTTCGACGTGACCGTCCGACCGTTGGACGATCAGGCTCATCCCGGCAAGCCGCTGAAGATCGTCGCTCGCCAAGTGGCCGCCACGCCGGCCGGACTGCCGACCGCGCTGGTGTTCAAGCCGGCCGGAGTAGAAGTCGCCGCCGGGCGGCGCTACTGGGTCGAGGTCTGGGGACTGAAGGCGACCAGCGGCGCTGCGTACCCGTTGCAATACCTGGTCGACTTCATCACGGTGCATCCAGAGGAGAGCACCGTTTTGGCAGTCGAGGGAGTGCCGACCTATCCGCGCACGCTCGACGATCTGCGTCGCGGCTTGGAGGCGATTTACAAAGCCGTCCCCGCGCCGTTCACGGCGGCGCCCCCTTCAAGCAAGCAGGCCGGCGCCAATGCTAGCACTAGCAGCACTTCAACGATGCCCGATCCGGCGGCCAGCGCCGATGCCGTGGCGGCCGTGCGACGGTTGAACGCCTACCGCTTCCTCGCGGGCCTGCCCGCCAATGTCACCCTCGATGCCGACCAATCCTTCTCCGCCCAAGCCGGTGCGAAGCTGCTCAATGCGATCGGCAAGCTCGATCACACACCGCCCAACCCCGGCCTGCCCGAGGCCGAGTATCAGGATGGCTACAACGGCACTAGCCATTCCAACATTTACGAAGGGGGCGCCGGCACGCCGCTGGCCAGCACGGTCGACGGCTACATGGACGATTCCGATCCGGGCAACATCAAGGCATTGGGCCATCGCCGCTGGTGCCTCAATCCCCAGATGCAAACGACCGGCTTCGGCAAGGTCGACAAGTTCTCGGCCATGTGGAGCATGGACAGCCGCCGGCCCAATACGCCCGATTGGGAGATGATCGCGTTTCCCGCCCGCGGCTACATGCCGACCGAGTATTTTCATGCAGACTTTGCCTGGTGCGTGCTGCTCAACACCCAGCACTTCAAAGCGCCCGACCTGGATACGGTCGAGGTGTCGCTCCGCTCGTTGGACGATGCCCTGCAGCCCGGCAGTCCGCTGGAGATCGACTACAAGAACGTCGACACCGCCGGCTACGGCGCCGGGGTGGCGGTGATTTTCAAACCGAAGTCGCTCGACACCGCCCCGGGCCGCCGCTACGGCGTGGAACTGAAGGGGCTGACCACGGCCGCCAGCAAGCCGACCACGATCCGCTACGTGGTCGAATTCGCCGAACTGGGTGGCTCGGCCAAGCCCGCGGCAAAGAAGTAATTATTGCCCAGGGCATCTCTCAGCCTCGTTTAACCCGGAGCCAACGGCGATGGCGGGACAACTAGCGGGCCGCCGTCGCCGTTGGCTCCGGGTTAAACGACTTGGTGGCAGAACGCGAGCCCGTTTCACGTGGAACGCGATTAGGCCCGGTTTGCCGTTTTTGCAATCTGCGTGTTTCACGTGAAACAGGCAAGCCGCGTCCCGTTTGCCGTTCCACGTGAAACGCTCAGGGCATCTGGCATTTGCCCAACTGCCATTCCCCGCCGCATCGCCCCGCCAGTACAATCCCGCCGCGCAATTTCCGCGCCGCGAGTCCCGAATCCCGAACCCCGTCCCCATGGCTCGCATCCTTTGCATCGCGAATCAAAAGGGAGGCGTGGGCAAGACCACCACTGCCGTCAATTTGGCGGCCGGGCTAGCTAAGGCGGCGCAGCGCACGCTGCTGGTTGATCTCGATCCTCAGTGCAATGCCACCACCGGCGTCGGCTGCCGGCCCACGGAGCGGCATCCGCTCGTGTCGCGATTGCCGCTCAAAGAGTCACTAGTGCAAACCGAGATGCCGGGCCTGGAACTGTTGCCCGGCAGCCGCAGCTTTCAGGATGTCGAGGCATTGGCTGCCGCCGCCCGCGACGAAGCGGCCACGCTTCGCCAGCATTTGGCGGGCGGGATGGGGGCTTATGATTTCGTGCTGATCGATTGCCCGCCGTCGCTCGGCGAGCTGACCCGCACGGCGCTGGCCGCCTCGACCGAGGTGCTAATGCCCATCCAATGCGAATACTATGCGATGGAAGGGCTGGCGCAAATGATCGAAGTGATCCGCCAGGTGATGGACCAGCGGGCCGGGCGGCTTCAATTCGGCGGGATCGTTCTGACGATGTATGACCACACGTTGGAATTGACCCACGAGGTGGAGGAAGAGGTGCGTGAGTTCTTCGGCGAGATCGTCTATTGGACGGTGATCCCGCGCGACGTGACCGTCTCCGAGGCTCCCAGCCACGGCCGGTCGGTGCTCGACTATGCCCCGCGGAGCCGCGGGGCGATGGCTTACACAGAGCTTTGCATGGAGGTGCTGAACCGTGAATAAAGAACGACGCCTGGGCCGGGGCTTGGAAGCTTTGTTGGGCCGCTCCTATGCGGAACCGCCGCGTGCCGATCTCGCGCTGCACGCGCCCGACGCCGCGCCCGACGGCGAGGCCGTCGGATCGTCCGACGCTGCCGCGACGGGCGCATTGACGGTCGATGTCCAGCAGATCCAAATCAACCCGTTCCAACCGCGGCGCGACTTTGACGAAGCCGAAATCTCGTCGCTGGCTGATAGCCTCCGCGAGCATGGCCTGCTCCAGCCGCTGCTGGTGCGCCGCGCCGGCGACGGCTATCAGTTGATCGCCGGCGAGCGCCGCCTGCGGGCCGCCATCCAAGCCGGTTGGACTCAAGTGCCGGTGCAAGTGCGCGAGGCCGACGACCGTCAAATGGCCGAGTTGGCCATCGTCGAAAACCTCCAGCGCAAAGACCTGAACGCATTGGAAAAGGCCGCCTCGTTCGACCGCTATTTGCAGCAATATGGTTGCACGCAGGAGGAGCTGGCCAGCCGCTTGAACATCGACCGTTCGACGATCGCCAACCTGATCCGTCTGCTCGACCTCCCCCCGCCGGTGCAACACGCGATCCGCGCCGGCCAGGTCACGCAAGGCCACGCTCGGGCGCTGCTGCCGCTAGGGGACGAACGGCAGCAAGTCGAGTTCTGCCAGCGCATCCAAGCCGAGGGCTTGAGCGTCCGGACGACCGAGGAGTTGGTGCAAGAAACGATCCACGCGACCGACGCCGGACCGCTGGGCTTGGTCGGCGACGAAGCCAAATCCGCGAAGCGCCCCGCCCGCAGCCGCAGCCAGCATCTCGCCGCGCTGGAGCAAGAGCTGCGCGCGTCGCTGGGCGCGAAGGTGAGCATTCGCCAATCGGCCCAAGGCCGTGGCCGGATCGTGATCCAATTCTCCTCGCGCGAGGAATTCGACCGTCTGCGGAGCCATCTCACCGGCCACGGCCCCGAAGGGATTGCCCGCGCCGGATAGACGTGAGCCGTCGTTCAGGCATCCGCGCGGCACTCGACGTGTGTATATGTTCACCACTGCGAGTTGCCAAGTCGGGCGTCGCGGGAGATGCAGTGAGACGGCCGAGTTGACCAGCGAGTTTCCGCGCCGGCCTTAGCGGTGCGAATCGTGCGAATCGACCTGCAAATATTTTTCCAACGGCAGCGGCGTGAAGGTCACTAGATAC
>Ga0073928_10008268_pt1 | contig 13137 bp, 12 predicted proteins | sample PaiPotPPA55metaG_FD_76969 | JGI IMG/M metagenome (GOLD analysis project Ga0073928, IMG submission 76969) | Iron sulfur acid spring bacterial and archeal communities from Banff, Canada, to study Microbial Dark Matter (Phase II) - Paint Pots PPA... ...
TCCGCGCCGCGAAACCGGCGCGTGTTTTTGGTCCTTTGTCGACGCCATCTTCCCACCACGGCGTCTGCCACTGGCCAAGGTAATGAACGTCAAGGGTGACGGCGCGCGTCACATCACGAATGGCGAGGTCCCCGGTCACGCGATAGTCGTCAGGCCCCACCTCGTGGGTCGACACACTCTTAAACCGGATTGTCGGATATTTTTCACAGTACAAGAAGTCCGCACTGCGCAAATGGTTGTCGCGCGTCGGTTCACCTGTCCAACACCCTTGCACCTCGATCGTCGCTTCCACGGTTAACGCCGTCGGGTTGTCCGGATCAAAATCGAGCGTGCCATGAACGTTCTTAAACGAACCGCGCACCCACGTCACCATCATGTGCCGAGCTCGGAATTCCGCTGCGCTATGCCCCGGTTCGAAAACCCATTTTGCCATAATGCTCAAACCCTCGCGAGATTCTTGCGCGCCTCATCAACCGCCATCGGCTTATTGTATATTGGCGAATCCGGCTCTTGCTTGCGTCCGCCTTCGTGAAGCGAGCCCGTGTCCACCGGTGTAAAACCAATATCTTCGATCAGCTTTCCGACAATCTGTTTTGCTTGCTCATCGTCTCCTGCAACAAAAATTGCGAGCCGACCGTCTTTCGACTTCTTGCCTTCGCGTGCGAGCGTCTTGTAATGCATCGTGTTGAAGGCCTTTACCACGCGGGCTCCCGGCATGAGCTTCGCGATCTCTTCGCTTGACGTGCTGTCTCCGAGATCGTGGACACCACCGTCTGGCTTGTAGGGATTCGTGGCGTCGACGACGATCTTGCGCTCAAAGAGTTTTGCACCCGGAAGCTCTCGTCGGTTCCTCCATGGCAGGGCGAGTACCACAACATCGCCATGAGCGGCCGCCTCTTCAGGCGTCAGCGCTGTGACGCGGGGTCCAAGTGTGACCTCAAGATCCTTGAGGCTGTGCGGGCCGCGGCTGTTGGAAACGAAGACATCGTGCCCAGCGTTTGCAAACAAGCGAGCCAGAGTGCCGCCGATCATTCCCGACCCTATGATGCCAATTTTCATTGCGACCGCCGGTTGACTTGCAGCGACTGTACCGGAATTTGGCGGAATGCAACGCTGATTCTGGGCCCGACTGGAGTCTTCGTCTTGGGAATGCCATGTTCGAAGTTAAAGTGGCTCTCATAGCTCATCAGGAGCAAGCTGCCGGGTTCGAGGTCGCGGTCCAGTACGCGCCGCGGCTTTGTCTTGCTTCGAATGGTCATGCGCCGCGCGGCGCCTAAACTAACGAGTGCAACGGGCGCTCCGTCGGGCCCTCGCTCAACGTGGTCGCCATGCGGGGCGACGCTATCATTGCGATCGCGATAAAGGTTCATGCCCGCGGAATTAAAGGCGACCCCGCAAAAGCGCTCGACCGCCGGTCGCATAAGTCGAATCGGCTCGGGCAGCTTCGGATCGTCAAGCGCGTACGATGCGACCAGACGCGGAACGTCCACAACGCGATCGTACATAGGCCTGCGTTCGGAGCGCCACTCGACATCTTCTCGCAGCTGCTCAAACCATGCGCGTGTTTGTTCGGCGTCGAAAAGCGCGTGCTTGTAGACAATGCGGCCTGTCTCACCATCCGCGAGCACTTCGCTATCCGGTTGTGGCACTAGTGGCAGCTGTATCATTGGCGGACGTTCGTTCTTCGATGGCTGACACGAACTTCATGCCGGCGCACCCCGGCATTCGAGGGCCTAGTGACGAGCTGGGTTCCTCTACTCGCGCGCAACCGACGCCGCGACACCTAACAGGAAGATTCCGCCCACGCGCTCAGCCCAGGCTCGCGACGCGGGTGAGATGCCGCGCTTGCGTGTGCGGTCGGCCGCAGCTATATAGATGGAGAGGACTATAAGCTCGACCGCAAGCCCGGTGACTCCAAGGATTGCGATCTGGAACACGAGGTTTGCGTGGGGGTCGATGAATTGCGGCAGAATTGCGACGAAAAATACAAGCGCTTTCGGGTTGGCAAGCTGCGTGATCGTGCCGCTGGTCCAGCCGCGGGTCAGTCTATTGGGATCGGAAGCCATGATTTCGCTCTGTACATCAGCTAAGCTCGTCACCAGTGCGCGGATGCCGAGATAGGCAAGAAATCCGGCGCCGCACCACTTGATGACGACGAATACCGCCGTGAGAGGCAAGAATAACTGACGCGATGCCAAGTCCCGAGATGACGAAGTAGATAAAATTGCCGGTGAGGATGCCGGATGCAGTCGCAAACCCGGCGCGGCTACGACTCAGCGCTGACCCAACCACGGCCATGACGGCAGGTCCGGGAATGAAACAGAGAACGGTGTCCAGCGCGATGTATGCGCCCAAGGTCGTCCAATGCATGGACCCGAGCTTCATGTTTGGTCATTGCGGCCATGCGGGCATGTGGCTAATCCGAGCTCAACCGATTTGGACAGAAGTAAAAATGCTGACGGCTCCGCAATTAGTTACGACGCACCATGGAAGTGCTCTACAATATCCCGCCGCTCATCGTGCTCGTTATTGCAATCATGCTCGCGGTGGCATTCGCGGCTGGCGGCCAGTTATACATTCACCACCGCTTTCGCGAAACAGATTTCGTCCAGCACAACGAGGTCGGCGGCTTCATGGTGGCCATTGTGGGAACGCTCTATGCCGTATTGCTTGGCTTTCTCACGATCGTTATTTGGCAGCATTTCGCAGAAACGCAAGGACAGGTATCACGCGAGTCAGCCGCCGCGGCTGATGCGTGGCACACCGCAGTCGGACTTCCGCACAACGTGCGCACCCGGATTCGACATGATCTTTTCACCTACGCGAACATTATGATCGAACAAGAATGGCCGGCGATGCATCGCGGTGGTTATACGTTTCAGGCAGATATTGTCGTCATGGACGCGATGGCCACCGCCGGTACGTACAACCCTGTCAACTTTAGAGAGTCGACCGCGCAGTTGGCGACTCAACAGCAGCTTTCCATCCTCCATGACGAGAGGGTACGGCGCCTGACGAACAATGGAACAGCCGTTTCCTGGTTTGAATGGCTCGTGCTCTATATTGGTGGGATCTGCGTGATTGGATTTTGTTGGCTGTTCGGTCTGCGCAGCACGCGTGTGCATCTGTTGATGACGTCGACGGTTGCGATCCTCATTGCCTCGATGCTCGTGTTGCTCTTCGAGCTCCAATATCCGTTCCGCAGCTCCGTTGGCGTCAAACCAGATACGTGGTATGGGTTCATCGAGCATGTTCACTTGATGCAAAGTGGCAGCCAGCATATCATGCGGATGTAGTAGAGCGGACGGCTCTAGCTTGCCTGACGCGGCCGCAACGCAATCAGCACGATTGCAATTCCGAAACGTATGATGAACCGGACAATGACGAACCATCCGGTAAACAATGGCCCGAGGTGCAGCACGAACGACGCGTAGAGATCGAGGAGCGAGGCCGCGATCAACAGGAACGCTAGCGTGTCAATAAAGGCAACGTAGCGAACCGGATCGCGCGATGCTACATACGACAAGTAAGACAGCGCGAGGACCACGATCCCGATGAACTTGAGTGCCACGGGATAGAACGATGGTGGACATTGCAGTAAGCCTAGCGCCACGGACGTGAAAAGCGTCGAACTGGCAATCAGCAGCAGGCCCCCGACCGCTAGCAGGATCGCAAAAATCAGCAAGAGGACTCGAAGGGCTTTATGAGTCTGCGCCGCGATCATGTGGATGTCACGCTGTGAGTGCTTCTGCGACTGCCTGTTCCAGAGTCCAGGCCGCCCCCTCCAGGCTTAAAGTTCCAATCGCATCTTTGTCAAGCTGTTGACCGACCGACGCGGCTAGTTGGTCGTGACTCCACGTTTCCGTCGACTCGCGCAACTCGCCGAGCTCCGCGTACTTGATGTCCGCGAAGCCGCCGAGTCGCGCCCCCTTTTGCGCGTCACCACCGAGTGCCGCGATGAGCGCTAAGTGCGAAATTGCATCGGCGAGGACAAGCTCATTTTTTGCTTCGAGCGCCCAATGGAGTGCGTCACGAGCAGCTTCACGCGCGGTACCTAAGGTAGCCAGCGCGATCCGATACGCGGCGCAGTTAGCGTGGAAAATCGCGAGATGCGTCGCGTTTTTTCCCCACGCACCTAGCTCAAGCGCTTCCGTCACGTAGCGCAGAGCTTCCGCCGGATTGCCTTCTTTAAACTCTAGTTCCGCGATGCTTGCCTGCACGATGGCAACGCTGCTCTGCACGCCGAGCGCCTTGAAGACGATGAGCGCCTGTTTGTAGAGCTGTCTTGCCGCGTTGACATCGCCTTGCTCTTCGGCGATATTCGCCTGCTGACGCAGGCACGTAGCCACGTTGCGTTTGTCGGAGTACTCTCGGAACCACCCGAGGGCGCGGTCGTTAGCGACAGCTGCTTCTTCGGGCCGGCCGGCGTGATACAAGGCCCATGCGTAAACGTTTAACGCGTGCGCGAGGCCGCGTCCATCACCGAGCTTTTCGTACAGCGCACATGCTCGCTCTGCTGCTTCGAGGCATTGCTTACCCGAAGTTAACCAAGCCAGCGCGCGCCAGAGACGAGCTGCCACCGCCACGTCGACACTTTCATCGATGTGCCCCTGCGCGTTGCGAATCCAGCCGCGTCCTTCCGCCTCGAGCCCTCCTTCGCGCCAGAGTCGCTCGAGCGATGCGGCGATCGTGCCGCCCAGCGTTGCCTCGTTGCCCTGCCCGAACGACCACTCGAGAACTGCGCGGAAGTTGTCCACCTCGGGCTCCAGCGGTTCGAGCCATAACAGATCCGGTTTACTGCCGAATGAGCGATCGGCGGCCGCAGCGAGGCTGCGAAAGTGCTCTGCGTGAAGCCGCCTGAGGCGCTCGATGTCACCGGCGCCTTCGAGTTTTTCCCAGCCATACACTCGTATCGATTCGAGCAAGCGGTACCGTTCGCTGCGCTGCGAGGTTTCGGCGACCAAGAGCGACTTGTCCGCGAGCGATGCCAACAGATCGAGCACATCGGTCTCTTCGATACCGTCGCCTGCGCAGACGGCCTCAGCGCCCTCCAAGCTAAAGCCTCCGGAAAATATTGAAGCGCGGCAGAAGATCGTCTGCTCCTGCGGCGTGAGAAGCTCATAACTCCAGTCGATGAGAGCACTGAGGGTGCGCTGGCGCGCCTGCGCCGTGCGGTCGCCGCCGGTCAACAGGCTGAAGCGCCGGTCCAAGCGTTGCGCGACGCTCTCCAGGCTTAGCACTTTGACCCGTGCAGCAGCAAGCTCTATCGCGAGCGGAAGACCATCGAGATGCCGGCAGATCTCTCCAATCGTGTGGGCACTGTCATCGTCGACTTTAAATGACTTATTGACGGCGGTTGCGCGATCGATGAAGAGCGCAATGGCAGGAAACGAGGTCGCATTTTCACACGTGACCTCGGCGCGCAGCTCTGGCACACCGAGGGGCTGCAAGCGCACCACTTCCTCGCCCGTGACCTGGAGCGCTTGGCGCGACGTCGCTAAGATTCGTGCATCGGGGCATTGCTTCAAGATCGTATCGGCGAGCTTCGCCACATCGTCAATGACGTGTTCGCAGTTGTCGAAGATGAGCAGAATCTTCTTGCGTTTCAGCGCTGCCACAATCACGTCGTCCACCGAGCGATCGTGGAACTGACTAATGCTCAGGGCCTTTGAAACGACGCTCGAGGCAAGCTCAGGAAACCGCAGCGATGAGAGGTCTGCCAGCCACACGCCGTCGGAATAGCGCTCGAGAACGTCGGCACCGGCCTGCAGGGCCAAGCGTGTCTTCCCAATGCCGCCTGGTCCGTGAAGGGTGACCAGGCGATGCTCGTCGAGCAGCGGTTTTAGGTCTTCAAGGTCTTGCTCTCGGCCCCGGAAGGTCGTTATCTGGACGGGCAAATTGTTGGGAAATGAATCCAGCGATGTGAGCGCTGGAAACTCAGATCGTAGCCCTGCCGCGCTGAGCATCCAAATATGTTCAGGTTGGGCTAGATCTTTGAGGCGATGGGAGCCAAGGTCAATAAGCGACGTCTCAGGTGGAAGATCCGCTCGGACGAGAACGCGCGTCGCATCGGAGACCAAAATCTGTCCCCCATGTCCGACGGACATGAGTCTTGCAACCCGGTTAACGGACGGACCGAAAAAGTCGCCGCCGCGCTCGTCGGCGTTTCCCGTGTGCATTCCCATGCGCACGTGGATGCCACCCACGCTCGCGTGATCTTCCGTTGCGATTGCGCGTTGCGCATCAAGCGCAGCCGTCAACGCCTCGGGCGCGCTCGTAAAGGCAACACAAAAAGCGTCGCCGACCGTCTTGAAGATATACCCGCCGTGTTGTTCAAAGACGGCGCGCAAGAGCGAATCATGACGTTCGACCGCGGCACGCATGTCGTCGCCATGCGTCTCCCAACGCTTCGTCGAGCCTTCAATATCGGTAAAGAGAAAAGTTACAGTGCCGGACGGTAAAGCTCGCGTCTCGACTGCAAGCCCGCCCGGCCCAGCGACAGCTGGAGCCATATGTTTGGCGTTCTTATGCGTGCCAGCGCCTTCCTCGCTAGCTCAGCTGCGGTTCGCGTACCGCTAAGTCGGACATAGGGCCGAACGACTAAGAAAACGACTCGAGCCCGGACAGGTCCTTCCGACCTTGTTCTGGCAAGGGATATCGCCTATGATGCTGCTGGGGGACCGCGCATGAATCGCCTTTCAATGGTGTTCTCGTTTTCTGCCGTTTCGGCGGTTGCGTTCATGCTCATGGGGGCTGGCACCCACGGCGTCAAGACAGCCCCGGCGCCGACCTTGATCCACAACGCCGCCATGATCTCCACCCCCGGGAATGGCGACTACGCGGGATTTCAAATCGTCGTTGAGCCAAACGGCAAAGCTGCAGCCGTTGACGGAGCCGGCCGCGCTTCAAACGAGCTTGCGCCCGATGTCGTGCAGGCGTTTTTCGCCGATCTTGCGGGTGCAGGTCCGCTCGACAAACTTCCTGCCGGCGAATGCTCGTCCGCCGCATCACGCGTCCCGTCAACGTCCGTTGAAGTCAACGCGCCGATCGTCATCTGGTGGAATGGACAGCATACGGCCGCGCTTGCGTGTGTGACCGATTCGCGGGCGGTCAAGATTGTTCTCGACGCGACGACAATTCAACGCGCGCTTTACGTTCAGGCGTATCGCAAGCGCGTCACGGTTGGCTATGGCACGGGCTACACCTACGGCGGCGGCTATCAAAGAAATGCGGGTTACGACAGCAGCGGTTTCTACATCTCGCGTTTCCAGAACGACAGGTTCAATTTCAAAAACTTCTCAACTGACGGCTTCTATTTTTCGAATTTCGACAGTGGTTTTCAGAGGAGCAATGGTCCGTGGGGTTCGGGTCCGAGCTCTAGCCAAGTGTTCACGAACTTGCCGTATTCCAGCCCAATGTCAGGCCTGCCCGCGAGCAACATCCCGTTTGCGAACCCATACACCAGCGCTCCCTACAGCAGCGGCTACGGAATCGACAGTCCATTCGGCCCAAGCCCCTACTCTTCAGGTTCATTTAGCAACGGCCCAACGATCGTCACCCATCCCTAAGATACGTCAGCGAATCGGCGGGACTCGGCGCACCGGATGATCGGAATGCGCACCGGGTATCGGGCGATCGAGCGCCGAGCTGCGACGCGCCCCGCCGCTCAAAGTAATAACACCCGCCTTGGGCGCGTACATTGCTTCGTCGAATGCTCCTGACGGTGCGTGTGCCACCGCGAAGAGCGTGCGAGGCTGGGTCCCGACGTAAACAGTTGTTGAATAGTCACCTACCATCAAGCCCCCGTTTTGCGTGTTCGGAAGCCAAGTGACGCTCATGCCGCCTGCCAGAGCAACCGGCGCAGCCCATGTGACGCCACCATCTAATGAAGAAATGAAACCAACATCGAGTACGCAAGTTGCGCTGCTGCACGCGGTGTTCGGGTAGTAAAAATATGTGACGCCGAGACGGGCGGATGGACCAGACGTTCCCGGCGAAGCGCCGATGCCCGGCAAAAAGTGGTCGACGCTGCTCGTCGTCGAATCAATCGGCACGCGTGATACGGGCGTCCAGCTGAGGCCATCGAGTGACGTGCTCATGACGATATCGTTGCTCGCGCAGCCTGCGCGGAAACGGCAATCTTGCCATGCAAGATACACTTTGCCGGCCGCATCGATAGCGGCAGACGGCAGTGCGCTGCTGCGGAGACCGCCTGCTTCGAAGTGATCGGAAATCGTTGCGGCGACGACGGTTGCGGTCCAGCTTGCCCCGCCGTCATGAGATGCAAACGCAATCATATTCTGTAGGTTGTAGTCGGCAATGGGAACGATCACCGTGCCGTTCGGCTGCACGATTGGTTGTCCGCCGATACCCGCCGCGCTGTTGGCGGTATTTCGTATCGGCCCCCACGTTAGGCCACCATCGGTCGAGGTGCTCATGTGGATGAGCCCGCCCGCATTTGGGTCATCCCACTCGATATAGCAGTGACCGAAATAAAGACTGCTCGGCGTGTTGTCGCACGTGATCCAGTCTTTGTCGCTTGAGGATTGACCTGGAGCGACTGCAACCGGGAGACCCCACGTAAGGCCATCTGTCGAACGGCTCACAAGCGCGGCCGGGGCCGGTGGCGGTGCGGAACCGAAGATGATCGGCAATGACGCGATGAGCCACACCGCGTGCATTGCATCGTACGCAACAGAAGGGTCGCTCACGCTGTCGAAGGGGCCGGCGGGTTGCGCGAAGCTCGTCGTACCCGGCAGCTCGCCGGTTGTCCATGTTGCTCCGCCGTCATGCGATGTGGCAAATCCGATGTCGGATGCGCCTGCGACAAAGAAACGGCCACTTTGGAACGCTGCCACGATAGTTGTGCCAAATGCAAACGCGTCGGGCTCGACTTGCGTCGCATGTTGGCTCGAGGCGTTCGTGAACGGATCGCTGCTAATCCGAAACACATTTTGGGTCATGGGACTGGCAACCGGTCGCGGTGGCGGCAGCCCCGGCAGGCTCGAGCCTCCACCGCAGCCCGATGCAAGAATCGTCGCCGCCAGCAGTGCGATAACGTAGTAGCCAAATCGCGGGCTGTGAGCAAGCGGGCTGCGAAGCGGGTCGCGGGTAGCGCAAAAACCCAAGCAATCGCGATTCGACGCGGCGGCCAACAGTCCGCCGCCGCTTGCTTGGACGCGGCTCGTTAGGCCGTTTTTGCTCAAAATTTTCATTTTCACAAAGTGTTCAGAATGTTTGGGTATACGTCATCCTAAGGGCGCGCAGCACATTTGGAGGGCTTATCTCTCATGAACTCCTACAAGGCGATTGCAACATTTCTGACGGCGGCGGTTGGACTCTTTGCACTGAACGCATGCGGCGGATCAGGCGGCGTGCCCTCCAGCATGCCTGGCGTGAGCAGCAACAGCGTGACTCAACCCCTTGCGACCTCAGCTATTGACACCGATACGAGCGTCGACAACGATCCGGATGACAACAGTTCAATTCTCGACCGCCTTGACGACATGAAAACCATTGGTTCGTCGGTCGATCCCATCAACGGAGACCAAAACCCTTACGGTCTTGACATAGCGAAGATCGACGCAGGTAAACTCGAGCGGGGCGATCTCGTCGTGTGTAATTTCAACGACGCTGCGAACGTGCAGGGGAACGGTACAACCATCATCGCGCTTCACCCGAAGGTAGGCGCAACGCCGCTGCGGATAGCGCAGAACACGTCCCTGAAGGGATGCACAGAAGTCGCCCTCGCTTCGGCTGACGACATTTGGGCTTCGGCTTTTAGCGCCAACGACAACCCAATCGTTGGGCCAGACGGTACGCTCCTCACCACGTTGGCCGGCGGGCCGTGGCACGGTCCATTCGGACAAGCCTTTGCACCGCATGCGGGGCCCTTCGGTGCTGCCGCATTTTATGAAAGCAATGCCGGGGACGGAAGCATCGTCCGCATCAACATCAGTTCCGGCGGCGCGTTCACCTTTGACGTTATAGCGACCGGCTTACCTGTGAACCACGGCGCGCCCGGCAGCATCCTCGGGCCATCCGGGTTACAGTACGATTCCAAGCACGATCGGCTCTTTATAGTTGATGGAACAAACAACGCGCTCTACTCATTCCGCCACGTTTCGACAATACCCGCGGGCGGCATCACCGTCAGCGGCATGACCTTTTCGGGCCCGTTCCGCAAGCGCGCTAAGCTGATCTTCATGGGCGCTCCGCTCAACGGCCCGATTAGTTCAGCCCTCTTTTTCAATGGACACCTCGCGCTCGGCAACACGCTCGATCCGGCTGGAAAAAATCTCATAGTTGAAATCACCCCCCACGGCAAAGTTCTCGACGTCAAAAACGTCGACACGGGACCAGGCGCCGCGCTCTTTGGCATGGTAGCGACAGGCGAAGGGCACGATACCAAGCTCTATTTCAACGATGACAACGACAACACACTGAGAGTTCTAAGGCCATAGCCGTAGCGGACACGAAATGCGATAGCGGAATTACAGCCGAAGCAACGTTCCAATCTTGCCTGCGCGCGCACGCTCAAACACCAGCCGAGCGCAGGCAAGGTCTTCGATCGCGATCCCAAGTGAATCGAAAATCGTGATGTCGTCGCGCTCGTGACGACCCGCCGCGCGTCCTGCGAGGACGTCGCAGAGCCGCGTGAGGACGGGCTTGGCCGGCAGCATTCCTTCGCGGGCCGCAAGCACGATGTTGCCGCTCTCGTTCAGCGCGCCCTCGACTGAATCAACAAATATGCGCGCTCGGGCCATAAGATCACTCGGTAATTCGCGCGCAGTTATTCCGGCGAAACCGACCGCATTGACATGCGTGCCCGGGTCGATGTCGGTTGCTGTGACGATAGGCTCGCGTGCCGAGGTCACGGTGCAGACAACGCCGGCGCCGTGACAGGCATCGGTGACCGTTGACGCAACACGTGCGTGCACGCCGCGTTTGCGGGCAAAATCTGCGACGCCGGCAGCGGCCTTTGCCGTTCGACCCCAGGTGCGGAGCTCGTCGACGTTCATCACTTCGGCGAGAGCAGCGACATGCGCGCGCGCTTGAACCCCGGTGCCGATAATCGCAAGTACCCGAGCGTCCGCGCGCGCGAGCGCACGTGTGGCAAGCGCCGAGGTTGCAGCCGTACGGATCTCCGTGATGAGGCGCCCATCCATGAGTGCCCGAGGCTGCCCTGAGCCCGGGTCGAAGAGCACGATAAGCGCTTGATGCGTATGCACACCAGTCGCGGCGTTGCCTGGAAAGAAGGTGACGAGTTTGGCACCGAGTGCCGCGCCTTCACCCGAAATTGCGGCTGGCATCGCGCCTAGGAGCCCGCCGCCGCTGGTGGCTATCGTGCGCAACGGCATGCTGATCTTGCCTTCCGCTTGGGCATGGAATGCGGCCTCAAGCGCGGTGAGCACATCACCAATCGGCAGAAGGGAAGCGACCTCGCTCTCGCTGAGAAATATCATCGATCCAAGGCTCCTTGCGCAGCGCGGGAAACCGCACGTGTTTTGCGAATCTGGCGCGGGATGATCCAAGTCCGCGACACAAATTTTGACGAGGCCAAGGTATTCATTCCTGACGTCTACGCGGACGCGCGCGGTTACTTCAAAGAGAGCTTTTCAAAAAGCAAGTATGCGGCACTCGGTCTGCGCGACGAATGGCTGCAGGACAGCGTTTCTCGCTCGAAGCGCAATGTCATCCGCGGCATGCATTATGACATGCGCATGGCGAAGTTCGTCCAGGTGCTGCTCGGGCGTATCTTCGACGTCATCGTCGACGTGCGGGAAGGCTCTCCCACCTACAAACGCTGGCAAGGCTTTGAGCTTTCAGGCGACAACCATCACCAGCTGTATGTGCCGAGAGGTTTTGCCCACGGATTTCTTGCGCAGAGTGACGACGTCATCGTGCATTACAAGATGACCGCCGAGTTCGACCCGGCGCAAGAGCGCGTGTTGAGCTGGCGCGACCCGCAGGCAGGTATAAAATGGCCGCTGGACGGCGAGCCGATCCTTTCGCCGAAAGATGCTGCGGCGTAGAAAGAGCGATATGGCCGTCGCACAAAAGAAAAGCATTGGGCTCTTTATCACCCGCTCGATGGGTGCTCTCGCCCAGGAAGAGCACGAGGCACACGGACCCACGCTCCGCCGGGCATTAGGCCCGTGGGCGTTGGTCGCCATTGGGCTCGGTAACATGGTGGGTGCCGGAATCTTTGCGACCATCGGCGACGGCGCTCACAACCTCGCCGGACCGGCTGTGACGTTATCGTTTCTCATTGCTGCGGTGATCAGCGCATTTGCGGCACTCTGCTCCGCGGAAATTGCCTCAATGGTACGCGTCGCCGGCAGCGCCTATACGTACACCTACGCGACCGTCGGCGAGCTCATAGCCTGGATCATCGGCTGGAATCTTATTTGGGAATACGGGATGGCATCTGCGCCCGTGGCGAGCACATTCTCGTCGAACATTCAGAACTTCATGTCGAGCGTCGGTCTCCATCTCCCGGTCTGGGCAACGTCTGCATATGACGCGCACGCGCACACATACTTCGACGTCATCGCATTTGCGTCGGTGTTGGGATTTTCGGCGCTGCTCGCCATCGGCATTCGAGAGTCCGCGGGAACCAACTCGCTCCTGGTGATTCTCAAAATGGGTATCCTCGTGGCGTTCGTCGTCATCGGCCTACCATTTATCAATCCTGCCAACTGGCATCCGTTTATCGCGCATGGCTGGATTACGCCGACTGCGAGTGGTCCTATCGGCGTCATCCCGGGCGCGTTCATCGTCTTCTTTGCCTTTGTGGGTTTCGACGCGGTGACAACCGCGGCGGAAGAAGCCAAGAATCCGCAGCGTGATGTGCCGATCGGCGTGCTGGGCGCGCTTGCACTGGGAACGCTCTTCTATGTCGCGATCGCAATCGTGCTCACCGGCATGCAGCCGGCCTCAGCTATCAACCCGGATACGCCGCTGGCAAGCGCACTCGAAGCAGTGCACCGCGGCGGATGGGCCTGGCTCACGATTGCCGGAGCGATTATCGGGACGTCATCCGTCATCCTCACCGGTCTGCTGGGTCAAAGCCGGATATTCTTTGTCATGGCGCGCGATGGCTTGTTGCCGAAATCAGTCGCAAAGATTCATCCA
>Ga0073928_10008269_pt1 | contig 13136 bp, 11 predicted proteins | sample PaiPotPPA55metaG_FD_76969 | JGI IMG/M metagenome (GOLD analysis project Ga0073928, IMG submission 76969) | Iron sulfur acid spring bacterial and archeal communities from Banff, Canada, to study Microbial Dark Matter (Phase II) - Paint Pots PPA... ...
CACCTCGGCGGTTGGCGATGGTGGATCAAGGTGATCCTGCCCGGCATTTTCCCCTATTACATCACCGGCGCCATCACCGCCTCGGGCGGGTCGTGGAATGCCTCCATCGTGGCGGAAGTGGCAAGCTGGGGCGACACCCACCTGACCGCCAGCGGCCTTGGCGCCTATATAGCCGATGCGACGGAAGCCGGTGATTTCCCCAGGGTTGTGCTCGGCATCACCGTCATGTGCATACTGGTGACGCTCTTCAACCGGCTAGTCTGGAGGCCGCTCTACGCCTTCGGAGAGCGACGACTTCGCCTCGGCTGATTCTCAAGGAAAACCCATGCTCGATGTTGCCAAACAGACCAACCTGCTCGAAATCCGCAGCGTCTGCCGGTCGTTTCCGAAAGGCAGCGGCGAGGAACTGCTGGTCCTCGAAAAAGTCGACCTGACGATCCATGCCGGCGAAATCGTCGGCCTGCTCGGCCGGTCCGGATCGGGCAAATCGACGCTGCTGCGGATCATCGCCGGCCTGATCGCGCCGTCCTCGGGCGACGCCAGATGCCGTGGCGAGACGATCGTAGGGCCGCCGAACGGCGTCTCCATGGTGTTTCAATCCTTCGCGTTGTTTCCTTGGCTGACAGTGCTGCAGAACGTCGAATTGGGCCTGGAGGCGCTCGGCATCGAGAGCACGGAGCGGCGCACCCGCGCACTCGCGGCGATCGATCTGATCGGTCTCGACGGGTTTGAGTCCGCCTACCCCAAGGAATTGTCGGGCGGCATGCGCCAGCGCGTCGGATTTGCCCGCGCACTGGTCGTGCATCCGGACCTGCTCTTGATGGACGAGCCGTTTTCCGCTCTCGACGTGCTGACCGCCGAGACATTGCGTACCGACCTGATCGATCTGTGGATCGAGGGCCGGCTGCCGATCAAATCGGTGCTGATGGTGACGCATAACATCGAGGAGGCGGTGCTGATGTGCGACCGCATCCTGGTGTTTTCATCCAATCCCGGCCGCGTTGCCGACGAGCTCAAGATCGACCTGCCGCATCCGCGCAATCGTCTTGATCCGACATTCCGGCAGCTCGTCGACAGCATCTATGCCCGCATGACGCAACGCGCGGAAGCCAGGACGCCGGCGATCGAGGGCATCCAGGGCACCGGCGTTGGCATGATCCTCAACCACGTTTCCTCCAACGTGCTTTCGGGTCTGCTTGAGACGTTGGCGGGCCCGCCGTATAATGGGCACGCCGATTTGCCGGTCCTCGCAGGCCACCTGCAGCTCGAGGCCGACGAGATCTTCCACCTCGGCGAAGCCCTGCAATTGCTGAGATTCGCCCAATTGAGCGAAGGCGATCTGATGCTGACGGATGCCGGCAACCGCTTCGCCAACCTCGCGACCGATGCCCGCAAGAAGCTGTTCGCCGAGCATCTCATGAACTATGTCCCGGTGATGGGTTTGATCCGCCGGGTGCTGGATGAGCGGCCGTCGCATACCGCGCCCGCGGCGCGCTTCCGCAACGAGCTCGAAGACTACATGTCCGAGGATGCCGCCGACGAAACGCTCAAGACCATCGTGTCGTGGGCGCGCTATGCCGAGCTGTTTGCATATGACGAACAGTCGGAAACTTTCAGCCTGGAAAACCCGCATTAGCAGCTGCGGCAGCGCGACGTTCGTTTTAAAATTTTCGTCGTCCCGGCCAAGCGAAGCGCGAGCCGGGACCCATACGCCGCGGCGGCGCTTTTTGGCGCGATGTCCGACGACTTCTCATACGACGAAGGCCGGTGGTTATGGGTCCCTGCTTTCGCAGGGACGACACGCGATGAGGGAAGGGCCTTACCCTGCCGCCGCGAACGTCTCTGCCCGCGCCATCGCCCAGGCCTCGCGGAAGCGCGGATCGCTGGTGCCGTCGATCAGCTCGCCCGGGCGCAGCGGCGGATAGAGCTGGGCGAATGTCCGCACCTCGGTCGTGGACGTCCGCTGCGAGAAATGGATCGGCCGGATTTGTTGCGGATGTTCGAGCCCGGCGGCGGCGAGCAGCTCCGCCAGCGCATGCAAGGTGGCGTGGTGATAATTGTAAACCCGCTCGATCTTGTGCGGCACCACCAGTGCGCGATTGCGCGAAGGGTCCTGCGTGGTCACGCCGGTCGGGCATCGATCGGTATGGCAACTAAGTGACTGAATGCAGCCCAGCGAAAACATGAAGCCGCGGGCCGAATTGCACCAGTCAGCGCCGATCGCCATCGCGCGCGCCATGTCGAAAGCGGTCGCGATCTTTCCGGCGGCGCCGATGCGGATGCGATCGCGCGCATTGATGCCGACCAGCGCGTTGTGGACGAAATTAACGCCCTCGCGCATCGGCATGCCCAGATGGTCCATGAATTCCAGCGGGGCGGCGCCGGTACCGCCTTCGTTGCCGTCGACCACGATGAAGTCGGGATAGATTCCGGTCTGGACCATCGCCTTGCAGATCGCGAGAAATTCCCAGGGATGGCCGATGCAAAGCTTGAATCCCGCCGGCTTGCCGCCGGACAACCGGCGCATCTCGCCGATGAAGACCATCATTTCCAGCGGCGTCGAGAATGCCCGGTGAGACGCCGGCGAGATACAGTCCTCGCCCATGGCGACGCCTCTGATCCTTGAGATCTCTTCGGAAACCTTCGCCGCCGGCAGCACCCCTCCGTGCCCGGGCTTGGCGCCCTGGCTGATCTTGAGTTCGACCATCTTGATCTGATCATCGGAGGCGACGCGGGCGAATTCTTCCGGGTTGAAGCTGCCGTCGCGATTGCGGCAACCAAAATATCCGGAACCGATTTCCCAAATCAGATCGCCGCCGTTCTCGCGATGATAGGGACTGACGCCGCCCTCGCCGGTGTCATGGGCAAAACCGCCCTTTTTCGCGCCCGCGTTCAGCGCACGCACCGCATTGGGACTGAGCGCGCCAAAGCTCATCGCCGAGATATTGAATACCGATGCCGAATACGGCCTGGTGCAATCCGGACCGCCGATGGTGACGCGAAATTTCTCGCCGGCATGAACCTTCGGCGCCACCGAATGGTGCATCCATTCGTAGCCGTCGCGATAGACGTCTTCCTGGGTGCCGAAGGGCCGCTTGTCGAGCACCATCTTGGCGCGCTGATAGATCACCGCGCGGGTGTCGCGGGAAAACGGCATGCCGTCCTTCTCGCTCTCGAAAAAATACTGCCGCATCTCCGGCCTGATCTCTTCCAGCAGGAATCGCAGATGCGCCGAGATCGGATAGTTGCGCAAGACCGCGTGACTCTTTTGCGTGAGATCGCGAATGCCGAGCAAGGTGAGCGCGGCGAAAATCACCAGCGGAATGAGAACAAGATCGAACGCCTTGTGATCGACGATCCCGATGCCGAGAAGCAAAGCCGTGACGACGGCGCAAATCGTAAGGACGATGAAGCGTGGCGAGAACGGAAGCATCAACGTTTCCATGGAACCCCTCAGGCAGTTTCCGCCGCGTTATTCTTTGCCGTCGCAGTCAAGCTCGATTACCCGAACAACCTCTATACGATATTGGCGGCAAAGGTCACAGATATGACAACTGACGGCGGCAAAGCTAGCGAATCATCCGGCGGAAAATCAATCCGCCCGATGGCCGGGCAGACCGCCCCATCATGGCGCCTTTTCGCAGTGCAACCTGGCTCAAGCCGAGCGGCTCGTCGGCGGGACAGCATCTGCGCCGTCTCGACCATGAGACCAGACACCTTGTCCATTTATTCCCTCGAGATGCGGCGAAGCCGTCGGGCGCCACGCGGCGTCTTTAGTGGCTGTGCGGGCGCATCTCGCCGGGAATCCGGGTTTTCTCCAGGCCGTTTTGCGCCAGCCACGCATTGGTGCTGCGGATTGCGCGCTCGATATGGTCCGATGTTCGCGAGAAGTCGTAGGGCGATCCCACCAGGGGACATAATGGCGGCACCACGAAGTATTCGATGTCGGGAGCGAGATCTTCCAGCTCGCTGACCAATTGCCGGGCGATCAGCAGTGTCAGCGCGTGCAGCGCATTGGCGACGGCGCCGACCGGCGGCGTCTGCGTGGCGCAGGCGTACCCCGTCGGCAAAATGATCAGCCGCCGCGCTCCCTTCGCAACCGCGACCTTGATCGGCGTATTGGAGGAGATCGCGCCATCGGCCAGAAAAAGATCCTTGTAGCGGACGGGCGCGAAAGCACCGGGGATCGCGGTGGAGGCGATAATCGCCTGCGCGGCCGGCCCCTCCGACAGCACGATGCTATCGCCGGAGACGATATCGGTGGTGACGATATGAAGCGGGAGCTTCGCATCCTCCAGATTGCGAAAGGGCAGATGATCGTCGATCAGCTTCTGAATGCCGTCATGCGGGATCAGAAAATCCCGACGCCAGATAAACCCGAGCATGGTGTGCCAGGTCACCGGGAAAACGTCATGGCGGGTCAATCCGCGCCAGATGGTCTCCAATTGCAGGACGCCCCTCAGCGTGGGATCGCCGGCATAGTAGGCCCCGTTCAGGGCGCCGACGCTCGAGCCGACCACCATATCGGCGGAGATTCCGTGGGCGGCGAGCGCGTGCATCATGCCCACCTGGATGGCGCCGTAACTGCCCCCGCCCGCGAAGACGAGGGCCGTTTTCGCGGGTGCAACATGATTGGATACCGACAAAGCCTCTGGCGCTCCCATTATCGCCGCGTCGACGACAAGCCGCACGACGTTCGGCAGTTTCTATAGCAGGCGGCAACCGGATCGCACCATCAACATTGGTTCGCGCGGGACGTGACATTGGTGAATAAATTGTGAGACCATCGCGGCGCGGCGACGCCCTCATGGCCGGGATGCTCGCTGTCGTGATATTAGGACCAGGACCTTGTCGAATGAAAATTCCGATGCTGCCCTTCACCGTCACGGACTGGAGCCAGGTCGCAGCCACCACCCATCCGGGTGAAACCGGCCAGGCCTTCTGGCGCACCCTGAATATCGGCGATCTACGGGTCCGGACGGTCGAGTACACGCCCGGCTATGTGGCCGATCACTGGTGCGACCGGGGCCACGTACTCTACGTCCTGGAAGGCGTGCTCGATACCGAACTGCGCGACGGCCGCAGGTTCAGACTTCTGCCGGGCATGAGCTACCAGGTGTCCGACTTCGGCGACGCCGCACATCGGTCATCGACGAAGACCGGAGCAAAGCTCTTCATCGTCGATTGAGTGCCTGCCGGATCGTGTCGCGGGATGACAGCCGGACTTCGGCGTCAGCGCTCGACGAACGCCTTTTCTATCACGAAATGGCCGGACTCGCTGTGGCTGCCTTCGACAAAGCCGCGGGCCTCGAACATCTGGCGCAATTCATCCAGCATGGCCGGGCTGCCGCACATCATGATCCGGTCGCCAGCGATATCGAGCGGCGGCTGGCCGATATCGTTGAACAGCTGCTCCGAGGTGATCAGATCGGTGATGCGACCGCGGTTGCGGAACGGCTCGCGGGTGACCGTCGGATAGTACACGAGCTTCTCGGCCAGCAGCGGCCCGAACAATTCATCGCCCCGCAACTTCGCCACCAGTTCTTCGCCATAGGCCAGTTCCGAGACCTGCCGGCAGCCGTGCACGAGGACGATGCTCTCGAACTTCTCATACACTTCCGGATCCTTGATCAGGCTCGCGAACGGCGCAAGCCCGGTGCCGGTCGACAGCAACAGCAGACGCTTGCCCGGGATGATGTTGTCGGCGATCAACGTGCCCGTCGCCTTGCGTCCGACCAGGAGGGTATCGCCCTCCTTGATCTTCTGAAGTCTTGAGGTCAGCGGTCCGTCGGCGACCTTGATCGAGAAAAATTCGAGCGCCTCTTCGTGATTGGCGCTCGCCATCGAGTAGGCGCGCATCAGGGGACGGCCATCGACCTCAAGGCCAATCATCGCGAATTGCCCATTCTGGAATCGAAAGCCGGTATTGCGGGTGGCGGTAAAGCTGAAAAGCGTATCGGTCCAGTGCCGGACAGAAAGAACTTTCTCTCTATGGAATGCGCTCATGTGTTTTGCTGTTTCCGGTTGGCTGGCGATGGAACAAACGTGCTCTGGCCCCAAAACGAGGCGAAAAACCCCTGCAACGATTGAGGAATTACGCTTCACCTACCCCAATATCAGGGATAGTCAACCGACTCGGGCGCGCGGTCGGGGGGCCCAAAATCGCGGGCGATTCAACGCGCCGGGCGCAGGTTAAGAACCTTCTCCGCGAAGGCGGCGGCACGCAATTAACTTGCTGAAATTCGCGTCGAACCAGCAGTTAATTGCCACGGGCGGTCGAAAAATTCGTTAGAGATAAAACATCAAAAAACTGGAATGCCAGACCGCCGGATAATGCATGCGCCACTTGCGGGAATTTCGAGCGGGAAAGCCCGGCTGCTACCCGGACCAGGCGGTCTATGCGGAATATGCCTGCGCCGAATTCGGGCTCGCGTTTCAGGATATCGATGGCGGAACCGGACTGCTTTTCAAGGTTGCTTCAGCGGCGAGCAGCGTTCATTTTGGCGCCGGAAGATGCTCATGGTATCCGCAAAACAATTCCACCGCCGCGACGCTGGCATCCGACAAATATTTCACCAACACTATCCTCGAAAGCGCCGGCGTTGCGACGCTCGGCGGCGACTATTTCTTCCTGCATCAGCGGCATCGTGCACATCGTCCCTCCGGACATGAGCGCGAAGACGCGTTCGAATATTTCCGAAAACTGGACGCGGCGGCATTCATCAAGCCCTTGCAGGGATCGCGCGGCGATTTTGCCCAGGTCCTTCACGGCGAAGCGGCCCTCGAGCAATACCTGCTTGCGGTTTCAAAGCACTATGATGCGGTATTGATCCAGCCGATCGCGACCGGTCACGAATACCGGATTTTTCTGCTCGACGGCGATGTCGCCTATTCGGTCAGGAAATATCCGCCGTTTGTGCTGGGCGATGGTGTCCGTTCGATCCGCGATCTCCTGATCGCGCACAACGCTGCCTTGCACGCGCGCGGCCTTTCATCGGTCGCCGCAACGGCGGACGCCGGCACCTCGCTCGACATCGTGCTGCCCGCTGGGGAGCGTTGGGAGATTCCGGGGCGGATGAACTTGAGCGCCGGGGGAAGGATGGTGTTCGAGGCCCCGCGTTCCGAGGCGGCTTTCACGGTGGCGAAGAAGGCCGTCCGGGCACTCGGTTTGCGCGTCGCCGCCGTCGACGTCTTTACGGATACCGGCGCAGATCCGGACGCAATCCGGGTCATCGAAGTGAATTCCAATCCATCGATCCGGCTGCTGGAAGAAGCGGATCGGGGCGACCTGATCCTGAAAATCTGGCGCCACACCTTTTGCGCCATGGGGCTGTTGGATGTTTGACCTTCCGAAATACGGCGATGGCGTCTGTCTGGCGCGGATGGCTGAACTGCTCGACCGCCTTGCGGTCGACCGCGCCAGGCTGCAGCGCCGTTCGGTCGTGGTGACGGGGTCGAACGGCAAGGGCTCCACCGCCGCGTTCTGCGCCTGTATCGCCCACGCCCATGGTTTGCGAACCGGATTGTTCACCTCGCCGCATCTGTTTCGCGTCAACGAACGGTTTCAGATCGACGGCGTGCCGATCGACGATGACACCCTGATGCGGCTTGTTGCGCGAATCAAAACCGCCATCGCCGCTGTTTCAGCAGCCGCAGGAGAGCAATTCGGCGCCTTTGAAGCCATGTTCGCATTGGCCTGCCTTCACTTTCAGGAAAGCGAATGCGAATTCGCGGTGTTCGAGGCCGGCATCGGCGGCCGCTATGATCCGGTTCGTCTGGTAGGCAGCCCCGTGACCTCGGTGACGTCAGTCGACTACGAACATGTAGAGCTGCTCGGCCATTCGCTGCAGTTGATCGTCTCCGACAAGAGCGATGCCTGCGCCTGCGGCGGCACCATCATCTATGGCGAGAATTGCCGCGGCTTGAGGCCGCATATCGTCGAATATAACCGCCATCGCGGGGTCGCCAGCCTGTTCGTCCGCGGCGAGATCAGGATCGGCGGCGAAGCCGCCTCGGCGTCGGGGCAGCGGTTCGATTTCGGATTCGGAGATGATGATTTCCACTCCCTCGATATGGCGTTGTTGGGTGCATTCCAGTTCAACAACGCCGCCATCGCGATCGCGCTGTTCCTGCTGTGGCGGATGCGGGTGCAGCCGGGAGAGCCGTCCGCTCGGATCGAAGCGGCCGTGAGATCCGGCCTGCGCGACACGCGCTGGCCTGGCCGCCTTGAAGTCATCGGTCAAAGCCCGTTGACCGTCATCGATGTCGGTCACACGCCCGACGGCATCAGGCAATCGCTCGCAAGTCTCAAGGCGGCTTACGGCGCGCAGGCGTGGATTCTCGTGGTCGGCGTTTCCTTCGACAAGAAGGCAAACGAGATCGTGGGCGCGCTGGCGCCATCATTCGACACGATTATTTGCACCATGGCGCACCACAAGGGCGGGGATCCGGCGGCCATCGCCGCCGCCGTGCGAAAAATCAATCCGCAGGCGGATGTCCGCATCGCCGCAACGATCGAGGATGCATTCAGCGCGAGCCAAGCCCTTGCCACATCGCTCAATCGAAAAATCTATGTGGCCGGCGGGTTGTTCACCGCGATCGAATACGCCGCCGTCGCCCGGGGCGATCGCGCGAAAGATCTGGAATTCTTCTAGAGCGTTCTCGAGCGAAAGCCTGCCCCGGACTTGATCGGGGGTGGGTACCGGCTCGCGTGCAGAAAACGCGTCAAACAAAAATTGAGGCCATACCCGCGCCAGAACCGGGACGTTAACGGCTTGTTAACCATAACCGACCGATGTTTTCCCAAAGCAGGGAACCTCGCATGACCGATATATCGTCCGTATCATCGTCGGCCACGGCCTTCGTCGCAAAGCAGGCGGCCGACCTGAACAGGGCCGCCGGCGCGGCAACGGCGAGCTTTGCAAGCGCGCTTTCCAAGGTGCAAAATTCCGTCGGCCTCGGACCGAAAACGGGCTTTACCGCCGGCCCGACCTACGAGGCCGGCACCCTGGCCGGTCGAACCAAGGCGGTTTTCAACAACGCCCTCGACGCGACCAAATCCGCGCTGCACATCAAGCGGTAAAACCAGCGGTCGCGGATCACGCGGCCTCATGGTTCTCTAGGCGATGCGAAGCATCGTCCGGAGACCCGCGTCGTTGCCGCACTGCTCACCACGAAAGGATAGAGAGCTCCTCGTCCTGTGAGAGGCGCAAGGCGCGGTCTCAAAGGATGAGGCCTCATCACTGGAAACTAGTTGCTCACACCCTCGCTGTCGTCGAGCGCCTTGAAGGCGTCCTCAAGCTGCGGCGAGATCGCAACGTTGAGCTTCTCGCCGGTGGGCAGGCGGGAGACGAACCATTTGTTGTAGAGCGGGATCAGGTCGTGGTTGGTGCCGAGCTTGCGGAAGGTTCGTTCCACGACCGCGGCCAGTTGCGGCTCTCCCTTGCGGAACATGATGCCGTAGGGATCGTAGGACAAATAATCGCCGGTGACGCGAAACTTGTCCTGCGACTTGTGCCGCGCGATCAGGCCGTACAGCAGAATATCGTCGGTGGCGAATGCATCGGCCTTGCCGTCGATGAGCATCTGATAGGACTGCTCGTGATCCGGCGCCACCGCGATATTGAGACCGAGCGCGAGCTTCCTGTCGAGCGCACGCAGGGCCTGCTCGTTGGTTGTGCCCTTGGTGACCACGACGGTCTTGCCCTGCAGGTCCCTGGGCGCCGATATCGTCGAATCCTTCGGCACCATCAGCTTGGTGCCGGCCACGAACATCAGCGGCGAGAACGCCACCTGCCTGGCGCGCTCGGCGTTGGCCGTGGTCGATCCGCATTCCAGATCTATCTTGCCTTGCACCACTGCCGGAATGCGGTCATCGGAGGTGACCTTGAGGTATTCGATCTTGAGACCGGGGTCGTCGACCTCGACGCCGATCTCATCGACGATGGCCTCGCAGAGCTCGACGCTGTAGCCGATCGGCCGGTTGGCCTGATCGAGAAACGAAAACGGCGGCGAGCTTTCGCGATAGCCGAGATGCACGACATGCCTGCTCTTGATGTTGGCGAGCGTCGGGCTAAGCCCTTCGCCGCCGGTCTGGGCGCCGGCTGCCGTCGCCAGCAGACACCCTGCCAGCAACAGGCCGCAGGCGAAGGCCGATCTCTCCAAGGTTTGGCGCATGCATCGCTCCCGTCAATGGCCGGCCATTGCGGGGATTTCGCCGGGAATCATATCCGGCGGCACCACGTCGTCGGAGCCGAGCGCGTGTTCGGGCGCCAACTCCCCTTCCCATTTCGCCACCACGGCGGTGGCGAGCGAGTTGCCGATCACGTTGGTGGCGCTGCGTCCCATGTCGAGGAACGTATCGATGCCCATGATCATCAGGAGGCCCGCCTCGGGGATGCCGAACTGGCTCAGCGTCGAGGCGATCACCACCAGCGAGGCGCGTGGAACGCCCGCGACGCCCTTCGAGGTGATCATCAGCGTCGCCAGCATCGCCAATTGGGTGCCGAGCGACATCTCGATCTTGTAGGTCTGCGCGATGAAGATGCTGGCAAAGGTGCAGTACATCATCGTGCCGTCGAGGTTGAACGAATAGCCGAGCGGCAGCACGAAGCTCGAGATCCGCGCCGAGGCGCCGAAGCGGTTGAGGCCCTCGAGCGTCTTGGGATAGGCCGCTTCCGAACTTGCGGTCGAAAACGCGATCATCAGGGGTTCGCGGATCAGCCGCAGCAGATGGCTGTATCTGGGCCCGATGACGATGAAGCCAACGATGACGAGGATGCCCCACAACAGCATCAGCGAGAAATAGAAGCCGCCCATGAAGACGACCAGCTTCCACAACACCGCGAGGCCGTTCTTCGACACCGTCGCCATGATCGCCGCCCACACCGCGACCGGCGCGAACAGCATGACATAACCGGTCACCTTCAGCATGATGTGGCCGAGGTCATCGATCACCGAGAGTATCTGCTTGGAGCGCTCCGGCATCGCGCCCAGGGCTACCGAGAAGAACACCGCGAAAACCACGATCTGCAGGATCTCGTTCTGCGCCATCGCATCCGCGATCGAGGTCGGAATCAGGTGGGTCAGGAATTTCTCGATCGAGAATGCCGACACCGGCAGTCCCGTCGATTGCGCCTTGTCCGGCAGGGTGCCCGGGAAATTCGCGCCCGGCTGCAACAGGTTGACCATCACCAAACCGAGCATGAGGGAGACAAACGAGGCGCTGACAAACCAGCCCATGGTCTTGGCGAAAATCCGCCCCAGTTTGGCGCCGCTTCCCATGTGGGCGATGCCGCCGACCAGGGTCGCAAACACCAATGGCGCGATGATCATCTTGATCAGGCGCAGGAACAGCATCGCGATCAGGTTTACGTCTGCAGCGATATCGGACCGGATGTCCGGAAGATAGTTGAAGACCAGCGTCCCCATCACGATGCCGAGGACCATTGCGATCAGAATATACTGCGTAAACCTGTTCGACATCGCCTTACCCCCGTAAGTTCCCAGTGCCACCGAGTTTGGCAGATTTCGCCGCTGACGCAACATGCTTCAACCCGGGGCCGGTTTGCCACAATGTTCCCGTTGTGGAATGAGCGCCCGCCGACTAGCCTCGCATGCAACGCACAATGTGTGCAGTTGCGCGTTTCTTGCGCGCCGACTGCATCAAGAACAGCCACGTTGACGGGAGGGAATGCCATGAACGACGGTGTCAATCGTCAGGTCCTGCTGGTGGAAAAGCCGACCGGAAAACTCGCGCCCGAGCATTTCAAAATGTCCGAAGGCGCCATCCCCGAGCCCAGGGACGGCGAGGCATTGCTGCGGGTGCGTTATATTTCGCTCGATGCCGCCAACCGGGCATGGATGCACGGCGCGACCTATCGCGCGGCGGTCGAGGCCAATACCGTGATGGCCGGCGGCGGCATCGCCGAGGTCGTGTCTTCCAGGGCGCCGGGATTGTCGCCCGGCGACATCGTGTTCGGCGATACCGGCTGGCAGGATTACGCGGCGGTGCCCGCCAAGCATTTGGCCAGGATGCCGAAGGTCGAGCCGATGACGCATTTGCTCAGCGTCTACGGCATCGCCGGCCTCACCGCCTATTTCGGGCTGCTCGATGTCGGCAAGCCGAAAGCGGGCGAGACCGTGGTGGTCTCGGCCGCCGCCGGCTCGGTGGGGTCGATCGTCGGCCAGATCGCACGGATCAAGGGCTGCCGCGTCGTCGGCATCGCCGGCGGCAGGGACAAGTGCAACTGGCTGACGTCCGAACTCGGCTTCGATGCCGCGGTCGATTACAAGGACGGCGCGGTATTCAAGGCGCTCAAGGCCGCGGCGCCCGACGGCATCGATGTCTATTTCGACAATGTCGGCGGCGACATTCTCGAAGCGTGCCTGGCGCAGATGAACAATCGCGGCCGCATCGCCTGTTGCGGCGCGATCTCGCAATATGACGGCGTGCCGTCAGCCACCGGGCCGCGCGGCGTGCCCGGCCTGATCGTGGTCAAGCGCCTGACCATGCAGGGCTTCATCGTGATGGACTTCATGGACCGGCGCAACGAGGCGCTGGTTGACCTGCAAGCCTGGGTCGCCTCCGGCAAACTCAAGGTACAGGAGGACGTCATCAATGGCCTCGAAAACACACCGCAGGCGCTGATCGGGCTGCTCGCCGGGGAAAACCGCGGCAAGCGGATGATCAAGGTGTGATTTCGGGAATCCGAGGCGTGCCAGGACGCCGAATCTCAATAGCGTAGAAATTCAGACTGCGCATCAAGCCAGCCAGTTCTCAGCGACGCGGCTTAAGCCGCTGCCGGTGAGCCGCTTGCTTCGCGCGATTGCCGCAAATCGCCATGCTGCACCATCTGCGTGCGCGGCCCCGCGTGTGGTCGGCAAACATCAGCGTGCAGGTCGGCCCCTCACACGCTTTCACATATGAGAAATTCTCCTCGCATGCGAATTTCGCCAGCGCTTCCCCTATCGGCAGCAGCAGCGATTCCGGGGATCGCCAGCGCCGCTTTGTCCGCAATTCCAAAGCATTGGCCCCTGCGCCGGCGTGGCGTGGCTCGATCCGGCTAAATCGTTCGTCGCGTTCGAGCAGCCGGTTGAGGGGTTCCAGCTTTTGCAGGTCTTTGGCCACGAGGGGC
>Ga0073928_10008270_pt1 | contig 13136 bp, 13 predicted proteins | sample PaiPotPPA55metaG_FD_76969 | JGI IMG/M metagenome (GOLD analysis project Ga0073928, IMG submission 76969) | Iron sulfur acid spring bacterial and archeal communities from Banff, Canada, to study Microbial Dark Matter (Phase II) - Paint Pots PPA... ...
CGTCAGGAGCACGAACAGAGGCTTGGAATACTTGCGGCGCAAGCTACCCAGACCGGCGGCGCCGGGATTCAGAATCAGGGCGGGCAGTTTGGCGCGCTCACCGTCGGTCGTCGCGGTGGTGACAACCGATTGATGGAAACGAGGAGCGAGCACGGCCTGCGCCTGGGCGATGCTTACGCCGGGACGCAGGCGGCCCATCATTTCGATCCAGTAGAAGTTGCCGTCGTCATAGCCACGAGCCGCTCGGTCACCGTCCACGAGCAGATTCGTGTGCAACGGAAGGTAGAGGTCCGGCGCCGCCGCAGGATCGACTCCGAAAAATTCCGGCGGCGCGACACCGATCACCGTGAAGGGAGTGTTGTCGACGAGGATCGACTGTCCAATCGCACTCGGCGGTCCTCCAAAGCGATTTTGGCTTGTAGCAAAACTGATTACGGCGACCGGCGCTGCGCCGGTACTGTCGTCTTCGGAATCAATCAGACGTCCCGCAGCCGGCGACACTGCTAGGGCGCGAAAATACTCGCCGGTGACGTACTCCGTGCTGGCGGTCGTGGCCTGTCCGCGGACGGCCAAGTTATGGTTTAGTCCGTTGAAGTATCCGAAGAGCGTGGAAAAGACGGGATTCTCCTCGCGAAGCGTTTCGAACGCGCCGTATGGGAACATGCCGCTGACCATGGCGCCTTTATCGCCCGGCCACGCCATCCCCTGTACTCCGTGCATGACGTGGACCCATTCCTTGCTGGCGTCCTGGGGCGGCGGACTATGCCAATTCAAGACCACCAGCGACTCGGGATCAGCCACCGGCAGCGAGCGCAACAGAATCGACTCCATCAAGCTGTAGATCGCAGTATTGGCCCCGATCCCGAGCGCCAGCGACAAGACCGCCAGGGCGGTGAATGCCTTGTTGGCGGTCATGGTGCGACAGCCATAGCGGACATCCTGGCCAAGTTCTGACCAAAACCGCGTCATCCAAATCTCCCGTGACTCTTCGTGCTTCAGTGTGACGTTGCCAAATCGCCGGCGCGCTTCAGCCTTGGCGGACTCCGGCGCCATACCGTCTGCTTGCAGTTCCGCAGCCTTCTCCGCAAGGTGGAGTTCCATTTCCTCGCTCAGCGCCTCGCTGCGCCTGGCGCTCTCCATCCAATACCTCAGCCGTCGTATCAACATCTCCGTCACTCCGCTCCCATCACGCGGGCGATCGCCAGCGTGAGTTTCGCGTATTTCCGAGTTTCAACCGCCAGCTGTTTGCGGCCAGCCGGCGTGATCTTGTAGATCCTCGCCCGCCGATTGTTCGACGTCACGCCCCAGACGCCCTGGATCCAGCCGTTTAGCTCCAGGCGCTGGAGAGCGGGATACAGCGAGCCCTCCTCGACCAGGAGCTCGTTGTGGGACGATTGCTGAATGAACTGGACCATGCCGTAACCGTGGAGATCGCGTCGCGACAGCGTGCGCAGAATCAACATGTCGAGCGAACCGGGTAAGGAATCGTTTTTTTGCGCCTTGCGTCCCATACCAAGAATTCTTAGCTTACGGCGACGAGACTACGCGAGTCAAGTCCATCGGGTGCGGACTCTTTCATCGAGGCACGTGGTCAAAGACGACCCGTACCTTATTTGCGAAGACGAGCCGCGAGCCACTGTTGCATGGTCTGCAAGTATTCAGGGTCCGTGATGTAGGCATCGGGGCCGCTCACGAGGTGCATATCGTGCTCAACGCGCGGAAACACGCGGACTGTGTAATCCCGATTGTGAGTTTCCGTTAGGACTCGCTGCAGCACCGCGACGGTTTCGTTCACGTTTACCAGACGGTCTTCGCCGCCAAAAAGGAAGAGCGCCGACACATGGAGTACTTTTAGCGCGGGAACCGGATCGTAAATCATCTCTTCCTTGAACCAGCGTTTGTAGCGATAGTCTCGGCTGCGGATTTCATCCGGCGGCTGCAGTGGAGCAAACAAATCGTCTTGTTGTGCCTTCACTTTGGTGTACCAACTCTTCGTTCGCGCTCGATTCATCTGTTCCTTTACGCCGTCGTATCCGTTTCCGGTCGATAGGTAGTTCCAAACATTGCGTCGCAAGATGCTGGCGTCTTGAACGTCGCGCTCAGGCACGCCTTCCGCGCGCAGCTGATTCGCGTAATAAAAAATCATCTGTTCGCCGGGAGAAACTGCGGGACCGGAGACGGCGATGACGAAGGCAACATCGTTGGAACGCGAGGCCGCGAGCGGCCCAAGCCAGCCTCCTTGGCTGAGACCCCAAACGCCGATTTGCGCCGGATCGATGTCGTGGCGCGACTTCAGATACGCGATGGCCGCAAGCCCGTCGCCGCAAAGATCCATGAACGGAACAGCCCGAAAATCGCCCGTGGACTCGCCAACGCCTCGCTTGTCGTATGCAAGCGCGGCAACGCCTTGTTTCGCGAACCAGCGCGCAGTGAACAGGTCCCTGGGTTGCGGTCCTGAGCCATGAAAGAGGACGACGGCCGGATGCCGTTTGGAGTCATTTGGAAGGGCGAGCGTGCCCGCGAGATTCACATCCCCGTTCAGAACATGGACACTTTCCTCACGGATCGCCTGCGGGTCTGATCCTCTCTGCGCGGACTTGCCGCAGGCCGCAAGGTGGAGAGCGACAACCAGAGCGGCTAGTCGAATAGCCAGCAATTCATACTCAGCATAGGCCATTGGAATTTAAGGCTATAATGGCAAACTCGCTTCCAAGCCTCGCCGGCAACAAGTTCTTTGAATCTTGCTACATAGCAAGCTTGGTCGCTGTTCCCGTTAGACGCTTATGGGACTTCGGTGTCCGGCAGTGAACGCAAGACCGGCGTTAGGAATGCGGCGAAGCGCCGGTAAGACACCGTTATCGGGCATGAAGTCCTGGTACGGCAAATGTCCGATTATCAGACTTATCGGACTCACCAACACCCGTCGTGATAGCTCGCTGCCTGTTCACCCGTCATTTACCAGAGGACTCCGGTTCGAGGAACTTTAGTAAAGCGGGGCCCACCGGCGGTAGTTTGAGATATTTCTCTAGCCAGGCAAGTCGGTCCCGAAGAGCTTCGAGCGACGTGAACGTGTGGTCATCCTCGTACCACGAGAGTTTCTTGGGACCGCCTGCCAGATCAAACACCTCAGGGCAGGCCCGGACATTGTCGTCGCTATCAAAGTGCGCACACTGTACGAGGATTGGGGCACGAGCTCTTGGCAAGAAGTGGTCAGGGTCAATCTCATGCAGCATCTCGAGTGTGTGAGCAAAGTCTTCAGGAGACATGCTTTGGCGCATCGTCTGCCAGTAGGAGCTTCCGTTCTCTCGAATGTGGCGCGCCTCTGAGGGCAGCGCACCAATGAGGACGAACGTTGATATGCGGGGCTCAACGCCGGACAGCACGCCGCCGGCCATTCCGCCATAGCTATGACCTACGTAGGCGATTCGCTTCGCGTCCACTCCGGGCTGTTGAAGCAGAAAGTCGAGCACACGACGCTCGCTGATCACGATCTCGGCTTGAAAGTCTTTGGCATCCTGTAACTTCAAGCGGTTAAGCTCAGACTCTTTCCTATCGCCTCGCGCGGGAACATCCGGGATGATTGAGACAACTCCGATTCGCGTCAGGATCAAGGCCTCAGACAAGTAATCGAACATCGACTGCCCACCGCCGTGCTGAAAAATAACTCCAGCGAATGGCGGCTTACTGGCCATCGGAGTAATAAGAAGGAAGCTCAGCACCCCACCCCGAGGCCCAGTGAAACGACAGCCGCGAACCACCGCATCAACGCGAGGGGTCAACTGCTCGCATGTGACGTCAAAGGGTCGAGTTGAATCGTACTCGAATTGAGCAGCGAGTTCCTTCGGGACGGTGAACGACAAAGCTGCAAGAATTATGAGCAATGGCGGCCTGAACCTGATCAGCAACATGCCCACAATTATCCACCTGGGAGGGCATACTTAAAAGTGATCCACATGACGGGTGGCGCACGCGTCCCGGGAGCCTCCGAACCGCGAACCCGAATTCAGAACCACTGACCCTTCGAAGACCGCGAAGGATCAGGCACCCTGAAATTCAGGAGCAAAACGTAGAAGCCGAAGGCTGCGGCACCCGGCAGGGGGCTTCCACCCTGAAGGCAAGGACGGAGAGGCAAATGCAGATCCCTTCCCGGCACCCCATCCGGGACGCAGACCGCGCGCGTCCGACAGAGGGCGCTCTGTCGGGATGACCCGCCCGACAAGATGGCGGGCAGGCTCCGCGCAGGGCCTAATCGCTGGGTTCCACGCACATGAGATCGAAGTCAGTGTTGAGCTCGAATTGCCACGTCTTCGGGAGGGCTCTCCCGCCGAGGATCGACGCGCTCGGCCTGCTGAAATGCCCGGAAGGAATGGCACAACCGTTGAAACGATCCACGGACCGATCCATCAGTATCCCAAGTCTGCCTATGAGCTTGGGCTATTTTTTCAGTGTTTCGTGCTTTTCCTCTTTCACGATCAGTCACATCCCGAAATCTCGACAAGTGTCGACGGGGAACAAAATTTGCCTGGAAGGTAAATTCTACGACCCGCCTGCTGCCGTCCAAGCGTCTGATTTCACACTCGCCCCGTCGCTCCCTTCCTCTAAGGAACAACGGGCCGTTTCGTTCAAATTCCAGAAGTTCGCTCGCCGGCAGGAAAGCGTCGATAGCAAATTTCTCTAGGTTCTTGGGCGACACACCGAGGAGTGCAAGGGCCGGAGGGTTGGCGGCTAAAAGACGGCGCTTATCGTTCGTCACAACAATCGCCTCAGGCGAATCCGCCAGCAGGTGCCCAACTCTACCTTTCCTCTCGAGGAGTACTTCTTGCCATCTCCGATGTTCTTTTATCGCTCTTTGTTTAATGTTCGCTAGCGCATCCCCGGCACGTTGAAGTCTTACGCTCACGTTCTCGAAGGCTGCGAATAGGCTCGCTCTGAGTCCAGCACTCCAGACAATAGTCTTGTTCATAATTTCTCCCCATGGCGACCTCTGGCGCGTTCCTGCGAACTGTTCTTACACGCTGCTGTAGGGAAGTCTGTCCAAAATCGAACACCTGAGATAATCATTGTGGGAACGGTTGGCGGATGATCCGAGAATACTTCCTCGAGGGAATCGATCTATAAGGCTGACTCAATCAGAACCTAAACAGGCAGCGAGTGTAGGATGTGCGGCATGTGTCGAGTCTACGGAACGGGAATCGCGCTACGCGCGGTGTTCTTGTAGACGACGCCGGCCTTCATCACGAATACGACGCGGCGAACGGCGGTGATGTCTTTCAGCGGGTCGCCATCGAGCGCGATGATGTCCGCCTGCAATCCCGGCGCGATCGAGCCGATCTGGTCGGCCAGGTCCATTGCCTCCGCGCCCAGCGAGTTGGCGGAGACCATCGCGGCCATCGGGTCCACTCCGCCGTCGCGGACGCGGTCAATAAATTCCTCCGCGTTGCGCCCGTGCGCGCCCGCCACGGCGTCCGTGCCGAAAACCACTTTCAGTCCCGGCGTCTTCACGGCGTGTTGCATGAACTCGTGCTCCATCGGCAGGATCTTTTCCATCGCGGCAAAGCCTTCGGCGGTGTAGCCGGGTGTGCCGATGTACTGGTCCCTGTGCTGGAGGTAGTTCTCGATCACGAGGCCGGCCTGCGGATCAAGATATGTGCCCTTCGCAGCCATCAATTTCAGATCGTCGTCCGTGGCGAGAGTGCCGTGTTCGATTTCCGTGCAGCCGGCAAGAGTGGCGGCGCGGACAGCATCTTTGTAAGCGTGCACAAGAGTGCGCAGGCCCTGCTTCTGCGCTTCATCGCAGGCCGCGTTCAATTGCTCCTGCGAAAGAGTCATCCCTCCGCCCAGGCGAATGGATTGCGACGCGAAAATCTTGATCAGGTCCGCGCCCGCTTCCTTTTGCTTTCTCACGTAGGCGCGGATTTCGTCGGGGGTGCCGGTCTGCTCGCCTCGACCGACGAGCGGTTGGACGGCCGTCAGGATGCGCGGGCCGGGGATCAGGCCTTTCGCGATGGCGTCGCGCAGCGGGATATCGTTGGGCGCGCCGACGCTTTGTATCGTAGTGAAGCCGGCCATCAGCGTCAGCCAGGCGTTCGACGCCGCTTGATACGCGTCCTCTTGCGTTGTCCCTTCGGTGCCGGCGTTCTTTCCGTCTTTGCCGAAAATCCAGGTGATGTGGTCGTGGGCGTCAATCCAGCCGGGCAGGACGGTGAGGCCACGGAGGTCATAATCGAAGTGCGCAGCTTCCGTGCCACTCCCTTTGTTGAGCGCGACGATCTTCGAGCCTTCCACCACGATGCGCGCGTTGTGCAGCACGTGGCCCTTCCCGTCGAGCAGGGTGCTCGCCGCAATCGTGATGCTGTCGCTCTGCGCGGGCGTCGGCGAAGAGATTTGTTGCGCCATCGCGCGGGCGCCAAGAACGCTGAGGATGACCACAATGATTTTTGCGGATCGCATGATTGCTCCTTACAGATGGTAGGGTTCCACTTCGACGTAACCGCGATCGGTGGCGGAAATCAGTTCGGCGCGCGAGCCGTCCCACAGAATCAGGACGCGGCCGGCGAGATTTTCGTCGGTGATGAGGTCGACGGCCGCTTGCACGAGTTCGTCGAGCTCGATGAGCTTCGACGGAATCTTTCGCCTCGTGCGATCTTCGGGCGTGATCGCGTCCCAGTAGGCTTTTACTTCGGGAACGGCCACCCAGTGCGGGACGAGGCAATTCACGCGGATGTTGTCGGTATCGCGCAGGGCGGAGAGCGTGGTCGTCATTCGCAGGACGCCGATTTTGGCGATGTCGTACGGCGTCATAGTGGAATGGCCGGATCCGTGAGTGAGCGCGGACGTGGAGCCGATATTGAGGATGGCTCCGCCGCCGCGTTTTCGCATCGCCGGTAGGGAATACTGCAAGCCGTAGATGGGACCAAGCAGATCGATGTGAATCGTCGAGAGCCAGTCTTCAGGCGGGGCGCCGGGGCGATAGGGACCCGAAGCGTTGTTGATGAGGATGTCGAGACCGCCGAACGTGCGCTCCGTAAACGCGACAAGAGCCTGCACTTCGTCGGCGCGGGAAACGTCGCAACGGCAGAACGCGGCTTTGCCTCCCGCTTGCGCGATAAGGCGAACCGTTTCATGGCCGCCGGCTTCGTTGATGTCGGAAACGACGACTTGGCAGCCCTCGGCGGCAAGCCGCACCGCTTCGGCGCGGCCAGAACCTTCGCCGCCCGAACCTGTGATGATCGCGACTTTTCCGGGCAGGTCCATCGCGGCAGAGAATACCACCAGCGCGTGTCCTGGGCGCGAAGCAGTTTGTACCGCGGAGAAAGTGCGCAGAGAAGTTGCTAGCGCCGGAATGCGGACTTAGTTGTGCGGTTTTCGCCGGGCTACCTTCCGGCTTTTTCTTGGATTGCTTCGTTGCGCAGGCGGTCGCATTCGGAGCTGAGGGATTGCGTGAGCCACTGGTCAGGATCTTGCTGGGTTTCGTACGAGCGAGCGTGTTCGGCGACGCGATGCATAACTACAGACTCGGCCTTCTCCGAAACTGGGCCGCTTTCGAAATATCGGGTGAGCGTGATGCGGATAATTTCGGCGTTGTTCTCGCGCAATGAAAGCAAGGTAAAGCGGTCGTTTTTGTTGGCGGCGAGCCGCACGAGGGCCTCTCGGTTCGTCATGGCTGAGTCAGCCTTGCCGCCGAGACAAGCCAGTCTTGCAGCGCGGCAACGGTGCGAAACGTCTTGGAGTTGATCTTCCATGGAATCGTCGCCCAGAACACCGTGGCATTGTTTGCCGCGCGGTCAATGCAGATGCGGTCTTCCGCGTCTGCGGTCTGCTTCTTCAGCCACAAGACGGTGCCGTCTTCCGTCGGCTCAACGTCGACGAAGCCATTCTTGCGGGCGGCGTCCTGGAATGCTTGGAGGTTCTCCATGGTGATTTGAGTCTACGCTCATGCAACGGGCGCCGCTGGTTATGTTGCGACGCGTTTCGCGCAGGCCACCCCTTGAGGCTTGGCTCGTTTGACGCGGGGCGGGGCGTCCGTTTCCGGCGCACGAACCAGTCCGAGATGTCGGTGCTGCCAACGGCATCGCGGGCCACTTTTCCTGCGACCGGCGGGGCTTGCGCGAATCTGATATAATGTGTAGGACGTAGAGAGGCGCGCGGCATTGGGTGCCTGGGTTCGGCGTGCCAACTTTCAGGCTTTACGTGGAGGATCGAGAATGGTTCAACTTAGTCCGGTTGCGGTAACAAAGGTGAAAGAGATTCTTTCGCAGCAGACTCCTGTGCCGGCGGGGCTGCGCGTCGCCGTCGTGGGCGGCGGCTGCTCGGGGTTCAGCTATCACATGGCTTTCGAGAATGCGGTAAATGAGACGAGCGACAATGTGTACGAATTCGACGGGCTGAAGGTGCTGATCGATCAGATGAGCGAGATGTACCTTGACGGCGTGTCGATCGACTATATCGAGACGATCGAGGGCTCGGGCTTTAAGTTCAACAACCCCAACGTCAAGAGCACTTGCGGCTGCGGCAGCTCGTTTAGCGTGTAAAGCAGGGTAGGGCCGGCGTCCCGCTGGCCGCTGCGAACTCGGTTTTTCAGGCCTCCGGAGGTATTCCGGAGGCCTTTTTTTTGCGCCGCAGAGCAGTGAACCATTTTCCGTTAGCGCGATTCTACGTCCTAGCGGCCGCCGCCGCGGGCGTTCTCTGCTTTGATTGTCTTCACATGCTGCCTGACTCCCGAAACCGTTTGCACGGTACGAGTGTGCCGTAGCGCATTCCGGGCTCGACGGCCCTGGCCGAAAGGTCAGGCGGGCTTGTCTTCGTCCAGTTAATTGATACACGTCTGTAGAGGTATGGTCTGATGGAATTAACCACGCAAGTCATATGATGTTAGAGGGAATTGAATTCTTGGGACCCGCTAGGCGATGAACAAGAGACATAAGGAATTGGCCACGGCTGTGGTCTTAGCCGTGGTCTATTTCGGCGCAGCCAAGCTGTGCCTGAGGCTAGCCCTGGTGAACCCCAGCGCCTCCGCGGTGTGGGCGCCAACGGGAATCGCCCTTGCGGCCCTCCTGATTTTCGGTTTTCGTGTATGGCCGGGAATCTTGCTGGGCGCGTTTCTTGCAAATGTAACTACATCGGGCACGGTTCTGACGTCGATCGGCGTGGCAACGGGGAACACGCTAGAAGGGGTGGTGGGGTGTTACCTCGTAAGGCGATTTGCACGCGGCCAGCACGTTTTTGAGGGAGCTCAGGATATCTTCAAGTTTGTTTTCTTTGCCGGAATGGTCAGCACCATGATAAGCGCCACTATTGGCGTCACTACCTTGTCCTTGGGTGGGTTTGCCCGCTGGACGATGTACGGATCCATCTGGCGCACGTGGTGGCTGGGAGACGGAGTGGGCGCGGTGGTTGTGACGCCCCTTGTGCTCCTTTGGAGAGAAAATCCCCACTTAAGGTGGACCCGCGAACAGGTCATTGAGGTCGTTCTTCTGTTTCTTGGACTGTCGTTCACGACCTGGATAATATTCGGAGGAAGTTTTCACTCCGAGGTCAAAACCTATCCGCTGGAATTCCTCTGCGTTCCGTTCTTAATCTGGGCGGCTTTCCGCTTCGGCCGCCGCAAGACAGTGACGGCGACTTGCGTGCTGGCCGGAATTGCCATTCGGGGCACGGTGCACGGGTTTGGTCCATTTTCAGTGGGAGATCCAAACACTTCTCTGCTCCTGGTGCAGGTGTTCACGGGAATAGTGGCCATAACAGGCCTGACGTTGGCGGCCGAAGTTTCCGAACGCAAACGCGCCGAGGAACGTGCGGGACGGTTGGCCGTAACCGACCCCCTCACCGGCCTTGCCAACTATCGGCGACTCCTCGATGCGCTCGACTTCGAAATCAAGAGGTACGGGCGCTCCGGACGATCGTTTGCAGTCTTGCTTCTCGATTTGGACGGATTGAAAAAGATCAACGATGCGCATGGTCACTTGGTAGGCAGCCGGGCCTTATGCAGACTGGCGGAGGTTCTACGGGCTCATTGCCGACAGGTTGACACACCGGCGCGATATGGGGGCGACGAGTTTGCCGTGGTACTTCCCGAGACTAGTTCAACGCAGGCTGAGCAGATTGCGACAAGAATCCGTGAACGCTTCGCCTCAGATGGAGAGAGTCCGCCCGTCTCAGCGAGCGTCGGCAGCGCCGTATTCCCCGAAGACGGCGAGACCGTTGAAAAGCTTATGTCAGCGGTGGACCGCGCACTCTACGGTGCAAAGCGGTCCGCAGCCGGTATGAGTGCGCCACGAGAGGAACAGCCAGAGGGGCGTCCTCGCATGTAATCGCCAATTGCCTCAACGAGGGTCCGCGTTGCGAGATTGCCTTGCCTTTCGCCTTTTGTTCGCCTATACTTCCGCCCTCAGCCTCGTGCCAAAATCTCTCTCGGAGGAAAATCCGATGTCCTTTAGCGAAGCACTTTTGCCAGAATACGATCAGGAACTGGCCGGAGCGCGCAAGACGCTCGAACGCGTGCCCGACGACAAGTTCGGTTGGAAGCCGCATCCGAAGTCCGGCACCATGGGCTGGCTGGCCGGGCACGTCGCCAACATCCCTGGCTGGACGGTGATTACGATCAACCAGGATGCGCTGGACATGGCCCCGAATGGCGTGCAGATGCAGCCGCCGCCAGAGCCCAAGTCGCGCAAGGAACTGCTCGAACTCTTCGACAAGAACGTGGCCGAGGGTCGCAAAGCGATTGCAGGCGCATCGGACGCGCACCTTCTGAAGATGTGGTCGCTCCTGAACAATGGAGCGACGATTGTCGCCATGCCGCGGATCGCGTGTCTGCGCACGTGGGTGCTGAATCATCTGATCCATCATCGCGCGCAGCTTGGCGTGTATCTGCGCCTGAACAATCTACCGGTACCGTCGATTTACGGGCCGTCCGCGGACGAAGGCAGCATGTAGGCGAGGGGTTGGATTCGGATCAAAACCAAAACACGACACAAAGAACACAGAGAAAAGCGTGAGGACACAGAGAAGAGCGGCCGTAAGGGAATCTTAGGAAGCGGAGTCGGACTTGCGGCGGCAGTCGGCGCAGATTCCGCCCACTTCCGTGCGGCTGACGGTGATTTCGATACCGGTGTCGCGCGAGATTTGCTTTTTCAGATCCTCGTACAGCTCGCTTTCGACCTCACGGACTTTGCCGCAACGCATGCAGGCGACGTGAATGTGGTCGCGAGGGCCGTGGCTTTCGTAGAAGTGGCGGTCTCCGCGGAGGTGGAGCAGGTCGAGCTCGTCGATCAGGCCGTGGCGTTTCAATAAGTCAATCGTGCGATAGACGGTTACACGGGTGATTTCAGGATCGATTTTCTGCGCGCGATCGAGGATTTCGCCAGCGTCAAGATGGCGGCGCGCTGTCTCCATTACTTGAAGCAGAACGCGACGTTGGCGCGTGAGGCGAATCCCGCGAGCGCCGAGCTCGCGCTGAAGGCGGCCTGGGGGCTCGTGGACGTTGATGCGTTCGCCGGAAGAAACGCGATGGACGGGAGTGGCAGTCATGAAGAGACGTCCACTAATGGCTTTGGAACAGGCGTAGGATGTCGCTGTACATCACAAAGGCGAACACGCATAATAGAAAAACCAAGCCGACCTGGACGAAGCGCTCTTTCGCGGCAACGCTCAGGTCGCGGCGAAGGACTCCCTCGATAGCCAGCATCAATACGTGGCCGCCGTCGAGAATCGGGATTGGCAGCAAATTGAGAAGCCCGAGGTCGAGACTGATATAGGCCATCCACTGAAGTAGCGTCAGCGGTCCGCGCTTTGCGGCCTGCCCCGAAAGCTGGACGATGCCAACCGGCCCAGCCAAGTCGCGCACGGAAAGTCTGCCACGGAACAGGCTTGCGACAATCTCTCCGATGGCGCGCGCGAAGAAGAGAGTTTGAGCGCCTGCGTCTTTCACCGACGTGACGAAGTCCTCGCGCTCGAAGGTTGTTTCCGCCTTGCCTCCCGCGCCGATCACCCAGGCCATTTCACCATCCGTGCTTATGGTGCGCCTCTGGGGAGTTATGTCGATAGGTATGTCCTTGCCGTCGCGGCGAACTACGAAGTGAATCGTGCGACCGTCCGAATTGCGAATCCCTTCCGGAAGCTGGGGCCACGTCACGATGGGCTTGCCGTTCATGGCGACGACGAGGTCTCCGGGCTTGAGTCCTGCTTTCTCGGCCGGGTAACCGGGCTCAACGTCGTCTGTAACCGGAGGCCACGCCGGATAGCCAACCAAAGAATCAGTCGCACCAGTCACCGGGCCAATGGGAGCGGGTACCGTGAGCTTCACGGGCTGGCCGTTGCGCAGAACCGTGAGCGACACGACGCCACCAGACTTTACCTTCTCCACCTGGTCGTAGACCTTCTTCCAGTCGGGAGTAGCGACGCCATTCACTTCCACAATCTGGTCACCGGTCTTCACACCGGAAGGGTCGATGGTCTGCGGGACGGAGGTGACGGCGGCGGGTTGACGAAAATACTTTGGGGTGGGCGCGCCCTTGAATACGATGATGCCCCAGAAAATCGAGAAGGTAAGCAGGATGTTTGCCGCAGGCCCGGCTACGGCGATGATAAAGCGCTGCCAGCGCGGCCGGGAGAGGAACTCGTATGGTGCGCCGGTGCGTTCTTCCGCGGGATTGTCTCCCGCCATGCGAACGTAGCCGCCGAGCGGTAGAGCGCTCAGGCGATAGTCCGTGTCGCCGCGCTTGACGCCCCAGATTCTGGGTCCGAAGCCGATCGAGAAAACGTCCACGCGTACGCTGCAAGCCTTGGCGGCGACAAAATGTCCCCACTCATGAAGCAAAACCATGACACCGAGAACGAACGCCCCGGCAATCAGATCGAAGAAGAAATTCGACATTAGCCCTCTGCGATTATTCTACCTTGAATTGTGCTCCGCCTCCACCCGAGGGTGGGCGGGAAAGTTATCGAAGTTTCCTGCCGTTCCGATGGCGTCAAGAAAGCCGGCGGAACTGCTGAGTTTCCTCACGGGCCAGGCGCCGGGCTTCGGCGTCGGCCGCGATGACGTCGTCTATCTTCGACATCGGCGTCCGGGGCATCCGTTCCAGTACGCGCTCAATGACAGCCGCGATGCCTGGAAACGGCAGCCGGCGTTCGAGGAA
>Ga0073928_10008271_pt1 | contig 13133 bp, 10 predicted proteins | sample PaiPotPPA55metaG_FD_76969 | JGI IMG/M metagenome (GOLD analysis project Ga0073928, IMG submission 76969) | Iron sulfur acid spring bacterial and archeal communities from Banff, Canada, to study Microbial Dark Matter (Phase II) - Paint Pots PPA... ...
CAGGATCATCCGGCCGCTGGGACCGAGCTTGTCCAATGCGCAAATGCAATCAATCCGTCGCCGGCACCAACGTCAAGCAACACTTGCCCGTCCTTAAGCGCCGCTTTCTCGAGTAACGCGTCGCGGATCTGCCGAAGCAATCGCAGGCTCGGTGCGGCGATCTTTCGTCGCCACCAAAGCGCGCTTCCAGAAGCCATCGCGACCACTTGTCGTACTCGGGCATGGGCAGATACTCCTGTTCCTCGGAAAAACGGACTATTTCACCCGCTGGCGCCGAGCCAGGCTCCTCAGATCACGATACTATTGGTATGAATCACTTGTTGACTACAAGACTGAAGCGCTTGCGTAATGCAGGAAGAGCTCATCACTATCGCCGTCATCTTCAGCATGACTCCGGTATTACTCTCCCGATCGGGTCCTAAAGGGATTTTCGACTCTCGTCCAAACTACGGCGGAAGCAACCGACGATGTGCTCATTTACGAGGCCAACTGACTGCATGAATGCGTAGCAGATTGGGACCAACAAATCGGAAGCCGCGCTTGATGAGGTCCTTGCTCAACGCTCCCGATAGAGTCGTCTCCGCCGGTAGCTCCTCAAGCGAGCGCGGCGCGTTCACAATGGGTCGGCCATCGACGAACGCCCAACAGGTACCGGTCGAACGTCCCACACTCTTGCTGAACCAGCGAGAAAAGCCCGCGCATTTGAAATAGCGGCGTCTATCTTCGCGCGGCTGCGCACGATGGGGTGGCGGCAGCAGCCCTCCGGAAATATACGGTAAGGACCCTCAGAAAGGGGTCGCCAGCGTAAGTTTTGGCACCAAAACCGCCGATTCCGGCGTTTTGTGGATATTCGTTGCATGAAATCTTTGCGTGCAACCTGAGTGGTCCGGAATAAAGCGGCCCCGGGCAGCTGGGTTTCACGCAACAAACCGGGGGGTCTAACGTGGGGGATCACATTGCGAAGAATGCAGCACGCCACGCTGAATCGGCATCGGTTGTCGCCCGGATTTATTGGGCTAATCGAATAGCCAGATCCTACGCGAATCTCAAGAACCTGGCCGGAGATCATCGCGTACAGCACGCTACGTACAAATTCGCACGGATGCTGCTGCTACCCCAGGTTGATATGCTTCCACCCCCGCGGCGACACGTGTTCAACGGGGCTGGCCATGATCCCTGATCGCTGGGATCGCCTCCAGCTACACGGTGTTCCACAGCACGATAGCGCTGGTTCTCAAAGCTGCGGTCGCGCATCTCGCCGAGCCGGTTGAAGAACACGGCTCTGGCCAGAGCGTTGCGGGCCTCGCCTTAGCGCACTTTATATTCCGTTTCGTGAGGTGACCCCTTTTAAGCCCCTTTTCTAACACGGTAAAATCCGCGGCGGCCTCTACCTGGACAAAGCGGTGTAAAACCCAAACGCTTTGTCCGGGTCGCCGTTAGGTGCCGTGCTGCAAAGAACGCTTACTGAAGGAACTTTGCTGCCGTGATACTTGAGTCTGCTGCGCAACCAATTGGGTCGTCTGTCCCTGCATACGCTGTAAACGGCTGAGTCCTAAACTGTCCCCCGCTAACGGGATATTTAACCGTCGCTCTTATGTCGCAGGACGGGTGAGTATTATGGAGGTAGACGTGATAGTTACCGTAGTTGTCACATTGACCACTGACATGTGTATATACATAACTGCTAGGATTGCCGCGACAATTCTATGCTGGGGCACTACTTGAGGCGACAGCCACGAAAATGACGGCTACAATGACAAGGAAAGGGCCATTAGTTTTCAATTTGATCTTCCTTTGCCAGCATCTTTAAAACTTTAGGACATTACTTCCTAAATCCCTATCTTTTCGACCTCATCGAGCGTGATCTGGTCATCTGTACGAATCGTAGAGCTTGGTGGTGGGGGGCGACTCTCGTGGGCGGCCATGGCCTGCGCATTCTCGAGATCATGGCAGGGCATGCAATGTTCCTTGCTGCCTTTTTCGTGAAGCCGGATGAGCGCACAGTCGCGCAGTCCGACCACAGTTTTGGTGTTGATGCTGTCCAGGAGCTTGACGGCAGTAACTTCGTCGGCGAATTTCTAAGAAGGCTTCCGCCGTCGCTTCGTTGTCTTCTCCAAATCCTTCATGAAATTCTGTTGAGTAAATTGCCTACAACACGCTGCCTCAGGCGTACCCATGGCGCAGCAGCTTGCCCGGAGTTGCACCGGTGCACTTATCTTCAGCGAATGTCTCCACGCCGTTGACGATGATCGAGCGATAACCCTTGGCGTGCTGTACCCGGCGCCATTCGCCACCCGGGAAATCGTGAACGATCTCACCTACCCAATCGGGCTCGATATCGAGACCCTTCAGGTCATACACCACAACGTCGGCGGCCAGGCCCTCACGTAGCATTCCACGGTCGCGGAAGCCAGCGGCGTGAGCCGGCAGCGCTGACATGCGATAGTGCGCTTCTTCGAGGGTGATTCTCTGCTCATCGCGCACCAACCAGCGCAGAAAATCGGTCGTGAACGCCCCTCCGGTGAAGAACTTCGTATGCGCTCCGCCGTCGGACACACCAGGGAAGGTAAAGGGTGAAGCGTTGAAGATCTCGGCCATAAACTCGGCGTTGAATCCCTTGTTGGGACCCAGGAACTCGGCTTTCAAATTGGTAGCGATGGAAAGGTCGAGCATCACATCAATCGGATGCTTGTTCTCTTCCATGCCGATCTGGCCGAGCGACCTGCCGACGTACTTCTCGAGTTCCTCGTGGTTCTCGACCCATTGCACGATCAAATTTTTCGGATTACCGCCAACGCCGGCCTGAAGCGCCCGGATTCTCGCGTCGGCTTCATCTGTCTCCCGGATGACCGCCTTGCGCATCTCCGGATCTTTCATCTTCGCCAGCTTCTCCTCGACCGTGCCGGTGGTCAGCGCGCGCCACGCCGGGCTCATGTCGTAGAGATTCCAATTCTCCAGGGTAAACGCGAACCCGCTGCGTACGGACGCGCCCTGACCGAAGATTGGAAGGCCCTCGCCGCGGCAGCCCTCGATCCAGCGCAGTAGGCGACGATGGATTTCAGCGTTTTTGCGGGTGGGCGCGACCGCTTGGAAGAGGATCGGCCGCATAGCGACACCTGCCAATTTTTTCACAAAGGCGAGATCGGCGCTGTTATCGGCGGGATCGGTCGCCTGAGTGATCTCCATGAAGCCTTCGTCGCGCTCGCGCAGCACCCGGGCGAGATTAAAGATGTCCTCGTCGCACATGGTATCCGTTACCATCGGTGAGCCGTCATAATCGGCCTGCACCGAATCTGGCCCTAAGCGCTGAATCGAGAAGCCGCATAGGCCTGCATCCATGCCTTCATGAAGCAGCCGGGCCATCTCCGCCCGCTCCCGATCGTTCGCCGCCCGTGTCTTTGCAGCTTCCAGACCCATGACGTAGGTCATCAGCGATGCGGTTGGCATGTACTGAATGCAGTTCACTCCCTTCGGGGTACGGTCCAGCGAAGCGAGATATTGCGGAATCGTCTCCCAATCCCAGGTCATCCCTTCCTTCATCGCAGCGTACGGGATGGCCTCGGTGCGGGTCATCGTCAACATCGAACGTTCGCGGAAATCAGGCTTGACCGGGACAAAACCGAATCCACAATTACCCAGCACCAGCGAGGTGACACCGTGCCACCCGGAAATTGTGCAGTAAGGGTCCCAGCGAATCTGCGCGTCGTAGTGCGTGTGCAGGTCGACGAAACCAGGAGCCACGATGAGGCCGTCCGCATCGATGGTTTTCTTGGCAAAGCCGTGCGCGCGGCCGCCGATCTGAGCGATTTTGCCATCCTTGATCCACACATCGGCGCGATATCTTGGCACGCGGCTGCCGTCGACGACCGTACCGCCTTTAATCAGGATATCCATGTCCGCCATTTCGTAACCTCCAATGGAGTCGGCGCAGGTCGAGCTTTATTCACGCGCCGAAGATTAAGCAGCAGCTCTAAAATCCTAAACCACCGGCAAAGTTTAAATCCTGTCGTTCAGCTCACTTCTTAGCGAATCCAATTGCAATTGAGTATCGCACTACCAATTCAAATTCAAATGCCTGTTATCTCTGGCGCGGTGTGGCCACGGTCAACTTGTGGGCGTCTCAGGTTTAGGCCACGACAGTTAAGGTTGCTGGCTTGCCGGCAGCGAGTGCATGATCTACTGGGTTATTTGAAGGATAAGTCATGGAGCACGAACCTCTTGATCGGAAAAAGGCCGCCGCCTTGGCACGGCAGGTCGGGGTTGATTTTGGCGGGGCGCTGACCGCCGCTTTGGCCTACATCGGCGATCGGCTTGGAATTTTCAAGGCGATGGCCAGTGGCACCGCTTTTACAACCCGGCAGCTCACGGAACGCACGGGCCTGAATGAACGTTACTTGCGCGAATGGAGCGCCACCATGGCTGCGGCCGGCTATGTCGAATACTCGCCGCAGGATGCAACTTTCAGAATGAACTCCGAACAGGCCGCGGTCTTGACAAATGAAGACACTACCTATTTCACCGCTGGCGCTTTTCAATATGCGGTTGCGTGCTATCGGCAGATCCCTACGTTGATGGAGTCATTCAAGAATGGCGGCGGCGTTCCGTTTAGCGATTTCGGCCCGGAGATAGTCGAAGCCATCGAGCGGCTGTTCCATGTCGGTTACGAAACCTGGGTAGCTCGTGAGTGGATCCCCGCAGTACCAGATGTTCATGAGCGGCTGCTTGCCGGGGCCGAAGCTGCCGAGGTCGGCTGCGGAGCGGGCCAATGTCTGATCCCGGTGGCCGCAGCTTTCCCTAACTCCCGTTTCTTTGGTTATGACGTCGACCCCACTTCTATCGAGCGCGCTCGGAACAAAGCGGACAGCGCCGGATTGAACGGTCGAATAGGCTTTGAGCAGATCGCCGCCGAGCGCGTGCCGTTTCAAGACCACTTCGATCTCGTGATGGCCTTCAACTGCATCCACGACATGGCGCATCCACGCGCCGCCTTGGCCGCAATTCAACGAATGCTCAAACGCGACGGCGCATTTTTATGGTCGGAAGCGGATGTCGGCGCACGGCTCGAAGACAATCTTGGTCCGGTCGGGCGCACTCTATACGGTGCGAGCACAATGCACTGCATGACCGTATCACTTGCCCAGGGTGGAGAAGGCCTGGGTTCTGCAATCAGCGGGGAGCTGGCTAGGAATCTAGCGGCGGAAGCTGGTTTCGCCAGTCTGGAACGGCTCCCGATCAAGAACCCATTCCATCAGGTCTTTCTTGGCCGCAAACCGACTAGACTCTAGCCCAGATTCTCCTTTCGGAAAGGAGAAGGAATCAGAAAAACCGACGATACGCACCGAGGAGCGACTTCTCGCCTCTCCTCAAGCTAAAGATTCATGAGCCGTTCAGTCGGCTGCAAACAGTTTCATCAATGCATCGGGCGCCGGCGGATGCTTTAGCGCCGCCAGATTATGCGCCACGTGGGCGGTTGAACTCATGCCAACTAGTGCTACGCCGATGCCCGGAGTTGAGCGGACGAATTGAATCGAACGCTGCGCATCCGATTCCATTCCAGGGAAAGCCGATTGCAATATCTCGGGTAGGCTGCGGGTCAATTGGCCCTGCAATAACGAGGCGCTTGCACAGACTGCGACACCCATTGCGTCGGCGGCAGCGAGCAGACTCACTTGGTTGCCGCCGGGCAAAGTCTGGTTGCGCAATGTCAGCGCTTCGGTCATTGCCAGATTGTATGGGAGCTGAATTATTCTGAAGTGATGATCGGCCCCGCCGACCTCAGTCGCCGCGCCGACTAGTTCTGCCAATGAAAGATAACCGCGTTCATTGGGCTTTAGACGGAAACCGTTCCAGGTTGCGGCGCCGTAGCAAGCGATTTTTTCTGCCTCAACCGCGCTTTCCAGGAACTCAAAAGCTTTCCGAATGCGCGCGAGAAACTCATCATGGCCCACGGCATTGAGCTGTGTTTCCGGGTTGTGGACGTAATAGATGTCGACGCTTTCCAGGCCGAGATTCGAGCGGCTGAGGTTGAGCATGGCTTCGAGATATCGCGGCGTCATGCAGTGCGAGTTTTGGACGACCTCATTCGGCTTGACAATTCCCGGCTGGAGAAAATTTTCCTCGAACCATCCGCGCGGATCGGCCGGAACCTCCCCATCGAAGGCGATATAGCCACCCTTGGTCGCAATCACGATTTGCTCGCGCTTGACCTGGCCGCTCCCGGCCAGTTCCGCGATAACCCTACCGATCACGCGCTCGCTTCGCTGGCAACGATAGTTTACTGCAGTATCGACCAGATTAATTCCACCTAGCACGGCGGCTCGCATCGCCTGGGAGTAGGCTGCGTCGGTGGCGGCATCTTCGTCGCCCAGATAGGTGCCGATTCCAAGCGAAGAAACCGAAAGACCGAACATGGGACGGTAATTGCCCCGATAATCGGTGAAATGGCTCGCATACTCAACAGTTCCGCCAGGCGTGGCACGATCTTTTAGCATCGGGAGGGCTCCACTTGTGTAAAGGGGCAAGTGCTTAAACTCAGCCTCGTCCGGACTCAATCGAACGAGCAGACAATTTGAAACTAATCCTCGGCCTGCGCGTGGTCGTATATGGTAAGCGAACTTATTGAGGGCTCGTACAGTACCTGGATCACATTGCCATCGGGGTCGCGGAGGTAGTACGAAACAGAGCCATCGCGATGGCGTCGCAGCGGGCTCGCGATGTCGAGCTGTTTTTCCTGCGCCCATTGGTAGCCCGCTTCCAACTCATCGATCGTGGACACGATAAACCCAAGATGGTCGAGCGATTGTGCTGAGCGATCACCCGCCGATCCTCGATGAAGCGCGAGGTTGTCGCAACCGGAACTCAGGTATGCATTATCCGTATCGGGTTGCCAGACGATCGTCATTCCGAACACTCGCCGATAAAAATCGACTGCATGCGCTACGTCTTTGACGTTGAGCGCCAGATGTCTCAGTCGGCGATGCTTTATCATTCAACTTGCAATTTGCAACTTGTGCTGCGCGTGATAGCGCGTCGATTCTCAGTCCTGCCGTTCGGAGCCGGCTCTAACTACGGCGTCTTTTTATAGCCGACCACCGCCCAAATTGGGTCCGATGGAACGCCGGCGCGCCGGCTGTGGTCGATCAGTTCGATGTTCTCAAATGTCCGCGCTTCAACAAAGTAGCGTTTGACGATTTCCGGCCGCTGTTGCTCGCTCGCCATCTGCCAAAGCGAAATCGCCTTGGTCGGAAACATCCGATTGGAGAAAGTCACGATGAATGGGCCCTGGGGCCTCAGCAGCCGTCCGACATCCGCAAATACCTCGATCGGACGCGTCAGGTACTGAACAGAAACGGTCATCACGGCGCCATCAAAAGAGGCATCGTCAAACGGGAGTCGCGGCTGCCGGTTGACGTTATGGATCACTATATCGGTAAGCGCAGGATTATCCGCCATCTCGGCACGATTCAAGCCCAGGCCAACGACCCGCTTCAGTTCGAGGGTCTGCAGCAGATGAGAACGCCAACTACTCATCAGGTCGAGAATCTCGCCTTTCCTCGGCAGCAGACGATCGTAGATCTCGCCCACATCGGCGATCGCATACTCGTCGATATGCACAAGCAAGCGCGGATATTGGTAAAAAAGTTCGTCGTCGGACTCATCCATCCGGCGGCTGAATTCTGGCGGCAAGACGTTTGCCAAAATGTATGCTCCAACTTTTGCTAATTCCGCCCTGCGCGGGGGCGCCTGCAGCACGATACCTGGTTAGAGCGGCGTTGACATCATTCCTTGGTAGGGCCTAAATTAAAACACCTTTCCAGAATCGCAAGAGGCCTGTTTCAGCAACTTGCGTGTCTGGAGAAGATAAAACCTGATGATGCGGCGGGACAAGACAAACTATGTTATTCAATCCGTAGCGCATTCGCTTGACGTTCTCGAACAATTTTTTGGAGACATCGACGAACTCGGCGTCACCGAACTTTCCAAGCGGCTCAAACTTCATAAAAATAACGTGTTTCGCCTGCTCGCGACTCTCGAAGCACGCGGTTACATCGAACAAAACCGTGCCAGCGAGAATTACCGGCTGGGAATCAAATGCCTGCATTTGGGCCGCCGCTATATCGAGCACATGGGTTTGGTGCGACAAGCGCGGCCCATTCTGGCTGACATCGCTCGCAAAGCGCGCGAGAGTGCTTTCGTCGCCATCGCGCGCCGCGCTGGCGTGGTTCCGCTGGAAGCTGCCGAACCCGACGATCGGATTGTGCGTATAACTCCCCCCATCGGTCAGACGCTGCCACTCCATTGCACGGCGATTGGCAAAGCCCACTTGGCGTTCGATCCTGAAAAACAACTCCAGGCTTCTTTACCTGAACTTCTTGAACGGTTCACCCCGCGGACCATAATCGACCGCACGACCCTGCTTGAACAGCTTCATTGCGTCGCCCGGGACGGTTATTCAGTCGACGCCGGTGAGTACTTCGAGGACGTGGCATCAGTTGCGGTCCCGATCCGCGACTATACCCGTTCTGTCGTCGGCTCGCTGGCAGTTGCTGGTCCCTGTTATAGAATTCCTGCCGATCGCATCAGTCACGAGCTCGCGCCGTTGATCGTCGAAGCCGGGCGAGAGCTTTCCTATCGCCTTGGATACAATGAATAATAGATAAAGTCGACCACGAGAGAATCGACGTATCCCGCGCAAACCGCGACCCGAACATCGGTTGGTGGGTCGGTCATTCGCGCTTTGTCCTTTGTAGCTCGTGAATGCCTGGAGTGAGATCGACATGAAAATCCTGGTTCCTGTCAAACGCGTTCCCGATCCGGCGACGACGATCCGCGTCCTGCCTGACGGTTCTGGAATCGCCACCGATAACATTAAATGGGTCATTAATCCGTTCGATGAAATCGCCCTTGAAGAAGCGCTTCGAGTTAAAGAGAAACAAGGTTCCGGCGAAGTGGTCCTGCTATCTGTCGGCCAACAGACATGGCAGGAGCAGTTGCGCACCGGGCTGGCAATGGGAGCGGATCGCGCAATCCTGGTGCGAGCGGACAGCCCACTCGACACCTTCGCGATCGCGCGGATCATGGCGAAAATAGTCGGCAACGAGAAGCCCGAACTGGTTATTATTGGTAAGCAGGCGATTGACGACGATTCGAACCAGGTGGGTCAGATGTTGGCTGAGCTGCTGGATTGGCCGCAGGCTACTTTTGCTTCAAAAGTGGACATTGCCGGGAGCCGGTGCACGGTGGTGCGTGAGGCCGATGGTGGGCTGGAAACTGTGGCATTTCCCCTGCCTGCGGTTATTACCACCGACTTGCGCCTCAACGAACCGCGCTACGCGTCCCTCCCCGGCATCATGAAGGCACGCAAAAAGCCGCTGACCGAGGTCCCGGCCGATAGCCTCGGCGTCGATCTAACGCCCAAGGTCAAAATCAGGATCATGAAGGCGCCCGAAAAGCGGCAAGCGGGCCGAAAACTGGGTTCGGTCCAGGAATTGGTGCAAGCACTGCATACAGATGCCAAGGTGATTTGAAGCAGCGAAAACATCATACTTCATACTTCCAGGCCGCGCGGTTAACGCCTGGCGCCGCCATTGCGCGGCAAAACCCCCCGGGCGAGCGGTGACAACCCTTACCGGCCGGAGGCTCCGCAGCGTTACTTGAGACATCGGTGAAATAAATGGGTGATGTACTGGTTATTGCTGAACATCGGAATGGACATGTTCCGAAAACCACGCTGGTTGGAATCAACGCTGGTCGGGAGATGGCACGGAAACGCGGCGCCCACTGCGTCGTTGTCGCCATGGGGGACAAAGTCGACAACGTGATCGGCGAGCTGGCCAAATATGGTGTGAGCAAGGTGATTGGGCTTGAAGACCCGCGCCTGACGACTCCGTTGGCTGACGCGGCGGCTCAGGCGGTTGCAATCGTGGTGAAAAAGATCGGCGCCGAAGCCGTAATGGCGACTGCGACCGCGATGAGCAAAGACCTGATGCCGCGCGTTGCCGCTCGTCTCGAGGCCCCGATGGCGTCGGACGTCATTGCGATTAATGACGACGGCAGCCTGGTGCGGCCGATGTACGCTGGCAACGTGTTGGCGACGATCGAGTTGCAGGGGCCGATCCACGTCGTAACCGTGCGCGGCACGGCATTTGATGCTGCGGTTTTGAGCGGAGAAACAGCGCCGGTTGAGAAAATGCAAGCCGAAATCGACCCGGCGAGTCTCAAGATGGAATTCGTCGGCTTCAATGAAATCAAGAGCGATCGGCCGCAGCTCACAGAAGCGAAGATCGTCGTTTCGGGTGGGCGTGGGCTTCGTTCCGGAGATAACTTCAAGACCGTGCTCGAGCCGCTGGTCGACGAACTCGGCGCCGCGATGGGTGCTAGCCGTGCCGCGGTAGACGCTGGGTTTGTTCCCAATGATCTTCAGGTCGGTCAGACGGGTAAGGTCGTTGCGCCGGAGCTATACGTGGCTGTGGGAATTTCCGGTGCGATTCAGCATCTGGCCGGGATGAAGGATTCGAAGACTATTGTCGCGATAAACAAGGATGAAGAGGCGCCTATCTTCAGCGTCGCCGACTTCGGCCTCGTCGCCGATTTGTTCAAGGCAGTGCCTGAGATGACCGAAGAGCTGAAGAAAATGAAGCACTGACGGTTGTTCAAATAATAGACCCGCCGGCTGCAATGAGTGACTCGGACCGGCAAAGGGCGCTGGCTTGTACGCCCGGCAGTTGAATTTACCCCGCCGACTCCCTAAAAACGCATCGTATAGATCGCTTGTGAGTCGTTCTTGCGCGCGGCAAGACACACAACCAGCGTGACTGAAGGATCGCCACAAGCAGAGCCTCCAGGGGCCGGTAGTAGTAGGCGACCAATGAGTCGAAGAAAAAAATGAATCAAGACGTAACCCGTTAGATTCTCTGGAACATTCCGATCGGCTTTATCCTTTTCTTATATTTGATGCTGATTCCGCTGACGGCGGCATTCATCTTTGTCGCTGTTCGATGGTATCGAATGATACGGCTGGGGCGCCTGAAGCACGTCCCCGTTTGATCAACCCTGGCGCTGCTTCTTCCTGGCGTTTCGCGATGGCGTCGGCCAAGGTTATCTCGGACGTGAGAGCTGGGGATGGATTCACTACACCTTTCTGGTCGTCGGTTTGTTTATTGGGACCCGCTTGATTTTCGTCAACAAGGATATCGACGATTTCCTCAGGCTATTCGGCGTTAGGGTCTACTTCTACTACGGTGACTTTTATCTTGTCTTCAAAACCGCGATGGACACCTTCTTCGCGTTGATAATCATTGGTGCCGCCGACGCAGGGCTCCGCCGCGGGTTGATCAAGCCTAGCCTGCTAGCGCCAAGCCAATCTCCGGTCGTCAAGCGCAATTTCGAGAACTACGGGGGGTATTGGTTACGGTTAGTGCTGTTGCTACTGGTGCCGCTGACCGGACTGCTGCTGGAAGGCGCGCGTATCAACGCAGCGCAGCCCAAATTCACCCAATGGGCTTACCTCGGACGCAATCTAGCCCGAATTGAAGGCCCATTCGGTGCCGGTATGACATTCCACCGTTGGCTGTGGTTGGTGCACGTTCTGCTCGTATACGCGCTGTTGTTCTGCTTGCCGTTTACGAAATTGCGCTATTTCCTGATTGCTCCGGTCAATCTCTTCTTTCGCAATCTTGGACAGCGTGGCCGCTTGACGCCGATCGAGGACTTCGAAAGTGCAGAAACTTTTGGCGTTTCTCAAATCGAGCAATACACCTGGAACCAGCTGGGCGGTACGCAAATTTACGACGGCAAGGGGATGGGCTATCAGCTCGACCAGACGGACGATCCCAATTCATCGCCGGTACGAAGGCGATCCAGGCCCTGTCCCGATCGGACGGCCGATGGTATTTTCTGCCCGTGGTCGAACTGCCAGTCATTTTGACTCCCGGCGAAGACGGCTACATCGTCGCCGAGTGCCTAGGCGGCTTTTTCGGTTTTCCCTATTACTTGGTAGCCATGATGGAGGTTCGATGATGACAGGGATTCTCTTCACTCTTTGCATTTTGGCTGCCGTGGGCGTTTTTTTCTACCAGCTCTGGCGCCGCTTTCAGCTACTGCGGACCGCCGTCCCCGTGTCCCGCGTCGATCGCATTCCCGAACGCGTTCGCGCCGTGCTTGTCTGGGCCTTTGGCCAAAGGAAATTCGTACGCAGGAATCCGGGAGCCGAGCGGTCCGCCGGGTGGATGCACTTTTTCATCTTTTGGGCCTTTTTCATCCTCGGGATCCAGATCATCACTATGTTCGGCCGTGCCTACTCCGCGTCGTTCGTCTTTCCTGGCTTTAGCCTCAATCTGTTGGGCGGCCCCTATATGTTGCTCCGCGACTTCACGGAGGTGGCCGCCCTGATTGCAGTTGGGGTGGGGTTGGTTCGATGGCGGATCACGCACGCGCCTCGACTTTACGGCTTTCTTCCGCCCGAGAGTCGCCTGCGCGCAAAATCCCACTGGGAGGCCTATGTAATTCTGGTTTTTATCGGGATCATCATGCTGGCAGGCCTCGTGTATGACGGTGGACGAATCGTTTCTCACCAGAACGACATGCGGGTCATTCGGGAGGCGCGGTGGGAGCCGCTCTCAACCCTCGTAGGTCTTGGCTTGGCGATGGTGGGCACGAGCTTCGCCTTGCAGGCGAGCAACGTAGCCTGGTGGGTGCACAACCTCGTCGTTCTCGTCTTTTTGGACTTACTGCCGCCCTCGAAACACTTCCACATTATCACTGCAATCCCGAACATCTTTTTCTCGAAACTCGAGCCCAAGGGGCGGCTCTCGAAGCAGGACCTCGAAAATGATTCCCGCTTCGGCACCTCGCACATCGATCATTTCACGTGGAAGCAGGTGCTCGACATGTTCAGTTGCACAGAATGTGGCCGCTGCTCCTCGCATTGCCCCGCCACGGCAACCAAGAAGCCCCTGGCTCCACGTCAATTGCTACTCGATCTGCGGGACTACCTCTACCGCCATCAGGACGAGATCATTGAAAAGAGGAGCCGCCCAGGCAAAGGGGATGGCACGGAACCCTCGGAGGTCGGAGAAAACATTGTCGGTTCCGTCATCCACGACGACACACTGTGGGCTTGTACCACCTGCCGA
>Ga0073928_10008272_pt1 | contig 13133 bp, 13 predicted proteins | sample PaiPotPPA55metaG_FD_76969 | JGI IMG/M metagenome (GOLD analysis project Ga0073928, IMG submission 76969) | Iron sulfur acid spring bacterial and archeal communities from Banff, Canada, to study Microbial Dark Matter (Phase II) - Paint Pots PPA... ...
GCGGCAGACCACGCTGCTCGTGACGCACGACGCGGTCGCGGCAGCGTATGCCGATCGCGTGGTCGTGATGCGCGATGGCGTATTCGTCGACGAGATCACGCTGGACCGCGCCGACGGCGACGTCTCGCCACGGCCCGATCCCGCCCGCCTGATCGCCCGGCTGAGCAAGCTCGACCTGTGAGTGGCCTCTGGCCGCTGGTGCTGCGAGCGATCCGCGCTCGCCCACTGCGGAGCTCCCTGACGGCGATCGCGGTCGCGCTCGGTATCGCGGTTGTGCTCGGCGTGCAGATAACGGTGAACGGGCTCGACGCGCAGGCCTCAGCAGCGCAGCAGCTGCGGGCAGGCGCCTCCGGCCTCGACGTTCGCGTCGACGCGGGGGCAGGCCTCACGCCGGCTCAGGTGCTCACGCTCGGCGGACTCACTGGTGTGGCGCAAGCCGTGCCGCTGTACGAAAAACGCGTCGTGGGAGCACCGGCCGGCTCGGGACTGCAGGGCGTCACCGTCTCCCTGGTCGGACTGCAGGACGGCAGCGCAGCGCTCCGGCCGGTGGAGGTCGTCTCGGGTCGCCTCCCCCACGCCGGCAGCCTCAACGAAGTCGCGATCGACGCCGGACTGAGCCAGTCGCTGTCGACGCACAAGGGCGCCCCAGTTCGCATCGGACAGAAGATCCAGCTCATCACAGCGACCGGACCCGATGAGTTCGTCGTGGTGGGAACCACGGCCGGCACATCTGCCGGCCCGGCGTTCACGCGCTCGGCGGTGTTTGCCGATAACGCTGCCATGCTCGGCGAGTTCAAGCTCGGCCTGCGCACACCACTGGTTGCGCTGCGCCTGTTCCCCAGCATCGGGCCGGCCACCATCGCGTCGGAGGTGCACGCGGCACTCGGCGCGAGCGTCACAACCTATGACCCCAATGGCGCCGGCTTGGAGCCCCTCGCCGACCTCCGCCCGCTGCTCACGCTCATCACCGTGCTGAGCCTTGTCATGGGCGCGGGTGTCACCGCCAACAGCGTGGCGCTGGCGGTTCTCGAGCGGCGCCGCGATATCGGGCTGCTGCGCGCCGCCGGGGCATCGACGGCACAGGTCTTCCGTCTGTTCGCTGCCGAGGGGCTGGTGCTCTCGGCGCTCGCGGTGCCCGTCGGGATCGGCGTCGGTATCGCGCTGGGCGCGTTTCTCGGCGCCCACTACACGCCCACCGATCTGCCGGCGAGCACATTCAGCGTGAGCGCTGGTCAAGTGTTGGCCGCGATCGTCGCCGGGCTCGGCGCCGGGATAATCGGCGGACTGATCCCGGCGATCGCCGCGGGCCGCACCGGCATCCTCGATGCGCTGCGTTTGCATCCCCAACCGCAGCAGCAGCGCGTGCACCCTGCGCTACCCGTGCTCGCGTCGCTGGCGCTGGTGGCGGCCGGGCTGTGCTTCATCAGCGCCGCCGGCGGTTTGGTGGCGCTGGGAGTCGCGCTGTTTCTGCTGGGTGTTGTGCTGGCGCTCCCCGCCTTGCTGCGGATGGTGGCGCAAGGTGTGGCTCGTGTGGTCGGCCCGGTGGCTCCCGGCGCGGCCAACTCGGCGCGATCGATGATGCGCGGCCGCAACCGCACGGCGCTGACGGCAGCGGGGCTTGCGGTGAGCGTGGCGTTCGCGGTTGCCGTCAGCACGCTGACGGCCGGGGCATTCAACGCCAGCGACGCATGGGTGTCGCATCTGTTTGTCGGTGACACTGTCATCAGCAGCCCGGTGACGCAGCGCGACGCCGTGGCCAACGCGGTGCGCGACAGTCCCGACATCAGCGCCGCGACACCGCTGCGTTTCTTCTCTGAACCGGTGGCCGGTGCCGTGCTCGGCATCACCGCGCTCGAACCGACCGTGTACGCCGGCCAGGGTGGCCTGGACGTGGTCACGCCGGAGCGCGTTCAGGCACTGAGCGCGCTCGAGAACGGGCCCAGCTTCGTCGCCCCCGCTCAGCTCGCGAATGCGTCCGGGTGGCACGTCGGAGCGCAGCTGCCGGTGCAGACCATCAAGGGCACCGTCTTCTTCACGATCACCGGCCTCGTCAACCATTCGTTCCCCGGCGGCGACGGCACGGAAACGCTGGTGATGGCCAACGACCTTGCGCGCACGTATTTCGGGCCCGCAGCCGCAGGCTTCGACGACCTCGTCGTGACCACGGACGGCGCCGCCGGGAACGTGCAGGCGCTGGCCGCGACGTACGGGATGCACAGCGTGACCGTCGCCGACATCGGCAGCGCGGCCCGGGACGCACTGCAGCATTCGATCGGTCTGCTGCTCGCACTTGCCGTCGTCGCGGTGACCATCGCGATGCTTGCGCTGATCAACACACTCCTGGTCAACGTGCGCCAGGGAACTCGCGAGCTCACGTTGCTCCGAGTCGTCGGAATGGACCGACGCCAGGCGTTGCGCCTGATTCTCGGCGAAGCCGGACTGCTAACGCTCATCGCGGCGCTGCTCGGCGTCGGGGTGGGATGCATCATCGCGCTGCCGATGCTGCGCGCAAGCAGCGGCGCCGGCTTCAATCCTGTATTCGCCTTCCCCGGAATCACCGCGATCGTGCTCGCGCTCACCGTGCTGGTCGGGGCCCTCGTAGCCACGTTCGGCCCCGCCCGCCGTGCGGCGAGCGCATCGGTGCTCGACGCACTGCGACACGAGTAGCGGGAGCGCGACGGCGATGGCGGCGGGATCTGGCGTGGTGCGTGCAGTGGCGGGACTGTTCGTCTGCGCCGTCGTGCTCAGCGGGTGCGGTTCGAGCGCCGCGGCCGGCCCGTCGCTGAGCACCGGCGATCCGGCGCACTACCTCGTCAAGCTCAGCGACCTGCCGTCGCCCGACTTCACTGTCCAGCAGGCGGCACACGCCGCAGACGCTGCAGAGCTCGCCAACGAAAACGCGACCCGCGCCGTTCGCCTGACGCAGGACGGGCTGCAGGCCGGGGCGGCGGTGCGCTACTTCCGAATCGTCGATCTCGCCACCGCCAACGGACCGATCGACGTGGTGAACAGCGTGGAGCGCTTCGCCACGACTGCCGGGGCCGGCACCGCCTACGCGGCCGACGTGCAGGACCTCGACGCCGCGGTCGGTGCTGCGCCGATATCCACCGGTGGACTCGGCGACGAGGCGCACGCCGTGAGCCTCGTGCGCACAGCGTCATCTGGCGTGCAAGCAGTGCAGATCACGCTCGAGTGGCGCGTCGCCAACGTCGTCAACATCCTCGTGCTCCGCGGCCGCTATGGAGGAACGCGCCTGGACGACGCCCTCGTGCTCGCCCACCGCACGACCACACGAGAACTCGCCGGACAATAGATCCGACCTATTCGCACTGGCACGTCGTACACGCGCAGGCGGCGGGTGGGCGGCACCGGAGGCGACCGTCACGCAGCCGGGGTGGTCCCCCCGGCGAGTGCCGAGCGGCGGGACGGCGAAGGCGTCCCGACCGCGTGTCGCCGGAGGGTGCCGATCCTGCCGCCGCCTGACGCGTGTATCGCTACGTGCGGCGAGGCTCCCAACGAAAACGGCGGATCGCGATCAGCAGACCGAACGCGCCCCAGGCCGCGATGATCAGCAGATCGTTGCCCGAGAATCCCGACGAGGATAGGTGCGCCGGGTCGAACGCGTTGAACATGGCGTTGATGAAGTGTTTCACCGGGAAGTATTCCGCGATCTTGGTCACGGCCGACGCCGGGTCGATCGGAAAGAAGGTCCCGGAGATGAAGACCAGCGGAAGCAGCACCGCGTTGACGATTGCCGGCGCGGCTTCGGCGTTGGGAATCGCAACGGTCATGGCCAAGCCGAGTGCGCAGAAGGACATCGCGCCAACGGCGAGGGTGAGCACCAGTGGGCCGATGTGATTGGGAACGTGAACGCCGTACACGAGGATTCCAAAGCTATCGGTGAGCGCGACGAGCAGCAGACTGACGATCACCGACGAGCCGACGACGCCGAACAGGAACGCCCACGACGGCAGAGGTGTGCCCCGCAAGCGCTTGAGAATCCCGTCATCACGACGGATGGAGATCGACGCCGCGATGTTCGTGAAGCACGCCCCGATGACGCCGAACGCCGTCAGCGCTGGGATGTAGTAGTCGTTGTAATTGATATTCGCGACCCCGTTCACCCTCGTCGTGGTGTCCTTGAAGATCGTGGCGAACACCACCAGGAAGATGATCGGGAATAGAAATGCAAAGAACGCGCTCACGGGATTGCGCCAGAACGACTTCTGCTCGTACTCGACCTGGCGCAGCGCGATGGTCGCGTCATTCATGGGCGGTGAGCTCCAGGTACACGTCTTCAAGCGACGGCCGGACCACCTCGAGGTCGGGCAGCTCGAGGTCACGAGCCAGAGCCCAGGACGTGAGTTCGTTGACCGCCCGCGTGGGGGTCGAGGTTTCGATCACCGCGAGCCCATCTCGCAGCGATGGCTTCAAGGGCAGCGACGCAGGCTCGACGCCCGGCGGAACGCGAAAGCGGATATGCGTACGTCCTGCGGTGCGGGCGCGCAGAACCTGCGGTGAGCCTTCGGCGACGACCTTGCCCTCCGCGATGACGCAGATGCGGTCGGCAAGATTCTCAGCTTCATCCATGTAGTGCGTGGTCAGCAGGATCGTCTTGCCCAGCGCACGCAGGTTGCGCACCACCTCCCACGCGTTGCGCCGCGCGGACGGGTCGAATCCGGTAGTGGGCTCGTCGAGAAAGAGCAGCTCAGGATCGCCCACCAAGCCGAGCGCGACGTCGAGCCGGCGCTGCTGGCCTCCCGAAAGCCGCCGCACGCGTTCGTGCGCCTTATCGGTCAGGCCCACCAAGTCGAGTACCTCTGCGGTCGAACGCGGCCGGGGGTAATAGCCGCGATAGAGGTTGATCAGCTCCGAAACCGAGAGCAGCGGAGGCACGGCCGCCTCCTGCAGCACCAGCCCGACCCGTTCTCGCAGCGCCCGGCCGCCTCGGCGCGGGTCCATGCCGAGGACGGTGACGTCGCCTGAGTCACGGGTCCGGTAGCCCTCGAGGATCTCGACGATCGTCGTCTTGCCGGCGCCATTCGGGCCGAGGAGGCCGAATACCTCGCCGGGCTCAACGGCGAAGCTGACACCGCGGACTGCCTCCAGGGAGCCGTAGGACTTGTGAAGATCGGTGACGGCGATGGCGGGAATCGGAGTCTCCTGTCCGACGATGGTCACAAAGTCGTTGCGTCATGGTGCCAGAGACAGCCAAGCCTCCCGCTGACAATGGCGCAGCGACATGACGATGACGGCTACGAACGTGGACGCCCTGCGCCAGGGCTGGGAAGACGCGGTATCGACCCTCGCACCTGGCGTCGACGAGCTCCCAATCCTGCTCGAGACGCGACTCGCGGAGGCTGTGCGCGACCGGCGCCTTGACGAGCCTGCGCTGCTTTCTGTCGTGGACGAGGCCTGGCGGGTCGCCTCCAAGAAGATCGCGCCCGAGGAATCCGGCCACCTTGCGCGGCGCATGCAACAGGCAATCTATGAGTACCTCCTCTCGCTGGACGCGATCGTTGAGCCCGAAGAGGGCCCGGTTGAGTTCGAGGTCTCCGGGTCTGCGGGCAGCGCGATCCTGATCGGCGCCGAGGAGGTCATCCAGCTGCGTGGCGAGGAACCAGCCGAGTCTGCTCTGGCCGCGAGCCCCGTCACGGAGACCCCGGCGGACGCGGTCGAGGCGGTAGCCGCGCAAGCCGAAGCCGCGGAGCTCGCTGCCGAAGACCCCACCACCGGCGCTGAGGCGCCCGTAGCTGCGGAGGTGACGCGCGCTCCTGAGCCGCCGCCCACCCCGCAGGCGACGTCCCAGGCGGACGCCGAGACGAAGGCCGAGACGGAGATGGCGTCCGAGGGCGATACCAAGGCCGATGCGATAGCGGAGCCGGAGGCTCCGGAGGAATCCGACCCCGAGCTTGCCGAACCGCCGAAGCGACGCTTCACGCTCTTCCGGCGCAACGGGTCCGCCACTTCCTTTGACGCTGACGAGCCCGCGACCGATGGGAATACGTCTTCGCGGAACCAGAAGAGCCCGAGGTATCCCCGACTGCCGCGAGCGAGCCCCCGCCGTTCGTCGCCCCCAAGGCCGGATTCCATATAACTGAGTTCTCAGACGCGGCGACCGCGCCGGCCGACCCAGGCAGCTTCGCTCCACTCCCGCCGCCAATTGTTCGCTCGGCGGAGCCGGCGCCGGCCCGAGCGTCCAACGGAAGCGGCGGCACCAAGAGCTGGCACATCCGCAACCTTCGACCGGGCAGGAAGCAGCGCGACGAAGCCGCTCCGGCGGAAGCCGAGCCGGCAGAAGACGCAGACGAAGAGCTCGAGACCGGGCCTACGGGATCTGAATCGCGGTTCGACACCGACCCCGACGTGGTGGAAGCTCGCCGTCAGATCAATGACCGGCTGCGCCATCGACGCTGCGACGAAGCCGCCTCGCTGCTGCAGCGCCTCGCGACCGAGCTGGGAGGCAAAGAGGTCGCAGAGCTCGCCCTCGACGCGGGGGACAGATGCCGCGCTCTGGGCAAGACCAACGCCGCGCTGAGCTGCTACCTGGCCGCTTCGCGGGCCGACCCCGTGCACGAGACTCCACTGCTTCGCCTCGCCGACATCTGTCTCGACGACAAGGACATCGACCTCGCGGTCTCATACCTGGAGCGCGTCGCTCGCCTGCACCGCCTCCGCGGCGATCAGAAGGGTGCGCTGCGCGTTTACCGAAAGATCGCAACTGTTGCGCCCTATCGCGACGACATCATGAATCTGTTGATGCACGTCCAGGCGACCGGTCGCTTCGAGGACGAATGACGTCCGCACTCACGCGCCGTCATGACGCGCCGCGTCGCGAAGATGGCAAGCAGCGCGATCTGTTTGTTACCGAAAGGCGATCTGGCTCCGTCCAGATTGGGGGAAACTCGGGTCGATCTGCGGGTGCAAGCGGCATCGCTCGATCCGCAGGCGATGTGACAAACATCGCCGACAACCGCATGTGACATCGCTAAGGAGATCAGGTGGCCATCCAGGCGAGCAAACCTAACAGTCGAGTTTTCCTGCTACTGGGAATCGTTCTTGCCGCCCTCGCATTTGGTGGCGTGCTCTTCGCGCTCAGGCAGTCCGGTGGCGGCCAGAGTCTGGACATCATTGTGACCAAGGGAAACATCCCCGCGGGCACGGCAATCACAGCCGACATGGTCACGAGTGCATCGGTGCCGACCACTGCGGTGCCGGCTGACGCGTACACCGCCGCGAGCTCCGTCGTTGGGAAGACCACGACCGTCGCCGTCGCGCAGAACACCCCGCTGGTGCCCGCGTTCTTCTCGGCGCCCCCGCTCACCGCGGCGACCACCAACTCCACAACCGGCGCCCCGGTTTCGGTGGAAACACAGATCACCAAAGGATTCGTGGCGCTTGCAATTCCAACGGCAAGCGGGATACCGCCCATCGATGGAACGCTCACCCCCGCGCAGACGTCCACACTCGGCGGCGAGCTGGTCTCAGTGGGCTACTACATTCAGCCTGGCGACCACATCGACATCCTCGTCGACACCGGCGCGCCGACGGTGGGAACGCGTTTCGCCTTCCAGGACATCCCCGTGCTCCGCGTCGGAACCAGCAGCAGCGCAGCCAATAGCACGCCCAACGTGCTGATCGTCGAGGTTGCGCGCAGCCAGGCAGCGCTTTTGACCCAGCTCGTCACCGCTCCCGGCCATCCTTTCGTCGCCAAGTACGTGCTCCGTCCCCAGTCCGAGTGGGGCAAGATGGCGCCGGACGGTTCCAGCTACACGCCCAACTACGAGGCCAGCAAGGGCCCGGCGGTTCCAGCGCCCGGAGACACAACCACCAGCCCCAGCGATATCGAGTCGCTCTTCGGTCACTGACCGGCCATGAACCCGGCATCGCTTATCGCTGCCGCGCTCGTCGCATCGTCGGTCCTCGCGTTCGTCGCCTTCTTCCTGAGCGGACGCAACAAGGAAGCCGAGGAGATGGCGCGCCGTCTCAATCAGTACGGTGGCACGGTCGCGGTGACCGCGCCCCAGCGGGTGAAGACGGGCAACGCGCTGCGCGATCTCATCGAATCGATCACGGCCGGGCTCAACCCCGTCCTCTCACGGACATCGCACACCGGCAAGCTCGCAGACGACCTGCAGAAGGCCGACATCAAGCTCAAGTCGTCGGAGTGGATCCTCATGGTCGCGGGGCTGGGGACGTTCATCGGGCTACTGGTGGCCCTGCGCTTCGGCAGCCTCATCGCGTTCGTCCCGTGTCCCTTCATCGCGTGGATCCTCTCGGGACTCTTTCTGCGTCTCCGGCAGGGGCGGCGCAGCCGTCGATTCAACAGTCAATTGGGTGACACGCTGACGCTGATGAGCAACGCGCTCAAAGCCGGCCACTCGTTTGCCCAAGCGCTGTCAACGGTGGCGAAGAACGCCAACCCGCCGATCGCGGAAGAATTCGGCCGCGCGACGCGCGAGATCGCTCTGGGCATCAGCGTCGACGACGCGCTCAACCACATGGTGAAGCGCAACAAGTCGGACGACTTCGACCTGATGGTCACGGCCGTGCAGATCCAGCGAGTCGTCGGCGGCAACCTGGCGGAGATCCTGGACACCATCGCGTACACCATCCGTGAGCGCGTGCGCATCCAGGGTGAGATCCGCACGCTCACGGCGCAGGCGCGCGCGTCGGGAACCATCATCACGCTGCTCCCGATCCTTCTAGCTGTATTCCTGAGCCTCGTCTCGCCGACGTACTTCGGCCCGATGCTCACCGACCCCTTCGGACACATCCTCCTCGGGGTTGGCATCCTTTCCATCGCGATCGGTGCGGGAATCATCCAGAAAATCGTGAAGATCGAGGTCTGACGTGAGCCTTCTCGCAGTCGGCATCGCGATCGTTGCAGCGTGCGGCGTGCTTCTGATCATGTACGGGCTCACCGTTGGCATCGCCCCCAAACCGGGCGATCTCCTTGAAGCGCGACTTGCGCAGTTCACCGAGGGTGGGCGCATGCCGGCCACGCTGGCCGAAGTGGAGATGTCGCTGCCGCTGTTCGAACGCGTCGTGCGTCCTGCTCTGGACGGAGTCGGCAACTTCCTCACCCGGCGCGCCCAAGCAGGCAGCACTCAACTGCTCCAGGAGAAGCTCAACCTGGCAGGCCGCCCGTGGGGCCTCACGGCCAGCGGCTTCACCGCGTTGCGTCTTCTGTCACTGGTGCTGTTCACCTGCTTCGGCTTCGCCGCGGCACTGCTGCTGCAGCTCGCCATGCCGATATGGCTCTGTGGCCCGGTCGGCGGTGGCGCGCTCGGGTATTTGATGCCGCAGATGATGCTGTCGCGGCGCATCAAGAAGCGTCAGAAGGAAATCCTGCTCGCGATGCCGAGCGCACTCGATCTGCTCACCATCAGCGTCGAGGCGGGCCTCAGCTTCGACGCAGCGTTGACACGTGTCGCCGAGAAGTACAAGAACGCGCTGTCGCAGGAGCTCAATCAGCTTCTCAACGAAGTTCGTCTTGGACGTCCCCGGTTGGAGGCGCTCGACGACCTGGGCAAACGGTGCAAGGTCGAGGAGCTGAGCAACTTCGTGCAGGCGATCATCCAGTCCGAGCAGCTCGGCGTCGGGGTGGCCAACGTGCTGCGCATCCAGTCAGAGGAAATCCGCCGTCGTCGCCGTCAGCGTGCTGAAGAGCAGGGTCAGAAAGCACCACTCAAGATGCTCTTCCCCATGGTGGGCTGCATCTTCCCCACGCTCTTCATCGTCCTCCTGGGACCAGCCGTCATCGAGGTAGCGCACGAGTTCGGCGGCGGCAAGTAGCGAGCCGGCCGTGACCATCACCCACGAGCGGCAAGCACCGGGAGAGGGGCGACACGATGCGGACACGCATCTCGGTCCCTGGCACGAATGGCTCGAAGCTCCCGGCCAGGACGTCCCTGAGGGGTCACCGCCGGTAGCCTGGCTGGATCGCCTCGAGGTCGAGCTGCCCCGGCACGCTGCGGCGTGTCACGACGACGAGAACCGGCTTATCGCGCAGTGGCAGCACATGCTCCCCATTCTCACCGAGTTCTTCCCGCGTGAGATCGAGCGCGTTGTGGCTTCTCTTCTGGCCGCCGCAGCACGGCGCGGCGCGGCGGATGCGCTGGTGGACATGGTCCGCGCCGAGCGCCTCCGCCTCACAGCGCAGCACGCGGATCTGCCCGCTCCGCTACCGGCCGAGGATGCGGCCTTGCGCCGTCTGCTCCACGGAGTGCACGACGACCGTGTCGCCACCAGCCGCTCGGTGACCGGCGACATGCTGGAAGCCCTCTGCTCCATCGCCCTCGACCTCGAGGTCACCGAAAAGCGCGCCGGCAGCCATGACGACGACGTGCGGCATTCCCTCGAGGACCTGCACGCGCATGTGACCCAGGCCGCTGAGTCGCTCCGCCTCCTGCCCAACAACGTTGAGGTCCGCGTGGCCGCGGATGATGACGTCCCGACACTGGCGAGCAGGTGCACCGCCCGCTACGCGAACAGGCTTGATGTCCAGCTGCAATGGAGCGGCGGCGAACCCTTCACCACCGAGTCCGCGGAGGCGCTGCTCTTCGTCCTCGAGGAGGCGCTCTCCCACCTTCGCAACGCGACTGCAGGCTCGGCGTCGGTCGACGTCAGCGTGGGCCCGGACATGATCTTGACGATCTGGACTCCGTCGCCAGCGTTCGAGACTTCGGACGACGAACCGCTCTGGCTGCTGCGTTCTCGAATGCGTGTGCAACTGGCGGGCGGTTGGGTCGAGCCGACGACAGGAGCCGATGGCAGCAGCCTCGTGGTGCGGCTGCCGCGTTGAGTGATGCCGCACATTTGTGACATCGACCTCATGGTGAGACGGCTGGGCCGTGCTACGTTCGCGACGTGACGTTCATGCTTGCATCCCTCGACACAACCCCTGCGCAATTCACCGCCGATGCGGTGCTGATCGCGCTCGTCGCCCTGAACGCATATCTCGGCTGGCGCTACGGAATGCTCCGCCGGCTGGTGGGTTTCGCGGGTCTCTACCTGGGATGCCTTGCAGCAACGAATGTCGGCAACGCGGTTGCCGCCGCGCTGCACTCCGGCAATGTGTTCGTCAACGCATGGAGCTTCGTGGCCGTGCTGGCGGTGGTCGTGGTGACCTTCGAAGTCCTGGGCTTTCTCTTCAACGACAAGATCCAGCGCATCGCAGTGGTGCTGTTCGATCGCATCACTGGCGTGGCCGCCGGAGTGTTCGTCGGCCTGGCCGAGGCAGTCGTGCTCTTTCTCGTGGCGTACGCACTTGCCAATACAGCGGGTACGTCTCCGGGCGCAACGCATGATCGCGCGGGCGCGGCCGACGCGATTCAGTCAGCGACGCTCGCAGGACAGGCAGTGCGTATCACGCCGGAGGTACACAGCATCTTCGGCCCGGTGCTCCCGGGCGACCTCTCCGCACATCTCGCGGAAGGAACGCGGGTCATCACCCCGCAGCTGTAGCGCTCCGCGCCCGGCGGCGTTCAGCGCGCTGGTTCAGCGTCTCGGGGGAAGAAGGACTTGACGACGGTCCCCAGGCCGACGAGGTTGAACGGCTTCGAGATCATGTTGGTGGCCCCCGCTGTGCGCGCGCGCTCGATGTCGTCGTCGCCCGACAGAGCGCTGAACATCAGAACCGGGATGTCGGCGGTGTCAGGATTGCCCCGGATGCGGCGGCAGGCTTCCAGACCGTCCATACCCGGCATCATCACATCGAGGATCACCAGGTCCGGGCGGTTGGAGCTGATCTCGGCGAGGCCGTCCTCGCCGTTGTGCGCCGTGGTCACGTCATAGCCCTCGATGGCGAGGTACATGGCGACAATCTGAAGCAGGCGCGGGTCGTCATCGACGACCAGCACTCGGGACTTGGTCACGCCTCGTTTGTCTCCATCTGTTCGGAGACGCGCAGAAACGGTGTCCCGCCAACGCGCGAGAGCGTATCGGCCAGCTGCCGCTCACGCAGCAGCCCGCGCTCCACGGCTTCGAGCACACGCTGATTCAACTCATGCCGCTCGCGCGTGTCATCTTCCGGGGTCACGGTCTCGCCGCGCTGCCGATGCTCGATCCAGGGCGGCACGACGCGGTCGACCACGTTGGACCCGACCTTGATGACCACTTCGTGGTCGTTCGACTCCTCGACCACCAGGCTGACGCGGCGTTTGTCGCCCTCGTGTGTCGCGAGCTTCCAGGTGCGCTCCCAGGCGCGCTGACGTTCGACGCCCATGAAGACGAGCGTGACCGGGTCGGCGATCAGCTGCCCGCCCGCCGACGCGTCCAGCTCGCGAAGCATGAGCCGCCAGACGTCGGCGTCGATCTGCCGCGCCATCCAGCCGACCAGCGACGGCGCGCGGTTGTCGAGGTCGGGCAGCGGCGTCGAAAGGGCCGTCTCAGTGGGCAGGGCGGAGACCACGCCGGCGTGGCGGCGGCAGTAGATCTGCTCGTCGACCACCATGCGGTGCGCGGGGCACCACGCGGTGCGGCAGTTTCGGTCGCGCCGGTCGACGTAGGTACAGGCGATTCCCGTCGTCTCGTTGCATCCGCGCTCATTGCACGGCAGCGTCCCGAGGCTCGCGGCCAGCTCGGCGGCGCGTTCCTCGGCGGTCTTCTCGACCGGGGCCGGCTTGGGCTTTCTGAACAGTGGCATCAGTTGATCACGTGAGTTACCACACGAAGGGAATAATCCGCGACGTGCGCGAGGCGTATGCGGTGTAGCCCGGGAAGGTGCGAGTCAGGAGGCGCTCCTCGAAGCGAGCGCGAAGCAGCTGGACGCCGATGAAGGGAAGGAACATCACAACGGCCCACAGGGACGGTCGCGCCAGGAGCACCGCCGAAGCGGCGAGGATCTCGGCTGCATAGAGCGGGTGCCGGATGACACGATACGGGCCGCCCGTGACAAGGCGTCGTGCCTCCGGAATGATGCTGAGGCTGCGCCGGAGGTAGAGGAGCCCGTACACGGCGACGGCGAAGCCGATCACTGTAACGGGGGTCGCCATGCTGCGCACCCACTCCGGCGCCACGTAGAGAATCGGGTTCGGGAATGCGCCCACCACCAGCAGCATCGTCGTCCCCGTCAGGCCCGCCGCGCGCGCGATGAGGCGGCCGTCGCGCGCCCGCGGTCGTGGACGCCA
>Ga0073928_10008273_pt1 | contig 13133 bp, 12 predicted proteins | sample PaiPotPPA55metaG_FD_76969 | JGI IMG/M metagenome (GOLD analysis project Ga0073928, IMG submission 76969) | Iron sulfur acid spring bacterial and archeal communities from Banff, Canada, to study Microbial Dark Matter (Phase II) - Paint Pots PPA... ...
ATCCCCGGACCATGGTGGCGTTGCAGTCGACTCCAGCCAGGGAAATTGAGGAATGACAAGAGCGTATTACTCTACCGTGTTCGAACAACCTGCCCCGCAAGTCTGGAAAATCGTCCGCGATTTCAACAACTATCCGGTATGGGTCGGCGGCGCCGGCGAGAGCCGGATCGAGGATGGCAAGACCGGCGATGCGGTTGGCGCCGTCAGGAGCGTGCATTATCAGGAGCGCCATATCCGGCAAAGGTTGCTGGCGCTCTCCGATGTCGAGCGGGCGCAAACTTACGAATTCTGCGGCGTGGCGTCGTTGCCGGTAACCGATTTTCGGGCGACCTTGCGCATCACGCCGGTCGTGGTGGGGATCGGGCCTTCGTCGAATGGTGGGCGACGTTCGATTGCGACGCCGATCGTCGCGATGAGCTGACCGGGACACTTCAAGGCTGGTTTGGGAAATGGCTCGAATCGCTGCGCACCACGCTCTCTAATTTGAATTTGCCCTCAGGGTTCCCGCAGGAGGCCGCAATAAGCCGAGTTTAGCGGCGTTTTGGGTCGATTTCCCCGAATTGCCGCCGATACCGGGCTATCTGGCCGATTCGCCGGGCCACGCGCGGCTGTTGCATTCGAGGGCCGCATTTGGCATAGCTCTGCCCGTTGCCGGCGAGCGATCGCCGCCAATCTCTCGGATGCGGGTGTAGCTCAGTGGTAGAGCACGACCTTGCCAAGGTCGGGGTCGAGGGTTCGAATCCCTTCGCCCGCTCCAAGATTTTCTAGAAGTGGCAAAGTTCGACGAAGGCCCGCTGTCCCAGCGGGCTTTTCGTTTTTTGCTCCGAACCGGGGCAGCCCGAAGAGATTTCTTCTCAATTTGTTGGGGCCCGGTGGGAACGCCCGGCACGCGCTTCTCACTCGCAGCGGATATGATAGCATTTCACGGTCAGATCCACCTCACGACAGACAAAAAGTTCGTCCATCGAAGGCGCACAAAATCAACAACGTCGCAGCCTCGCGGCTGCACAGGGAGTGACGCGATGAAGTCGGCTTTCAATCGATCTATTCTTGCGCTCGCAGCAATGTTCGTGGTCGCGGCGGCCGGTCAGGCCGGCGCGCAAGGGAAACTCAAGAGTTATCAATCCGGTACCAAGGAATTCTGGACCCATCCGCCGGACGACTGGTTCCTCGGCGACGAGACCGAAGCCCAAAAAGGCCTGGCGCCGCCGTCGGGGCCGCCGACCGGCGCATCGGAAGCCGAACTCGCCGCCATGATGAAGAAGATCAAATTGCCGCCGGGCTTCAAGATCGAAGTCTATGCACCGGGCGTGCTGGCCGCGCGGCAGATGGCCTGGGGCGACAAGGGCACGCTTTTTGTCGGTTCGTTCGGCCTCGGCAACGTCTACGCCGTCACCGACAATGGCGGCAAGAAACAGGTCAAGACCATTCTCAAGGGCCTGAACATGCCCACCGGTCTGGCGTTCCGCGACGGTGCGCTCTACGTCATCGCCGTCAACAAGCTGATCAAATACGATAACGCCGAAGCCAATCTCGACAAGCTCGGCGACGGCAAGGTGGTCTATGACGACATGCCGTCCTATGCGGCGCATGGCTGGAAGTATCTCGCAGCCGACAAGGACGGCTGGTTCTATGTGCCGTTCGGACCGCCCTTCAACATCGGGATTCCGCCGACCAGCGTCTCGCAGATCCGCCGGGTCGACCCCAAGACCGGTAACGCCGAACTGGTGGCGCTCGGCGTCCGCAATAGCGTCGGCGGCGACGTCGATCCGCGCACCGGCAAATACTGGTTCACCGAGAACGCCCGCGACTGGATGAGCGACGATACCCCGAGCGACAAGCTCAACATGATCGCAAAGCCTGGCGAGCATTTCGGCTATCCCTATTGCCACCAGGGCGACATGCCGGACCCGAAATTCGCGATGGGTCACAAATGTTCGGAATTCACCCCGCCGGTCCTCAATCTCGGCGCGCATGTGGCTCCGCTCGGCATGAAGTTCTACACCGGCGATCAGTTTCCCGCCGATTACAAGAACTCGATCCTGATCGCCGAGCACGGCTCGTGGAACCGGCATAAATACCAGGGTGGCCGCATCGTTCGCGTCACCGTCGGTCCGGACGGCAAGAATCCCAAGCAGGAAGTGTTTGCATCCGGCTGGATCGAAGGCGACCAGGGTTATCTTGGCCGACCGGACGATATCATCATGGACAAGGACGGATCCATCCTCGTCGCCGACGACTGGGCCGGCGCGATCTATCGCATCAGCTACAAGAAATAGCGTCCGACACCGGAAGCTGCGGTCGCTCGGGAACGGGTGACCGCAGCTTTTTGTTATCCGGCGAACGAGGGAAGAGGAATTGTGATGCGGGTTGCCTTGGTCGGGATGCTGTCGGTTGCAATCATCAGCGGCTCACTCGCCCGCGCCGCCGACCTCGCCGCCGGCAAGGAAAAGGCCGGGCTCTGTACCGCCTGTCATGGCGAATCCGGCATTTCGCAAACCGAGAACATTCCCTCGCTGGCGGCCCAGCCCGATCAGTTCATTCAGTGGCAGCTGGTTTTCTTTCGCAGCGGCAGCCGCAAAAGCGAGCAGATGCAGCCGATCGTCGAGCAAATCAACAATGACGATATTCGCAATCTCGGCGCCTATTTCGCCTCGCTCGCCCCGCCGCAGGCCTCGCAGCCCGACGACAACCCGGATTTGTCACAGAAGGGTGCGCAAGCCGCCGCGGGCCGGCGCTGTGCCTCATGCCACACCGACACATTCGCGGGCACCAAGGCGGTGGCGCGCATTGCCGGCCAGCGCGAGGATTATCTCTTGAAGGCGCTGCACGACTACAAATCAGGTGTACGATCCGGCGGCGGCATGGCGGCGATGGCGGATGTCGCCTATCCCCTGAGCGAAGAGGAAATCACCGCGCTCGCGCATTATCTCGCGCATCTGTGAAGCACCCTCCTCCCGAGAAGCGCGCACTTGCGCGTCTCGAAGGATAAGCAGGCCATGGTGGCCTCATTGTTCCAGACGGCGCTACCGCGCCTCCTCACCATGAGGGTCTACCCCCGCTGCTTCTCATAGGCCTTCAGATGCGTGTAGGCGGTACGCAGCTTCGGCACCGGCACTTTCGCGGCATCGCCGCGCGCGATCAGATCGCCGATCACGTGATCGGCCTCGACGGGCGCGCCCGCCTTGATGTCGCGGAACATCGACGCGGTCAGTTGCGAGCCCTCCGCGGTCAGCATGCCGCGCGCCCGCTCGAAGAACGGACCGCTGGGGGTATGACTTTCGGCGGCTGCGACCGCGCCGCATTCATCGAGCATGCCGAGGATAAAATCTTTGCCGCCGGGCGCGGCCAGGATGTCACCGACCGGAGCGCGCATCAGACAGGTCGAGGCCGCGAGCGAGGCGAGGAACACCCATTTCTCCCACATGTCCTGGATGATCTGTTCGCTGGCCGCCGCGCCGAACTTGCCGCCGGCCATCGCTTCGGCGATGGCACGGACGCGATCCGACAATTTGCCGTCGCGCTCGCCGAAACCAAGCGACTGCATGGGCGCGAGCTGAACGATCTGGCGATGCTCATTGAGTGTGACCGCGATGGCGCAGAGGCCGCCGAGCACGCGCTGATGCCCGAACTTCCTGTCGAGCACATCCAGATGAAGCATGCCGTTGAGCAGCGGGAGGATCACGGTCTGCGGCCCGACCGCGGGAGCGAACGATCGGATCGCATCGTCAAGATCGAACGCCTTGCAGCTCAACAGCACAACATCGAACTTGTCGCTGAGCTTGTCCGCTTGCACGACCGGCGGATCCTTCAGCGTCACGTCGCCGTTGGGGCTCTTGATCACAAGGCCGGCGGCGGCTAGTTCAGCCGCGCGCCGCGGGCGGACGAGAAACGTCACATCGCGTCCGGCCTGGAGCAATCTGCCGCCGAAATATCCGCCGATGGCGCCAGCGCCGACTACGAGAATACGCATTGCTAATTTCCTTTTGTTGTTGTTCTTGCCGGGCGAATAGTGAGTGGCGAATAGCGAATAGGTAACTTACATTCGCCATTCGCCATTCGCCATTCGCCATTTCTCCTGCCTACCATTTCTCCCCGAACGGGCGGATTTCAAGCTCGAAGGTCCAGGCGCTGCGAGGCTGCTGGTAAAGCTGCCAGTACGAGGCCGCGACCGATGCCGGCGGCATCAGCAAATCCGGATTATCCAGCGCTTCCTTGCCCCAGAGCTGCTCCCGGCGCTGGCGCACCCAGGCGGTGTCGACCCCGGAATCGATGATCAGGTGCGCAACATGAATGTTCTTCGGACCGAGTTCGCGCGCCATCGATTGCGCAACCGCCCGAAGGCCGAATTTGGCGCTGGCGAAGGCCGCAAACCCGCTGCCGCCGCGCAAGGAGGCGGTGGCGCCGGTAAAGAAGATGTTGCCCTTGCCGTGCGGCAACATCAGCCGCGCCGACTCGCGTCCGGCCAGGAAGCCGGCCCAGCAGGCCATTTCCCACACCTTGCGGAATACGCGATCGGTGGTCTCCAGGATCGGGAAATTGACGTTGGCGCCGACATTGAAAATGCACACCTCCAGCGGCGCATGCTTGTCGGCGTCGTCAAGGAATGCCGCGACCTCGTCCTCCTTCCGCGCGTCGAGCGCGCGCGCCACGATCAATCCGCCCGCCGCCTCGATCTCCCCGACCAGCGGCTCGAGCTTGGCGCCGTCACGCCGTCCGGCGAATACCGTGAACCCCTCGGCGGCAAATTTCTTTGCGATCTCGGCGCCGATAAAATCGCCGGCGCCGATCACCGCGACCGTTGCATTGCGTTTTTCCATGATGGGTTCTCCACGGAGCTGAGGGCAACAATGCCGTCATTGCGAGCGAAGCGAAGCAATCCCGCTTTCCGGCCAGAGCGGACTGGATTGCTTCGTCGCCCTGCTCCTCGCAATGACGGCGTCATTTCCCCAAAACCATCTCCTCGACCTCGCGCAACTGCTCCTTGCCGAAAAACATTTCCTTGCCGACGAAGAAGGTCGGCGAGCCGAAAGCGCCGCGCTCGACCGCGGATTGGGTATTCTCGATCAGTCTTGCTTTCACGTCGGCATCCTGCGCACGCGCGAACAGCTTTGTCGCATCGAGGCCGGACGCCGCGAACGCCTTGAGGGCAACTTCGGGGTCGTCCATTTTCTTCGGCTCGGCCCACATGTGCTGAAACGCGGCATCGACATATTTTTCGAACACGCCCTCGAATTGCGCGGCGATGGCGGCGCGCATCAGGTTGAGGGTGTTGACGGGAAAGAACGGATTCCAGGCATAGGGCTTGACGTGAAAACGCTTGACGAAGCGCTCGGTTTCCAGCGCGTGAAATTCGCCCTTGTTCTTGATCCCGGCAAGCGATTCGGCCGGGGATCTGTTGTTGGTGGCCTTGAAGATGCCGCCGAGCAGGACCGGCACATATTCGAACTTGACGCCGATTCGTTTTTCGATCGCCGGGATCGCCTCATGACTGAGAAAGGCATTGGGACTGCCGAAGTCGAACATGAATTGCGGGGCTGTGGGGCTCACGGCGATCTCCCGGACTTTTTTGCTGACAAAGCATTGTGGCGCAGCGAACGCGGCACGTCCACTGGATTTATGATGACCATAATATTCTGAGAGGACGATCAGATCAGCCGCCTCACGGCGCGCTTGCGCCAGACCAGCATGTAATAGCTCATCTGCAGAAGGAACATGGCGGAAAACGTGATCGGATAGGCCGCCCATACGCCGTCGACGCCGATGGCGCGGCTCAGCAAGATCGCGGAGGGGACCTCGATCGCGGCAACCACAAAGATCGAAACCGACAGCGGCGCCCAAACCGTTCCGCTGGCGCGCATCGCGCCCGAGAACACGGCCGCCATGCCCAACGGCACCGAACTCCACAATGCGATGTGGAGCAATCCCTGCGCGAGATCGACCACCGCCACGTCAATTATGAAGAAGCTCATGACGGCGCGGGAGAACAGATAGGCCAGCGCGACCAGGCCTCCGGTGAGAACGAGATTCATGAGGATTCCGGTGCGGACGATGGCGCCGACCCGGTCGGCATGGCCACGGCCGATCGCCTGCGCGCCGAAGATCGACACCGAAATCGCGATCGACATCGCCGGAAACTGTACATAGCTCATGACCTGGTTGACCGCGCCATAGGCCGCGGTGGCGTCGGAGCCGAAGCCGTTGACGAGGCCGAGCAGGACCAGTTCGGCCAGCGAGAACACCGCCATTCCGACCGCGGAAGCGATACCAAGGTGCATGACCTTGCGCAGCAGCGTCCCGTTCGGCCGCATGTTGCGCAGCAAGGCGTTGTCGAAGGCAATCGGGTGCCGGCGGCGGCGCAGGTGTACGACCAGCCATAGCAGTGTAAGCAGGCCGGATAGCGCCGAGGCCCACGCCGCGCTGGCGACACCGAGTCGCGGCAGACTGAACCAGCCCTTGATCAGCGCCGGCGTTGCCGCAAGCCCGACGACGATCGAAATCGAGAGCGCCAGCAGTGGCGTCAGGGTATCCCCGACGCCACGCATCATCGCCGTCAACAGAATGAAGACAAAAGTCAGCGGCATCGTGATCATCATGATGCGCGCATAGGCGCTGGCCTGGTCGAGGATATCCGCCGGCGTCGCCAGCGCGATCAGGAGTTGTCGGGTGAACAGCCCGCCGAAGACGGCGATGATCGCCGAGCCGAGCAGCGCGATCGTCAGGGTCGTACCCGCGACGGCCTTGACTTTTTCGGGTTCGCCCGCGCCCCAGGCCTGACCGATCAGCACGGTGGCGCCCGAACTCAGGCCCATGACGAAGGCGATCAAAAGGAACATCACCGGGAAAAACACCGAAACGGCGGCCAGCGCATCGACCCCGATCATCTGGCCGAGGTAAACATTGTTGATGGTGCCGAACAACGACTGCAGAATGTTGCTCAGCATCATCGGCGCGAGGAAGACGAGAAATGTCCTCCAGAGAGGCGGCGTGTTCGACACGGGTTTCCCCCTGATGGATCGGCGTGGCTGATCGACGCCGGCAATGTTGCGGTGTCGAAGTTGCAGGTTTCGGGGAATCGATTGGCGCGCGGTCACGCCTTCGCAGGGTCGGCGCGGTCGCTGCAGGCAAGCCTGACGATGTGGTCGCGAATATCGCCGGGCCAGCCGGCAATGAGTTCGCCAAAACGCCGGCGATCGTCCGCAAACAATGCCCGCGAGGCTTCTTCGAATCCCGGCAGATCGCCGGCCATCGTTGCCATGAAATGATAGGCTGCTTCCCTTGCGGCGCGGCTGCGATCACGGTCGCCGCTGGCGCGCCGCGCCTCCTCGACCAGCTTTCGCAGCGCCACCGACGCGCCACCGGGTTGTGCACCGAGCCATTCCCAGTGCCTCGGCAACAGCGTCACCTCGCGCGCGACGACGCCGAGTTTGGGCCGGCCGCGGCCGCGCGGCGCAGCCTGGTCGTCGGCCGCAGCATCCAGATTCGCAGCCGGGAGCGGCAAGCGTGCAATGATGTCTCGCTCGGTGCCACGGAGGTCGAGATCGATCGGCCATCCATTGGCGTCGTCAAAGATGATGATCGGCTCCGCAGCGGCCTTGTTGGAGACCTTCATGACCGCCAGCGCGACCTCAGCCAGCGGGCCGGAAGCCAGCCGCTGATCGCCCATGAAGGCGGTGAATTGCTTGGGAACGGCTGGAAGCACTGCGGAAGCCCTCAATCTTGATCGGCCCCTATTTATACCCGGATAAATCGGTTCGTCAATATTATCCGGGTAAAATATGTGAGAGTCCAGGTTTCTCGGTCGCCTTGATGCGTCCCGAAGCGCCGCCCAATCGCCAATCCCAACGTCCGCTGCTACGAGTTCGGTGGATCGCCACCAGTGCTGGGGGAATTGCCATGCTCACCGTCCACCACCTCAACAATTCCCGCTCCCAGCGCGTGCTGTGGCTATTGGAAGAGCTCGGCGTGCCCTACGAGATCGTTCGCTATCAGCGCCAGCCCGATATGCGCGCGCCCGCCGAGCTGCGCGCGATTCACCCGCTCGGAAAATCGCCCGTCATCACCGACAATGGCAACACGACAGCGGAATCCGGCGCGATCACCGAATACCTCATCGACAGCTATGGCGAGGGCCGCCTGATCCCGCCGCCCAAAACACCCGAGCGGCTGCGCTACACCTATTGGCTGCACTATGCGGAAGGCTCCGCGATGCCGCCGCTGCTGCTGAAGCTGTTGTTCACCCTGATGCCGAAACGCGCGCCGGCATTGCTGCGCCCATTGGTGCGCAAGGTCTCCAACCAGGCGCTGACCACGCTGGTCAATCCGCAGCTCAAGCAGCACATGGCGTTCTGGGAGAGCGAGCTCGGAAAAAGCCAGTGGTTCGCCGGCAACGAATTCACCGCGGCCGACATCCAGATGAGCTTTCCGCTCGAGGCGGCGGCGGCGCGCGGCGGACTTGAGCAGGGCCACCCCAGGGCGATGGCGTTTCTGGAACGCATTCATGCCCGCCCAGCCTACAAGCGCGCATTGGAAAGAGGCGGCCCCTACACGGTCGGACGGTGAAGGGATTGCCGTGCGCTAGCTCGATTTTTGAGCCCCGCCGACGGACGGTAGCGCCCTCACGGTGACGCCGGGTGGTGGCGCGTCGTCATCGGGCACGAAAAAGTCCGACATCAGCGGAACCGTTGGATCGACGCGATAGGGCTCGAAGTTGCGCACGCCGCTCGCATAAAGCACCTTGTCGTCGATGCAGAATTGTCCGGTGAATTCGCGCGACGGCCTGGTGAAGATGGCGTAGGCCGCATCGCCCATGATCTCGGGCTTGCGGCTGGCGCGCATCATGGCGTCGCCGCCGAGCAAATTTCCGACCGCGGCGGTGGCGATCGTGGTGCGCGGCCACAGCGCGTTGACCGCGACGCCGGCGGCTTTCAGTTCGCCCGACAGGCCGAGCACGCACAGGCTCATGCCGAATTTCGCAATGGTGTAGGCGGTCGAATGCTCGAACCACTTTGCCTGCATGTCGAGCGGGGGCGACAGCATCAGGATATGCGGATTTTGCGCCTTCTTCAGATGCGGGATGCAGTATTTCGACACCATGAAGGTACCGCGGGTGTTGATGCCCATCATCAGATCGAACCGCTTCATGTCGGTTGCTTGCGAATTGGTCAGGCTGATGGCGCTGGCATTGTTGACGCAGATGTCGATGCCGCCGAATTCGGCGACGGTTTTGTCGATTGCCGCCATTACCTGCGCCTCGTCTCTGATATCGCAGAGCACCGGGAGCGCCTTGCCGCCGGCGGCACGGACCTCGTCGGCGGCGGTATAGATCGTGCCGTTGAGCTTCGGATGGGGCTCCGCGGTTTTGGCGGCGATCGCGACATTGGCGCCATCACGCGCGGCCCGCAACGCGATCGCAAGTCCGATGCCGCGGCTGCCGCCGGATACGAACAGCGTCTTGCCTTTGAGCGATGTCATTGGAGGTCTCCGTTCGTTCGTTGATCACAGGTGCGCGCCGATTTCTTGTTCCCTCTCCTTGTGGGGAGGGCGCGCACCTTCGTTCGCGGCAACGCTCATCTAAGCATCCGCGTGCAAAACCCGGCCGCGGGTTTCGGGCAGCGCAAAGGCGGCGAGGAAGAACACGGCGTAAGCCGCGACCGCGAAAATCGCAATGGCGTTGCCGAGCGAGGTCTCTGCCGAGAGCGCGCCGACCAGGAACGGAAACAGCGCGCCGATGCCGCGGCCGAAATTGTAGCAGAAGCCCTGGCCCGACCCGCGCAACCTTGTCGGATAAAGCTCGGTGAGGAACGCGCCGACGCCGGAGAAATATCCCGACGCGAAGAAGCCGAGCGGAAAGCCGAGCAGCCACAGCACCTTGTTGGTCAGCGGCAATTGGGTGTAGAGCAGGATCACGGCGATCGCGCCGATCGAGAAGATCAGGAACAGGTTGCGCCGCCCGATGCGGTCGGCAAGCCATGCGCCCACCAGATAGCCGACGAACGAGCCGATGATCAGCGCGGCGAGATATCCGGTGGAGCTGACGATCGAGAGCTTGCGCTCGGTGGTGAGAAAGCGCGGTACCCAGAAGGTGATGGCGTAATAGCCGCCCTGGCATCCCGTTGCCATCAGCGACGCCAGTATCGTGGTCCTGAGCGTGGCGCTCGAGAAAATCTCCCACAGCGAAGGCCGGTCGCCCGACGCGATCTGTTTGGCGCGGGTGGCGGCGGCAATCGCCGGCTCCTCGACATAACGGCGCAGGAAGAACACCAGCAGCGCGGGCAGCGCGCCGATCGCGAACATCCAGCGCCATGCGATTTCAGGCGGCAGATAGGAGAACAGGATAGCCTGCGACAGCACCGCAAGGCCCCAGCCGACCGCCCAGCCAGATTGCACTGAGCCCACCGCGCGGCCGCGATATTGCGGACGGATCGCTTCACCCATCAGCACGGCGCCTGCGGCCCATTCGCCGCCGAAACCCAGGCCCAGCAGCGCACGCGCGATCAACAGCTGGTCGAAGTTCTGTACAAAGGCGCAGACCAGAGAGACCACCGAGAACCAGAGGATCGTCAGCTGCAGGGTTTTGACCCGGCCGATGCGGTCCGCCAGATAGCCGCCGAGCCAGCCGCCGACCGCCGAGGCCAGCAGCGTCACCGTGCCGGCGAGCCCGGCGCTGCCGGGATCGACTTTCCACAGCGCGATAATGGTGCCGATCACGAGCGGATAGATCATGAAATCCATGCCGTCGAGCGCCCAGCCCGCCGCGCATGCCCAGAATGTCCTCCGCTCCGGCACATTCATGTCGCGATAAAAGGCGAGGAGGCTGGTGTCTTCGATCGGAGCGACTTCAATCGCTCCCGACGGCTCAACTGTGCTGCTCACGATGGATGATCCCCCGGCGAGTTTTTTGACCGGCCTTCAATTTTCCCCCGGCGGCCGGTTGGCGCGGGGTGGCGCAAACCCTACGCTGATCCCGGGAGCAGGCAACTCCGCAATGCGCGGAACTGACGGGTCTATTGTCCGGCCGCCTCCGCGCCGCGGGTTCGCGGATCGGGGGCACCGAGCAATCCATTTGGCGTGACGGCGATCGAGTTGGCCGAGGTCTGCCCCATCGGCTCGACCAGGCGATGGCCTTTGGCCCGGAGCCCAGCCAGCGTATCCTCGGCAAAACCGCGTTCGATCCGCACTTCGTCCGGCAGCCATTGATGGTGCAGCCGCGGCGCCGCCACGGCGGCGCTGACGTCCATCCTGTAATCGAGCACATTGACGATCACCTGCAAGACGGTCGAGATGATGCGGCTGCCGCCCGGCGATCCCGTTACCAGCACCGGCTTGCCGTCCTTCAGCACGATGGTCGGGGACATCGACGATAACGGCCGCTTGCCGGGACCGGGCAAATTGGCCTCGAACCCGACCAGGCCGTAGGCGTTGGACGCGCCGGGAGCGGCGGTGAAATCGTCGAGTTCGTTGTTGAGCAGCACACCGGTGCCCTCGGCGACCAGGCCGACGCCGTAACTGAAATTCAGCGTATAGGTATTGCTGACCGCATTGCCCTGGCTATCGACGACGGAGAAATGCGTGGTGTTGCTGCCTTCGCGGGGCGGCACGGCCGACAGCGCATCGGTCCACGGCGTTGCATGGTCGAGGTCGATGCTTGCGCGCTGCCTGGCCGCGTATTCCTTGGTAATCAGCGTTGCAACCGGCGCGCTGACGAAGGCGGGGTCGCCGAGATAGCGCGCCCGGTCGGCATAGGCGCGCTTCATTGCTTCGATCATCACATGCAGCGAAGCCGCCGAGCCTTGCTTCATGTCGGGCATCGGAAAGCCTTCAAGCATATTCAGCGTCTCCAGCAGCACCACGCCGCCGGAAGACGGCTGCGGCATCGAGACAATGTCATAGCCGCGATAGCTGCCGCGCACCGGCGCGCGAATGATGGGCTGGTAGGATTTGAGATCGTCCAGCGTCATGATGCCGCCGGCGTCGCCAATCGCTTTCACCAGTTTTTCAGCGACAGGTCCTTCGTAAAAGCCACGCGGCCCCTGGGTCGCGATCGCCGAAAGCGTTGCCGCCAGATCGCCCTGGACCAGGCTGTCGCCCTCGCGCAACGATGTGCCGTCGGTGCGGGAAAAGATCTTTGCCGCGGATGGCCAGCGCGCCAGCCGCCGATGCCAGTCCGGCAGCGTGTCGGCGTTATCATCGGCGATGAGGATGCCGTCGCGGGCCAGATCGATCGCCGGCTGCAGCAGATCAGCCAGCGTGAATTTCCCTGAGCCGTATTTCTCAAGTGCCAGCGCCAATCCCGCTGCTGTGCCGGGAACGCCGATGCCGAGCGCCGAGTCGCGGGATTTCGCCGGATCCGGCTTGCCGTCCGGTCCCAGAAAAATACCCGGTGTGGTCGCCGCCGGCGCCGTCTCGCGATAGTCGATCGCGACGTCTTCGTGGCGCTCCGCCGAATGGATGATCATGAAGCCGCCGCCGCCGATATTTCCGGCGCGCGGATAGGTTACGGCCATCGCAAAGCCGGTTGCCACCGCCGCATCGACGGCGTTGCCGCCGCGCCTCAATATGTCCGCGCCAATTCGCGCCGCCGTCTTTTCCTGCGCGACCACCATGCCATGTTCGGCGACGACAGGATGGATGCTGTCAGCGGCGGCAGGCGCGTAGAAGCCGCGTCGCTGCTCCTGCGCGGTCGCCGGCAGGGCGCAGGCGACCACCAGTGCGATGCCTATGACGATCCTGCGTATTGCTGTTGTCATCAGGGTCATGGAAATTCCGCCACGGGTTGAAGCAAGTCAGGTAGGAAAAAACGCGAGGGGCATTGCGGCCAGAATGCTATATGAGTTCTGGCGCCCAGGGCAAAACGCCTCCTCGTGATGGGTAAGGACATCTAGAGTATGGCGCTTGCTACTTCGGATCCCCGCCTTGCTGATACGCAGCAGAATTATCCCCCACGGGCCGCCGTCATCAGCTGGATTTTCTTCGCCTGGGCGGCAGAGCCGTTTTTCACGCTAATCACTACCTTCGTGTTCGCGCCTTATTTCGCCACCCACGTGGCCTCGGATCCGGCGAGCGGACAGGCGCTGTGGGGATTTGCAACGGCGGCAGCAGGATTGATCATCGCGCTATTGTCGCCGGTGCTG
>Ga0073928_10008275_pt1 | contig 13129 bp, 8 predicted proteins | sample PaiPotPPA55metaG_FD_76969 | JGI IMG/M metagenome (GOLD analysis project Ga0073928, IMG submission 76969) | Iron sulfur acid spring bacterial and archeal communities from Banff, Canada, to study Microbial Dark Matter (Phase II) - Paint Pots PPA... ...
CCTCAAGTCCGCCGCGACTAAGTTCGCCTGATCCGAGCTCTGCGAGCCCCTTCCGACTAGGTAGTTTCCGAAGCTCCCGCCGATCGGCGCCTAACTTTACGCTGCACCCCGCGGACACGAGCCGTTGGCCGTAAAACTATTCGGCCGCGGATGAGGTGATCTAGGTTATTCTTGTGCCGAGCTGTCCTTTCGGCAGGCAAACGAACGGGCGCTGGAAAGTCAAATCCATGGTAGCTGAATCCCGCGCGCCGAAGCGGGGCAAAACCCGGCCGCACCGCAGCGCGGCGCGACGCCAGTCTCCGATCGAGGAATTCGTGATCGTCGGCATCGGCGCATCGGCCGGGGGGCTGAATTCGCTTTCCAATTTGTTGGACGAGCTGCCTCCCGACACCGGCATGGCCTTCGTCGTGATCCAGCATCTCGATCCGACGCATAAGAGCATGATGGCTGTCCTTCTGGCCCGCCATACGGCGATGAAGGTGCTCGAAGCGGTGGACGGGACGCCGATCGAGCCCGACCACGTCTATATCATCCCGCCGGGTGTTTATCTTTCGATCCGCGAACGCACGCTGCGGCTGACCAACCCGCGCGAGCGGCACGGCGCACGCATGCCCTTCGATTTCTTCCTGCGTTCGCTCGCCGAAGACTGCGGCGCGCGGGCGGTCTGCGCGGTGCTGTCGGGGACCGGCGCCGACGGCAGCGTCGGGCTGACGGCGATACGCGACAAGGGCGGGCTCGTCATCGTGCAGGACCCGAACGACGCCGCCCATGACGGCATGCCGAGCAGCGCCATCCTGACCGGCGCCGCCGATCTGGTGCTTCCGATCGCCGAAATTCCCGCGGCCATTGTCGAATACGGCGGTCACGGACATTTCGGTCCCGAACCCGCGGAACCGGCACCCAGCAACGCGAGCGAGGCCCCGCTGATCGAGATCATCGAGCTCCTGCGCAAGCATACCGCGCACGATTTCTCCCTTTACAAGGAAGGCACCGTGCTGCGCCAGATCCAGCGCCGAATGGCGATGGCATCGATCAAGGACGCCGCGTCCTATCTGGGCACGATCCGCGACAAGCCCGACGAGATCGCCAGCCTTGCCAAGGGGATCCTGATCAATGTCACCCGGTTTTTCCGCGACGAGGCGGTATTCGAGGCATTGGCGCAAACGGTCGTTCCGGAGCTGATCCGCCGGCAGCCTTTGGACAAGCCGATCCGTATCTGGGATGCCGGATGCAGCACCGGCGAGGAGACCTACTCGATCGCGATGATCTTCTTCGAGGCGATCGCCGCGGCGAAGCGAAACGTCAAGCTGCAGGTCTTCGCCTCCGACGCCGACGAGGCCGCGGTCGCGATTGCCCGCAATGGACTATATCCGCCGTCGATCGAGGGAGAGGTGTCGGCGGCGCGCCTCAAGCGCTTTTTCGTCAAGGAGCATCGCAGCTACCGCGTGACACGCGAATTGCGTGAGGCGGTGGTTTTCACCAGGCAGGATTTGTTGGCCGATGCGCCGTTCTCGCGGCTCGATTTCGTGTCTTGCCGCAACGTGCTGATCTATTTGCGTCCTGAGGTGCAGGCGAGGGTCCTCTCGGTGTTCCACTTCGCGCTGCGCGAAGGCGGCATCCTCCTCCTCGGGGCTTCCGAAGCGCTCGGCAAACTCGGGAACCGGTTCGAGCCGATCGGCAAAAAACAGCGCATCTTCCGTCACCTCGCTGGCAGCCGCCCGGGCGAGGTCGTGTTCCCGATCGCACCGCGCGACGGCGCACGGACGACGCTGTCGCCAACGGACCGGACCGCTTCTGCTACGCTGCGTTCCAAGCTCGGCGATCTTGCTCGGCAGGCGCTGCTCGACGCCTATGCGCCGGCCTCGGCCCTGATCAACGCCAGGCACGAGGGCCTCTATTACTCCGGGCCGGTCGACCGCTATCTGAAGATCGCGGTGGGCGAGGCCAGCCGGGATCTCCTGGCAATGGCCCGCGATGGGCTGCGCACAAAGCTCCGGGCGGCGATCCGCCGGGCAATCCGAGACAATGCGTGTGTCGCGCTCGGCGCGCAGATGGAGCGCGACGGCGGCGCAGTTACGGTCAGCATAAGGGTCCAGCCGGTTCGGACCGAGGCCGAGGAGTTTCTTCTGGTCAGCTTCTCGGAAGAGCCCGCGAAGGCGGACAGCCGCAAGCAAATGGCCGAGGCCGCAGAGCTTCCGCACGTCGCCCGGCTCGAGCAGGAACTCGATGCGACCCGCATGGAGCTGGAGAGCACGATCCACGATCTCGAGTCGGCCAATGACGAGCTGACCGCAGCCAACGAAGAGGCCATGTCGGTCAACGAGGAGCTTCAATCGACCAACGAAGAACTGGAAACCTCGAAGGAAGAGCTGCAATCGCTCAACGAGGAGCTGACTGCGCTCAACAGCCAGTTGAACGAAACCATCGACCATCAGCGGATCACCGCCAACGATCTGCGCAACACGATGAACAGCTCGGATATCGCCATGCTGTTCCTGGACCGCAAACTCGAGATCCGTCTCTTCACGCCGGCGGCGAGGACGATGTTCAGGGTGATCGCTTCCGACATCGGCAGGCCGCTCGCCGATCTGGCCCGCCGCATCAACGACCCTCACCTGCTTGGCGACGCCTTCGCGGTTTTTGACGGGATCGTGCCGCCGAGCCGCGAGGTCGAGGCCGACAGCGGCGCCTGGTACACCCGGAGAATCGTCCCGTACCGCACCGACGACGATCAGGTGGAAGGGGTGGTCATCACCTTCGCCGACGTCTCCGAGAGGAAGACGGCCGAACACGCGATCGAGGCGGCGCGCTCCTATTCCGACAGCATCATCAACACCATCAGCCAACCTCTCGTCGTCCTCGACGACGAGCTCCGCGTCATTTCCGCGAGTCCTTCCTTCTACAGCACCTTTCTGGTCGAGCCGGAAGAAACCGTGGGCCGGGAACTCCATGCGGTCGATGACGGCCGCCTCGACAATGCGGCGGTGCGCGACTTTCTCGGCCGCCTCCGGCATGGCGAGCGCTTCATCGAGGACCACCGGATCGACATCGACCTGCCGCGGCGGGGGATGCGATCTCTGCTGGTGAACGCGTTGGAGATCCGCGAGAAGCCTCTGGCCACCCGGAAGGTTCTGGTGACGATCGACGACATCACCGAGCGCCAGCGGGTCAGCGAGGCGCTGGACGCTGCCAGACAGGCGGCGGAGCAGGCCAATCTGGGCAAGTCGCGCTTCCTTGCCGCCGCCAGCCACGATTTGCGCCAGCCGCTGCAGACGCTCAGCCTGTTGCGCGGGATACTGGCGAAACGGATCACGGACGAGAGCGGCTCCCGGCTGGTCGCCAAGCTCGAAGAGACGCTCGGCGCGATGTCTGGCATGCTGAATACGCTGCTCGACATCAACCAGCTCGAGGCGGGGATCGTCAGTCCGGAAATTGGCGAATTTCCGATCGGCAGCTTGCTCGATCGACTGAAGACGGAGTTCGGCTATCACGTCGCGACGAAGCAACTCAAGCTGCGCGTGGTGGCGAGCAATCTCCAGGTTCGGAGCGATCCGCGCCTGCTGGAGCAGATGCTGCGCAACCTGCTCGCCAACGCAGTGAAATACACCGAGCAGGGCAAGATCCTGCTCGGTTGCCGCCGGCGCGGCGACAAATTGCGCATCGAGGTGTGGGATACCGGGATCGGCATTGCCGCGGAACAGCTGAAGGCGATTTTCCAGGAGTTCCATCAGGTCGGCAACGCCGCCCGCGAACGCAGCCGCGGCATTGGGCTGGGACTCTCGATCGTGCAGCGCATTGGCGATCTGCTGGGCAACACCATCGATGTCCGCTCCTGGCCGGGCGAAGGGTCCGTTTTCGCCATCGAGGTGCCGCTCGGCGAGAACGCACAGCGGCCGGAAGACGTCGCGGAAGCGGAGGAGATTTCGGGTCCCACCGGCGAGATCCTGATCGTCGAGGACGATCCCAGCGTGCGCGAGATGCTTGAGATGCTGTTGGATGGCGAGGGGTATCGGACGACCGCCATCGCCGGATCGAGCGAGGCGCTCCTGATGGCGGAACGGGCAGCATTGCAGCCGGATGCCGTTATCATCGATTACAACCTGCCGGGAAAGCTGACCGGCGGTGAAACCATCGTACGGCTGCGGGAGGCGCTGCATCGCCGAATACCGGCCGTCATCCTGACCGGCGACATTTCGACCGATACCTTGCGCAAGATCGCCGAGGCCGACTGCGTGCATCTGAGCAAACCGGCCGAGCCGGAAATGCTGATACGACAGATCGAAACCTTTCTTGCCGCTGGACAATCGTCCGACACCGAGCGCGCGTCGCGCGCGGTTGCTCCGCCCAGCGGCGTTGCAGGCCCGACGATATTCGCCGTCGACGACGATTACACGACTCGCGACGCGATGCAGCAACTGCTTCAGGAGCACGGGCATACGGTCGAGGCCTTCGCCAGCGCCGAGGCGTTCCTCGCGGCCAAACGGACCGACCGGAGAGGCTGTGTCTTGATCGACGCCCTGATGCCGGGGATGGGCGGGATCGCGCTGCTGGAGCGGCTCAAGGTCGAGAACTGCGGCTTGCCGGCGATCATGATCACCGGCTATGGCGACATCGCGATGGCGGTCCAAGCAATGAAGGCCGGCGCCGCCGACTTCCTCGAGAAGCCCATCCATCCCGACCAGCTTTTGGCCAGCATCGAACGCGCGCTCGAGAGCGCGCAGGATACGTCGCGGCTCTCCGCATGGCGCCAGACCGCAGCCGAACGCATCGCCGGCCTGACCGGGCGCCAACGCGAGGTCATGGATCTCGTCGCTCAGGGACGACCGAACAAGCTCATCGCCCACGAACTGCGCCTCAGTCAGCGCACGGTCGAGAACCATCGCGCCGCCGTCATGAAGCGGACGGGCGTGGCCTCGGTCCCCGATCTCATCCGCCTGGTGATGGCGGCCGGCAACCTGCGCGAAGCCGCCTGAGATTGATCCCTGCGCGTCGTCTTCGACACGGAATTTGTTCAGGCGGAACCGTTGCGTCAGCGCTTTGGCCGGGCTGCCTGAACAGACCACCTCTCCGAATAGTCGAGGCTGAAGGGGGCGTTCGGTTGGCGGGAGGGGTCAGAAGGTCGTTTGCGCGGTTCGTGTCCAGCAGTCGAATTTTGCTAAAGGGGCGATTCCTATCTGGGAGTGAGTATTTTCCGAGGTGTGACTTTACCGGCGTGTATGACCATCTTCCTGGAACGGACATTCAGAAGCTCTTTAGAAGCACATTCAGCAACCGGCACCCTCGCGGTGCCGTTTCTTTTCCCGGCCCCGTTGCCGGCGCGGCCGGCAGGAACGCGTTTTGCATAGCGGCTGCTCCTCACCGCGTGGTTGCCATGTCATCACTGTGCATCGGCGCGTCCAGGATCAGCACCGCGCATCCGGCACAGGGTGCGCGTGAGCGTCAGGTGCGGTCCGCCCTCGTCGAAAGTCCCGGCTGACTGAGTAGATTCCGAGGCTGCCGCCATCGGTCGCGCGGCAGCTACTGTGACAACGGTCGGTACCGCAACCGCGGCACTGGCCGTATCGGAAGGGGACATCCATGGCGGACATCTATCGAGATATCGAAGCCGAGATACCGCGCCTGCGGCGCTATGCTCGGGTGCTTGTCCGCAATAACTCGGACGCGGACGATCTGATCCAGGATTGCCTTGCCCGTGCTGTTGCAAAGCAGCATCTTTGGCAGGAGGGCACCAATCTGCGCGCATGGCTGTTCAGCATTCTGCATAATCAGCATATCAACCAAATCCGCCGCGACTTGCGCATGGGTACGCGGGTGGAACTCATTGAAGCCGAGCCGCAGCTGGGCCGCCCGGCCGAACAGGACAAGCGTCTCGAATTGCGCGATCTCGAGCGAGCGCTTTCGCAGCTGCCCGAAGAACAGCGCGCCGCGATCCTGCTGGTCGGTTTGGAGGGGTTCTCCTATCACGATGTCGCCGATATTCTCGGCATCCCGACGGGCACTGTCCGCTCGCGCATCTCGCGCGGTCGCGATGCCTTGCGCCGTCTGATGAGCGCTGAACCGGGCCAGGCGACCGAACGATCCGGTGACGAATACCGGCCGTCCTCCCATGTGCAGCGACGGTCTCTGCCCGTCGCTACGGCCATGTCGGCCTAGCCGCGGCGAGCGCCGTAGCTGACCGTATTGCCGCCCGCAGTTTTCACAGAGGAGTTCCGATCATCGAGAGGGATCGCATCAAGGGATTCGTCAAGCAGGTTATCGGCCACGTCGAGGAAGCGGTCGGCCACGCACTCGGCGACAGGAAGACATAACAGGATGGCAAAACCGAGCGGATGGCTGGCAAGACCCAAAATGCCGTCGGCATCTTGAAGGATACCGCGCGCGATCTTCAAGCCGTGGCACGCGGTGGCACGTTAGAGTTGCCGGCCACCTCCGGGGACCGGCAACGCCCCGGACCGCGGCCGGCGGGGCATTTATCGTGAGGTGCGGCTGATGTTGGAAGATCCACAGATTCTTCGGCTCAATATCCGGCACTACCAGGAACTGCTGAAACTCGACCGTCACACGGTAGACACGCGAGCGCGCGTGATCGAATTGCTCGCCGAAGCACAGGCGCAACTGCCCCTCGCCTCGGCGGCAATGTCGAGCCGAAATCGCTGGTTGTAGAAACGGAGACGTGCGGCCTCTTTGTCGCGCCGAAGGCCGGTGTCATGAATAGCAGCGACGATAGGGGCTCAATGCCCTGATCGTTCGCTGCCCGCTTCCCGGAAGGTCACATTATGCCGAGCAGAAGGCAAACGCCCACCACCGGCTCCGGCGGCACCGGCGACCTGACGCGGCACGCGCAGGCGGAAGCGGTGCTGCTACAAGCCGGGGCGCTGCAGAAGGCGATCTTCAACAGCGCCAATTTTTCGAGCATCGCCACCGATGCGAAGGGGGTCATCCAGATCTTCAATGTCGGCGCCGAGCGCATGCTCGGCTACACGGCGGCCGAGGTGATGAACAAGATCACGCCGGCCGACATTTCCGATCCTCAGGAAGTCATCGCACGGGCCAAGGCGCTGAGCATCGAGCTCGCGACCCCGATCACGCCGGGCTTCGAGGCCCTGGTGTTCAAGGCCTCGCGCGGGATCGAGGACATCTATGAGCTGACCTACATCCGCAAGGACGGGAGCAGGTTCCCGGCGGTGGTTTCGGTCACGGCGCTGCGCGACGCACAGGATGCGATCATCGGCTATCTGCTGATCGGCACCGAGATCAAGGCCGGCGCCCTGCAGCGCGCGATCTTCAACAGCGCCAATTTTTCGAGCATCGCCACCGATGCGAAGGGGGTCATCCAGATCTTCAACGTCGGCGCCGAGCGCATGCTCGGCTACACCGCGGCCGAAGTGATGAACAAGATCACGCCGGCCGACATTTCCGATCCGCAGGAAGTCATCGCACGCGCCAAGGCGCTGAGCGCCGAACTCGGCACCACGATCACGCCGGGCTTCGAGGCCCTGGTGTTCAAGGCCTCGCGCGGGATCGAGGACATCTATCAGTTGACCTACATCCGCAAGGACGGGAGCCGCTTCCCCGCGGTGGTCTCGGTCACGGCGCTGCGCGATGCGCAGGATGCGATCATCGGCTATCTGCTGATCGGCACCGACAATACGGCGCGCCAGCAGGTGGAAGCCGAGAAGAAAAAGCTCGATCAGCGCCTGCGAGATCAGCAATTCTATACGCGCTCGCTGATCGAATCGAACATCGATGCGCTTATGACCACCGATCCCGCGGGGATCATCACCGACGTCAACAAGCAGATGGAGGCGCTGACCGGCTGCACCCGCGATGAGCTGATCGGCGCGCCGTTCAAAAGCTACTTCACCGATCCTGAACTGGCCGAGGCCGGCATCGAGCGGGTGCTGCGGGAAAAGAAGGTCACCGATTACGAACTGACGGCGCGCGCCCGCGACGGCAAGCAAACGGTGGTGTCTTATAATGCCACCACCTTTTACGACCGGGATCGTACGCTGCAAGGGGTCTTTGCCGCAGCCCGTGACGTCACCGAGCGCAAGCGGGTGGAAGCCGAATTGCGACAGGCCAAGGCTGTGGCCGAGAGCGCGAGCCAAACCAAGTCGGATTTCCTGGCGAGTATGAGCCATGATATCCGCACGCCGATGAACGCGATCATCGGCATCGCCGACCTGCTCGCGAAGACGCCCTTGTCCGCCGAGCAAAGCAAATATGTGCAGATTTTCCGCGGCGCCGGCGAAAATCTGCTGCATCTGGTCAACGACATCCTCGATCTGTCCAAGGTCGAAGCGTCGCAGCTCGAGCTGGAACACACCGGCTTCTGGTTGCACGACCTGTTGGCAAAAGTGATCGAGATGGTGGTGCTGCCGGCCGATGAAAAGGACCTTAACCTAACGTGCGAAATCGCAGCGAACGCACCCACAGAGTTGATTGGCGATCCGACACGGCTGCGGCAGGTGCTGCTCAATCTCCTCGGCAACGCGATCAAGTTTACCGAAACCGGTGAAGTGGCAATGCGGGTCACACCGGATGCGGATTCTGCTACACCGGGCGCATTACGGTTCACGGTCTCGGACACCGGGATCGGCATTGCGGAAGACAAACTGGACGCGGTCTTCGAGCGGTTTACGCAAGCCGATTCCTCGACCACGCGGCGCTATGGGGGCTCGGGGCTGGGGCTCACCATTTCGAAGCGCCTCGTGGAATTGATGGGCGGGCGGATCTGGGTCGAAAGCACGGTCGGCAAAGGCAGTGTGTTTTCCTTCGTCGTTCCGTTCGAGATCTGGGCCAATGCGAGGCCGCGCGCAGCCGTTTCGCTCGGTACCGGTCCGGAGCCGCCGCTGCCTGCCCTGAACATTCTGCTGGTCGAAGACTCTCCCGATAACCGCACGATCACGATCGCTTATCTGCAGGATACGCCATACCGGATTGAAATTGCCGAGCACGGGGCGATCGCGTGCGAGAAGTTCATCGCCGGAACCTATGACCTCGTGCTGATGGACCGGCAGATGCCGGTCATGGACGGGCTGACCGCGACGCGGGCGATCCGAGAGTGGGAGCAGGCAAACCACCGGCCGCCAACGCCGATCATCGCTCTGACGGCCGCCGCCCTGAAAGGCGACCAGGAAAAATGCCTGGCGGCCGGATGCACCGCCTATCTGACCAAACCGATCAAGCAGGAGGTGCTGCTGCAGGCGATCAAGGACTGCTCGGCAATCGCGCCATCCGTAGAATCAGAAGAATCGGAAAGCGGCCGAAAGCGGCCGATCCTCGTACACGCGGATCCCAAATTCGCCGATCTGATCCCGGGATTTCTGGAGCATCGCAGGCAGAACGTCACGGTCATGCAAGACGCCCTCGACCGCGGCGACTTCGAGACCGTGGCGATGCTCGGGCACGGCATGAGGGGCGCCGGCGGCAGCTATGGCTTCCCGGCCATTACCGACATTGGCGCCGCCCTGGAGCAGGCGGCCGCGGCTGTCGACCGCAAGGCGTCGCGCAAGTGGATCGCCGAATTGTCCGGCTATCTGGACCGCGTCGAGGTTACCTTCGATTAGCGGCTCTTAGCGGCTCTAGCCGGCATCAGGGTCCCTCGGTCCTCGCGAGGCAGACGCGGACTCGTGCGCTGAGCTGCGGAATTGAAAAGGGCTTCGTCAGATAATCGGTGACTCCGGCGTCGAAACCGGCGCGGGTGCTGGGCTCGTCGCTCATCGCGGTCAGCATCAGCACCGGCAGCGATACTGTTTCCGGCTTCGCCCGCAGTGTGTTCATGACCGCGAGACCGTCCATGCCGGTCATCTTGTAATCCAGCACGACCAGATCCGGAATGTGCTCGTCGATCATCCGGAGCGCCTCCGGGCCGCTTGCGGCTTGGCAAACCGTGTACTGCTCCTCCAGAGCGCGGGCGATGATCGCGACCATGTCCGGCTCGTCGTCGACTACCAGCACGCGGTAGCGGCGCTCCGCGACGGCTGCCTGGAGCGGCTTCGCGGTGACGAACGGCTTTAGGGTAGAGCGCGGCTCCAACACGAGCTCGCAGCCCTCATACGCGCAGAACACATCGAGACCGGTCCCCAATTGCAAGGCCAGCCTGCGGGCCCTGCGCTCGATATCGGCAACGAAGTGATCGGCGTGGCCGGGATCGTGGTGCGTCAGTGCAATATTGCGAACGCCGGCCGCTGCGGCAATTTGCACCGCATACTCGTAGGTGCTGTGGCCCCAGGTCTTCTTTGCCGGATACTCCTCCGGCGTGTACTGGGCGTCGTGGATCACGAGATCGGCATCGGCCATGAACTTGGCGTGCCGGTGGTCTCCATCATGGAGGATCGAGTCGATGCGGCCCGGCTCGGCGCCGGCGCGCCAAAGCTCGTCGGAATACGGCTCGTGGTCCACCAGGTACACCAGGGCGACGCCGTCGGCCTCGACCCGATAGCCAACCGTCATCGCCGGGTGATTGAGAAATTGGGTCGCCACCAGTGCACCGCCGATTGCATGGACGCCCTCGGTCAGCTCGTGATAGGTGATCGCAGCCGGCAGCTGGTTCAGCTCGATCGGGAAGTAGGTGAATTCCATCTGCCCAGCCAGCACGTCATGCAGCGAGCCTCGGCTGCCTTGCGGGCCATAGATGGTGACCGAGTTCCCCTTGACGAAGGCCGGGCTGAAGAATGGGAACCCTTGAATGTGGTCCCAATGCGTATGTCCCAGAAGAATGTTCGCGTCGATCGGTTTTTTCGCCTGAGCCATCAGGCTGACGGCCAGGCGGTGCGCGCCGGTGCCGCAGTCGAAGATCAGAAGGCCGCCGTCATTCGTCGTCACCTCGACGCAGGAGGTGTTGCCGCCGAAGTAATTTGTCTCGGGTCCGGGCGTCGCGATCGATCCCCGCGTCCCCCAAAAGCGCACTTTCATGAGCTGCATCTCCCGCGCGTAACTGCCGACGAATAACACGGTAAGCTCTCGCCTGGTTCGGCCGACATCGCGCCGCAGCGGATTGCAATGCAAGTATTCAACCGAAACATCGGCCAGTTTCCAGACCGACCGGCCGGCAGCGCCGCCGGCCGTTGTCACACCGAATTGGCGCGGGCCTACCGAATGCCGATGCCGATCCCGCCCAGGTTGATGCCGATGCCGGGTCCATAGACTACCGGCGGCGGATAATTATAGGGCGAGCCATAATATGCCCCGCCATAGGGCGAGCCGTAGACCACCGGTGGGGCGGCATAATACCCGCCGTCATAGTACTGATTGTAGCCCCGGTGATGCCCGTCCCACTCGGCGTTGGCCGGGGTGGCGGACGCCCCGAGGGCGAGCATCGCGGATATTGCGAACCCCGCTGCGAGCTTCGCCGACAGCCGGCGTTTCGATGTCGTATAGGCAATCTGGGTCATGACGACCTCCTGTAATAAGCCGGGTGTCACAGGCGCGGAACGCGCTGGTTAGCCCTGCTTGGCCGGCGACGCGGCGGTACCTTGTCCGGAAGTAAGGAACACCTGGTCGGCGATCTTCTTCTGGACATCGGGCATTGCGTCGTAAAGGGTGCCGAAGGCCGAAATCAGGTTCTTCAGCCCGTCGACATGCGCCTGAGCGACTTTCTGATAGGTCTTCAGATCCTCGACGGCCGTCATGGTTTGCGGCGCCTTGGTGCGATTGGACGCGACGAGCGTGTCCATGTTGGCAGCATTTTCGCGCATCGCCTGCGCGACTGCCTTCCACGTGCCTTCCTGTTCCGGCGTGATTTTCAACGCGGCATGAAGGTTGGTCACGCGCTGCTCGACGGTCTCGCCTTTGGTCTCGGTGGCGCCTGACGCGGCGGCAGCCTTGGTCGCGGAGTTCTGCGCCAGAGCCGCGGTCATCGGGCTGACCAGCATTGTGGTGCCCACCAGCGCCGCGACCGCAAGCGGCGCGGAGATGATAGCGAACGGACGGGTGAATGAAGGCATGCTGTTGCCCCTCCCCTGAAAATTTGCAGGCGAGGTGTGAATCTAGGCTGCGCGTCCCCTACGGTCAGCCCCCGGAAAATACTCAGCAAGAAACGAAATAGCCCGGTCCTGACCCCGACGCCGCTCCCCGGCTGCATGGGATGGGCAACAACAATCGGGATAAAAATCTGCTGACGAGCCGTGACGAGAGCGAACGTGAACCGACGCGATCGGGAGCTTCGGCCCGAACCTGCCCGCATTCAGGATCGGCAAAACGAGCCGACTGAACTGGAGGAGGCATAGTGTACCGGATCCGAAATTCGCCTGATTTTGGGATGGGTGCCGAGCGAATTTCCGAAAGAGAGCTTAGCTAGCAAACCATTGAAACTTGGCGTCTTTATGGATTCGAAGTTCCCAATCCCGATGCCACACCGATGATGGGAACTTCGAATCCACCATACTAGGTAGTTTCCGAGTCTTACCGGCCAGATCCCGTCCGCCTACCGTCCCGGGTCGCACTTGGCAAGCGTGGGCTCACCCAACAGACCTGAGCGAACCGCGAAACAGCGCCATCAGGAGGTACCGTCATGCACCTGTCGAATGAAAGCCTGTTCGTCATCCTGCTCGTTGGTCTGGTTTCCGGCTGGCTGGCTGGCAAAGTTGTTCAGGGCACGGGTTTCGGCCTGATCGGCGACCTTATCATCGGTGTAGTCGGTGCCTTCATCGGCAACTGGCTGCTGCCGCAACTCGGCATCCATCTCGGTGCCGGAATCGTCGCCGCGATCGTCAACGCCACCATCGGCGCCGTCCTGTTGCTGGGCATCATCCGGCTGGTTCGTGGCGGCGGCCGGTGGCACAGCGGCTGGAGCGCCGGCTGGGGGCGCCGCTGAGAACGAAGCAAAGACGCTACGGCGCACGATCCCCACGCAATTCTGCTTCGCCGCCGTACCCGGACCGTCGCCTGAAGCACGGTCTGGGTCGTCGAGCTGCTTCCCCGATCACAAATTGAGGCTTCATGAAAATCGCACAGGTCGCGCCGCTATACGAATCCGTGCCGCCGCAACTTTATGGCGGCACCGAACGGATCGTCGCCCATCTTGCCGACGCCTTGGTCCAGTTCGGTCACGATGTGACGCTATTCGCAAGCGCCGATGCGCAAACCGGCGCGAAGCTGGTGCCGGTGCGGGACCAAGCGATACGCC
>Ga0073928_10008276_pt1 | contig 13129 bp, 14 predicted proteins | sample PaiPotPPA55metaG_FD_76969 | JGI IMG/M metagenome (GOLD analysis project Ga0073928, IMG submission 76969) | Iron sulfur acid spring bacterial and archeal communities from Banff, Canada, to study Microbial Dark Matter (Phase II) - Paint Pots PPA... ...
CTGAGGACTTTTGTCTGCGCTCTCCGCGCAATGCACGAGGACCAACCGAAAATCTTGCACGACATACAGGAGCAACTGCGGGTGAACTCTCTCAATTGGAACTCTCACGGCTCACGTTCAACCGGGGCAGCCGGGTGCCGCAGCCTTTGACGTTTCGTTTTGAATTTCGGGGTGCCCGATCCTTCGTGGGTTTTCGAAGGGTCGGCGCTTTTGAATTTGCGGTTACTCCCCGGCTTTGAATTCGTGCTTACTCCGCCAGCAAGCTCCCGGTTTCGGCTGGATACGTGACGGGCATCCCATCAACGCGCGCGAAAGGCGTTAGTTCCCTCCCTAAGTGTTTCGACCAAAATCTGAGGGTGCAAGCCCAGCGCTTCGGCATAAGTGATGAGTGTTTCCAAGCTGAACTTTGAAATCTTTCCCGTCATTAGGTCGCTAACCCTTGGCTGCGGTTCACTCAAACGCTTCTGCAAGTCCGCCTGTGTGTAACCCCGCTTTTTGATTGCCTTCACTATCTGCGAATGCAGCTCCGACTTCATCTTTAGTGAGGCTGCCTCTTGCGGTGAGAAGCCGATTTGCTCGAACACGTTACCTTTCATGCTTGGCCTCTTTTTCATCCTATATAAGAATTTATATAACTGTCAAAGGGCCGCGTGCGGCAGTTCTTGCTTCTCGGTGGGAGCCCCCGACTTCAGTCGGGGGAGCATGGCCTTCAGGCCGTGCGAAAGAGCCTTCAGTTTATGAATTGGGCTTCAGCCCCGGGATGTCCTGCCTGCCGCTTTGCCTTTTGACGGGCCAATCTCCCGATTGGCGATCTTCAATTTAGGCTTACTCCGCCAGCAAACTTCCGGTTTCGCTCGGATACGTGACGCGCGCCCCATCAACGCGCGCGAACGGCGTCAGCTTGTGCGGCTTCGGAGGCGAGCTGTCAACGACTTCCATCACCTCGATCCCGCGCGCAACCAGGGCATCCGCCACCAGCGACCGGTGGCATCTCCACGGCACCGCCTCAGCGCACATGAACGCCGTCGGTTTCTCCGTCGCAAGTTCGATGGCGCGAGCGAGCCCCGCTTCGAACTCCGGCGTTTGCATGTAGTCCGCATAACCGCGAAAGCTCGCGTTCCGCCATCCTGTATTCTGCGAATCGCGCAACGCCTTCCGCAATCCGCCCAGCGCCTTCAAATGAACGTAATCGATTCGCGCTTCGCGAAGCGATTTTGCGAGAGCATCGGTATTGAACTGAGGATTGTGCCGCGATTTCGGTATCGTCCGAATGTCGATCAGTCGCTCGACGCCATTCGACCGCAGCAACTCGATGAACTCTCCAATCGGTCGCGTGGAATGCCCGATCGTGAAAACCCGCGGCCCCGCCTCCGCCTCTCGCCTCGCGTTCATACTTTATCCATAATAATCTGATTTTCGGTGTCACCCCTGAAACCCGAAACCCGCCTTTTCCCGCCCTTGAATCTCGAGGTGACCTGAGACCTGAAACCCGAAACCTGTCACCTATTTTTTCACAGTACTGGGTCTTGAAATTCTCTCTCAAATATGCTAGAGTACGTCAAATTCTAATATAACCTAATAATTAATTGTGTGCGCCCGGGTTTCAGGGTTTGTATTTGGCCTGCCCGCCATCTTGTTGGGAGGGCAAACCCTGAGTGAAAAACGACTCCGGGGGGCATGCGCGGAGGTGTGTGCGTTGGAACACGCGAAGCGTGGGAGGCTTTTACTCGATGACGGGCTGCTCCACCCCACGAATCTTCTTGTGAAAGGCGAAACAAAAGCTAATCGCAACAACCCCACATTCAAAAACCGCCGCAATTCCATGACAACAAAGCACAAGGCATTTTCTAACCGCAACAAAAACACCTGTTCTGCTTCGCCGCACCTTCGCCCGGATGACACCGCGAGGCGGGACGCCGGGGCTTCCGCCAATGCTGGAATTGAAGGCAGCACGCTGTTAGTGCTAATCTCCGCCCACCGGAAGGACCCCGGGTCCGGTTACAAAATACAACGACGGAACTTGAATTACGGAGGAAATGAAACCATGACGAAACAGCGAATTGGTGTGCTGGTGGTGTGTTTGGTGCTGGTAGCTGTGGGAGTGGCGCAGACACCACCCGCTAAGCAGACGGCTGCCGAAAAAAAGAGCGGGGGCATGGCCCGCGGCGCGGTGGTGATGCCGGGCTCAGAGCAATGGATGGACGTTCCCGCGACAGCGCTGGTGGGGACGCCGTCGGTGGAGATGGGCGGAACGCTGAAGATTGCGGTGCTACAGGGCGACCCGATGACGGCTGGCCGTTCGTACACGCTTCGGCTTTCCTGCACAGACGGGACCAAGATTGCGCCGCACTGGCATCCGACGACGGAAAACGTGACAGTGATTAAAGGCACATTCCTGCTGGGAATGGGCGCGAAGTGGGATGACGCCGCGATGAAAGAAATCCCCATGGGAGGCTTCGCGTCGGCGGCTCCGCAAATGCGGCACTATGCCCAGTGCAAAGGGGACGGCGTACTGCAGGTGAATGGGATTGCGCCTTTTGTGGTGAATTTCGTTGGGCCAGATGACCCGGGTCCTGCGAAAAAGATGAATTAGCTTTTCTGCCGGCGCGCATGCCCATCAAGATGGCGAGTAAGCGCTCTGCGGCCGCGCTCAGGGCTAGTGCATGGGCGGGGCGGGGCCGCCGCTTGCCGGCGGGCGTTTCATGAGAAAGGCCATGGGGACGAGGCAGGCGACTACGATGGCGAGGACGGAGACGACGTCCTTGTAGGCGAGGGCCGTGGCCTGCTGCTGCAACATGGCGCCCATGCGCGCGTAGGCCTGGCGCATCGCTTGCGCGGGGTCGAGGCCCTGAGAGCGAAGCGTGGCGGCGAGCCCGTCGACCATCTGCCGGAATTTCGGATTCCCGTTCTGCGTGTTCGCGGAGAGATAGCTTTGGCGTATCTGCGCGGTGCGCGTGACGAACGCGCTGATCAGCGCGATTCCAATGCTGCCGCCGATGTTGCGCACGAAATTGATCATGCTCGAGACCTGGTTGTTCTTTTCGCGAGGGATGCCGACGTAGCAAAGCGTGTTCGTAGGGATGAAGATGAACGCGAGGCCGAGCGTCTGATAGATGCGCAGCATCGCGGCCGTCTTGAAATCCATTCCCAGCACCAGGTGCGTGGACATATAGAACAGCGCAACTGCCGTGGCCGCGAAACCGGCGCACATCACCTTTCGCGCATCCACGCGCGAGACGAGGGTGCCCGCGATCGGCATCGTGAGCATCATGATGAAGCCGCCGCCCGCCAGCGCTTCGCCCGCCATCACCGCGGAATAGCCCATCAAAAGCTGCAAGTATTGCGGGATCAGGACAGTGGTGCCGTAGAGCACCATGCCCAGGATGAACATGAAAAAGACGGCGGCGGCGAAATTGCGCATCTTGAGCAGGCGGAGTTCGACAATCGGATTCGGGTGACGCCACTCCCAAATGACCCACGCCGTAAGGGCGATGACCGCAATGATCGAGAGAAGGAGGATCCAGTGCGAGCCGAACCAGTCCTCTTCCTGGCCCTTGTCGAGAAAAAGTTGCAAGGCGCCAACGCCGAGCGAGACAAGGCCGAGGCCGACGTAGTCGATGCGGATGCCGCGGCGCTTCTCGCGCTCGACGGCGAGGTAGGGCGGATCTTCGACGAGCTTGTGCGTGAGATAGAGCGAGAGGATGCTGATGGGAACGTTGATGTAGAAAATCCAGCGCCAACTGTAGTTGTCAGTAATCCAGCCGCCGATCGTGGGGCCGATAGCCGGCGCGACCACTACCGCCATACCGTACACCGCGAACGCCATGCCGCGTTTTGCGGGCGGGAATGTGTCGGCGAGGATTGCCTGTTCGCTGGGTTGCAGGCCGCCGCCGCCCGCGCCCTGCAGAATGCGGAAAAAGACGAGCATGCCGAGGCTCGGAGCGAGTCCGCAGAGAAAGCTGCTGATTGCGAAGAGCGCGACGCAGGACATGTAAAAGCGCTTGCGGCCGAAACGCGTTGCGAGCCATGCGCTCACCGGGAGGACGATGCCGTTCGAGACCAGATAGCTCGTGAGCACCCACGTGGACTCGTTGGGGCTTGCGCCGAAACTGCCGGCGATGTGCGGGAGCGCGATATTGGCGATGGAAGTGTCGAGCACTTCCATGAAGGTGGCGAGCGTGACGGTGAGCGCGATCAGCCAGGGATTGAAGCGCGGGCGCCACGTGCTCGTGTCGGCCGGGATGGCGGCGGTGGCGCTCAATTCTCGGCAGCGCTCGCCGTGGACTTTTCGGGAGACGATTCGGCTGCGAGGCAGAGCGGGTGATGGGAACGCAGTTTCGTCGCGATGGTGAACTTCATGTCCGCTCGACCTCCTTGAATTTTCTCTATCTTACAGTGGATGCCCGGAATGGACCAAAGAAGCGGCGAATTTCAGGGGCGACGTCGAGACCCGCACTTATTCGTTCGCGCCGTCGGAATGAGGAGACGTCGCACCTGCGAAATGGCGGAGGTCAGGCTGGACGCGGGCCGCGCAAAATCCGCGCGGGGAAGAAAATGATGGCGCGGAAGAGTTCGAGCACGCCGCCGATCGCGATGCCCAGGAGTCGAAATGGCAGCAACAAAAGCCAAACGATCGGGTAGAGCACCAGCGCCACGAGCGCGAGCGGCCAGCACAATACCAACAGAATGCACCAGAGCAGGAATTTCAACATGAGCGGCTCCCTCCTCATACTACTAACGGGATACGCAGAGTCCTCGTCTCGGGTTCCCTCGCCTGGGACATTATACCGAGGTGCGAAGGCGGGCCAAGCGCAGCTTTTTGGGGGCCGCGCGAATTGCCAGTTGAGAGTGCCCGTGGGCACGCCACCACGGAAGTCGGTGCGGCCCCGGCGGCGAGCGGACGCTGGCGCAGTCCGAAGCGAGGTCAGTAGTCTGAGTGAGAATCGTCGGCGACGACTTCGATCTTGCGAACGTGGATCGTATTCGTTTGCGCGTCGAGCACGCCGGTGACTTGCACTTTTTTGCCGGCAAGGTCCTGGCCAACGCTCTGGTCGTCGAGCTTATAGACCTTGCTCTTCTCCTGGAGAACGAAGCGGCCGCCGCGCTGCTTGACGCAATACCAAACGCAATCCGCGGCCGTGGTTCCCACGTTTTTCGATTGCAGCATTTCCTTGTGCGACTGGCTGAGGGAATGGACATTTAACGCGCACTGCGAATCGGTGATGTAGCCTTTGAAAACTTTGTCGCCGGCGCCGCGCGAAAGCGGGACGAGCGCGGAGGCCAGCGCGAGTGTGAGTCCGAGAGCTATGTGCGAGAGAATCGAACGTTTCGTTTGTGGCATTTTCTGATCCCTCTTCCCCAAAACGCGCAGGCTTATTTTGCGCGTGGTTCGACGATAAGTTTCATCGTCATTTGTTCATGGTTAGCGCTGCATATGACGGTGCAAACCACCAGGTATTCGCCCGGTTCGTCGGGCGCGGTCAAAGAAAACTCCTGAGCGCCGGGCTTCAAGAGCAGGTCCCAGCCCGGCACGGGCACGTGGTCGCTGGCACGCAGCAAAGCGAAACCGTGGACCGAGCCGTCGCGAGCGTGATTTTTTGCTTTCACGGCCGTGATTCGAAGGCGAATGGCTTCGCCCGACGTAACCGTGATGACGGGCTTCTCCTGCCCCGGGATTTTGTAACGACTGTCGTGGTCGGCGATGACTTCGATGACGTGTTCGGCCGACTGCTGGGCGAAAAGGCGGCGCGAGAGCACCGGCGTGGCAATCAGCGTGAGGACGAGGAGCGGGAAGGCCGCGGCCCGCGCAGACTGACGACGGAAGATCCTCTTCGCGCTGGCTTCAACTCGCATTCTTATTGGGTCAGGTACGCCAGGATGAGCCGCATGTCTTCGTCCGTGATTGTGGCGCGAACGCGCATGTGGCGAATGATGGTGGCGGCGGCGCGCGGAGGAAGCTTCTGTGGCGCCATGTGGCAGCGGCTGCAGTTCGCGTGGAAACGCTTCTCACCTTCGATACGCTGGGAAGGCTCTACGTGGATTGCCGCAGTCTTGGAAGTGGCGGATGTCCCGGGTTTCACCGTGGTTTTCGCGGGCGCGGCCGCAGTGGGCGTTGGTGTTGACGCGGAACTTACCACGGCTTGTTCCTGCGCGGCTGCGACGAACGTGACTATGACGCTGGCCGCAATCAAGAACGCGAGGGTCAGGCTCTTTCGCATCAGCGCATCTCCCCGGGTCCCAGGGGAAGGACAAAGCGATATGTGACGCCGACCGTCCAGATATTTTCGTTGCCCCAGGAGCTGAATTGTCGGCCGTAGCTGCTGACGAAGCGCAGGTTGTCGCGGAGATAATAATTCACGCCGAAATCGAATTCCTGCGTGTCCCACCAAGGCAAACTCCAGCCGCTCGAACCCCAAGTCAAACTGGAATCCGGGCCCAGGAAATACTGCTGCATGCGCGCGACGACCTGGATTTTTCGAAATTGGTCCTGCGCCTTCGGCACCTGACTCAAGCGGTAAGCGGATTCAACCCAGTAGCCGCTGCCCGCGCGCGAGCGCGCGTATTCGCTGCGGAGGTCGAGCGGAATCGCGGCCGGTTGCCATTCGAAATGAAAGCCGAAAGCGTTCGTGCGATCGTCTTGCAGCGAGTGCTGGAACGAGCCGCCCACTTCGAGACGCGGACCGGGGAAAAAGAGTCCAACACGTCCACCAGCGGCACGGTTTGAATCGACAGGCGCTTCGGTGATGTTCGTCGAAAAGTATGCGGCGTAGTTGAGGTTCACTTTGCGGCTGAGCGGGAAACCGCCGCGCACCATCGCTCCCGTTCCGGCGCCGCTAGGGCCTGTCGCGATCGGCAAAATCAGAGGATCGGTTTGCAAGTTGCGAATCCAGATGGGGTAAAGCCGCTCGTTGAAGATTCCGAATGGCGTCAGATAACGTCCCACGGTGACCGTGAGGTAAGGGTTGGCGATGTAATCGAGCTGGAGGTAGTCGACTTCTTTCAGAACGCTGCCGTGATACGCGTTGCTGCCCGACGGCTGTGTGAAATCGGCTTCAAACGTGTCGCGCGACTCGATGAGCCAGTGATCTCCGAGCGGAACCAGGAAAATTGGCGAAACCAGCGGGTCGAGATTCGGCTGCCCGCCTTGGAACTGCGTGACGAAGCCCATCCCGGACGTGAGGATTGGAATCGGCTTCGGCGTTTCAGAGGGTTCAGTGTCTTCGGTTTGAGCTTTTGCTACGGAGACGCTTCCCAGGGTAAACCAGACGGCGAGGAGCGCGATGGATGCGCTGCCCAAGCGCCGCCAGAGTATCGACGTCGCACGCGATTTGCAGCGTGGCGGAACCGCACCCTCGAAACGATGGCTGTGCTCGTTTGGCATTACCGTACAGCGAAGAACCTTTTGTGTCCCAGAATGAATCGCGTATCCGCCGATGATGGAAGACGCCTCTGTGGCAGTCAATCGCCCGGCCTCGGCGAGCGCGCCTGAGTGGTAATAACTGTTCCGGTGCTAATGTTGACTGTGAGCAGTATAAGTGGCCCTAAGCTCTTGCAAACATTCGGGTTGCAGTCGAGCAGCGCACACGTGGGGTAGGTGTTGCAACTGTAACAACCCTGTCCTTCTCGGCCATTGACGCCAACGGCGTCTCAGAAGAAAGTCGATGGCATGGATTCAGGAACGTCCGGTTATTCGTTCGCTTCGAAGTGCGTCGCGGCGCTGCTTTGCGCCGGGCTTTTGAATCTGCCGGCGATGGCGACCGGCGACAAGGCCCTGGGCATGGTCGCGGAGGCCCAGCACGCTCACCTGGACGGAGTTTCGGCGGTTTCCGGCGCTACGATTTACGCGGGCGACGCAATCGACACGGAGAATCCGGGCGCGCTGCGCCTGCGTCTGGGAACGGGCCAACTCTACTTCACTGGGGCTAGTGCGGCGACGCTGTCAGAGCACTCGGGCGTTGCCGCAGCGAAACTCGTCCGCGGCACAGCCAGTTTTTCGGTGCCGGACTCGACGCGATTCGAACTCGAAACACCAGCGGGATTTCTGCGCGGCTCGGGGAATAATGCGACCCGCGGTCAGGTGACCATCACCGGCCCGAACGAGTTAATCGTGTGGGCGGTTCGCGGCGATTTGATACTGGATAATGACGGCGAGCTTCACACGATCGCCGAAGGCAAGACTTTTCGCGTGGTTATCGAGGATGAACAGGACTCGCAGGATCAGAATGCGCCGCCGAAAAATACGCGTCACCGCAGGCGCAGGCTGCTGTTCTTTTTGCTGTTCGGCGGCGGGCTGATTGCCATCTCCGCGGCCCTGTGGATCCATCAATCCGAAAGCCAATCAATACCATAGGGCGCACGAGCCAAACGGTTCCTCCCGCCACGGCCTGACGGAGGTGGCTATTGAAAGCGATTCCTGCACTAGCGTTCTGCCTATCCGTTTTCATTAAGGTCACCGTTGCTGCACCGCCAGGCGACACGTGCAATCTCCCACAGGATTTACAGCGCGAAATCGCAGCCGAGTATCCCGGCGCAAAGCTTGTCACGTTGTCGAACCTTAGTGCGGACGACCGGAGGTTCTTTCAAAAAGACCACGGGGATGCTTGCCCTGGTTTGGTGAGGGCTGACTTCTACGGTGATAACAAACTGACTGTGGCCTTGGTTTTGGTCACAAAAGTCGGCGCGAAGGACAAGGCGGAACTCGTGATGGCTCATCAAGTCGGAGGACACTGGAAAACCAGGGTGCTGGATGACGCAGATGGAGCACCTGTCCCGGTGGTCTGGAGCCAGCCACCGGGCCAGTACCGGGACGTTTATGGCAAAACGGAGATTCGGGCCACCAAACCCGTCATCGTTTTTGCCGGCTATGAGTCATGGGCAATCGTTTACGCGTGGACAGGAAAGAGTGTCGCCAAGGTTTGGATCGCAGACTGAGCAGCGATCTTTGACTCTAAGCGATCCTACGTTTAGGCGGGTTGTGGTGCGTGAGTGCGCGCAAATGCGGGTACTTCGCTCGCATGGAAGCCGACCACAAACATGGCGTGCGGCGCAACGCGTCCCCAGCGGAAGAGTTCCCATTTCGCGCGGATGAAGCGAATTTCCGGCCTGAATGACAGGTCGAGAATCTGGCGCGTCTCACCGCGATAGAAACGCTGCGGCATCATCAAGAGCGGCTTGGTTCCCCAGTTCTGACCGTCCTCGGAACCCCAAATCGAAAGGTCGAGCGACTCCTGTTCGACTTGATCGGTAATGACCATGGAGCACAGGAATGTGCGTGTTTGACTCGCGCCGATGTCGCAGGGTTCACCTTCGCCCTTTGCGGTGAGGCGCGTTCCCGCCGGAATCAACTCAAGTTCCACGGCCATCGATTGGTCTCCCGAAATCGCGTCGGATTCTAACATGGTGGTGTCGCCACACGAATCAGGGTCGCGATGCCACCGCCGTGCTTCCCGCGTTCTTCACGTACGTGTTCATCCAATTATTCATTTCCCAGAGGACGTGCAACACGGATTCGCGTCCCGCATAGCCGTGCGATTCGAGCGGAAGCAGCACAAATCGCACCGTCGCGCCGTGCCCTTTCAGCGCACTGAAAAAGCGCTCGCTCTGAATCGGGAACGTCCCGGAATTGTTATCCGCCTCGCCATGAATGAGCAAGAGCGGAGTCTTGATTTTGTCCGCAGACGAAAACGGCGACATTTTGTAATACACCTCGGGCGCCTGCCAGTACGTGCGCTCCTCATTCTGGAACCCGAAGGGAGTCAGGGTACGGTTATAGGCGCCACTGCGCGCGATGCCGGCTTTGAAGAGATCGCTGTGTGCCAGTAGATTCGCGGTCATGAACGCGCCATAGGAATGCCCCATCACAGCGACACGATTCCTATCGACAACGCCAAGACGCGCGCCTTCGTCGATGGCAGCCTTCGCGCTGGCCACCAACTGTTCGACATACGTGTCGTTGGGCTCGGCATTTCCTTCCCCGACAATCGGAATGCTCGCATTCTCGAGCACCGCGTAGCCTTGCGTCACAAATGGGACGGGCGATGCCCAGGACACGAGCGGAAACTGATACGGCGAGCCGGTCACCTGTCCTGCCGACGCTCGCGTCTTGTACTCCGTCGGGTACGCTTCCATCAGGGTTGGCAGCGGACCGTCCTCGGGTTTATAGCCCGGCGGCAAATAGAGATTGGCGCTTAGATCGACGCCGTCGGCCCGCTTGTAGTGCAACACCTGCTTTTTCGGCAGGGGTGCATCGCCATACGGACTGGGAAAAAACGTAATCTGCACCGCCGACGGAGTGCCTGCGCTCGCGAGATAGAAATTCGGACTTTTCTCCTGCGACTCTCGCCGGAGCAGGATGGTCTGCTTGCCGGCGTCCAGGACATTCGATGGCACTTCGTAGTACGGTGCCGCAGATTGCCAAATTCGCTTCGTCTCGCCGTTCGCCGAATTCACCACCGATACGAATGGCTTGTCGCCTTCTGGAGACGCGCCGAGGCCGCGGAAGTAAATGCCATGGCCGTCGGGAGTCATCTCCAACACGAACTTTCCCGACGCATTGCGCTGCTCGATCGGCTGCCCGATATCGTGATATCGGTCCTCGAACGAACCCTCGAACAGCTTCACAACCGCGCTGGGCGAACTGGGATCCATTGCCAGGATGATTCGCTTTCGGTCTTTCCACCGGCGTTCTTCGACCAATGCCAGATGATCGCTGCTCCATTGGACGCCCTGAAAACGCACCGGCAGTTCGAGTTGCTTGCGCGGGGCCTGGTCGAATGGCGCATCGAGAAAGAAAATTGTGTCCCGCACCGCGACGTCTTTGCGAGCATCGCCGCCATCGCCAGCTTCCACCCAAGAAAGTACCGCCGGAGCATCGCTTCGCCATTCGTAGTCGCGCGGTCCTGCGGGAACAGCGTCGTGAACGTTGGGAATCGTATCCTGCAGCGGCCTATCCACCAGTTGCTTGCTACTGCCGTCCTTCACGTTCAGCACAGAAACTCGGAGCGGGAAATACTCGGATGGCAAGAGATACGAGTAAGGATGGTGGAGTTCGGAAACCAGCACCCAATTGCCGTCCGGCGATGGGGACGCATCCATGATGACGCCGGGCTTGCCGAGCGGCTTGCTTGAGCCGTCGAGAGACACCAACCGAATCTGTGCCGTCGCGTAGTAGTCAAAGAACGTCTCGTCTTCCGGATTTTTCAGCAGATCCTCATACGTAGCTCCCGGCGTAACGCGGCCCAGATTTTCCTGGATCACAGGTCCGGTGGGAACTTCACTGCGCACGGGCGCAGGCCCCTTGTCCGCGGGAACTGTCTTGCAAATCAGACCGGCACTATCGCTGCGCCATTCGCAGGCGGACTGCCCAAGAAATCCCTGACCGAAAATTCCATCCAGGGCAATTCCCGGCAGCCGGCGGGCTTGAGCTGTCGCCACGTCGACGATCCACAGACTCAAGCCTGCGTCTTCTTTCGCGTCACTGATATTCACGAACGCGATTTTCCGCGCATCAGGAGACCACTCGGCGTCCACGATTTTCGCATGCTGTGGCAATCCGGAAACCGTGATCGGGTCGCTCTTCTCCACCGGCTGCAGCTTCAGCGATATCGCATACCGTGCGCGGCTCGGGCCATCCGTCTTCGGATTGAATCGCAATCCTGCCAGACGAAGCTCCGGCTGCGCCAAATCCGCAATCGACGGCAATCCTGCGTACTGCTCGATCAGCATCCAGCGCTTCTGTCCCGGCACCGCCGGTGACAACACCACCGTCGGCGTCGGCAGTACATCCACCATGTTGATGATGGCCTGCGGCGGCTTCTGGTACGTGAGACTTGTCTGGGCGTGCGCGGAAGGGATGGCTTGCGCGAGCAAGAACAGAGCAACGGACAGGAAAATCAGAAGTATGGTTCTCAGTTTGATATGCACTTGTTTCGACCTGCTTTCCGAAATCGCGTCGGATTCTAACACGCGGGAAACCACAGATGAACACAGCGCGACAAAAAGACTGAAACGCAGAGGACACGGAGAAAGGCCTGAGAACACAGAAAAGAGCGAAGCAGTGAAGCCCGAAGCCGTCACGGCGGTTGAGAGCGATTCGGTTTCTCTCTATCTGTATCTGTGTTTATCTGTGTTCATCTGTGGTTTAAGAGTTTTTGTGGGCTTGAGTTTCGCCAGGCGTTCGGCGGCGGCTTGGAAGGTTTTCTCGGTCTTGCAGAATGTGAAGCGGAGGTGCGTGCGGCCGTCGGCGGGATTTTGGTAGAAGCTGGAGCCGGGAACCGCGGCGACTCCGATTTCGCTGACGAGGTACTTCGCGAAGGCAACATCGTCGGGAAAACCGAACGCGGAGATGTCCGTCATGATGTAGTACGCGCCGCGAGGCTTGAAGCAGCGAAAACCCGCGCTGGTCAAGATGCCGAGCAAACGGTCGCGGCGCGCGGCGTATTCGTGCGCCAGCGTGTCGTAGTAGCTCTGCGGAAACTTCAAGGCGGCAGCGCCGGCCTCCTGCAAAGGGGCAGCGGCGCCGACCGTGAGGAAATCGTGCACCTTGCGAATTGAGGCCGTCGCTTCGGGCGGCGCGATCGCCCAGCCGACGCGCCATCCGGTGACGCTGTACGTCTTCGAAAGCGCGTTGATCGTGATGGTGCGGTCGCGCATGCCGTCAAGCGTAGCCATGGAGATGTGTTTCGCGCCGCCGTAGAGCATGTGCTCGTAGATTTCGTCGGTGATTGCGAACGCGTTCCAGCGGTCGCACAGATCGCGAATCGCTTCGAGCTCGGCGCGCTCGAAGACCTTGCCCGTCGGGTTGTTCGGCGTATTGAGGATGATGGCCTTGGTCGAGGGACCAAACGCGGCGGCAAGCTCGCCGGGATCGAACGTCCAATCGGGCGGGCGAAGTTTGACGAAACGCGGCGTCGCTCCCGACAGAATCGCGTCTGGGCCGTAGTTTTCGTAGAACGGCTCGAAGACCACCACCTCGTCTCCCGGATTGATGATGGCCATCATCGAGGACATCATCGCTTCCGTCGAGCCGCAGCAAACCGTGATTTCGCGTTCGGGGTCGATGGTGAGTCCCGTGTCGCGCCCGAATTTCTCCGCAATCGCGTTGCGAAACGATTTCCCGCCCCAGGTGATC
>Ga0073928_10008279_pt1 | contig 13124 bp, 11 predicted proteins | sample PaiPotPPA55metaG_FD_76969 | JGI IMG/M metagenome (GOLD analysis project Ga0073928, IMG submission 76969) | Iron sulfur acid spring bacterial and archeal communities from Banff, Canada, to study Microbial Dark Matter (Phase II) - Paint Pots PPA... ...
CCCGGGCCCGGTGACCGGGCCGCCGTCCGTGTCTAGCCCTTCGACCAACCGCGCGAACTGTTCGTCGATGCTCGAGTCGCTCGGCTCCTCCCCGGCCCCCGGTGGGTCCGTGCCCTGATCCATCAGCTTCGCCTCCCCGGCTCCACCTCGGCGTCGTAGCAGAGCTCTTATTTTATCGCCCGGGGTCCGCGGACCGCCACGGCGAGCGGCGGTTCGACCCGGCCGTGCAATAGTTAGACAAGCTACATAGTTTGAGCTATGCTTTTTCCATGAGCACGGATGAGAACCAGGCGGCGGCGGAAGCGATCTACTGGCTCTCCGGCGTGGTGATTCGTTTCGGCAATCAGCTGCGCCACCCCCGGCAGCTGAGCCTGACCTCGGTCGCCACGCTGGCCGCCCTCGACCGTACCGGGCCGCACCGGATCACCGAACTGGCCGCCCTGCAGGGCGTGGCCCAGCCCTCGATGACCGTGGTGGTGGGCGCCCTCGAGCAGGCCGGCCTGGTGGCCAGGGAGCCCGATCCGAGCGACCGGCGCGCCGTCCTGGTCTCGCTGACCGAGCAGGGCCTCGGGTACCTGCACGAGCGCCGCAGGCTGGGCGCCGCGCAGATCTCCGCCCTGGTGGCCCGCCTGCCCGCCGAGGAGGCGGCCGCCCTGGCCGCGGCCGTCCCCGCGCTCGTCCGCCTGCGCGAACTGCAGGAGGAGTCGATGGAATCCGGCAAAACCCCCGCATCGAAAGCGAAGCGAACAGCATGAGTAATCCGCACACCACCGGCCACGGCCACGCGGCGCCCGGCAGCGTCTTGCGCCAGCCCAAGGCCGTCTGGGCGGTCGCCTTCGCCTGCGTCGTGTCCTTCATGGGCATCGGCCTCGTCGATCCGATCCTGCCCGCCCTGTCCAGCAAACTGCACGCCACGCCGAGCAACGTCGAGCTGCTGTTCACCAGCTACCTCGTGGTCACCGCCGTCGCCATGCTGGTCACCGGCTGGGTCTCCAGCCGGATCGGCGGCAAACGCACCCTGATGGCCGGCCTGGTGCTCATCGTGATCTTCAGCGCGCTGGCCGGATCCTCGCACTCGATCAACGAGATCATCGGCTTCCGTGCGGGCTGGGGCCTGGGCAACGCGCTGTTCATCGCCACCTCCCTCGCCGTGATCGTGGGCGCGGCCTCCGGCGGCTTCAGCGGCGCCATCATCCTCTACGAGACCGCGCTCGGCGTCGGCATCGCGCTCGGCCCGCTGGTCGGCGGCCTGCTCGGCGGGATCAGCTGGCGCGGCCCGTTCTTCGGCGTCACGGTACTGATGGCGATCTCGCTCACCGCCACGTTCGTCTTCCTGGACAAGACCCCCAAGCCACCGCGCAAGGTGGGGCTGACCGAGCCGCTGCGCGCGCTGCGGCACCGCGGTCTCGCCACGGTCAGCCTGGTCGCGCTCTTCTACAACTGGGCCTTCTTCACCGTGCTGGCCTACAGCCCCTTCCCGATGAACCTCGGCATCCACGAGCTCGGCTTCGTCTTCACCGCCTGGGGCGTACTGGTCGCACTGTTCGCGGTGCTCGTCGCGCCGCGGCTGCAGGCCAGGTTCGGCACCGCGCGCACCCAGTACGTCAACTTCTTCCTGATGGCCCTCGACCTGCTCGCGATCGCGATCTGGACCGACCACAAGGCGGTGCTGATCACCGCGGTGATCCTCTCCGGCGCCTTCATCGGCCTGAGCAATACCCTGATGACGCAGGCGGTCATGCAGGTCTCCCCGGTGGACCGCTCGGTGGCCTCGGCCGCGTACGGCTTCGTCCGCTTCATCGGCGGCGGCCTCGCCCCCTACTTCGCCAGCAAGCTGGCCGCGCACTACAACTCGCACGTGCCGTTCTACGTCGGCGCCGGCGCGCTGATCGTCGCGATCGGGGTGCTGGCCAGCGGCCACAGCCTGATCGCGGCGGCCGACGGCGGCGAGCGCTCGGACGCGGCCGGCCACCCGGCCGACGAGGAGACGGCCGAGGAGACCGGCGAGATGATCTCGGTCGGCCTGGCGGATTAATCACCATAAACCAGCCGAAAAGGGCCGCATCGGACTTCCGATGCGGCCCTTTCCGTTGCCCCGCAAGGGGATCGGGCCGGCCCGGAGTTGCGCTCGCTCTTGCATACTCGGTATACATACTCCGTATGCAAGAGAGGGGAGGAGCGCACGGTGTCTATAAAGCACGGGATCCTCGCGTTGCTGCGGGACCGGCCAGGCTACGGATACCAGCTGCGTGCCGCCTTCGAGGAGACCACCGGGTCGACCTGGCCGGTCAACATCGGCCAGATCTACACCACCCTGGGCCGGCTCGAGCGGGACGGCCTGGTCGCCAAGAGCGGCGAGGACGCGGAAGGCCACGTGGTCTACGAGATCACCGAGTCCGGTGCGGCCGAGCTGGCGGACTGGTTCGCCCGGCCGATCACGTTCACCGACCGGCCGCGCGACGAGCTCGCGATGAAGCTGGCGCTGGCCGTGACCGTGCCGGGGGTGGACGTCGCCGCGCTGGTGCAACGCCAGCGCAGCCACGCGCAGGCCGCCCTGCAGGAGCTGACCCGGCGCAAGCTGCGGGCCGAGGCGCCGCATCTGGCCTGGTCGCTGGTCCTCGAAGCGCAGCTCTTTCAAACCGAGGCGGAGATCCGCTGGCTGGACCACGTGGAAGGACAGGTATGCCGAAGGAATGGGTAGGGCCCGTCGTCAGCCTCCGGGATCTGACCCGGGTGCACGGCAGCGGCGAGGCCGAGGTGCGGGCCCTGGTCGGGGTCAGCCTGGACGTCGCGGCGGGGGAGCTGGTGGCGGTGATGGGTCCGAGCGGTTCGGGCAAGACCACGCTGCTCGCGCTCACCGGCGGCCTCGACGCGCCGACCGCCGGGAACGTGGTGGTCGAGGGGGTGCACATGTCCGAGCTCTCCCGGCGCGAGACCGCGCGGCTGCGGCGCACCAGCATCGGCTACGTCTTCCAGGACTACAACCTGATCCCCGCGCTGACGGCGGCGGAGAACGTCGCGCTGCCGCTCGAGCTGGACGGCATGCGGGCCGGGAAGGCGGCCAAGCTGGCCGTGGCGGCGCTCGCCGAGGTCGGCCTCGACGGGCTCGGCGGCCGCTTCCCGGAGGAGATGTCCGGCGGCCAGCGCCAGCGCACCGCGATAGCCAGGGCCCTGATCGGCCGGCGGCGCCTGGTGCTCGCGGACGAGCCGACCGGGGCGCTGGACTCGCAGACCTCCGAGGCGGTGCTCAGGGTGCTGCGGAAGCGGTGCGACGACGGCGCGGCCGGCATCCTGGTCACCCACGAGCCGCGGTACGCCGCGTACGCCGACCGCACGATCTTCCTGCGCGACGGCCGGATCGTGGACAGCACGGGCCAACCCACGTCGGCGGTCATCGCCGGCAGCGTCGAGTCCGTCGAGTACGTCGTGCCGGCCGCGGAGGCCACTCGATGAGCCGCGGCCGGCCCGCCACGTCGTGGGCGACGTCCTGGCTGGTGGCCCTGCGGATCTCCCGCCGCGAGGTGCTGCGGCACCGGGCCCGCAACCTGCTGATCGTGGCGATGCTGGCGCTGCCGGTGTTCGGCGTCTCGGCGACCGACGCGATCCTCAGCAGCGCCGACCGGTTGAGCACGCAGGAGCAGCTCACCCGGGCGGTGGGCGGCACGGACGCCCGCATCGACAACGACGGCGACCTGGCGATTTATCAGACCACGGATGCCAATCCGAGCATGCTGGAGGTGGATCCGAACCAGGCGACCATAGCCACCGGCGCCGCCGCGGCGGCAATGCCGCCGCCGCAGGAGTTCACGCCCGGTAAGGCGGTCGTCGCAGCGCTTCCGGGTGCTGCCTTCCTGTCCGAGAGCATCGCGTCGGGGACCTTCGCGCACGGTCCGAGCGGATTCGCGACCAGTGAATACGTGCAGCTCGACCTCCGCGACAAGTCGCTGAGCGGAGCGTTCGACATCCAGTCCGGACGAGCGCCGCAGACGTCGACGGAGATCGACGTCAGCCCCACAGAGGCCACCGCTCTCGGAGTCGGTATCGGCGGGAAGGTCACCGTGCCCGGCACCTCGACGCAGAGCGGGAAGCCCGCCGCGTTCACCGTCGTGGGCATCGTGCAACAGCCGGACGCGACGAAGACGCAGGCGCTTTTCGCCCTGCCGAGCGCCCCGACCATGACCGACGAGTCGACCGACAGCTGGTACGTGCACGACTCCGGCGGCGTCGACTGGACCCAGGTCCAGCAGCTCAACAAGAGCGGCTACCTCGTGATCTCCCGCGCGGTCGTGCTCAACCCGCCGCCCGCATCTCAGGTTCCATATAACAACCTTTATGCTTCCAGCTGTGCGGGCTGCAGTTCGCCGGTGAGCGTCGATACGGCGGCGGTGGTGGGGATCGCCGTCGGAATCGCGCTCCTGGAAGTGATCCTGTTGGCCGGACCGGCGTTCGCCGTCTCCGCACGCCGCCGGGAGCGGGAGCACGCGATGCTCGGCGCCGCCGGTGCCGACCGCTCGCACCTGCGTCGCATCGTGCTCGCGGACGGACTCGTGCTCGGCGCGTTGGCCGGAGTGCTCGGGGCAGGCCTCGGAATCGGCGCGGGCGCCGTGGTCCTCGCGCTGCCCTACGTCACGGATTACACGCACTCGGTGCCCGGGGCAGTGCATGTGAATGCTCTGCATATCCTCGGCGTCGCGCTGCTCGCCATGGTCCTGGGCCTGTGCTCGGCATACGTGCCGGCCCGAGCCGCCTCCAGACGGGACATCTCGGCCACGTTGAGCGGGCGACGGGAGAGGGCGACCCGCCGCGTGCGACGCGGACGGCTCGCACTCGGCCTCGTGTTCGTGGTCGCCGGCCTTGGCGGGGTCTACCTGTGCAAGAGCGCCGGCCTAGGCTCGGCGGCTCTCGTCGCCGTCGCGGGCATCGCACTGGTGGAGATCGGCGGAATCCTGTGCACCCCGGCGATCGTCAGGTTCGCCTCCTCCCTCGGCCGCTTCCTGCCGCTCGGACCGAGGCTGGCTCTGCGCGACAGCTCCCGGCACATGAGCCGAACCACGCCCGCGGTCGCGGCGATGTTCGCCGCCGTGGCCGGTGCCGTGGCGGCCGGCGGCTGGCTGGTCAGTTCGCTGGACCGGCAACAGGCCATGTACGAGCCCATGCTGCGGCCGAACCAGGTCGCCGTCGTCGGCCTCACGGACTCGAAGCAGGCCGCGAAGATCCTGGCCCAGCTGCGTGCGGCGATGCCGGTGACCGGCAGCATGCTGACGCATCCGTTGTCCGCCGGCGCCGATATCAAGGCCGACGACAACTGGGACGTCTCCATCGTCTCCCCGGGTGTCACGGAGAGCTGGGAGCAGTGCGGGGCGGTGGGCATCACGATGACCTTCATGGGCGATGCCGGGACCCAGATGTGCGGATCCGCCCTCGAGTCGACCAGCGCCGTCAGCCAGGAACTGGTCGGCGATGCGCAAACCTTCCGCGAGATCACCGGTTTGGACGACGCGGCGGCGCAGGCGGCGCTCAACGAGGGCGGGATCGTCATGTTCACGCCGGGAGTCGTGCAAGGCGGCAAGGCGCAGGTGAACGTCGACCACCAGTCATCGAGCGGGCATACGACCACCACATCCCGCACGCTGCCGGCCGCGTACGTGCAGCCGGACGGTTTCCCGAACCCCGGCTTCATCATCTCGCCCGCCGCGGCCACCGCGCTGGGTCTCGGCGCGAACGGCACGGAGAGCCTGCTGATCGACCTGAGCAGCCGCGTCACGGCGACCCAGCAGTACGCCGCGACCCAGATCCTGGGCGGGCTCGGCATCCAGAACCCGCTGCAGGTGGAAATCGGCCTGCAGACCCGGCTCGGCCTGGCCAACTGGATCATCCTGGCCGTGGCCATGCTGCTGGCCGTCGGCGCGGCCGCGATCGCCACCGGGCTCGCGCTCGCCGACGGACGGGCGGACCAGGAGACGCTCTCCGCCGTCGGCGGCTCGCCGTGGACGAGGCGGGGTCTCGCGGGCAGCACGGCGTTGGTGATCACCGGCCTCGGCGTGCTGATCGGCGTTCCGGTCGGGTTGGCCGTATCGGAGGGATTGGTGCGGGTGAGCGGCCTCGAGTTGCTCCAGGAGAGCCTGCACTCGTTCGACCCGAGCCGGCAGCCGCTGCAGTTCGCCGTGCCGTGGCTTGACCTGGGACTGCTCGGCCTCGCGGTGCCGCTGCTCACGGTGGCCGGCGCGGTGGCGTTCAGCCGTTCGAGGCCGCCGTCGGGCGTCCGTTCGGTGGAATGAGCAATGACGCCGTCACGGTGGGCGAGTAAAATCCCTGAGGTGATTCGACGAGGCATCGAATACGGCGCGAGCCCGGGCTTCGAGCCTACGCTGCTCGACCTCTACCTGCCGGACGGCGTCGCACGTCCGCCCCTGGTGGTGTGGATCCACGGCGGCGGCTTCGTCAACGGCGACCGGGTCTCGCTGCCGCCCACCCTCTCGCCCGGCTCGGTCTTCGGCGCGCTCAACGGCGCCGGCCTGGCCTGCGCGTCGATCGACTACCGGCTCGCCCCGGCGGCGCCCGCACCCGGCGTGATCGGCCCCGCGCCGATCGCCGACGCGCGCGCCGCCGTGGAGTTCCTGCTCCAGCGCGGCGAACGGTACGGGTACGACGCGTCGAGGCTCGGGTTGTGGGGAGAGTCGGCGGGCGGCCTGCTCGCGCTGATGGCGGGGCTGACCGTGCCGGGCGTGGGCGCCGTCGTCGCGTGGTATCCGGTGACGGACATCCTGGCGCTGCCCGCCGACCCGGCGAACGGCACCACAGAGGTGGCGCTACTCGGCGCCCCCGCCAAGTCCGTGCCGGAGCTGGCGGCCGAGGCGAGCCCGATCTCGTACGTCACCGCCGACGCGCCGCCCTGCCTTTTCGTGCACGGCGACGCGGACGGGGTGGTGCCCGCCTCCCAGAGCGTGCGCATGCACGAGCGCCTCACCTCCGTCGGCGCCGACACCACGCTGCACCTGGTGCCGGGTGCCGGCCACTGCTTCGAGGGCCATGGGGACGTTCCGAAGCTGATCAACGAAGCGGTGGACTTCCTCGCCTCCCGGCTACGCGGTTGACGTCGCGCGGCGGGAGCGTCGACGGGGTTGGGACCGCGAGGAGCTCCGCGCCGAGCGTGAAGGTTGAGGTCGGGGCGGGTAGGCGGGCGCAGCGAGATGCTTGAGGGTTGAATGAAAAGGTCTGGACTTAGGCCGCGGTGTGCACCAGGCAGCACTGGGCGCTGGCGACAATATTCTGAGTCGCGGAGCGGCCTTTCGTCGTGGCGGTTTCAGACTGGAGGGCCGTGCTCCATGGTGGTGTCTGCTGCAGGATTTCGCACGTACTCGCTTCGCTCCGTGCGCGCGCAATCCTGCAGCAAACGCCACACTCCACACAGCCGATAGCGCCGCTTCGCGACAGACCATATGTCGCCAGCCCCCAGCTCAGCCTGGGTCACGCCGCGACCTGCGTCCCGAACTCTTCAACAGCCAAGCGCTACTGCATCTCGCTGCGCCCGCCCACCGCCCCGACCTCAACCCTCACCTCGTCGCGGTGCTCCTCGGGGCCCCAGCCCGTCGGCCCGCTCAGCGCTGCGGCACCGCGCAGCCGTCGGGCCCGCAGACGTCGCCGCTCTGCCCGATCTCGTCCGAGCCGAGGCCGGGGACGCTGGGCAGCTTGGTCGGCTGCGGACGCGAGCGCCACGCCTCTTCGAGCGCCTGCTTGAAGACTTCGGCGGGCTGGCCGCCGGACACTCCGTACCTGCGGTCCAGGACGAAGAAGGGCACGCCCGTGGCGCCGAGCTCCTGAGCCTCGCGCTCGTCCTGGCGGACCTCCGCCGCGTAGGCCTTGGGGTCGTCGAGAACACCGCGGGCCTCGTCCGCGTCAAGGCCGGCGGCCGCGGCCAGCTCCAGCAGCCGCTCGTGGTCGAACACCGAACGCTCCTCGGCGAAGTTCGCCTTGAACGTCAGGTTGATCAGCTCGTTCTGCGCGCCCTTGGTCTTGGCGAAGTGCAGCAGCCGGTGGATCGCGAACGTGTTTCCGTTGTCGCGGCCCTCGGAGCGGTACTCCAGACCCTCGGAGCGCGCATTGGTCGCCACCCGCTCCTCGGCTGCGCGAGCCTCGGCCTCGCTCAGGCCGTACTTCTTCGCCAGCATGCCGAGCACCGGGCTCGTCTCGCCCTCCGGGATGCGCGGGTCGAGCTCGAAGGAGCGGAAGACGACTTCCACCTCGTCCTTGTGCTCGAACCCGGCCAGGCCCTGCTCGAAGCGGGCCTTGCCGATGTAGCACCACGGACAGGCCACATCGCTCCAGATCTCGACACGCATGTACCCGCTCCTGCTTCCGCTTTCGGTCTGCTGTTTACTCTCTCCCGATCAGCGGCGTGCGGTCGTCGGATATTCCGTGCTAGTCCGTACTGGTCGGTCCGCTGTGCTGCCGACGTACTACCTTCCGGACGCGGCCACCAGCTCGATCGCCTCGAGGATCGAGGCGGCGGTGCGCTCGGGACGCGGTCCGACCTGCGGCAGCGGCCGGCCGAGCGGCAGCCAGATCGTGCGAAGTCCGGCGGCGAGTCCGCCTTCGATGTCCTTGTTCAGCATGTCGCCGACCATCCAGCCGTGCGGGCCCAGGTCGACGCCGAGCTTGTCGGCGGCGAGCTCGAATATGCGCAGGTCCGGCTTGTCGAACCCGGCGCCCTCGGAGTCGATCGCCACGTCCACGTACTCGCGTAGTCCGGCCTGGTCGATCTTGGCCTGCTGGACGATCGTGGTGCCGTTGGTGATGATGCCGAGCCGCCAGCCCGCCTCGCGCAGCCGGGTCAGGCCGTCGGCCACCGCGGGGTCGAGGGTGAACTTCTTCGGGTACGCCTCGGCGATCCGCTCGAGCAGTTCCTGCGGGGGAGTGGTGATCCCGTACCAGTCCTCGGCGTTCTGGGCGAACTCCTTCCAGGTGTTGACGCCACGAACACGGTCCTGGACCACGCTCGCGGGGGTGTCCCCGTTCTCGGCGAGCCCGTACTCGGCAACGAAGTCGTCCGACCATGCACGGAGCGCGGTGGCGGTGTCCACCAGAGTGTCGTCCAGGTCGAAGAAAGCGAATCTCATGCGCAGATCTTACGTATGTACGCGGAGCATTTGTGCAACACCCGGAATCCCGCGCGCTCGTACACGCGCACGGCGCCGGTGGGGTTCTCCGCGTCCACGTCCAGCGAGGCCGTGTCGAAGCCCTGCTTCACCGCCTCGGTGAGCGCCGTGTGGATCAGCGAACCTGCCACGCCGCGGCGCCGGTACTCGCGGCGGGTGGCGATGGTCATCAGGTGGACGTCGCGTTTCCCGCTTGCCCAGGCGTCTTCCTCCGAATGAGTCGCGAGGAGATAGCCGGCGATCGTATTCGTATGCCGATCCCGGACGAAGCAGCTGAAATCCGGGCGGAAGGTGGCGTTGGTGAAGCGCTGTCGCCACAGTTCCGGCGTCGGGCACGTCGCGCCGGGATGATCGAGGACGAACGCGGCGATGTGCGCGTCCCGCAGTTCGTCGACGTAGCGCTCGTCGAAGCCGACGATCTCGAGGCTCTCGTCGAGCGGGCGTGCGGCCGATCCCGATATGGAGCCGGATAGATCAGCCGGGTCCCACGGTAGGTCGCGGATCATCTCGTAGCTGCTGCGCCAGATCTCGAATCCGGTGTCCACGGCCAACTGCGAGTGGCCTGGTACGTCGTCGTACAGGTCCATCGCGAGTTCGAGCGGGGAGTGGGAGAACCCGGTCCGCGCGTGCAGTTCCGGTGCTTTGCGGATGGCCAGGCTGACGAGTTCGGTACCCAAGCCGCGTCGCCGGAAGTCCGGGTGCACCATGCCCCAGAACTGCATCGGGTGCTCGGGGGCCGGCCGTCTGCGCGCCACGAGTGCGCCGAGAGCGGCCAGGCACTCGCCCGCGAACACGCCGAAGAAAGCCGGCGGCACAGGCCGGCCATCGTCTTTGAACACCGCGGCCATCTCGGTCGCGGAGCGTACGTCTCCCACACCGTCTGCCTCACGGACAGCGGCGTTCAGGCCGGCCATGGCTTCCGCGTCTCCCACCGAGACACTGCGCCAGACGAACCCTGTGTCAACTATCACCCATCGTTCCCTGCTTGAGCGCGCGCGAGTGCGCGATAAATCTGCGCCGCACTGTGAAGCCGGCCCGCTCGTAGACGCCGAGCGCGCCCGTCGGATTCTCGGCGAGGACCGACAGCGAAGCGCTGTCGAATCCCGCCTCGACCCCACCGTCGAGAGCTGCGCGGATTAGCGTACTGGCCACGCCGCGGCCGCGGTACTCCCGGCGTGTACCGATATATGCAAGATAGATGTCGCGAAGGCCGGTGGCCGCGGTGTCCGCCTCGTAGTACTGCGCGATGAGGTAACCGGCCAGCAGTCCGGTTCGCTCGTCGCGCAGCGCGAAGGACAGGTCGGGGCGGAAGCTGCTGCCCTCGTGCAGGTTCTGGTTCGACCAGGACTCGACGGTCGCGACCGTCGACCCGGGGTGATCGGGGACGAACGCGATGTTGTGCGTCAGTCTGATCTCCTCGCTCAGCGCCGGCGAGAAACCGAGGAGCTCGAAGCCTTCCGGCGGCGGTTGGGCGCTCGACGCTCGCCCGGCGAGGGCGACTTTCATCGCGAATTCGTAGTATCGAGGGGCGAATTCGCACTTCTCCATGAGCGCCAACGCGCCGGTCTTCGTCTCGTTTACGTAGACGAGCAGGTCTCCCGGTACGCCGGGGAAGCGCTCCTCGCTGATCCGCGTTGCGGCGTCGTGCGCCCACTCGATAAGCGCCGTCCCGTAGCCGCGTCGCCGGAAGTCCGGATGCACCATGCCCCAGAAGGACATCTGGTGGGTCGGGTCGGCTGCGGTGCGCGCATAGATCATGCCGGCGACGACCATCCGCCCGTCGAGGAATCCGCCGTGGCTGCCGCGCACCTTGTCGACCGCGAAGCTGTCGAAGTCCGTCTCGATGTCCTCGGCGCCGTAGGACTCCCCGTCCTCGTCCACGGCCTCCACGGCGGCGCACAACTCGGCCATCGCTGCCGAATCGTCGCGGCTCAGCGTGCGCCACGTAAGATCCACGCGTGCATGGTACGGCTGTACGCGGCCGTGTGCACATGATTTTGCCTTCAGGGGCTTTACCTTCGACCGCCGCTTGCGCGATGTTAATCGGTGTCCTGCCATCCGACCCTGATGGAGCCGACACTTGCCATCCACAAGATCAGCACTGCCCACCCGATCAATACTGCGAGCCGCCGCACTGGCCATCGCCGTCGCGACCGGGCTGACGCTCACCGCCGCCGGACCCGCGACTGCTGCCGCCACCACGCGCGTCGCCCGCCACCAGGCGCTCACCCAAATGCAGAGCCAGGCCCAGGCGCAGCCCCAATCCGGGGGCTCATCTGCCGACTACGTCGAGAACGGGTATCAGAACCCGGTATCTGCATTCGAGCCGGTGTCCAGGCCGGACACGCGAAGTTGCACGGTCACCGCGATGCAGTACGACTTCGCCAACTCCTACTCGACCGGCGACTACATCGGCACCCTCACTCCGCCGAGCGCCTGCACCGGTAAGTGGAGCAAGGTCGTCCTCGACTGGTACGGAAGCGTGGCCGGCGTGCAGTACGACCGCCTTGCCGGCGTGTGGATCGGCGGGGCCGAGGTCTTCCGCACCAGCACCCCGGAGCCCGACGCCAAGGGCATCTCCTGGCACGTGGACCAGGACCTCAGCCAGTACATCCCGCTGCTGACCAAGGCCGAGCCGCTCGACGTCAGCCTCGGCAACGTCGTCAACAGCACCTACACCGGCATCTACGACATCACGCTGAAGGTCACGTACTACATGGCCGACCGGCAGAATCCGCCCGCGCAGGTCGCGAACGAAGTCCTGCCGCTGAGCAACACCGACAGCAACGGCGCCGCGGACTGGTGGGACCTGACCAAGGGCCAGACGGCCAGCCTGACCGAGACTTTCCCGACCAATCTCACCAGCGCGAGCATCGAGGTCTACGCGCGCGGCAACGGCTGCGAGGAGTTCTGGTACAGCAACGTGCCGGACAATGACGCCGCTGACATCGCGAACGGCTACTGCGCGGGCGGCACGTACCGTGAGGTGGGCGTCGAGATCGACGGGAAGCTGGCCGGGATCGCGCAGGTGTACCCGGTGATCTACAGCGGCGGGATCAATCCGCTGATGTGGCGGCCGATCATGAGCGTGGACTCCGTGCGCACCGAGCCGTACACGATGAACCTCACTCCCTTCGCCGGCGTGCTCTCCGACGGCAAGCAGCACACGGTCACGCTGGTGCCGCCAGCCGACATCAGCGACGTGTGGATGGTCGACGCCACGATGTTCCTGACCACCGACGCGCACGCGACGCACACCGGCGGCGCGGTCACCGAGGACACCATCGCCACGGCGCCGAACCTGACCACGACGATCACCTCGCCGACCAGCGGGACCAACCTCATCACGGCCGACGCCGCCCGCGACTGGACGGTGCAGGGCTACGTCGACACCGGTCACGGACGCGTGACCACGACCGTGACCCAGCACGCGACGTACCAGAACGTGGACAAGATCTGGAACAGCGGTGAGTACCAGACGGTCGTGCAGAACGACCAGGGCTACACCGACGTCACCACGAACGGTCTTGCGACGCGAAACAGCTGGTCCTACCCGATCAGCATGACCGCGAGCTACGTCCCGGACACCACGGGCTCGGGCTTCCTGCTCCAGTCGCAGGTGAGTCAGGCACGCTTCACCGAGACCGCGGTAGGCGGCCTCGGCGGCGCCTGGTTGCCCGTCGCGAAGGTGGCGGACCAGGTGAAGGCCGACGGCGTGCTGCAGCGGAACGACGCGGGCACGGACATACAGGCGGACGGCCAGGACTCAGAGGATTATCAGAGTTCGAGCTTCAGTCAGCCCTGCTACCACCACGTGATCAAGGCCGATCACGGCTACGTCACCTCGGACACGCAGCCGGGCTGCTGGGGCGGATAGCGTCCCGGCGGGAATGGCGGGCAGCCGGGTATGGGTATCAGAATCGCGCGGCTGCCCGCCGTTCACCCCTCAACCTCGGCCTCGTCCTCGTC
>Ga0073928_10008281_pt1 | contig 13123 bp, 11 predicted proteins | sample PaiPotPPA55metaG_FD_76969 | JGI IMG/M metagenome (GOLD analysis project Ga0073928, IMG submission 76969) | Iron sulfur acid spring bacterial and archeal communities from Banff, Canada, to study Microbial Dark Matter (Phase II) - Paint Pots PPA... ...
ATCTGGCGACCGAGCACGCCGCCGGCCTGATTGACTTCGTCGAGTGCCAGCTTCGCGCCGTTGAGCTGGTAGAGACCGGCTTCGGAATTGGGGCCGGTGCTTTCCGTGATCATGCCGATCTTAGTGGAATCGGCGGCTTGCGCGTGCAGTGAAACGACGCCAAATGCCGAGGTGATACACAGCCAGGATAGTGTGTTTTTCATGCTTGTCTCCAATAGTTATAACCTACGCTTCGATAGTAAAGCGGCGACTGCCGCTCATTCATTCGCGGCTTTCCGCTTGTGCGCTATCAGGTCCATCAGGCGCTGATCGCGCCAGGCTTGGCGTGCGGGACGCTGGTCTGCGGGCAGAACCGCGAGGCGCTCCTTCTCCAGCTTGTCAAGCAGCGCGTCGTTCCATGCGCGCGGCTCTGCTTGCCTGGCGATGTCGAGATAGAGCGGGCCGTAACGGCCGCAGTAATCGCGAATTCCACCCGGGGCATTTAAATCGATCGTTTCGAACGGGCCCATGAATGCCCATCGCAGGCCGAGACCGTCCTTGATCGCCTTGTCAGCGTCGGCGCTGCTGACATAGCCGTCTTCGACCAGGCGAAATGCTTCGGCCAGCAGGGCACCTTGAAGCCGGTTGACGATGAAACCTTGAATCTCGCGTTGCACCACGATCGGTACTTGCCCGACGCTTGCATAAAGTGCACGGGCGCGCTCGATGACGGCCGGATCGGTCCACGCCGCGGGCACTAGTTCGACGACTGGCACGACTGAGGGCGGATTGACCGGATGGCCGACAAAGCAGCGATGGCGGCCTTTGAGATCGGCGGTGAAACTCGAGGCGGGTATTCCCGAGGTTGAACTCGCGAGCATAGCGTCCGGCGATGCCAACCGATCTAGCAGCGCATAGATCTCCTGTTTGGCCTCCACGGTCTCGCGGACGTTTTCCTGCACTAGCGCAGCGCCCCGAACGGCCTCCTCGAGCGTGCCTGAAACGCTGATCTGCTTGAGCACGGCGTCAGGAGGCGAGGTGATTAATCCGGCGGCATGAAGCTTGATTAGGCCAGCCTTAATTGTGTCGCGCGACGCGGTTAGCGCGTCGGGATTGACGTCGTATAGCGTGACGGGGTGGCCGGCACGGGCGAACACTGTGGCCCAGGCACAACCGATGAGTCCGGCGCCGACTACCGCGATTTGTTCCATGACTGACTTCTCCGAATTCGGTTGCCGAATGTTGCGGGCGCAAGCGAGCCAACGCACCGCGACCGTTGGCGAGACCAATACAAATGCATCACAACGCACAACGCACAGGCAAATGACGTTCTAAGTAAGGACAAGGACAACAGAAAAGGCGAAGAACAGCTACAAGTAGAATCAGGTAAGCGACAAATACAAGCGACTGCGTGGTAAGTGGACATGTCCAGCGCGCAGACAAGAGACGCGATGGATGTTAGCCGTCGACGGACTCGCCTTTCTTGCTCACTTCTTTGGCGAAGCGAAGAAGTGTGTAATGGCCAAAGTAGTTGCGCACACCCGGCACAGGGATGTAACTCATAAACAATAAGAATTCAAGTTCAGCGCAAGCCTGAGTGCTTGAGAAAAACCAACCTGAGCACTTAAAAACCGCCGCCGCGCCCAACCGGCATCACGAACGGACAAGACAAACCAGCGCAAGCAATCAAGCAAAATTCCTTCCACAGCGCGAGCGAGACCCAACCGATCAATCCGCCAAGGCACGCTTGCCGCCTCCCAGATATGCAGCACGAACCTCCTCATTACCGAGCAACTGCGCTGGCGTGCCTTCAACGAGAACATTGCCGGTAGCCAGCACATACCCGCGATCCGCCACGGAAAGCGCCATATTGGCGTTCTGCTCGACCAGCAAAACGGTGGTTCCATGCGAACGTATTGAACGAATCGTCGCAAATAGCTGCTGCACGATAATCGGCGCGAGTCCCAACGACGGTTCATCCAGCAGCAGCAATTTTGGCTTGGACATCAGGCCGCGGGCAACGGCCAGCATTTGTTGTTGACCACCAGAGAGACTCCAACCTAATGCGTCGGACAATCGCCTGAGGTCGGGAAAAATTCCATACATCTCTTCTACTTCGGCTTCCATTTGACGCCGCTGCAGGCGACCTCGGGCGGTAGTGCCGATCATGATGTTTTCCTTGACGGTCAGGCCGGGGAAGATGCGCCGTCCTTCCGGCACATGAGCGAGGCCCATGCGAACGATCTTCTCCGGGCTGATACGATTGATCGGTTTCCCATCAAAAAATATGTCGCCGCTGCTGGGCGGGATCAGTCCCGAGATATTGCGCAAGGTGGTGCTCTTGCCCGCGCCGTTAGCGCCGAGCAGGGTAACGATTTCCCCTCGCTCGACATGCAGCGATACCCCCTTCAACGCCTGCACGTTGCCGTAATGGCTCTGGACGTTCCTTAGTTCAAGCATTGGCATGGGCGGTCTCCCCGAGATACGCGGCCATCACATCTGGATGGCGTAGCACGTAGGCGGGTTCGCCTTCCGCGATTTTCTTGCCGAAGTTCAGCACCGTAATGGTGTCCGATACCTGCTCGACCAGGCCGATGTCGTGTTCGATCAGGAACACGGTAAGCCCGTGGCCTTTCAAGCGCTTGAGGAGTTCCCCAAGCTTTTGTTTTTCGGTCTGGTTGAGCCCGGCCGCAGGTTCGTCCAGCAACAGAAAACTGGGATGGCCGGCAAGCGCGCGTGCTATTTCGACCAGACGCTGATGACCGTAGGGCAGGTTCTTGACCATCCGCTCGGCGTGGTCCGCCATGTCGACAAACTTGAGCGCCGATAACGCCCGTTCCCGCAGAGCCAGTTGCCCGTCGCCTACGGGATTGTTGGCTCGCTGCGCACCCACCATGACGTTCTCGATAACGGACATCAGGGGAAACAGGCGGATGTTCTGGAACGTGCGCCCGATGCCGAGCCCCGCGCGTTCGTGCGGTTTGGTGTGGGTGATATCTACGCCGTCGAACTTGATATTGCCGCCGGTCGCCTTGTAGATGCCGTTCAGGACATTGAGCATGGTGGTCTTGCCGGAACCGTTGGGGCCAATCAGCGTGTGCACGGTACCGCGCATGACTTCTAGCGTGATGCCATCGACTGCTTTCACGCCGCCGAAATGCTTTTCAAGGTTTTCGAGGCTGAGGATCGGCGACGGGTCCGTTACAGGGATATCGAGGTCGAGCGTGGCAATCGCGCTGATATCGACCGGCGTCGGCTTCTTGTATCGATCGAGACGCGCGCGGATCAATCCCCAGATGCCGGTAGGCAGGAAGACCATGATCAGAATGACCGCAAGGCCGTACACCGCGAGATAGATCTCCTTCAGGAAGCGCAGCCATTCGGGCAGGACGATCAGCAGGCTCGTGCCGAGCACTCCGCCGAAAGCGGACTGGGCGCCCCCAAGCAGGACCATCGTCAGAAACTCGACCGAGCGAGAAAAGTCGAAGTTGTCCGGGCTGATATAAGCGAAACCGGACGCGAACAACGCACCACCGATGCCGCCGAGCGCCGAGCTGAGCGTGAAGGCGATGACCTTGACACGCAGCGTATCGATGCCGGTGACTTCCGCCGCCAGTTCGTTTTCGCGGATGGCTCGCATCGCGCGGCCGGTGCGAGTTTGCGGTAACCACCATACGAAGTACATGGCCGCGTAAAGGAAGACAGTGCACAGCAAAAGGTACGCGCGGTCGTCGGAGAAACGCAAGCCGAACAAGGATGGCCGAGCGATCCCGGAGACGCCGTCGGGGCCTTGGGTGACGCCCGACCAGTTCACTAAAACAAGGTTGAATATTTGTTGGAAGCTGATGGTGATCATGGCGAGATAATGGCCGCCTAGCCTGAGCGTGGTCAGCCCTAGCACGAAACCCGCCAGCGCCGCCACGCCGATACCCATCACGAGCGCGAGCCAGAAGTTGAGTCCGAGGACGACGGTGCCAAGGCCGACCGCGTAAGCACCCAGGCCGAAGAACGTCGCCTGGGCCAGATTGATTTGGCCGGTGTATCCGAGCACCACGGTCATGCCTAGAACGGCGATCGCGTAGGTGGCCGCCTGCATAAAGATGTTCAGCACATAAGGGCTGAGCTTGAAGATGAACGGTATCAGCGCGATCAAAGTTGCGATCACGATCAGCGCTATGATGCGCCCGGCACGGCGGCGATTCGGCGCGCGTGGCCGCGTTGGATCGAGGGGGTTGGTCGAGCGTTCAGGAGCCGGCACCGGCTTGTTCGAAGCGGATACGTTCGTCATGCCTTCTCCGAGATTTTCTCGCCAAAAATGCCTTGCGGCCTGAATAGCAGGAAAACAAATAGCAGCAGGAAAGCAAACGCATCCTTGTAGGCCACCGAGATGTATTGTGCGCCGAAGCTTTCCACGAGACCCAGCAGGAGGCCGCCGATAATCGCGCCCCTGATGTCGCCGAAGCCGCCGATGATCGCGGCCGCGAATGCCTTGAGCGCGATGATTGAACCCATCCCGATCGAGACAAACAGGATGGGCGAGACCAGCGCTCCGGCAAGGCCGCCAAGGACGGCGCTGTAGATGAAGGTGAACGCGATCATCGAGGCCACAGGAATCCCGACGAGCCGCGCCATGTCCTTGTCCTGCGAGGTGGCCTGGAGTTTCTTGCCGAGCAGGGTGCGCTCGAAGAGGATGTACTGGAACGCGACCGCTATCGCGGTGAAGCCCAGGATGGCGAGGTATTGCGTGTCCATGAATACGCCGCCGACTTCGATTCCCTGCGTCTTGAAGATCCGGTCCATCGCTCTTGGCTGCGGACCGAAGATGTAGAGCGCGGTGTTCTGCATGAAGATCGATGCACCGAGCGTGCTGATGATGACGGGCAGGAACGAGCGATGGCGCAGTGGGTAATACACGCCGAGGGCAAAGATGATGCCGAAGATTCCCAGCACCACGAGCGCGAGTACGAAACTAAGCCAATAGGGCAGGCCACCGCTTAGAAAGGCGACCATTGCGAAGCCGCCGAGCATCGCAAAATCGCCTTGCGCGAAGTTGACGACGTTAGTTGCCCGGACGATCAGGACGAAGCCAAGTGCGACGAGCGCGTAAATCGATCCCAGCGCAAGCCCGGCAAACAACACCTGGACGTTATTGACCAGAAATCCCATGACTTCGTTCTCCTCCTGTCCACGCTCCTCTTCGGGAGCGCTGGTGGGCGCCGGACGCGGCTTAGCGCTACTTTCTGTTTTTGCTACCGTTTCCGTTCATGGTTCCGTTTTGTATTCCACGTTCAAGACGCCTCTTTTGGCGCTCGGTACATAGGCCTTGGCCAGCGTCGCTTACCGTTTCGGGCGTCCTTTTGTAAACGTGTATAAAATCTGTTAGACGATGGTATTTACCTGTCCTGAGGCTGTCAAGCGACATCTGGGCGCCTACAATGATGGCATTCCCGAATACAGTAGGCCTCGCGGGGTGCGCGGCCTAGGCGGGCTTGCATTGCATACGAACCGCATAGAGCGGTCTTTAATCCGGATCGACCCTGATACTGACAGGCTTGATCAGGTGAGTTTTGTAAGGACCGACATCATGGACCCGTCGACGGTTTCTCCATCGCAGGATGCACCCGCATTTGGCGACAGCTTCACGCCGGGAACGCTAGGTGAGCGTGTGGCCAATAAGCTGCTGCAGAAGATTCGAGGCGACCGCCTAGCGCCCGGTACGCGGTTGCCTTCCGAGCATTCGATGGCGCTGCATTTTGGAGTGAGCCGGACGGTGGTGCGTGAAGCCATCGCATTGTTGAAAGCTGATGGCTTACTGACGACGCGCAAGGGCAGCGGCGCGTTCATCTGCGATGGCGGCGTGCCGCACGCGGCGACCGGCGATCCGCTGACCGAGCAGTCGGTGCAGTCTCTGCTGAATCTGACCGAGGTGCGTCGCGGCCTCGAGTCGGAGACCGCGGCGCTAGCCGCGGTGCGGCGCACGCCCGCTCAGTTAGCCGATATCGAACATGCGTTGCGGCGCATTGAAGAAGCCGTCGCTGCCGGCGTCGATGGCGTGGAGGAGGACGTGCAGTTCCACTTGCGCATCGCCGAGGCCACCGGCAATCCGTACTGGGTCAAATTCGTCGAGATGTTCGCGCAGCAGATCCGGCTGGCCATCAAAGTGACCCGCGCCAACGAAGCCCGGCGGATGGACTTCGCGAACCAAGTACGCGAGGAGCATGAAAAAATTGTCAGCGCGATTGCGGCCGGCGAGCCAGAACTGGCCCGCATCGCCGCCGGCGATCATATGCTGGGCGTCGCCGAGCGGGTGCGTCTCGCCGACCGCGAGTTCTGGCGCGGCAAAGGTGGAGCGCTCGCGCGCGACCTCGTACGCGATTTCGGGCAGTAGGCGTTCCAGAACTTTTCGGCGATGGTGTCGCAGTAAAGACTAGCCGATGTTTTTCGCTGCCGAAACGGCGGACCGACAACGATTACTCGGTTTCCGGTCGCCGCAAACCAATTGCTGCAAATCTTCACGAGCCGTCGATGCCAACTCCCGCTCAGTCTCGCGCCCGTCCTTATGGTCGACGGTGAAATCCAGGATCAAGCCGTTCGGATCCTTGATGCGGAGCGGCTTGGGAGAGCCATATTCCAGGATGAATGACTTGAGGTCCATGACGCTCAGCTTGCTCGATTTGCTTTTGAGTCGATTGCTCGACCAGCAGCGAAATGATGCGCGTCAGAATTAACATGAGCAACCGCGACAAGCACAAGCGGACAAAGACTCTAGGCTGGATACTTAGGATATCTACGTCACTCGACATAAAAAGAATAGTCAATTTTTTCGACATTTTGACATTCGGTTCGCATTTCGGAAATACGGTGCCGGCCTACGAGCGGACTCGCCGGTCAACGAGCTTGCAACCTGAACAGCAAAGTGCCAGTTCTGCTTATAAAGATCTTTGATCGATCGTCCTCTTGCTACCAGTTGAGTCTCAATCCGGCCTCTGTTGCACGATGCCGATCATCGTCGTCCGCATGCAGGTATTGGCTGGTCGTAGAGATTGATTCATGCCCCAGGTTGTCCCGCACGTATCGGAGGTCAACTTGGGGTAATCGTCCTTTTCGTGCAATTTCTGGCGGTCATCGCCCGCACAGCCCCGTCCAGCAAGGATCTCCTGTGCTGCAACATTTCCTCGAAACGCGCATTCACCAAGCCTCTGATAAATAAGCGTTTTTAGACACTAACCGCCAGAAATTGCAGTGACTTGATGAAAAAGGGGAACGTCGATGCTGAAGTCGGGAAACAAAACGAGCGTTGAGGCCGAACAGCACAGGGCAACTGTTCGAGCCAAGGTGGCTGAGAACGCCTCGTTTGACCAGGCCTATCTGGTCATAACGTCCTGGCGACGGTTATCGCCTCCTACGGCTTGCTGGCAGCCTCTTCCTGGCACGCGGTGAGGTTGCCCTGTCGGGCGGCGTTCCTGTTAGCCTTGACCAACATCGTGGCCATCCAGTTTGCGTCTTCGGTGGTCTTCTTTCTGAAAGGGTTTCACCACATCACGGAGGGCAAAAAGCGGCAGCGGCAGGCCGCCGTAACAATTGGAGGATGGCAAGACTGCGCTTCTTCATTCTCGCGCCCGAGGTTATCGGACCGTTTGCGCGTAGTCTGGAATCCCAAGGTTAAGCGACCTTTAAGAAAGTAGCCCTATTCTAAAAAAATCGCTTTTTCACTGCCGTGAATCCGGATGCCTGCGGCGTTGAGTCATCGCAATGATGGCTCTGGTGCAAATATGAAGGCCGATGGGTTGGGCTCAGGATTTTGACGCGCGCAGGGCAAACAGATGAGTACACTGAGGAATATTGACAAGCTGTTCGAAGGTCGACATTTCGATCGCGAAGCTATCGCCTTGTGCTTTCATTGGTACCTGCGTTACAAGCTGAGCCTACGCGATCTGGTCGAGATGATGTCCGAACGTGGCCTTTCTCTGGCGCACACGACGATCATGTGCTGGGTCAATCGGTTCACGCCGGAGTTCGTTAAGCGCGAGAATCGCGTTGCTACGACAGCCGGCCGGTGGTGGCGAGTCGACGAAACTTACGTGAAGATCCGTGGCAAGTGGGTTTATCGTTACCGTGCGGTTGACCGGGCTGGCAAGACGGTTGACTCCAGGCTCAGCTCCAGGTGCGATGTCGCTGCTGCGAAGGCCTTCTTCACGAAAGCGATCAAGAGTCAAGAGCTCGCTCCCAAGACAATCACGCTGGACGGCTACGCGGCGCCTCACCGCGCAGTGCGAGAAATGAAGATCGATAAATTGCTGCCCGACGGCACAACGTTGCGATCGTCGAAGTACCTGGACAACCTGATCGAACAGGATCATCGCAACCTCAAAGCGCGGGTGAACGTGATGCTCGGCTTTAAACGATTCAGGACTGCGGCAACAACCATTTCCGGCATCGAGCTGATGCATCGCATTCGCAAAGGCCAGTTCAACCTGATGAAGCTGCATCTCAAAGATGCCACTGCGCCCTCGGTTTGGACGGCGGTCCTTTCAGCTCGCTTAGATGACGAAAAGTCGGACGGCTTCGCGCTCGCCTGCGCTATTTGCACCACAACCCTTGAACCGTTCCGTTGAAATTCCCATCGCTCTCGTCACAAGTCACCTGAAGATAAGCGAGTTACGCCTTGTTTTTTAACATAAAAGCATTAGAAAGGAGACAAGTGATGAAAGCAGCCCTTAAACCCGCGCTCAAGGTGGTCGGCGCCGCCGCTGTCGCGTGCGCGGCACTGAACGCGTCGGCCGCGACGGTGACGATCGCGACCTTGAACAATCCGGACATGATCGAGCTGAAGAAGCTGTCGCCGGCGTTCGAAAAGGCCAATCCGGACCTCAAGCTCAACTGGGTGATTCTCGAAGAAAACGTGCTGCGCCAGCGCGCCACCACCGACATCACGACCGGCAGCGGCCAGTTCGACGTGGTGACGATTGGCGCCTACGAGACGCCGCAATGGGGCAAGCGCGGCTGGCTGACGCCGCTCACGAACCTGCCCGCCAGCTACGATCTGAACGACGTCGTGAAGACGGCCCGCGACGGGCTCTCGTACAACAGCTCGCTGTACGCGCTGCCGTTCTACGTCGAAAGCTCGATGACGTACTACCGCAAGGACCTGTTTGCGGCGAAGGGCCTGACGATGCCCGATCAGCCGACCTATGACCAGATCCAGCAATTTTCCGACAAGCTCACCGACAAGGCCAACGGCATGTACGGTATCTGCTTGCGCGGCAAGGCGGGCTGGGGCGAAAACATGGCGTACGTAACCACGCTCGTGAACACCTTCGGTGGCCGCTGGTTCAACGAGAAGTGGGAGCCGCAACTGACCTCGCCGGAATGGAAAAAGGCCATTACCTTCTACGTCAACCTGCTGCAGAAAGACGGCCCTCCGGGAGCGAGCTCGAACGGCTTCAACGAAAACCTGACGCTGATGTCTTCGGGCAAGTGCGCGATGTGGATCGACGCGACGGTGGCGGCCGGCATGCTCTATAACAAGGAGCAGTCACAGATCGCCGACAAGGTGGGCTTCGCCGCCGCGCCGATCGAAGTCACGCCGCGTGGTTCGCATTGGTTGTGGGCGTGGGCGCTGGCGATTCCGAAGACGTCGAAGCAGACCGAAGCCGCGAAGAAGTTTATCGAATGGGCCACCTCGAAGGACTACATCGAGATGGTCGCGAAGGACGAAGGCTGGGCCTCGGCGCCGCCGGGAACCCGTCAGTCGACTTACGCGCGCCCCGAGTACAAGGCGGCGGCTCCGTTTGCCGACTTCGTGCTGAAGGCGATCGAAACGGCTGATCCGAACCACCCGACTCTCAAGCCGGTGCCGTACACAGGTGTGCAGTTCGTCGGCATTCCTGAGTTCCAGTCGTTTGGTACGGTAGTCGGCCAAAGCATCTCGGGCGCGCTCGCTGGACAGATGACGGTCGATCAGGCGTTGGCAGCCGGGCAGGCCACGGCCAAGCGCGCAGTGCGTCAGGCTGGCTATCTGAAGTGACGTGAAACATGCCGGCTGACGCCAGTCAGCCGGCCCTTGCAGCACAGCGGGCCGTCACGTCGCTATCGTTCCGCTCGAGCCACGTCCGGGTGGCTCTGATGTGATGGACGACTCCCACTACCCAGCGAGAGGTTTATGCCAGTGGAGAAGTCGTGACTTCCACAGCAAAGGAGCGTTCATCATGAACATAGCGACTGTTGGACTGGATCTGGCCAAGAATTGTGTTGCAGCTTCACGGAGTGGATCCGCAAGGCCACATAGTTGCGCGCGAGCAGTTGAGGCGCACAGAAGTACTCCGGTATTTCGCAAAGCTTGAACCGTGTGTGGTGGGCATGGAAGCCTGTGGGTCGTCGCACTATTGGGGCCGGGAAGGCGTTGTTGAATAAAGAAAAAATTGAGCAAAGCACCCTGGTGTTCGCTGCTTCCTAGACTTTCACGGACACCGGCATACCGAGATGTGTCATTCTGTTCAGTGCAGACCCACTGATCCATGCCTCGGTCTTTTGCTGTGGCAGCGCTCGGGCCTTCATGATGTTACCGAAAATGCGCTTGTAGCGTTGCACGGCAAGCTCAGCATAGTTGCGGAGGTTGTAGCCCGTGATCTTCTGCCAGGCGAGGCGGCCCTGTTGCGCAATGACCTGGATAGGGTGGTCCCGCTGCGTATCGCCGGCGGCTGAACAAATGGCCGTCTTGTGCGGTGGAACGACCACCTGAGCGTTGGATTGATGGTTCAGAACAGCTTGTAAAACCGGTTCGCCATCGTATGCGCCGTCGCCCATGAATGTCTCGAAGGGCGTGACCATTTGGGTAAGCAGATCCCGCACCGCGGTCGGATCACCGACTTCTGGCGTGGTGAGTTCGCAGGCAACAATTTGATGATGTTCGTCGACCGCAAGATGGAGCTTGCGCCAGGTCCGGCGAGCCGCAACGTCGTGTTTCTCCTGATGCCATTCGTCTTTGCCGTAGACCTTCAGTCCGGTGGCGTCAACGATCACAAGGCTACCCGGTTCCATCGCCCGGATCAGGACGTGCCGGGGTAATGAAATGCTGCGCTTGGAAATGCTACTGTAGTCAGGAATGCTGATGGTGCTCTTCATGAGGTGGGTGAGCGAGTTCATAAAGCCTTCGGTCTGGCGTAACGACAGATGAAAGACCTGACGGATGAACAAATCGGTTTCTATCGCGAGATCGGAGTATTCCCGCGGTCGGCCACGGGCTCCGGTTTTGGCGGGGTGCCATACGGCAAGCGCTTCCTCGGTAAACCAAATCGTGATATCGCCACGTTGGCGCAGCGCTTTGTTATATTCGGGCCAGTTGGTCACTTTGTAACGGGCTTTTTCGATCTTGTGACGGCGGCTTTCGTTGTGTTTATACGGCATCGGCTTTTCTGCAGGTGAAGTCACCGCGGATCATGCCAGATCGCCCGCCCTCGGGCTGGAAGATCGATTTATTCAACAACCCCCACTCGCTTGACCCGGTGCGCTCCCCGGGGGTCTGCGCGACAAGATGCGGGCGGCCGCGTTGCCGGGCCGCAGCAGATAGTCGTCGATTTGGAAGTGCTGTCCGTCGAAGCGCGTATCACGATTCAGGCGAGGCATGGAAAATACAGTGCGAAGGTCGTGTTGTCGCGTTGGCTCATGACGTCGACTTTGCCCTGATGCGATTCCATGATGGATTTCACAATCGCGAGGCCCAGGCCCGTGTTTTTTGCTGACCCCTGTCTCGACGCATTGACCCGATAAAACCGATCGAAGATCTTCTCGACGTGCTCAGGTGGAATAGGCTGGCCCTTGTTCGTGATCTCGACGACTACGTATCCTTCCGACTGGTAAGTGCGCAGTTCGACGTCGGATCCCACAGTGGCATGGTCGAGCGCATTCGACAGCAAGTTGCTGACTGCCCGCCGAAACATCAGCGGGTCCGCCAGGATCCTGGTATTCCCATTGATGACGAAGTGGACTCCCGCTCCCTCGGCGATGCCTTGAAAATACGAGGTCAACCTGGCGAGTTCAAATTGGCAGTCAACCTCGCTAAGCTTGAGGTGCTGTTTCGAATTGTCGGTCCGCGCAAGAAACAACATGTTCTCGATCATGCGCTGAAGGCGTTCGCACTCTTCAATATTGGAGTCGATGAGAATTTCGTACTCTTCAGTCGTCCGCGTGCGCGACAGCGTAACTTGCGACGAACTGATCACGTTCGCCAGCGGCGTTCGCATATCGTGCGCCAGATCCGACGAAAACTGGGAAAGGCGCAGAAACGCCCGCTCCAGACGATCAAGCATGCGGTTGACCGAGGTGGCGATCTCCTGCAGTTCGACCGGACCGGCGGCTATATCGAGGCGCTCGTTCAAGCGGTGCGCTTCAATGCTGGATGTCTGGCGGCCAATGGTCTTGACCGGCGAAAGCCCCTGCCTGGCTATGGCATAACCCAGCGCGCCCATCAGGATCGCACCGGCCACTATCGCGAGCCAGACGTCTTCCTGGTAGCTTTTGAGCAGCGAGTGCCGCTCGCTTGCTACATGCGCCAGCAAGATGCGAATGGCTTCTCCCGACGGCAAGGTTTCGTCTGCGTAGATGCAGCGCGAGGATCCGATGGTGGGGGGATTACATGAATACGCCGCGTGTTGATAATGACGCCCCGGCCCGATAGAGTTCAACTCGCGAGCAGGCGTGATGGAATGCTGCACCAGCATATCGCCGCGCTTGTCGGAGAGGGCGAGAAATACGTCAGGATGCGACTGCAGGACTTCGTGGAACACGGCGCTGTGTTGAACCACCGCTTGTGTTGAACCGAAGTCGCGAGCCTGATGCAGGAACTGATCCAGCTTTTCAGCGATCTCCATGTCGTCGCGTCGTTGAAGTTCGAGCGCGAGAGCGTTGTACAAGAATCCGCCCACCAGCGCGAACGCCAGCAGGGCGACGATCGAAAATGCGACTGTCAGACGCTTGAGCAGCGAATAGGGCTTGGCGACGGCAGTCATGACCGGTCCTCGAGGACATAACCCATGCCTCGAACGGTATGCAGCAATTTCTTCTCGAAGCCGTTGTCAATTTTCGCGCGCAGCCGCTTGACGGCCACATCGACCACATTCGTGTCGCTGTCGAAGTTCATATCCCA
>Ga0073928_10008282_pt1 | contig 13119 bp, 10 predicted proteins | sample PaiPotPPA55metaG_FD_76969 | JGI IMG/M metagenome (GOLD analysis project Ga0073928, IMG submission 76969) | Iron sulfur acid spring bacterial and archeal communities from Banff, Canada, to study Microbial Dark Matter (Phase II) - Paint Pots PPA... ...
CGATGCCGCGGCCCAGGTACTGAAGCGTCATGTCCCCGGGCTTGAAGGGCGGCGCCGGAATGCTGAGCGGATGCCACGTGGCTCCGCTATCAGTCGTCGCGCGCATCGGATCGGTGAGGATCCACCCGGAGCTCATCGACTCGAAGTCAAGCGACCCCTGGCCAGGCAGGCGGAAAGCGCTCCAGCTCGCGCCGGCGTCGTGCGTCACGAGCATCGCGGGGACGAAGCTGCTCGAGTAATAGCCGCCGCCCATCACAACGTCGGTTGGCGTAATGAAGATTGGGCCGGCAAAGCTGCCGCCCGACTGCTGCACCCCGTTGAGGACGGGTAGGCCGACGCTCCTCCAGTGGTCCCCGCCGTCGACGCTTCGGTAGATGTAAGGCGGACCGCCCGCACAGATGGCTGGAAGCAGCCCGACGACCGCGTTCCCGAACGTCGCCGCACCCTTGTCGCACCCGAAGTCGATGCCGCTCGCGCCAGGTTGCGTCGAGTCGGGCGCGGTGCTCTTGGCCACCAGTGACCACGTGACCCCGGCATCGCTCGATCGCAGCACCGCCACCGCCTGCGAGCCGGCCGCATAGCCGCTGGAGATCGTTATCCAGCCGTGAAGGCGGTCGATGAACTGGATGCCCATCACGAAACCCGGCGGCGGGGTTGGCTGCGTATGGGACCAGCTCGCGCCGCCGTTGATCGTCCGCCAAACGCCGAACGGTGCGCTTGGGCCGTTGGTCGTGTCCACGAACCAGGCCGCGGCATCGTCCAGGGCGAAAAAGAATCCCAGGTGTGCGCCCGCAGGTGTCACTACCGCCCAGTGCCGTCCAGCGTCTGTGCTGCGGAAGACCTGATGCGCAGTGGCCGCCCACATCACGTTGAGGGACGTCATCCGCACGGACCCCATCGCGTCGGGCTCCAGGGCCGGGGTTGGTGAGGGGCTTGAGGAGGGAATGGCTTGAATCGCTGATGCCGTCGGCGTGGCCTTCTGGCCTGGCGTGGCGTGAGTCGTGGCCACCGAGGAAGAGCTGCATCCTCCGATACCCACAACCAGGGCGACGACGATCGCGCGGCCTATCAATTCGCGGGCTCTCCTGTGAGCTTGAACGCCGGTCGCAAGGCGGGGGTTACGCCTATGCCGTTTCCGAAAGCATCCTGCGCACCTCGTGCGCGACCTCGACGTCCTCGCGGGCGTGGACAACGAGCGTCCGCGTGGTCGCCCCATGGGCGCTGATGTCGCTGTCGCCTTGGGCGTTCGAGTTGAGCTCCGGATCGATCTCCAGGCCCAGGAAGCGCAGGCCGGAGACGGCTGCGGCCCGCACAGCCGGCGCGTTCTCGCCGATGCCGCCGGTGAACACCACCGCATCGGCTCCGTTCATGGATGCCGCCATGGCGCCGATGCACGACCGCAACCGGTGGATGTACACCTCGAAGGCGAGGCGGGATCGCTCGACTCCCGCGCCCACGCCACGGAGGACCTCACGCATGTCGGCGACGCCGGCCAGCGCGAGCAAGCCCGAGCGTTGGTCGAGTGCGTCGTTGAGCTGGGGCTCGGTCAGGCCGGCGTGGCGCTGAAGCCACAGCACCATGCCCGGGTCGACTGTGCCCGAACGGGTGGCCATCACGAGGCCCTCCATGGGCGTGAACCCCATCGTGGTGTCGACCGAGCGCCCGCCGAGCACGGCGGCGACCGACGCGCCCGAGCCGAGGTGGCACGTGATGGTGCGCAGGAAGGCCTCCGGCCGGCCGATGATCTCAGCCGCGCTGCGTGATGCGTACGCGTGCGAGAAGCCATGGAACCCGTAGCGGCGGATGCCGTGCTCAGTGCGCCACTCCAGCGGGATGGCGTAGGTCGAGGCCTCGGCCGGCATCCGCGAGTGAAACGCGGTGTCAAAGCAGGCCACCGCCGGTACGCGGGGCAGCAGCGCCTTCACGGCGGCGATGCCCGCCAGCGCCGGTGGCATGTGCAGAGGCGCGAGGTCAGTGATCGAGACCAGGTAGTCAACGACCTCTGGCGCGACGCGCACCGAGGCCGGGTAGCGCGGGCCGCCGTGCACGACGCGATGGCCGACTGCGTCGACCTCATCCATCGCGCGCACCGCACTCTCCAGCTCCGCGTCCTCGAAGCGTCCGGCAGTGGCCTTGAACTCGTGCTCGGCGATCCTCGAGTCGTCGTCGCCGACCATGCTCACCTTGAGCGAGCTGGAGCCGGCGTTGACCACGAGCACGCGCAATCTGCCCTCACCCTAACCCTCTCCCGCTCCGCGGGAGAGGGGACTCCGAGCTTCGTACGGCCATACCCAGTTCAGGATGTCCGGCGAGTCCTGGCCGTGGTCGCGCGTGTGCTGGCGGTGCCGAAGGCGCTCGTCTTCCATCCGCTGGCGGATGTGCGCCGCCTTCGACCCCAGGCCCGGCACGCGGTCGATCACGTCCATGACCAGGTGAAAGCGGTCCAGGTTGTTGAGCATGACCATGTCGAACGGCGTGGTGGTCGTGCCCTCTTCTATGTAGCCGCGCACGTGGATGTTGGGGTGGTTGTTGCGGCGATAAGTCAACCGGTGGATGAGCCACGGGTAGCCGTGATACGCGAAGATCACCGGCCGATCGGTGGTGAAGAGGGTGTCGAACTCGGCGTCGCCCAGCCCGTGCGGGTGCTCGGACGGCGGCTGCAAGCGCATGAGGTCGACCACGTTCACGACGCGCACCTTGAGGTCGGACAGGTGCTGCCGGATCAGGTCTGCGGCGGCCAGCGTCTCCAGTGTCGGCACGTCGCCCGCGCAGGCCAGGACGACGTCGGGCTCGCCGTCCACGTCCGTGCTCGCCCAATCCCACGTGCCGAGGCCGCGGGAGCAGTGCGCGATCGCGTCGTCCATCGCCAGGTAGTTGAGGGCGGGCTGCTTGCCGGCGACCACCACGTTGATGTAGTTCCGGCTGCGGAGGCAGTGGTCGCCAATCGACAGCAGCGTGTTCGCGTCCGGGGCCAGGTACACGCGGATGATCTCGCCCTTCTTGTTGACCGCGTGATCGATGAAGCCGGGGTCCTGGTGCGTGAAGCCGTTGTGATCCTGCCTCCACACGTGAGACGAGAGGAGGTAATTGAGCGAGGCGATGGGCCGGCGCCACGGCAGGTCGCGCGTGACCTTCAACCATTTAGCGTGCTGGTTGAACATCGAATCGACGATGTGCACGAAGGCCTCGTAGCTGTTGAAGAGCCCGTGCCGCCCGGTGAGCAGGTAACCCTCGAGCCAGCCCTCGCACATGTGCTCGCTGAGCACCTCCATCACCCGGCCGTCAGGGCTCAGGTGATCGTCGCCCGGCAGGACCTCCGCGTCCCAAGCCTTGTTCGTCGCGTCGAACACCGGCGTGAGCCGATTTGAGGCGGTCTCGTCGGGACCCATGATCCGGAAGTTGTTCGGGTTTTCCGTCACAACGTCCTTGAGGAAGGTCCCCAGCACACGGGTGGCTTCGCTGGTGGTCGTCCCGGGCTTTGGCACCGCCACGGCGTAGTTGCGGAAGTCGGGCAGCCTCAGGTCCTTCAGCAGCTCTCCGCCGTTGGCGTGCGGGTTGTCGCTCATGCGCCGCCGGCCCTTGGGCGGAAGGGCGGCGAGGTCCGGCTTCAACCGGCCCTCCAGGTCGAAGAGGTTCTGGGGCTCGTAAGAGCGCATCCAGTCCTCGAGCACGCGTATGTGGGCCGGGTGAAAGGCGAAGTCGGTGACAGGCACCTGGTGGGCGCGATAGGTGCCCTCGACCGGCACGCCGTCGACCTCCTTAGGCCCGGTCCAGCCCTTGGGCGTGCGCAGAACGATCATCGGCCACCTCGGCCGCCCGCCGGCGCGCCGGCGCGCCCCGCGCTGGATGCGGGCGATCTCATCGAGAGACCAATCCAGAGCCGACGCGATCTGCTGGTGGACCAGCTCCGGCTCGTCGCCCGAGACGAACACGGGAGCATGGCCGTAGCCCTCCAGCAGGGAGCGGAGCTCCGCCTCGGGGATACGCGCCAGGACCGTCGGGTTGGCGATCTTGTAGCCGTTCAGGTGGAGGATCGGCAGCACGGCGCCGTCGGTCGCTGGGCTGATGAACTTGTTGGAATGCCAGCTCGTCGCCAGCGGGCCGGTTTCCGCCTCCCCGTCTCCGACCACGCAGAAGACGGTGAGGCCGGGGTTGTCGAAGGCCGCGCCGTACGCATGGACGAGGGAGTAGCCGAGCTCGCCGCCCTCGTGTATCGAACCCGGCGTCTCGGGCGCGACATGGCTCGGGATGCCGCCCGGAAACGAGAACTGGCGGAACAGCTTGCGCAGGCCATCCCTGTCCTGCGTGATCGCGGGATACACCTCGGTGTACGTGCCTTCGAGGTAGGCGTTCGCGACCAGGCCTGGACCACCGTGGCCGGGCCCGATGATGTAGATGGCGTCCAGGTCGCGCTGCTTGATCACGCGGTTCGCATGCGCGTAGATGAGGTTCAACCCGGGCGTGGTGCCCCAATGGCCCAGCAGGCGTGGCTTGATGTGCTCGATCCCGAGCGGCTCCTCGAGCAGCGGGTTGTCGAGCAGATAGATCTGGCCGACCGACAGGTAGTTGGCCGCGCGCCAGTACGCGTCCATCAAGCGCAGCTCGTCGGGCTTCAGCGGACCCGTCCCGACGTGTCCGGCCGCGCCCTTACTTCGAGTGGCCACCCTATCTCATCATGCGTGAATTGGGACCCGGGCTGCCTCAGCGCGCCCGCTAGGCGGGCTTGCCCAGCATCTCGAGGATGGTGTGCTGCTGGTCCAGGATCTTCGCCTGCTGCTCTAGCATCTCGAGCTGCCTGACGTTCATCGCGTGAAGGGTCGTGAGCGTGAGGTGATCAGCCTCGGCCCGCGCGTCCTGGCTTGCGGAGATGACGTTCTGGCCGACGATGATGATCGGCAGCAACACCAGCTGCAGGAAGGACTGGCTCAGCCACGAAATGCCGGTGAATGTGTCGCCGCGTAGAAAGGCCATCAGCGCTTCCGGCAACGAGATCAGCGCGATGGCCACGAAGAGGTAGGCCGCCCACATCGTGCCGACCGCCCTCGTGATCTTTACGGCGAGCCAGTAGTTGAACTCCCCGATGGGGCCGCCTCCCTGTACCTTCGAGCCGACCGTGCGCGAGGTGATGAGGCGTGGCTTGTGCTCGGTCGGCGCATCCTTGGCGGCCTGGTAGGCCGCCCGGTGCTCTGGGCTCGCGATCCTCCGCTCAACGGTGGGGGCAGTCACAGGCTCTCTCCTCGAAATCAGGCACTGCAGGGGCCTTTGTTGGATCGCAGGATAATGGGCGCGGGCCGGCCAATCGCTTGGAGGCGCAAGCCGAGGGCAATGAAAGACAAACCTATTGACGGACAGGAAGCAAAGCATGGGCACGAGAAGAGGCGCGTGACAGTCACGCAGCTCCTCCGAAGTCCTGTGGTGAACGCCGCGGGCGAGCAGGTCGGACGCCTCGAAGACCTCATCGCCAAGCTCACGGACGGCGGGTACCCGCCCATCACAGGCCTGAAGGTCGGCGTCGGCGGACATGACGTGTTCGTTGGACGCGACCTGATTCAACGGCTTGAACCCGGTGGCGTACACCTCAGCGCCAACAGCCTCGACATGACGCCCTTTCAGCGCCGGGCTGGAGAGGTGCTACTGGCCGCCGACGTCCTCGGACGCCACCTGATGGACGTCGCCCGCGGGCGCATCGTCCAGGCCCACGACCTCGTCCTGTCGCAGGCGGATGGCGAGTGGCGCCTGCTGGGGGTTGACCGCAGCCCCCGCGCGATGCTGCGGCGCATCGTCCCGCGCCGCAGGCGTCCGGATCTGCGCCGCCACGCGCTGCTGGACTGGAAGGACGTTCAGCCCTTCGTCGGCCACGTCCCGACCGCCAAGCTGCTCGTGCCGCTCCAGCGCTTGCGACGACTGCACCCAGCCCAGATCGCCGACCTTGTCGAAGGCGCGTCCCACGAAGAAGGCGAGGAGATCATGGACGCGGTGGACAGCGACGTCGAGCTCACCGCCGACGTCTTCGAAGAGCTCGACGACGAGCACCGCGTCGAGTTCTTCAAGTCACGCACGAATGAAGAGGCCGCGCGCGTCCTCGACCGCATGGCCCCCGACGACGCCGCAGACTTGCTCGGGGAGCTCGACCAGGAGCGCCGGCTGCCCGTGCTGAACATGATGTCGCCGACGCAGCAGCACAAGCTGCGCAAGCTCTTGCAATACCACCCCACGGCGGCCGGCGGCATGATGAACCCCGACTACATCTGGGTGATCCGCGGCGCCACGGTCGCTGAGGCGCTGGAAGCCGTCCGCACCGACCATCGCGTCCCTCACCAGCTGCTGGGCGCCGTGTTCGTGACCGAGGCGGAGGGACGATACCTTGGCAGCACGACCGTGGCTGACCTCGTGAGGGTGCAGTCCGACCGCAAGGTCGACGAGCTGGAGCTCACCACCTGCAAGATCGGCACAGGCGCCGATCTCGCGGACGTGGCTCTGATGATGGCCGACTACAACCTCACGGCTTTGGGGGTAGTGGACAACTCGGGCAACCTGATCGGAGCGATCTCGGTTGACGACCTGATGGAGGCGCTCATCCCCGAGCAGTGGCGCCAGCGCGCGGAAGCGAGCTCGGGGGTCTAAAGCCGGATGGCTGAGCGCGAGCCGCCGACGCAGGACTCGCAGCTTCGCTCAACATCAGCCGTTCTCGACCAGGCGCACCTCGGTGACATCCATGGAGCCTTCGGCACCATCCGCGTCAGCGACGTCAATCCACGACGAACGTGGCGCAGGCGCCTGCTCACGCTGGCGGCAATCATCGGCCCTGGAATCATCGTTATGGTCGGGGACAACGACGCGGGCGGGGTCTCCACCTACGCGCAGGCCGGCCAGGACTTCGGCTATTCGCTGCTCTGGACCCTTGTGCTTCTGATCCCTGTGCTCATCGTCAACCAGGAGATGGTCGTGCGCCTCGGGGCCGTTTCCGGTGTCGGACACGCGCGGCTCATCGCAGAACGCTTCGGACGGTTTTGGGGCTGGTTCTCGGTGGGCGACCTTTTCATCCTGAATTTTCTGACCATCAGCACCGAGTTCATCGGCGTGAGCCTGGCCGCTGAATACTTCGGCCTCAGCCCTTACCTCGTCGTCCCAGTGGCTGCTGTGCTTCTCGTAGGCATCACGATCACCGGCAACTTCCGGCGTTGGGAGCGGGCGATGTTCGTCTTCCTGTTTGGAAGCCTGCTCGTACTTCCTCTACTGGTGTTGAGCCGGCCGAACCCTGGCGCCGCTTTGCATGGGTTTGCCGTGCCCGGCGTCGAAGGCGGGTTTACGTCAGGTGCTGCCCTCTTGATCATCGCCATCGTCGGGACCACGGTCGCGCCATGGCAGCTCTTCTTCCAGCAGTCGAACGTAATCGACAAGCGAATCACCCCGCGCTGGCTCGAGTACGAGAAGGCAGACACCGTGATCGGCGCCGTCGTGGTGGTGGTGGGCGCGGCTGCGATCATGATCGCCTCGGCGTCGGCTTTCGTTGGCACCAAGGACTTCGGGCAGTTCGACAACGCATTAGGCGCCCTCGGGGTCGCGCGCGGCCTGGCAGCGCACATCTCGCCGATCGAGGGCAGCATCTTCGCCCTGCTCCTCTTCGACGCTTCGATCGTCGGAGCCTCGGCGGTCACGCTGGCTACGTCCTATGCGTTCGGGGACATCTTTGGGATAAGGCACTCGCTTCATCGTGGCGTGCGCGAGGCGAAGCTCTTCTACGGTTCGTACACGGCGATGGTCGCCGTCGCGGCGGCCATTGTCCTGATCCCGCACGCGCCCCTGGGTCTCATCACCACCGCGGTCCAGGCGCTGGCGGGCACCCTGCTGCCCAGCGCGACCGTGTTCCTCGTCCTTCTGTGCAACGACCGCGCCGTCCTCGGCCCGTGGACCAACAGGACGTGGCTCAACGTAGTCGCAACGACAATCGTCAGCGCGCTCCTCGTCCTGTCCCTGGTCCTGGTCATCTCGACGGTGTTTCCGGCCATCAATGTCACAAACCTGGTCATCGGTCTGTTCGGCGCGATGGTGGTGGTCGTCGTCGTGGCAGCGGCCTGGATGGTGTGGGGCGCGCGGCGCGGGGAGCCACCAATGGAGCTCCCGCGTGGCGAAAAGGAGAACTGGAGGATGCCGGCCTTGGCGTTGTTGGAGCGCCCAAAGTGGTCGATCGGCCGAACGATCGCGATGTACACGATGGCGGGCTACATTGTGCTGGCGATCCTCATGCTCGCGGTGAAAGCAGTTCAGATCGCCCTCGGACATGCCTAGGCTCTTAACAAACCACTTACAACGCTGAACCGCCGGGCGCTTAGAATGGTGCGCCGTGCTCGGTATCTCACCGGGCCGCCGCGCTAGAGCTTCGCGCAGGCGCCTGAACCCCATCCGCATGTTCGTGCTTGCCGCCTTGGCGGTGGCGCTCGCGGCTGTCTCCGGTGGTCTGTCGTATTTCTTGCCGGCGGCGTACTTAGCGTTTCAATCGACCGGCCAGGGCGTGCTCGTGCCATCGCCCTCGCCGACGTCGCTCCTGTTCACGCCCTCGCCCAGCGCAGCCTCGACGCCGGCGCAGTCCGGCGCGTTCACCGTCCTGCTCCTGGGATCTGACGATGACTCGAAGTTCACGGCCGATCACGTGCTCACGCAGTCGATGATCCTGGTCCGTGTGATCCCCTCGACCAAGCAGGTGATCATGTTGTCGATCCCGCGGGACCTGTGGGTGCCGCTGTCCACGGGCGGGGCGGGAAAGATCGATGGCGCCTATTCGTACGGCCGAGCCGGTGCGGCGATCGCGACGGTGGAGCAGAACTTCGGCGTGCACGTGAACTACTACATCTGGGTCGGCCTGCTCGGGCTGATCAGGGTCATCGACGCGATCGGCGGTATCGACGTCGTCACCTCCAACCCCGTGCTCGACGACTACTACCCGCTCGACATCCTCACCAGCAGCCTGTACGGGTACCAACGAATCGCCGTGCTCGGCGGCCCCCAGCACCTGGACGGCGTGCACGCCCTTCAGTACGTGCGGTCGAGGCACAACGACCTCCAGAGCGACTTCGGCCGCTCCCGCCGCCAGCAGCAGGTCCTGCTTGCCATCAGGCAAAAGGCCAAACAGCTCTCGCCCGAAGACGTCCCCGCACTCGCCACCGCAATCGGTGGGGAGATCAAGACGAACATCGGCCTGGACCAGGTCGCGGCACTGCTGCCCCTGGCTGGGAGCCTCGACAATCCCGACGCCATCAAGCAGATCGTCCTGGCGTCGCCCTACACGCGCGGAGGAGCGCCGGAGGGGAGCCTGTACGGCAACTGGGGCGCGATCCTACCGCTGGTGCATCAGTACTTCCCGTGATTCCAAGATTCCTGCTCGGCGCGTTCCTGGCCGTGGTGATGGTGGTCGTCGGCGCTTCCTCCTACCTGTATCTCGATTTGCGCAAGTCGAAGGTCGCGCTGGCGCCGCAAAAGCCGACCGCCGCCCAGCCCACTCCGCACTCTTTTGTGCTGCCGGGCACCATCTATCTCACGCAGTCGGGCGCGCTCTACAGCTTCAGCTCTGGGCGCTTTCACCAGCTGACGCCCGAGAACAGCTGGATGCAGCCATCCCTCACGCCTGACGGCAACATCCTCATCGTCAAGCGCTCGGCCTTCTACTCCGACGTGTACGAGCTCAACCGCTTCGGGACCGTGATGCGCCAGCTGACCAACAACGCCGCCCCGCGCCGCAGCTACGACACCGGCGACAACCACTGGTCTTTCTATCCGCGGGTCACCTCTGACGGCAAGACCGTGTTCATGAGCTATGACAAGCCCAAATCGGGTTATGAGGTGGACCTCTCGATCTGGTCGATGCCGCTTGCCGGCACGATCGCGCGCGGGCAGGTCTGGAGCGACGAGTCCACGGACCCGGGCTACACCGGGGGTGACATCCAGCCCGTCCCGGTGCCCGGGGGGGTCATCTACACGAGGTACGACCGCAACCCGGACGGCAGCATCATCGGGCAGCTGTGGTTCACCAGCCGGCCGGGTTCGTTCGGGAAGCCGCTCACGTCGCCCGGCGAGGACTGCCGCGAGCCGTCCATGTCCCCCGGTGATAACTATGTGGCCATGATCTGCACCTTCGGCGAGCAGATCTCCGACCTTGTGATCGCCCCGTTCGCCGGCGGCAACCTCGGCAAGCGGACGGCCATCATCATCGACCAGATGGTCGCCCAGCCGGCCTGGGCGCCGGATGGCAGCGGGATTGCGTACCTGGCGCCAGCCCTCCCTGACTCGCCATTCCAGCTCTACTTCATCCCGAGCCAGGCGTACTTCCCGCCGGCGCCCAGCCCGGTGCCCACCCCAAGCGTGATCCCGGGCGGTCCGCAGGGGAGTCCCGAGCCGAGCCCAAGCCCGAGCCCGGCGCCGATCCCCCCACCGGTGAAACCGATCCAGATGACCGTCTCGCTCGGGTTCGACGCGACCTCGACCCTGGCCTGGGCGCCCTAAACCGGGCCTCCGGCTAAGGCAGGGCCGAGCCTAGCAGCCCGGCGAGCCGTTGGGGCTCGGGGCGAGGACCGGCTCCTTGGCCGCGGCGGTCGCCTGGGCCTGGGAGATGTAGTTGTTGGCCACCATGTCGTCCAGGACTTGCGCCCGGCGGCTCGCGGCCGCGTCCGGATTGACCGTGGGATCGTAGATCGAAGGCGCCTGGGTGACGCCAGCCAGCAGCGCGTACTGGCCGATGGTCAGCCTGGACAGTGGGGCGTGAAAGTAGGCGCAGGCGGCCGCCGTCACGCCGTAGCGGTTGACGCCGGTCGGGATCTCGCTGAGGTAGTCGCCCATGATCTGCTGCTTGTCCAGGATTCTTTCCACTTTGAGCGCCAGCACCATGTCCACGATCTTGTTGTAGCCGCGGTCCGACCCGTTCAGGTACAGCTCCTTGACCAGCTGCTCGGTGATGGTCGAGCCGCCCTGGCAGAGGCAGAGGTTGGCTGCGTCGTACAGGGCGGCGCGCGCGAGGCCGATCGTGTCGATGCCGTGGTGCGAGTAGAACCTCTCGTCCTCGACCGCGACCACCGCCTTGGCCAGCATGTCGGGCACCTCATTGGGTTGAAGCGCGACCACGCCGCGCGCCTGGGTGTCGGCGGCGACGCGTTCCTGGACATCGGAGACGTCGGGTGTGGAGATCCACAGCGTGGCGAGCACCGGCCCGATCAGGGCGCCCAGGACAGCCAGCACCACGAGCGGCTTGCGGACGTCGAAGGGCGTCGGAAATCCGGGCCGGGACCCCATGTCAAGGCAAACGGGGGCGGCGCCTGGCTCGTTATGGTCCCAGCCCGCCCGGAAAGCCCCGGTTTCCCGTGTAGGACTGAGAGCCCCCTCCGGAAAGCCCTCGGCGGATCTTCGGCGCCCATGCGGCCCACATCCCCCATGCCTTCGGCATAGGGACCCCAAAGGTGTCCGCTGCTCGCTCACGCATGTTGAATGCGCTCGCTCCGCGCTCGGGGCATCCTTTGGGGTCCCCGCGCCGTGCGGGGGGTGTCCCCTGGATCGCCGAATATCTCACCGAGGTTTCCCGTCGGGGGCTCTTAAGTGCAGGTTCCATGCCAGAATCGCGTCGGCTTAGATGACCGTGAAGTGGAAAGTTGCCCTTGTCGAGGATGATCGGCGACTGGCGCGTGCCGTCACGGCCGGCCTGGGCGAGGAGGGCTACACAGTGCGCACGGTCGACTCCGCCGGCGACGGCCTCCAACTGGTCCGCCAGTGGAACCCGGACGTGGTCCTGCTCGACCTGATGCTTCCCGACAACAACGGCCCCGAGATCTTCCAGGCCTTCCGGGCGGAGACGGATGCCGCCCTCGTGGGGATCAGCGCCAGGTCGACGGTCAGCGACCGGATCGCCGGCCTCAAGCTCGGCGCGGACGATTACGTCGCCAAGCCGTTCGCGCTGGAAGAGCTGATGGCCCGCGTGGAGGCGGTCATCCGCCGTCACCGCGGCCACGGTGGGGCGGTCCTGGTCGTCGGCGACGTCTCCCTGGACCTGAGCCAGGGCACCGCCGATCGTGGCGGCCGCGACTTGGCCCTGACCGGCTTTGAGTTCAGGATCCTGGCCGCGCTGATGCGCAACCGCGGCCGCCTCGTCACGTACGCGCAGCTGGCTGAGGCCGTCTGGTCGGTGGACGCCGGGCCTGGCTCCAACGCGCTCGAGGTCCATGTCTCGCGCATTCGTCAGAAGCTGGAAGCCAACGGACGGCAGCGCCTGATTCATACCGTGCGCGGCATCGGCTACCGATTCAATCCGGAGGGATGATATGAAGCTCAGATCGCTGGTCGTCGCAGCCGCCATTGCGGCAGGCCTCATGGCGGCGGCGCCAGCAACGGCGTCTGCCAACGTCGTTTGGTGTGGCGGCGACCCGCCTGTACAGGTGGTGACGCCGGGCGGGCACAACCTGCTGGTCAACAACTACCTGTACGTATCGCCGGCCTATCTCCACCTGGCGCGCCAGGTCACGGCCGACGGCTACGCCGTTCCAGACGGCGCCCTGGGTACGCTGGTCGTCGTTCATATCCACGTGCCGAAGGCCCTTGCCCACCTGTATGTGGTCTCGTCGCAGCAGCACTACCAGGTGACCACCTCGGGCGACGGCAAAGGCGGTTCGGTGCTGACCCTTACCCTAGACGTCCCTTTGTCCTGACCCCTTGAAGCTGACGTTCTCGGGACTCAGGCCTGAGCTGCGGGCCACGATCGTTGCCGTCCCGCTCGCCGGCCTGGTGGCCGCGGGCTTCGCCGCCACGGGCGGTTTTGCCGCCGCCTCACCGTGGCGGTGGGCGCTGGTGCCGGTGTGCTTCGCCGCGATCGTGCTCGCCGAACGATTCCCCGTCCGGATCGGCGCCGAGCAGAAGGTCACCCTGGGGGCGCTCCCATGCATCGTCGCCGCGCTGCTGGTGCCCCCGGCGATCGGGCCCGCCACGGCAGCCCTGGGCGCGATCGTGGGCAACCGGCTGGTCCGCCGCACCTGGTCGGAGTCGGCGCTCAACGGCGGCAACGTTTTGCTGGCTTCCGCTGTCGCCTCGCTGATCGGCAGGCTCGATTCCGACCAGTCCCTGGTCGAGGATGCGCGAGCCGTCGCC
>Ga0073928_10008283_pt1 | contig 13117 bp, 13 predicted proteins | sample PaiPotPPA55metaG_FD_76969 | JGI IMG/M metagenome (GOLD analysis project Ga0073928, IMG submission 76969) | Iron sulfur acid spring bacterial and archeal communities from Banff, Canada, to study Microbial Dark Matter (Phase II) - Paint Pots PPA... ...
CAACGCCTCTGCCAGTTTGTGCGCCTGCCGGCAATTCCGTTCCACGAGTTCCGATAATCCCTGGCGTCCCATCGATTTGAGGCAGCCCAGATGTCGACGGCGCGTGCCCGTCGTGAACTGTCGGGGGTGACGTTCATCGCATCACGGCGTTCACTGGACATAAGATAGGCGCCGCTGATCGACATCGCATCTCCGAGAGCGCTTGCATCTGCCACCAAAGCGATTCCGGAATCGTACGGGACGTTGAGCCATTTGTGGGCATCCAATGCCCATGAATCGGCAGCGGTGAAACCCTTCGCCAGCGCAGCTTTTTCTGTCGAAGCCAGGGCCCAGATGCCGAACGCCCCGTCGACATGAACCCACGCGCCGCCACTGTGCGCCCATTTGATGAGAGGCTCCGTCGGATCGAACGCGCCGGAATTCACGTTTCCTGCCTGAAGGCAAACTATCGTCGAGCCGGTGATGTCGGGCAATTTACGCGCTGATATACGCCCCTGATCGTCGCAGGGCAGTTTCAGGACGCGATCTCGGCCCAATCCGATCATGGACAGGACCTTGAACAGGGACGCATGAGCTTCCTCGCCAACAATGACCGTGATCTCCGGCGCTCCAAACAAACCATCGGCGTCAACATTCCAGCCTGATTGTTTCAGTACCCTGTTGGCGCGCAGCGGCCAGACACGTGAAATGCGCCATCGTGGCACCGGTCACCAGGGCACCTTCGGCAGCCACAGGAACACCGAGGGCTTCCTTGACCCACCGAAGGGCGGTCGCTTCGAAAGCGGCAATCGCGGGAGAACTTACCCAGCTAAAGCTGTTTTGATCCCAGGCACCGGCGAGATAATTCGCGGCCAATGCTGCAGGCATAGCGCCGCCGGTAACAAATCCGAAATACCGGCCGCCCGCGCTTGCCACCGTGGACGGAGACCGAAATCGTCCAGAAAGGCGAGAATATCGGCGCCATCGCTGCCACGGTCTGGAAGAGGCTGGTCGAGCGCGTTCACAAGCTTCTTTGCTGCGCCTGGCAACGGGCCAGCCGGCCGGTTACTCAATGCTTCGAGATAGCCTGCCGCGCGGCGCGCGGCCTCGGCCAGCAATTGTCGGGTACCGCCTCTATCCATTCTGCTGCGAAAGGTATCGGGATAGTCCAGGACTTTCAATGCTCGCAATTGGCACATCTGCGACATGCGCGGCTCGCAGGCCGATGTCAGGGTTTCCGCCGATAGCGGCCATCGGCCGGTCGCCATTTATGAGTACACGCCCTAAAAAAGAGATAGCGGGAACGGCTTTTCCATTTTGAAGTTCGACAGCTCGATTCCCCCTCGCATCACGGTTTGTCTGCAAACGGCGAAAAAGCCGCAATGCTCGAAGAACGGACGCGCAGTGATGCTCGCTTCGGTGAAAATGCGCTGAAGCTGTAGCCCAACAGCCTGCAACTCAACCGCTTCATAAAGTGATCGGCCTACCCCGCGCCTGAGGACATCATTTCGACAGTAGAACATGTCGAGATGCCCATCGCGCTCCAGCTCCGCGAACGCGATGATTTGACCAGCTTCTTCGGCAACGAGAGTACATCGCTGACTCATTCGCGAGTGCCATGTTTCGGGATCGGGAAGAGTCGGTGCCCATGCATGCACTTGTTGTTCGGAATAGTCTTGCAAGTTGACGAACCGGACCGTCTCATAAAAGAGGCGTGTAATAGCTGCGGCGTCGCTGCGACTGTAGTCCCTGATCAACATGCCGGACTGTTCAGCTCGGCGGCTGACTAATTCGGGGGTTCGGTCCAAGATGCGCTGTGCACTCTCAGTTTACGTGCTCCCAGGCATGATACGAGCTGCGCACCAGCGGTCCCGCCTCGACATGGCGAAACCCGAGTGCGAGAGCGTCACGTTTGAGTTCGGCGAATTCGGCTGGCGGCACATAGCGGACGACCGGCAGATGATCCTCGGAGGGGCGCAGATATTGGCCCAGGGTCAGAATGTCGCAATGGGCCGCGCGCAGATCGTTTAGCATGCGGATCACTTCGCCGCGCTCTTCACCCAGACCCAGCATGATACCGGTCTTGGTCAAGACACCGCGGCCTGATTCAAGCGCCGTCTGTTTCGCATACGCCAGAACCTCGAGCGAGACCTCGTAATGGCCTCCAGGCCGGCATTTGCGATAAAGGCTCGGTACCGTCTCGACATTGTGGTTGTAAACATCGATCGGAGCGTGAACTACGGTTTCGACGCCATCGCGAGAACCCTTGAAGTCGGGCACCAACACTTCTACCCGGGTGCCAGGCATTGCTTGTTTGATGGCTACTACGGTCGCGGCGAAATGCGCCGCACCACCGTCGTCCAAGTCGTCGCGGTCCACCGAGGTAACCACCACGTGCTGCAAACCAAGTCTGGTAACCGCTTCTGCGATTCGGCGGGGTTCGTCGGGGTCGAGCGGACGGACGCGGCCATGAGTGACTGCGCAATATGGGCAGTTACGCGTGCATACGTCGCCCATCAGCATAAAGGTGGCGGTGCGATGGCCGAAACATTCGCCGATGTTAGGACAACACGCTTCCTGGCAAACTGTGTGCAGTTTGAGTTCTGCCAGCATTGCGCGGGTGCGGAAGTAATCGGGTGATGCGGGTGCGCGCACCTTGATCCAATCAGGATGCCTTCGTTCCATTTTCGTCCGCCTGCTATCTGTGAGCTTCGCAGGCGTCCGCAGCAGGATCAACCAGGAAGGAAAGTTCGGCCTTGCTCGCCCTGCGAATGCGCTGGTAGTCAAAGGCAGCGGCGAACTGACCCGTTACAATCTGGCCGAAAGCGTCGCTTGTAATCCCTCCGAGCCCCTGCATGGCGATGGACGTCATCCGGCAGCCGGCGATTCCGCACGGCACGATGGCGTCAAAAAAACTCAAGTCAGTGGTGACGTTAAGAGCAAACCCATGCAGCGAAACCCATCGTCGGAAGCCAACTCCAATTGAGGCGATCTTTTCCTGCCCGATCCAGACCCCAGTCAGTCCTGGGCGCCGGTGCGCCGCGATTCCAAGCGCACCGAGCGACTCGATAAGCATCTGCTCGAGCCGCCTGAGGTAACGGATTACGTCACGCTCAACGCCCTCAAGCTTCACTATCGGATAGCCGACCAGCTGGCCCGGTCCGTGGTAAGTAACCTGGCCGCCGCGCGATACACGGTGAAGGGGAATGTCGCCGGGATTGAGCACGAAGCGCTCATCGGCTCCGCGCCCGAGGGTATATACATGCGGATGCTCGAGCAGCAGCAGAAAATCCGCGATATCATCACGCAGCCGCGCAGCGGCCAACGCGTTCTGCAACTCCAGCGCTCGCTGGTAGTCGATCTGACCGAGCCAGGCGACAGTCAAAGTGCGGCAAAAAGCGCCGCTCGCGTTCCGCACGGTGCCCATCTTCGGAGCCTACGCTATTAAGACCCCGTAGATCTTGGAAGCGCCTTCAAAGCACGACCAAGCTGAATCGTATCAATCTCTCCTTCCCAATATGCGAGGAGCGCAGTTACGTTCAGAGATATCCATTGGGACACTGCCTTTTCGTCATCAGGCGAAAGACTGCCGGCTATGATGTGCGGTGACGGACGAACGCCAACGACCGCGGTATTGCTTGGGTTCATCTGATTGCCATGAGTCAGATTGACCTTCACCCGAATATCGTGGCGTGAGGTCCCGCGAGGACTGACCCATACAGTCATTGGCAAGCCGGTTGTAGCCGGAAACAAATTTGCCATCTCGAAAAGGTCAGCGGTATCTGACCTGTCGTCAGCCGCTCCTGACGCAACTTCGTACGCTTTCATTAATCCATCTCGTAAAAAACCCGGAGCACGAAAATATCGGTCATAGCACTTCGCGATTCCAGAGTCAGAAGTTTATCGCTTCTCCATCGGCGGCTAACGCCGCTTCCATGATGGCTTCGGACAGGGTCGGATGCGGGTGAACGCTGCGTCCGAGTTCAGCAGTTGTGGTTTCGAGTGTCTTGCCCAATACGACCTCGGAAATCAGATCGGTCGCGTGATGCCCGACGATTTGGCATCCAACGACCTCGCCATATTGCTTGCTGGCGACGATTTTGACAAAGCCTTCGGTTTGATTCACTGCGACTGCCTTGCCGTTGGCGCGGAATGGCATGCGCCCAACCTTGACCTCGATGCCGCGCGCCTTCGCGTCGGCTTCGCTGAGGCCGACGGTGGCAACTTCCGGTTCGCAATAAATACAAGCCGGAATTGAAAGCAGGTCGAATCCAGGTTCTCGGACCCCGGCCATAATCTCGACGGCTGCCACGCCTTCGGCCGAGGCCTTATGTGCGAGCAGTGGCGGGCGCGCCACATCGCCGATTGCGTAGACACTCGGACAAGTGCTGCGGAACGAATCGTCGGTCTTGATAAAGCCGCCGCGCTCGATCTCTATACCTAGCTTTTCGAGACCCAGCTCGCGGCTCACCGGGCCGCGGCCCACCGCCACCAGGATCGCTTCGGCATCGATCATCATGGCGGTGCCGCTGGCATCGAGACCGACGCTCCATCCGTCGCCTTTGCGCGCGAGCGACTGGTAACCGTGACCGAGCAGAACCGTTACGCCGCGTTTGACGAAAGCTTTGCGCAGTTCTTCAGCGACCTCCGCATCCATTCCGGGCAGCATCTGTTTCTCAAGTTCGACGATGGTCACCTTGGAGCCAAACGCCTGATAAAAATAGCCAAACTCGGCACCGATCGCGCCGGCACCGATAATGACAATGCTGCTTGGCAAGTGGTCGTTGAGCAACGCTTCTTTGCTAGTCATCACACCATCGCCGATGGTCATGCCTGGGAACAGCTTTTCAGTGGAGCCGGCGGCGATCAAAATACGTTCTGCTTCAACGGCTTCAGCGGGCGGAGCCTTTTTGCCTGCTACCGGGGCTAATGCAACAGTATGAGGTCCGGCGAGCGCCGCTTGCGCCTCGACATAATCGATCTTGTTCTTGCGCAGCAGGAAGCGCACGCCCTTAGAAAGCTTATCGGCGGCTTCGCGACTGCGTGTGATCACCCGCTTGAAATCGAAGCGGACTTCTCGGGTTTCGATCCCATGCTCTTGAACTGCGCTCCGAATCAACTCCATGGTCTCGGCGGAATTGAGCAATGCCTTCGACGGAATGCATCCCCAGTTAAGGCAAACCCCGCCCGGCAGATCGCGCTCGACCACCGCAACGCGCATTTTGAGCTGACTCGCGCGGATAGCAGCGACATACCCGCCAGGGCCAGATCCGATAACCACAAGATCGTAACGTGAAGTAGCCAAGATTCGACACCTCAGACAAGACAAGCGATACGAGACGGCGACAAGGCGAGCGAAGGCAGGTGTTCTCGCCTATCTCGTTTCTCGTATCGTTTTGACCTCAGACCAGCAGGCTCGCCGGATTCTCTAGAAAGCGCTTGACCTCGTTCAGAAAACGGGCGCCGACGACCCCATCGATGACCCGGTGGTCGCAGGCCACAGTCAGCATCATGGTCTTGCCGACGACCACGTGGCCATTGCGCACGATCGGTTTGTCCTTGACCGCGCTAACGGCCAGGATGGCGGCTTGCGGCGGCACAATGACCGCGGCGAAATGCTCTACCCCCAACATTCCCATATTCGAGATGGTAAAGGTCGCACCCGAGAGATCTTCACCACTAAAGCCACCGTGTGCTGCCTTGGCCACCAGCCGATGCGCGGCACGCGAAATTTCCGGGAGCGTCTTCTGCTCGCATTGGTGAATCACGGGCACGATCAACCCATCTTCGACCGCCACCGCCATCCCGATATTGATGTTCGGATAGATCACAACACCATCATCTTCGAAACTCGCATTCATTCGCGTGTAGCGGTTTAAGGCGAGCGTGGTTGCCTTGATGATAATGTCGTTATAGGTGATGTCTTCCTCGAATAGCTCGGTCGCCTCGAGTGAGTTTTTGAGCTTGACGGCTTCTTCCATGTCAACTTCGATGGTGACATAGAAATGCGGAATCTCACGCTTGGACTGGGCCATCCGGTGAGCAATGGTCTTCCGCATCTTCGACAGCTCTTCACGAGTGCCGGGCAGACCTTCGCGGGGCGCAATAAGCCGGCGAAACTTGAAAAGCTGCTGCTCGCGCAGGAAATTATCGATGTCCCGCTTCGTAATGCGACCCTCAGGACCGGTGCCACGGACCTGACCGAGCTCGATGCCCGCTTCTTCGGCTGCCCGGCGTGCCAGCGGTGATGCTCGTAATTTGCCATCGCCTGGTTCGAGCGTTTCATGCTGCTCGGCTGCCAACGAGACTGGCGGACGAGAAGGGGCCGCGGCGATGGCGGTGGGGGCTGCGGATTGCACGGCGCTCATCGCCGGATGGAAACGTGGAGCCTGGTCTTGCGAACCATCCTCCGAACCGGCCTCAGCCTCCCGCGAACCGACCTCATCCTCCAGCGTTTGCGGCGGCGCAGATGAAGCGGAGACTGTCTTATCAATCTCAGCTTCAGCGCCAATGGCGCGGCGGCGGCGAAGCTGACGCATCGGGGCAACCCGGCCGCGCTGACTTTCGGCCGGAGGCGCTTCGGGTTCTTCCGCCTTGGTGGGCTTGTTTTCAATCGGCTTCGCTGCACCACCGTTGGTTTGAGCCAGTTGCTCCGGAAGTGCGCGAGGTTCGGACGCCGCGGCTGCGCGCTCCGCCGGTGGGCGAGAAACCTCACCGGCGCTGCTCCGTAAGACCGCAATCACCGCACCGACTTTGGCGCTTTCGCCTTCCTTGACAAGGATTTCATCAAGGAATCCGTCGTCGAATGCCTCCATTACCATGTCGGCTTTGTCGGTTTCGACTTCGGCAATAGGCTCACCGTGATGGACTTGATCGCCGGGATGCTTGAGCCAGCGCAAAATCTTGCCCTCCTCCATCGTATCGGAGAGCTTGGGCATCGTGATCTCAGTGCTCATTGCTTTTTTCACCGGCCCATCGTGGGCCGCAAAATTGTCACGGCTCGGCTAAGCATGACCGAATTGGCGGAGACCGCGACGGATCAGGACTAAAAATCGCATTAGAGCATCCGCTCGGCAACCTCGATGATTTGCGCCGGACTGGGCAACGCCGCCCGTTCGAGGCGAGCATTGTATGGTATCGGGGTGTCGAGCGTCGCCACTCGCTCGACCGGCGCGTCAAGATGATCGAAAGCCGCCTCCTGAATCTGTGCGACGATTTCGGCGCCGGCGCCGCCCGTGCGCCATCCCTCGTAGATAACAATCGCCTTGCCGGTTTTCCGAACTGACTCGAGCACGGTATCGATATCAAGTGGATTGAGCGAGCGCAGGTCGATTACCTCGGCATCGATTCCCTGGTTTTCGAGCGCGTCCGCTGCCGCCATCGAGTCATACACGCATTTCGAATAGGAGATAAGTGTCACATCCTTGCCGGCGCGCATCACGTTGGCTTTGCCGAGCGGGACCAGGTAATCGGAGTCCGGAACCTCACCCTTCACCCCATAAAGCGATTCATGCTCAAGAAAGATGACCGGGTCGTCTCTTCGGACCGAACTTTTGAGCAGTCCCTTCGCGTCCGACGGCGTTGCCGGCAATACGACTCTGACGCCTGGACAGTGGAGGAAGTAGGCCTCAAGGCTCTGGCTGTGCTGCGCTCCGAGCTGATGACCGGCTCCTTGCGGCGCGCGAATAACCATCGGCACCTTGGCATGACCGCCGAACATGTAATGGATCTTGGCGGCGTTGTTAACAATCTGATCCATTGCAAGCAGGCCGAAATTTACCGTCATCAGCTCGACGATCGGCTTCAGCCCGCCCATCGCAGCGCCAATCCCAGCGCCGACGATGGTAAGTTCAGAAATTGGCGTATCGCGCACACGTTTTTCGCCAAAAACGGCGAGCAGGCCATCGGTCACTTTAAACGCGCCACCGAAGTAGCCGACCTCCTCGCCCATGATGAACACGCGCTCGTCCCGTTCCAGTTCCTCGCGGAGCGCCTGGTTCAGAGCCTCACGATAGGTAATTTGGGCCATCCGCCCGTGCCTCCTGTCTGAGCCGGGTCCCTCAGAAACCGTTTTCACGTCGATCTTTCATCATTCGTCGGCGTAAACATGTTTGCCAAGTTGGTCGAGACCTGGCTCAGGACTCTCCTCGGCGAATTTCACCGCGTCTTCAATTGTGGCGGCGACTTCAGCGTCAATCTCGTCGAGCCGGGCCTCGGTTGCCCGACGATCATGCAGGATTTTGCGGTGTAACGCTTTGATCGGGTCGCGCTCCTGCCAGATGCGTTCTTCACGCCGTGAACGATATTCGGCCGGGTCCGACATCGAATGGCCGCGGAAGCGGTAAGTGACAGCTTCGATCAGGGAGGGGCCGTCGCCTTCACGCGCACGAGCGGCTGCTTCGGTGACGGCTCCGTACACATCGAGCACGTCCATGCCATCGACGCGAACGCCGGGCATTTTGTAAGGCTCGGCAAAACGGTACAGCTCTTCCTGGCAAATCGCGTTCTGCACAAGCGTGCCCATCCCGTAAAAGTTATTCTCGCAGATGAACACCACAGGCAGCTTCCACAAGGAAGTCAGATTCAAGCTTTCATGAAAGGCGCCCTGCGGCAGTGCGCCATCGCCAAAAAAGCAACACACCACCTCGGGCTCTTCCTTGTACATGACCGATAGACCGAGGCCGGCGGCGAGCGGCAATCCGCCACCCACGATGGCGTAACCACCCATAAAACGCAGGTTAGCGTCGAACAGATGCATCGAACCGCCGTGCCCGCGTGAGATCCCTGTGGCTTTACCGAACAGTTCCGCCATTACCACACGCGGCGAGGCGCCTTTGGCAAGACAGTGGCCATGCTCGCGGTAAGTCGAGAGCACGTAGTCCTTGTCATAGAGTGCGGAAATTGCGCCAACAGCAACGGCCTCTTCACCGGCATAGAGATGGCAAAACCCGGTGATCTTACCCCGCGCATACATTTCAGCGGTCTTTTCTTCGAAGCGCCGAATCAAAAGCATACCGCGATAGAGGTCGAGCAGTTGAGTCTCATCCATCGTCAGCAGCGCGCGCTCAGCGATATGTTTGTCACGTTCCAGGGCCATAGAACCAAAACCCCCGGCGCCGGATAGCGCCACGTATCAGCTAAAACTTTAACTGAAATACCGAGGCAAGTAAGCAAGGCAGGTTCCGGCCTCGGGCCAATGCGTCAGCCGCTGCTCATGCACGCGCTGACAGATGAAGAGCCGTGCCGCTTCGGCGCGCAAACTACCCGCTATCGAAGACCGGACCTGTTCGGCGCGGTTAAGGTTTGAGAATCGCACCTCGCCGTCAGGGACTAAATAATGAGCACATGATCATTGATTCGGCACCAACGGACGTCAGAACAACTTGCGCTGTGCCGCTTCCCATACCGGCGCAAACGAACGACGATGGAGCGGCGACGGGCCCAGGCGCTCGAGCACCTCGAAATGTTCCGGTGTGCAATAGCCTTTGTGCCGTGCAAAACCATAGCCCGGAAACTGCACGTCGTACTCTACCATCATCCGGTCGCGGGTTACCTTGGCAATGATCGAGGCCGCGGCAATACAGAAGCTCTTGCGATCTCCGCCGACTATTCGGGTCTGTGGCAATTTCAATTCTGGAATAAGACGGCCGTCGACCAAAACATGATCGGGTGTTTGCAACAACGACACTATTGCCCGCCGGCTCGCGAGCATTGTTGCCCAAAAGATATTGAGCTCGTCAATCTCGCCCTGACCTGCAACGCCGACACCGATGGCCAACGCCCGTTGATGAATCTTGGTGAAATATTCTTCGCGTTCTTCGGGCTTGAGCTGTTTGGAGTCGTTGACGCCCCTGATGAACATCTCGGGCTCGAAGATTACCGTAGCGGCGACGACTGGTCCGGCCATCGGACCCACTCCAGCCTCGTCCAGCCCGGCGACAGCGAGCAAACCGTCACGCCACAGCTTACGCTCATAACGCAGATTGGGATGACTGCTCACCGCTGGTTGCCCGTTCCCTACAAACGGATTATGCAACGTCACGAATTCAGCGCAACGCCTGAACCGCGGTTCCTTCCAGTTTATTCCACAGGGACCTAGAACTTACACCAAGCGCTTGAGCCGCGCCTGCCGGAGCAGCTCGGCGACGCGCTCGGGGTCGGGAACGTCCCACAGCTTGACCATAAAATCGGCGCTCGCGGCGGATGCAATCATCACGTTGCCGATTCCCAGCAGCCGCTGCGAAAGCGAACGGTCGACTTCGATCGAACGAACGTCGGCCAACTCCATTTCGCGCCGGTGGCTCGCCAAAAATCCCCGCCGTTCAATTAAGCGATCTGATGTCAGGCTCCAGCTTGTATAGCGGCGGTGAAGTGTAGCCAGCGTGACGATCAACACTGCTCCCGCAACCAAAGCCAGGCCGACGCGGAAATCAACCTGTGACGCGAACAGAATATACAAGCCGCCGCATGCGAGCCCCACTGCCAGAACGATTTCACGCAGAAAATGCCACCATGACGGCAGAATGCGGACGAGCGCATATTCCCGTTGGTCGGCAGGACGGGGCGAGAACAGTCGCGTACCGCAGCGCGAGCAGAACGTTGCCCCTTGAACCGCCTCGAAGCCACATTGCGGGCATCGCATAACCTTCGATGATAGGTTCAACCATTATCATCCGCGCTGAGCAAGCGCGGCTGGCCGGTTCGAGCGCATTCATGTTAAGAATCGCGAATGAAAATCGCATTATTCGGAATCAATACCGGTCCGTGTGCCAACCCTTCAACTGCGGCGACGGTTGCGCGAGCAGCGGAGACCGCTGGTTTCGAAAGTCTGTGGACCGGCGAACATATCGTGCTACCCGAGCCCCAAATGCCGCCGTCACCGGTGCCGGCTGACACACCTTTTATTGACTCGGCGATAGCGCTTGCATACGTCGCCGCGCACACCAAACAAGTACGCTTGGGAACGGGGATCATTATCCTGCCGCAACGCAATCCGGTCGTGCTGGCCAAGGAATTGGCGTCAGTCGATGTTTTGTCGAACGGGCGCCTGATTTTTGGCATTGGCATCGGATACCTGCAGCCCGAATTTGCCGCGATAGGTGCCCCATTTGATCGTAAGGGGCCGCGGACCGAGGAATTTCTCGCCGCGATGATAGCGCTGTGGTCAATGGAGAGGCCGGAATACCACGGTCGCTTCATCTCGTTTAAGGGTATCAATGCGATGCCGAGGCCGGTGCAGAAACCACATCCTGAAATCGTCTTCGGCGGTCATACTCAAGCGGCCTACAGCCGCGCCGCCCGCCTGGCGAAGGGATGGTTCGGGTTCGCTCTCGACCTTGACGGCGCTGCAAAGTGCGTCGAAGGACTCAAACAGGCCTGCAGCGCGGCTGGCAGGCGGTTTGAAGATCTCGAGGTCAGTGTTACGCCGCGCGGACGGGTTGACCTCGACGCCGCAAAACGTTTTGCAGAGCTGGGTATCAGCCGATTAATCCTGCTTCATCGCGGACGCGACGAAAGTGGCATTCTTGATTTCGTCCAACAGACTGAGCGCGAGCTGATTAGCAAGCTATAAAGAATCGCATCTGTTGATGGCTCGGGTCCGATCATTCCGTGCTCGCGCAATACCGCCTTCCGCCCTGTATATAGGTATAGCTTGAGCACAGTAGCGAGACATCGAAGCTGATTTCGTTATAGGGATAAAAGAGGATCGAGCGGACGCGCTACAAGACACTTTTTTTGCCTAAAGATCCCAAATTTGGCGGCGCAAAATCGTCAGTTAAGGTTTCTCCTGGAGTTGCGATACTGTGAAGAAAAAAATACAACTTTCATGGATCAGCTCGATACTGGATAAGATTGACGAAATAAGGTGGCGATGGGGTAGTTGTGGCGACTCTGCAACGATTTGCCTGGTATGCAACTAGCGCAATGCATTGTTGAAACATGTGCTAGGCTCTTTAGCGACCCTAAATGACGCAACTGACGCCCAATTCCGCGACAGAGCGCGAAACTTAAGCCTTCTCTTTGTTGGAAAAAATCTTGCTTTTTCCACGGCTTCGCCATAGTCCCAATGAGCTTGCTGTCGGGGCATGCTAATTGCTGAAACTGCCTACAGTCCACATTTGGGTGGTTCGCCGCCCTAGGGAGGTAGTTCGCAGTATGAAGGTCGATAATAGTCGGGTAATGACGGTAAAGGAGTTGTCAGATTATCTGAAGGTTCATCCGTCGACTGTCTACCGCCAACTCAAGCGCGGGCAACTGCCAGCTTTCAAGGTTGGCAGCGACTGGCGATTCAACGTCGAGTCCATCGACCGCTGGCGTCTGGGGCAGGATAGTTTTGCAAATGACGGCCGCCAATAGGTCATTGCAGCGGTAATCATAGGTCCGTGCGGCGGAGCGTCCGCCTGCACACTTCCCCGTTCCACACCAGCCGCGAATTGACCCTTTTCTGCTGACGTTACGCAGGGTGCGGCGCTGGTATTGCGATGGAGTGCCGCTCAACGCTACTCGGCAATGGTGTCGAGAAAGTCCAGAGCGAGAGAGCCGCGTAATGGTTCCACACGTGCGAGACGGACGAGGATGCGTGCGTGCGTGGGGAGACTGGGGGCACCGTGCAGCGTCCCGCGAACCGCATAGGCGTCGAGTTCGGCACTGGCGCCGCCACGCTGCACTACTGCCTCCAGCGGGCGGTTGCGAAGGTGCTGCTGGAAGTAACGTAAGAGCCAATAACGCTTGGCCCGCCGTTCAAGTTCACGGCCCTCCGTCTCGGCATTCTCCGCAGCCGCCAGCAGCCCCAGCAGTTCATCCGGTTCGTAAATGGTCGCGCGCCGTTCAGTGACCGCAGAGACTAGCTGGCGCTGCAGAGCGAGATCGATGTAACGCCGGATGGGGGAACTCAATTGCGAATAACAGTCGAAACCGACGCCCGCATGGAATTCTGGGTAAAGTGAAAGGCGGGCGCGTACCTGCCCGCCTTCGCCAGACACGGAAGGTTGCGCGCGATAGATGATCGGCACCGCATGATCCGCGGCAAAACGGGCTGCGCAATAATTGCTCACGACCATGAATTCGGCAACGAGCTGACGGCTAGGCGACGCGTTGTCGACCAGCTTCACTTCGATCTCGCCGTCTGTTACTCGGA
>Ga0073928_10008286_pt1 | contig 13114 bp, 10 predicted proteins | sample PaiPotPPA55metaG_FD_76969 | JGI IMG/M metagenome (GOLD analysis project Ga0073928, IMG submission 76969) | Iron sulfur acid spring bacterial and archeal communities from Banff, Canada, to study Microbial Dark Matter (Phase II) - Paint Pots PPA... ...
GCTTGTGCTAGAAATTCCGTCCATCGTGGGCCTTCGAGGATGTGAGGGAGAGCCTTGCTAGGAACAAGTCCGGTGGGGACGATTGAAAGAGCAGGGAACTCGGTGAGATGCACCACGGATTCGAAAGACCTTCTTCCCTGCAGATAGTCGCCCAGCCCCGGCAAATTTTTCAGTCGAAGAACCTGCGTCGCAGTCCCGGCCCGCAGATCACCGTCCACGAAGAGGATGCGCTTGCTGGCTAACTGTCCAAGACTAAGTGCTAGATTTGTCGCAACGAGGGTCTTTCCGTCGCCAGCTTCGGCACTGGTGATCACAACCGTGCGCGTTCCCACTTTGTTGTGTACATTCAATAGCCGAGATCTCAAGATGCTAAAAGATTCTGTGGCCATTTGATGGTTGTGATCTAAGACAAGCGGAAAATGCGGATCGCTCTTAATCTGGGCCGCGCTGGTCGTTGGCGCACCGACTTGCTTTGCAGTTCCCGGAGCCCCATTGCTTTCTTTCGACGTGATTTTCAAAACTGATTGATGCTCCACTTTATTCTCCACAAACGTCTTTAATACTCTGTTATCTGCTAGTGATAATCATGATTACAGCAAATCCCGCAGCGAGTATGGCGCTACCAACACAAGCATAAAGCGCTCGTAATCGCTTCTGACGAGTATTTGCCTTGGTGGCTAGCCACGGCACTTCACCGAAAACCGGCATGCCTAGCTGGCCTACCACCTCCCTCTCTGTCTTTACAGATGGATTCAGTATGTCTAGCGCGAACGCCAGACCGAGGCTAATAACAAATCCCGCACCTAAACCGATCCAGTTTATGATTGGGCGATCCGGGCTATCGGGCTTGTACGGGACTTGCGCCGAGTCCAATACTTCGAATCGCTCTCCTTTTTGGCGAACTTCCAAGTCTTGTGCCATATCTGCCGAAAATTTTCTTTCAAGCAATAACTTGTAATGATCCTGGGCCCCTTGGTAGTCGCGATTTACCGCACTCATGCGTTGCTCAAAGAGAGGGATCTGTTGAAGTTTTCGCTGGTGGAACGCGATTTGGTTTTCAAGTTCCTGCCCACGCGCTTGGCGTTTTTGAATATCCTCATCCACTTTGGCGATCTGACTTTGAATAACTGGATTGCGTTCTTTGAGCGGTGCAGGCTGCCCTTTAGCTGTTTCCTTCTTCTTGGCATCTTCAATCCGAATATCTAGATCCCTAATCTGCATCGTTCTCTTGACAATGTCTGGGAAACTGGGGCCATAACGCTTCCGGAGCTGATCCACTTCATCCTGCAACTGGGCCTTTTCCGTTTCCATACTCGTAATTGCCGGCGACTGTTGAGCGTCAAGATTGACAACCGACGGGCTACTGGCCAGACTAGCTTGCAGAGAAGATTTTTGTTGTTGATCGCGATCGATCGCGTCACGTTCGCTCTGTAATTCCGTTTGCAGCGTATTCAACGCCTGCACATGGATGACCTGGGATTCCGGCAGTTCTCCGGCATCTTTGGTCTTCAGCGCTGTAATTTCATCTTCTTTTGTTTTCAAATCTCTCTGGGCGTCCTCGACCTCTTTTGTCAAGAAATCTGCTGTCCCGAGAACCGATTGTTCGCGGTTCTTGATGTTGTCTTCGATAAACAATGAAGCGAGCCGGTTGGTTACTTGGGCTGCTATCACCGGATTCGAGTTTGTATAGGAGATACTGAATGCCCCAACTGTTTTCTCACCATGGTGAAGCGATACGGATGCCGGCTCAACAGAGATGTCTTTTTGCATCTTCTGTACGACTTGCTCTGGGCCCAATTTATTCTTTAGCTGTTTGTAAAGACCCATCTCGTCTATGACTTGGTTTAGTCTCGTAGCGGAAAGAATCTGTTGTCGGAGCTCAGCCAAACGTTCGGAACTGCTTTGGGTAACCGTCGAATTCACGTACGAATTGGGGACTTTCTGCGGCTCGATCAGAATCACGGTCGTGGCTTTATATTCATTTGGCAAGAAATAGGCGACAACGGCGGTTGCGAACGCAATCGCAAATGTTCCGACGAGAATAAACCATTTTCGGCGTAGCAGCATTCGCCAATAATCTCGGATCGCATAATATTCCAAACCCGCAAAACTCGAAGCTTCTTTAATTTCGCTCATCGTTTCCTCTGCACCATGATTCAAATTCGCTTCAAAGACAGAGCTTTGTTACATTACATATTTATTTTAGCGTCGCCAGCAGTTCCTTAGCTTGGCCTGCATTATTGGAGCCAGGTTCCAACTTCAAGGCGGCACGTAACGCTTGTTCGGCTTCTGGCTTTCTACCTGCGCGGTAGTAGGCCACACCTAAATGATAGTTGAAGCTCGCATTTTTCGGTTCCTTCTGCACGCAATCCTTCAATAGCTGAATCGCAGTGCCATAATTTTGCTTTTTGACAAGGACCCAAGCAAGCGTATCAGAGACGTCCGGACTGTCAGGCTCTTGTTCGCTTGCCTCTTGAGCTAGTTTTAACGCGAGATCAATGTTGCCACCGTGCTCCGCGTAAACCCACGCGAGATTGTTCTTAGCCACCACGTTTGTAGGAGCCAATTGTAGCGCCTTCGAATAATAACTTTCTGCTGCAGTCCAATCCTGCTTCAACTCTGCAATTTGTCCCATTCGGACTTGAACTTCCGTCAACTGCGGTTGCGCTTGTGAAACCTTCAACAGCAGATTCATCGCCTGATCTAGCTTTCCCTGATTCAGTTCGATTTCACTCCAAAGCAATTGCGCGCTTACAAGACTTGGATCCAAATCGAGTGCCTTCCGCAGCGACGCTTCCGCATCACTCGGGTGACCAGACAAGGCTTGGAGTTGTGCCAAAGTTTCGTAACCGGGTGCCCATTTAGGGCTGGAGTTGACGTAGGCCTCGACCTCAGCTATGCCTTCATTATTTTTCTTCATCGCAATCTGGGACGTGCCCAAGAGATAAAGGCCCTCTTGGGAATTAGGATCGTTGGCTAATGATTGCTTAGCGAAGGTATGCGCCTCTTCAAAGCGATTCTGATGGAACTTTGCTTCAGCTAACGTGCGATAGGTCATCGAACGGGCGGGAGGTTGCGGGAACTCATCAATTAGAGGGAGGGCACCCTTTTCTGCCTCGTCATAACGCCCCTCTTGAACGAGAGCCAACGTGCGCACCAAATATGGATCTATGATATTTGGTTTTTGTTCGACAGTCTTTTCGATCGTAGCGATCGCTTTGTCGGGTCTGCCCTGCTGTATATCTAAACGCGCCAAAACTATCCGAGCCGCTAGCAAACTTGGGTCAAGTTGCGTCGCGCTGTTCAATGCATTCTCTGCGAGATTGAATTTCTCTTTTCGTATGTAAGCCAATCCAAGAAAATACTGAGGTAGTGCCCAATCGGGTTTAAGTTGGGCTGCACTCGCCATATCGCTGATACCAGCATCAAGGTCACCCTTGTCAGCACGCAAACGCCCTCGGAAAAGAAGAGTCCTGGGGTCACTTGGACTTTTCTTGTTCGCCGCATTCACGAGCTGCTCGGCCTGAGCGGTTTTGTTTTCTTCGAGATAGACAGCCGCCAACTGAAGGGAATTTTGGGTATCATCAGGATACCGCTTTACGATTTCCTCGTATTCTTTCTCAGCAGCTGGAGTATTTCCCGTCACGATGTAGTATCGAGCAAGGACACCGCGATTAGTCGAATCGCTCTCGCCCAGACGCTTGATCTGTCTAAACTCTTCTTCTGCTTCTTTTCCTCTATTCTGCGCCATTAAGAAAGCAGCGAGCAGATAGTGAATTTGAATCTTCTGTGGATTTCGGACTAGGGCCTCTCGAATAGTCTTTTCAGCTCCCGCAAGGTCGCCACGCCGAGCCATCAGCACAGACAAAGCTTGTATCGGTGGAACCGCCTCAGGCTGATATTCGATGGCTCGCAATAGGCTTGCTTCGCCCTCCGAATTCTTCTGGTCGGAAAGCTGCAAAACGGCCTTGAGATACCAAGCTTCGCCATTTTTGGGGTCGAGCCGCAACACATGATCGGTTGCAGACTCGGCTGTTAGCCGGTCTTTCATAGCGAAAGAGCTTTGAGCTAAAATCATTAGCGCTTCGGTATCATCCTGATTATTCGGGCTGTTTATCAGAGCTTGGGCCTGATCTCTCGCCTTGGAGAAATCTCGCGTCTTGAACATCACGCTGGCGGTCAGGACTTTCGATTCGTGGTCTTCCGGATCAACCTTCTGGACAACTTGTAATTGTTGATATGCACTTTGGTATTCTTGTCTATCGATATAGATCTTGGCGAGGGCGAGGTGAGCTTTAGGGTCCTTAGGATTCAACTGGATGGCTCTTCGATATTCCAGAATGGCTTCGTTTGTCTTGCCTTCCTTGGCCCAGTGCTCAGCATCCGCAAGATGGCGCACAGACTTCTCCTGAGCGCTGCTACAGCCGATTAGTAAACCAACACAGGCCGCCAAAAACGCGCACGACGTCAAGACTCGATTGACACTTCGTATTCGACTACTGCTCTGTGACAACTGATACCTCCAACTCAGAGACCCTCATGTACGTTAATTCTATATCCCTACTTGTAGAGCAACCGGTCTTCCAAGATCATACTGTTTTCAGGAATAGTTCGCTTGATCTAACTTGTAAGAACCAAAGCAGTTATGACGAATTAATTCAAGCCGATGTCCGATTATTAGCGGCCTAGCTTCCCCATGGAAACCTTTTTCCACAATCCGTCGTTATGATGGACTTCCTCCTATACGTCCTAGCGCGAACCCCGGGCGAAAAGCACTACTTGAACCGTTCGAAAAATAATAGCCAGGTCAAGGAAAAGTGAAAGGTGTTTGATATAGAATAACTCATATTCTAACTTTGTCTTCGCATCATCGATGGAAGAGCCATACTGGTATTTGATCTGGGCCCAACCCGTAAGACCTGGTCGAACTGTATGACGCTCGTGGTAGTAGGGTATTTGCTCACCAAGTACGTGGACGAACTCTGGTCGTTCTGGACGGGGGCCGACCAGGCTCATATCGCCCCGCAAAATGTTTACAAGTTGCGGCAACTCATCGAGACGAAACGGACGCAATATTCTCCCCACATGCGTGATGCGGGAATCATTTGGAGCCGCCCATATCGCTTTGCCTTCTTCAGCGTCTTTTTTCATTGATCTGAACTTCAAGATTGAGAAGTTGCGACCATGCAGTCCCACACGCTGTTGGCGAAACAAAACGGGCATTCCGGACTCGACTAGAATCGCCAGGGCGAAAAGAAGGAGTAAAGGCGACAACAGAACCAGCGCCACTGAGGAAATTAAAATATCTATCGCTCGTTTGGTAACCATGAGAAGGACATCTTTACGAAATCCTTCAGAGAGTACTAGCCAACTCGGTGAAAGCCTCTCGAGCATTACACCGCCCTTCAATTTTTCAAAAAGCGTATGAGCTTCTTCGACTTTTATTCCGGAGAGCTTGAGGCGCAGCAATTCGTTAGTCGGCATCACTCCACGCCGTTCCGAAAATGCCAATATGACCCAATCTACTTGCTCGCGGCGGACGAAATTCTCAATTTCTGCAACTCCACCTACAATTCCGGGATTTACTAACGGCTTCCCAATGTTTCGTCCCGTTTCATCTAGAAAGCCCAAGACCTTTATATTCAGTTCTGGGAGTCTTAAAATTTCTCGTACCAGTCGGACGCCGCTCGTCCCGGTACCGGCGATCACCACGCGATACTCCGGTCTAAATAATTTACTCGCATCGACTGCCGACCGCCATATAAGCAGGACCGTGAAGGTCAAACCCAGTGCAAGGGCTGAAACACCCCGACCGAGAGAAAGATCCGGCTGAAAGTAATATAGGAGAGCAAGGATCAGCACAGCGGCCCCGAGAGCCTGCATCAAATGAACGACGAGCTCCGTTTGCCGAGCGACAGTCTGTAGGTCATATAGATCGTTGTAGTACAGGCAAGCCCAGCAGACTATTACGACCAAAGTGAATTGGAGTGGGGCATAGGGGCGGGTGAGGTACCATTTTGTGTCAGCAAGACTTCCAAATCGAATCCAGGCGGACAGCATTATTGACAAAACGATCAGCGCACATTCTGTGATCGCCAGGATTATTGTTTTGACCGGAACGTACTGTCCAAGTAGTCGAACCATTTTTCAGGGGTCCCTAGGCTACTAAGGCTGTATTTCACGCTGACCGCCGTACGACCATCGCGCACCTACTGTAGCGAAATTGCGGTTGATAACCGGTTGCGTAGGCCCACCAAAGGCCGAATTCGTAACAGACGCAAATAGCGTCCATTGCTTATTTAAGTAGTAGCTCGCTCGCCCAAAAACTATTCGTTCCTCAACCTGCTTAAATAAACTTGTAGAATGTACTTGGACATAAGCAGCGCCCACCTCAAATCCCCATTGATTCCGAAAAACCCGATTATAGAAGCCGTCATATCGATCGTGATAACCGTTGGTAATGATCCCGGTGTAGTCATACCCTCGGTTGTAAATCAGGGCGATACTCGACTGACGGAATTTTTTGGATAGTTCCACTGATCCGATAAACGTCTTCTGATTTCTAGTGCCATCCCCGTATAAGACTAGTGATAGCCCGCCGGAGGCCTGTAAAAGAACGGTTCGTCCCAACTTCTGCTTGTATGTAGCCAGAACGCTGTGGTATTGCGAGTGACTCCCAAAACCGCCGAAGACTTGCTGATCGTAGCTGTAGCCGACTGAAAATTCGTGACTCGGACCCAGAGCGTGTCCCCACCGGACTCCGCCACCTACGGTGTTCGATGCGCCTAAGAAAAGCGCACTTGATTTAGCTGCGTTCGGGCCGGCGTTCAGTTCCACGTATTCATCTTGCGCGTGGAAAGTGAGATGATCATGTTGCGCGAGACGATAAGTTAAGACAGCAGACAGATTGTTTCGCAACGCAGTGGTGCCATTCGGTAGAATCGCTTGTTGAGTAAATCCGCCTGTTGAATCCAAAGAGACCGTAGGCGTATTGAACAAGGCGAAGTCTGGTTCATTTAAGAAACCGTCACGAAGGGCAAAGATCCAACGTTCACCAATAGGACGTAAAAGATGAAGATCCACTAAGCAGGCGCCAAATTGGTAATCTTGATTAGTCTGGGAGATGAGTATGTCAGGCCGGTATTGGAAGTCCAGTCCCGTTCGCTCGTTTCCGATTGAATAAGACGCAACGACTCGGGCCGCAAGTGCACTCTCTCCTTGCGGGTTGATAGCGGAGTTTCTGAAGTTGCTGTCATACGCGTAAAAGGTGTCAACAGAAATCGCAGAGAGGTGCCCCCATCGCAAGGCGACAATCCGGTTGTTCTGATCTGAGGCTTGCCCGGTCTCCAATGTGCTAGTCGTCGGTTGATCCGGCACCGGTTCTTGGGGCGAATCCGAGGAGTTCGGTTCTTGCCCTGACGGCTGTGGTGTACCTTCTTGGCTGTGGGACTCCTGTGGAAACATAGCATGTAAAACGACAAGGAATAGGGCTAGCCCCACGACCCGAAGGTGGACCTTCTTCGTTTTCTCACTGTATTTGTGATGGTCGATGAACATGCTGTTAATCTTATGGCTACGGAACCACTACCGTGTCGCCTGGTCGCAGGGCGAAGTCCTGACCGTTCTTCTGGCCTTTAATAAAAGCGTTGTAATTAAACGGAAGGCGAATCTGCTTTCCGCCTACACTCCTGAGCACGTAAATCTTGTTTCGCTTGGCATACTCATGCAACCCCCCGGCTTGAACTATGATCTGGGAGACAGTAGTAGTGCTATTGATGTGATAAACCCCTTCATGGCCGACCTGGCCCATTACATAGACTTTTCGACTGTTGATTTCATGCACTGCCACAGTGACCTGAGGAACCGTGACGTACGGCTCCAACTTTTTCATTAGCTCAGACTGAAGCTGAACCGGTGTCATTCCCACAACATAAATCTCACCTACGAGCGGCATGGTGATCTTCCCATCGGGCCGAACCACGGCGGGTCCGGAAAGCTCTTTCTCCTGCCACACGTCAATATTGAGTACGTCTTGTTCCCCGATTGTGTAGCCGGCCAGAGCGGAATCATTAGCGCCTTTTGGCTTTACTGGCGATTTGGTTGAATCGGCGGGGGGTGTTGAAGTTGCGCTCGCCGGCGTCTTTACGTCGCTAGGAGCACCGCTTTGAGATCTTGCAAGCGGGGCGACTGCCAGCACCGACACGATCACGAGTAAAATTACAGCTTGTCTTCCCTTGAGCATTCTCTCTTCCCTCGCAATCGTGTTTTTACGTCCGAATCAGCCTAGTTCGGCAAGAACTGGGGCAGAATAGGGCTTACGGCCTGGGCGAACGTCAGCATCTCTTGGAACGATTTTGGACTTTTGGAACTGCGGATCGTCGTTAACCGAATCAGAGCGCCGTCGGTGCGGCCCTTCGTCATTCCGTCCCAAACAAGATAGAATTTGCCGACGTACTCGCTGGCAAATGTACGCCCGTGAGCCTGATACCAATACAAAACATCCTGTTGCACACCGTCTTTTTCAATCACATAGTGATTCGCTTCGAATGATGCGCTGGGTACCGCGATACTTGGAACTCGAATCGTCTCGGACGAAATTGGCTCCCAGCCGGCTCCCGGAAGACAATTCTTGGGGGAATGGAGAGCATCGCCGCTACGCTGCGAGCTGTAGTAGGCGATGAACAGAGCCACGTCCGCATCCGTGTTGTCATTGCGATAATCTCGAAGCACATAATTATCTGCAGCGAGGACTCGTTTCACGCTTGCATTCAAATCGGGCAAGTCTCGTCCGGACCAATCCGCTACCTGGATCGGGAACGCGGCGAAGTCGCTTCGGGGCGGGACCGGTTGTCCGTGATGAACCCAGCGCAAATCCACGGTGCTAAACAGAATCAAACCGATCAGACAACCGAAGCGAACCTTGTCCGTCATGCAGTCCCCCCCGCTGCGGTTCCGGGGTCGAATCTTTGCAAAATGCGTACTACAAGTAACATGAGACCAAGACACCCTAGAAACAGGACCCAGCCCGAAAAGGTGTGGAAAAAACCCCCAGCCCATTGTGCGCCCCAATAATTGCCAACAAGACCTGTTCCGGCAACGCGAGCCGCATTCATACCTAACGCAATCGGCCCCGCAGCTATCGCTAGGATCCACCGGGAGCGTACGGACATATTCAGCAAGTAACCCATTAGCACGGCGAAGGCGAGCATCGAAATTAGTGACCGAATCCCGGAGCAAGCTTCTGCCACGCCCGCTGTAAAATTTGCCAGGTAAAGAACATTTCCCTCGCATACTGTCGGAACCCGCAACACATCCAGCATGACCACTGCAAGTTTTGATGCCAACAACTGCAGGGGAAACGTAATCGAATAGAAAATGATCGACGGCAGAGGAATCATGAACAAAAGCCAAGCTATTGGAAACGCCACGAGTCGCAACATCTCGGTGCCAAAAAGAAATAGAGTAATTCCGCAGAGCAGGACCAGCAGCGACGAATGGGCAACGAAGTTTTCCGCGCCCAGTGTTCCGGCTGCAAGTTGCAATAATGCCACCAACACAATTATGATCCCCCACGCACGCGGCAATACTTTGGTGCTCCCCAACTTGTGCCTTTGTCGCCATAACATCCAAAAGAAAGCAACCGGCACGAAGAAGCCGTGCGAGTAGTTTTCGTCGACTGACCAGTCCGAAAACAACTTCGCGAAATTTGCGGCATAGAGCAGTACGATCGCCGCCGCGACAATTAGCAACGGCCATCGATGTAAACGAACCCACTTTCCCGCGCTTACGGGAGGGGTTGGGGAGTCTACTCCCCGGAGCGTCTCTACCGCTGATAGGCTCAAACGAAATCCCAGGCTAGGCTAGAAGTAAAGGGAATACATTCCATGTATTGCACCTGCCGCTCCAAAGACCGGTGAATACATGGGTAAACCCACAGACTGTAAATGATACTATACAACAGGCTTGAGCCGAATGATTAGTCGTCCGCAGGCTCGGCCTGGGGCAATTCGTTTGCCATTGGGCTCGGCCGGGGAAGCGCTTTTCCGTTAGTTGGTAATCGTTTTCACCAAATGCAAGCGTCTTTGCGTCAACCCTGCGGCCCCCAGGTTGTCATCACTAGCCCGAACTCGGCTTAAGTCACTGTGTGAGCAAGGATTATCTCGATGCAGCTAGGCAACTAGACGACCCGGGTCCTTAAGTTTCCTACCGAGCTGCCTCGGCTGGCCCCCTGATTGCGCGAAGAAGGGCGTCTATTTCAAATCGAGGTTTCAAGCCTTTATGCCTGACGCAGCGCGTTCAACGGTCCAGGACAAGAACGTCGTGCAAGTCCGATGCGTCCCCAGTCCTATCACAGACGCGCTCAGCGTGGATGTCGAGGACTACTTCCACGTCGAAGCGTTCGCCGACTACGTCCGCCCTGAAAATTGGCCAACTTTTGCCTCCCGCGTGCATGTGAACTGCGATCGCATCCTGGGGCTCTTCGCCAAATACAATTGGCGCGCTACCTTTTTCGTGCTGGGATGGGTAGCCGAGCGTGATCCGGCGCTCGTTCGTGAGATTGCTCAAGCTGGTCACGAATTGGCCTGCCATAGTTATGCTCATCGCAAGGTTTTTTCGTTGCGGCCAGAGGAATTTAGAGAAGATTTGCGCCGCGCTCGCGGCTTCATTGAAGACGCCGCAGGTGTTCGTGTCGTCGGGTATCGCGCACCCACGTTTTCAATTCTTCGCCGAAGCGTGTGGGCCTTCGAGATTCTCGCGGAGGAAGATTTTCTTTATGACTCGAGCATTTATCCGATCCGCCATGACTTGTACGGTTATCCGGAATTTCCGCGATTTCTACAGCGTATCGAATTATCGTCCGGTCGCGAAATTATCGAAGTTCCGATGTCCACCATCCGCCTGGCGGGCTTCAACTTGCCATTGGGCGGCGGTGGGTACCTCAGGCTTCTACCGATGGCTTATACTTCTTGGGCGATAGGGCGCGTCCATCAGCGGGACCACCAGCCTTTCATTCTTTATTTACATCCCTGGGAGCTCGATCCGAGCCAACCTCGCCTGGACGGGAAATGGAGATCCAAGCTCCGTCACTATACCGGTCTGGCGGGTATGGAAGGTCGCCTGGCATCACTGTTGGGGCGCGGTCATTTCGAACCGATGCGAGATTTAGTCGCCAGGCTACGAAACTCCGCTCCTACCCTGCAGGTATCGTCCCTTTGAACCGAGTTCTGTCTGTAGAAGTTGCCTCGCGAAGTTTCTTCTTCGGTATCGACAATTATCCTGCTAGTACGGAGTTGAAGCTGGGCTTAGGAAAATGATTTTGCAGAGACGATCCAATAGTACAGGTAGAATTTGGACTGGCGTGACATGGTGAACGTTTATATAACTGTGGACACAGAGTGCTCGCTAGGCGGGGCCTGGGAGAATCCTCATCGGAAGCCGGTGGGGCCGGACCGGGCCGTGCTGGGCCGCATTGGCTCCCGGTTCTACGGCGTGCCGCTGATCATGGACATCCTTGAAGAGCATGGACTGCGCGGCACTTTCTTCACCGAAGTTCTCGTTCGCGACTTACTTGCTGATTCAGAACTGGCGGAAGCATACGCGCCGATCCGCCAGCGGGGACATGACGTCCAGCTCCATCTGCACCCTGTTTTTTACTACTATCATCAAGTGATGCAGGGACACCTGCAGCGAGAAGATCTTCCCCCGCGCATGGATTTGATTGGAAGCCTGCCAATCGAAACTCAAACCGATCTTCTGAAAAAAGGTTGCTCGATTTTTCGCGAGATTTTCGGCCTCTTGCCAGTTGCCTTTCGCGCCGGATGTTACGGCGCCAGCATATCCACGCTGGATGCCCTGGAAAAAGTTGGAATTACCTTCGACAGCAGTTTCAACGCCGCCTATCTCGGCGACAGTTGCTTGATGGGCCCCAGGGAACCGACCAATCTACCGTGGCGGACGGGCTCCGTCTGGGAAATCCCAGTTACCACGTTCGAAACCGGTTCAGGCAACTTACGTGGCCTAAAGCCGCTCGAGGTGAGCGCTGTTAGTTTGTGGGAATTGCGCGAGGTCCTGGAGCAAGCAGAGCGTCTCGGACAGAAAACTGCAACGGTCATGTTGCATTCCTTCGCCTTCTTGAAGAGAGCGGATGCGCAGTTCTTAAAAATGCGGCCTGACCGTCTCGTGATCCGTCGCTTTCGAAAATTCTGCGATTTTCTCAAGCGCAACGAAGACCGCTTTCGAGTGACGACGTTTTCCGAAATAACAAATCCCGCCAAGAATCCGTCGAAAATTGCTCTTCCGCGCATGGGCGTTCTTATTCCTGCGGTGCGCAAATGTGTTCAGGCCGCCAATCGAATTTATTGGCTCTAGGCGGATCTGGCCGGAGTCTATCGCCAGAGATTTCGCGCCACCTGTGCGAAGTTCGTCGCGATGTAATAACTCGAACGAAATCCTTCAGCCAGCTCGAACAGCCAAAGGAACAGGCAAAGCTCCAATATGATCCCCTTAGACAAGATTCGCATCAGCAGTGCGGATATTCTCGCGGTCGCACAGATGTGCCGCGTCGCCCACAATATAAGAGCAGCGAGAAGAATTGCGGCCAGGACATCCACGGGATAGTGACCGCCAACGTAAATGCGTGGCAGCGAAATCGCAAGCATCACCCACAGTATCAGTAGCGCACTCAGCCATCGTTTGAACGGCCAGACTCCGGCCGCAACAATTACATAAATCAGAGTGGAATGGCTTGGAAAGCAGTTCGGATTCCCGTCGTTCCAGAAGTATTCCGGATAAAGAACCCGAAAACGGGGAACAAGCGAAGGTGCGGGCCACGCGAGCCATGGTCGCCAAACCACAGTCACGACCAGGGACAGACAAAACGCGATGAAGATTTCGAGCAAGCGGCTGCGGCGCCAGACAGTGCGCTCGTCCTCAATTCGCCAATACAGATAGAAGACAGCAGCAAAGACCCATGTGCTGGCGAGCGCATTCAGAGTAAGGAATTGCGCAAACGAGTCTCGTGATTCAGTATGCGGAAGTAGCGAGAAGAGTTGCTGCAGTGCCTGGAAATTCCAGTCAGGAAGAAATGGCTTGGGCGTTGCGATTAGTTGCATCA
>Ga0073928_10008287_pt1 | contig 13114 bp, 16 predicted proteins | sample PaiPotPPA55metaG_FD_76969 | JGI IMG/M metagenome (GOLD analysis project Ga0073928, IMG submission 76969) | Iron sulfur acid spring bacterial and archeal communities from Banff, Canada, to study Microbial Dark Matter (Phase II) - Paint Pots PPA... ...
AATCGAGCGCCGCACCGTGCGAAAAGCCTGACCAAACCAATGCTAACCGACGAACAAAAACGCGAACGCATTGCTCGCCGCATCGCCCGGGAACTCCGCGATGGCTTTTATGTCAATCTCGGCATCGGCATGCCCACGCTGGTTGCGAATTACATTCCGAAAGGCATCGAAGTCGTCCTGCAATCCGAAAATGGGATGCTCGGCGTCGGCCCTTACCCGCTCGAATCCGAAATCGATCCCGATCTCATCAACGCCGGAAAAGAAACCGTAAGCGAAATTCCCGGCACAAGTTATTTTTCCTCCGCCGACTCTTTCGGTATGATTCGCGGCGGCCACGTGGATCTCACCGTTCTTGGCGCGCTGCAAGTCGATGAAAAAGGCAATCTCGCCAACTGGGCCATTCCCGGCAAAATGCTGAAAGGCATGGGCGGTGCAATGGACTTGGTCGCCGGCGCCAAGCGCGTCTACATCGCCATGGAACACGCCACCCGCGACAATCAACCGAAAATCCTGAAAAAATGCTCCCTCCCGCTAACCGGCCTGGAAGTGGTCGACCACATCGTCACCGAACTAGCCGTAATCGACGTCACACCCGAAGGCCTGCTCCTCCGTGAGCTAGCGCCCGACACCACCGTCGACCAAGTGCAATCCCTAACGGAACCGAAACTCCTGTTACCACAAGGAGGTCCGCGCCCCATGCCGGCCTAATCGGCCTCCGCAGCTTGCGATAAGCTGGGAATGAGGCAGCGCGCACTAAATGGATCCACACTCTATCGTCGTAGTCAGCTTGCACACCCCAAAAGAAAAAATTTGGGGCGAGCTTCTAACCGTCAGCACCGCCGGAGTTACGATGCGCGGCATCGATCTCAATTCGTTCGATCACTTCATTCGTCAACTCAACGAACCGGACGGCGAACGCGTCGGTGTCCCCACACTTTTCTTTCCCATGACTCGCGTCGAACGCATCACACTCGATGAGCCGACCGGCTCCATTCCATCTATGGACGAACTTTTCGCGCGCAAAATCGGCCGCCGCCTGATCGACTACCTCGCGCAGTTCGCCTGAACTACGTTATGCTGAAGCGCAATGAGTTATCCTGAATCGCAATGAAAGGCCGCATCTGGACAGTTCCCAACCAAATTACGCTGTTGCGCCTCGGCTTCCTGCCAATTTTCTTGATTTTAATTTCGTACGAACACTACCGCTGGGCGCTCGCGGTGCTGGTCGTGGCGGGACTGAGCGACGGCATCGACGGCATGCTCGCGCGCAAACTCAATCAGCGTTCCTCACTCGGCGCATACCTCGACCCCATCGCCGACAAACTGTTGCTTTCGTCCTCGTTTGTGATCTTGGCTTTCAAGAAGGAAATTACCTGGTGGCTTACCATCATCGTGCTCAGTCGCGATGTTCTTATCCTGGTTGTCGCTGTGGTGATCATTTTAATTTGGGGCTATCGCCCATTTCCACCGAGCCTTTTGGGCAAGATGACGACATTTTTTCAAATCGTCTTGGTGTTCACCGTGGTTCTCGGTGCGGCATACCCGAACGCGCTGCTCGGAAGCATCAAGCAAATCCTGATCTACCTAGTTGCCGCGCTCGCAACGACATCGGCTTTTCATTATTCGGTCAGCATCGCGCGCAGCCTGAGTTCGCCGGCGCAACCCACCAGCTAGGCTTGCCCCGGCAACGGATCGCGATAATGCAAAATCACTAGGGCGAAGCTCGCAATCACAGCGATGCCCGCGAGCCAGCCCAACGCATTCGCAATCTGCCGCTCGCGCACAGTCATCGGCTGGCGATCCGGAAATATTTTGCCGAGAAGGAATCCGGAGGCGAGGCCGGCAATATGGGCCTTGTTGTCGATTCCCATGCCCATGAATCCCAGCACCAAAAGAAAAACCACCGAACTGATCAGTTGCGATCGCAACTGACGCATGTACGCGCCACCACGCTTAGTAGTGACTGCGAGCATCGCTCCAACTAGTCCGAGCAAGCCACCGCTCGCGCCGAGCGAGTACGAACCCATAATCGAGCTAACCAGGAAACCAAATGCGCCGGTAAAGATGTAGAGGAAAAAATAGCGCGAAGACCCGTAAAGTTCTTCGAGCGCGGGGCCAAGTTGCATCAGTGCATACATGTTGAAGCCGATGTGAAGAAGTCCGCCGTGTAGAAACATTGCGGTGATCAGGCGGTACCACTGATGCTGAACGTAAATTGCGTAAGGCGCGCTGAGTCCGAGCCGGTAGGTTGCCGTGCCTCCCATTCCCCACAAAATGCTGAGCCCGCCGCCACCACCCTCCGCCGTGCTCGCCATCCACTCCACTCCGAACATCAGAATGTTCGCAACGAGCAGAGCGGTTGTCACCGGCGCGGGCCCGCTGAAAACTCCAGACAGGCTGCGGTTTACGGCGGCCATGGAAAATTTCAGGCTTGTGCCGCAATTGTGACAACGAGTGGCATTGATTCCCACCAGTGAACCGCAATTGGGACAGGTTTGAGGGCGCGGCTGCTGGTTGCCGCTGCCGAAAAAACGTTGCAGTGTAGATTTCCAGCGGTCCAGCCGATACTGCCATTGATAGGGAAGCGGCAACTCTCCTCCTTGCGCTGTGCGCGGAACGCTTGCGGCGCTCGCGGAGCGTTCCTATAATACCGAAATCGCCACGCAGGGTCCGGCGAACTCACCTATGGACAAATTTGAAGAGTTTGGCAAGCGCATCGATGAAGAGTTGACGCGGCTGCGCCGGTACATCGAGCAGGAAGTGGCGCCGGAAACGGAACGGCGCAGCGCGGAATTTTTGCGCGAAGTTTCCGCAAAATTGAGTGAAGCGGCCAGCAAGCTGGAAGCACGCATGGCCTCGCGGCGGAGTTCGAACCCACCTTCGAATCCGCAATCATGACATTGGGGCAATTTGCGGGGGCCGCCGATGATTTGCAAATCACTCGGCAGCGCCTGCGTTTGTTCTGCGGTTTCTGTGTTCTGTGCGTTGGTTTCATTTCCGGTTGCGGATCGCGCCACACCACCGCGAGGCGCCCCGAGCCGCCACAACCTGAAGCAACGGACAACGCGGAACAGCCGAGCAAGGGTGAAGGTGGGAGCGAGCCTGCGGCAAACGCACGAAGAACTGCTCCCGCTACGGCAAGTAAGCGCGACATCCCGGGGCCGAATCCGGCGATGGCTGCGTACACGGAGCAGGGCAACGCATCCTGGTATGGCATTCCGTTTGATGGACGGCGCGCTTCGAACGGCGAGATCTACGACATGCACAAGCTGACGGCGGCGCACCGCACGCTGCCATTTGACACGGTGGTGCGCGTAACAAACTTGAACAATGGGAAATCCACGGTGGTGCGGATTACAGATCGGGGCCCGTTTGTAGATAATCGCATCATTGACTTGTCGATGGCGGCGGCGCGCGAGATCGATTCGATCGGTCCGGGAGTGGTTCCAGTGCGGGTGGAAATTTTGTCGGCGGGCATCGATCCGACCTCGGGATTTTTCACGGTACAAGTGGGGGCGTTTCGCGAGCGCGGCAATGCGGAGCGGTTGCGTGCGCGGCTGAATGCTTCCTACTCGCCGATTTTCGTGCAGCCGTATGACTCGCCTGAAGGATTGTTCTATCGCGTACGGGTAGGCAAGGTTCCCGGAGAGGACGCTGCACAACACTTCGGCGAGCAGCTTCGCAATCGCGAGGGGTTTAAGCCCATGGTGGTGAGGCTGGATGACAGCGCGGGCTCAGGAGGCACCAATGAGCGCTGACTGCTTATTTTGCAAGATCGCGGCGAAGAAAATTCCGGCGAAATTGGTTTATGAAGATGATGAAGTATTCGCGTTTGAAGACATAGGCCCGCAAGCGCCCACGCACATTTTGATTTGCCCACGCAAACATTTCGCTTCTCTGAACGACGCGACAGCTGAGGATCAGAGTGTTCTGGGGAAATTACAGCTTGTTGCGGCGCAACTGGCACGCAAACTAAATCTGCTGCAAGGCTACCGTACGGTTGTAAACAGCGGAGAAGGTGCAGGCCAGTCTGTGTTTCATCTGCATTTGCATCTGCTGGGTGGACGGGCGTTTCGCTGGCCTCCAGGCTGACGCGATTTATAGGAATAATAGGGAATTCCGGTGTACTCATAGCTGGATATCGACTATTCATTGCGATATTCCTTGTACAAGGTTCGCCATTTCCACCAATTCTTGACGTGGAACCAGAAGCCGACCAATCCGAGGGAAAGGAAACTCGCGCCGCCAATGACCTTCGCGGTCTGGGTCAGATCTGACGTGGAAAGGCCATCGTATAAGAGCATTGCGCCGGCGGTGAGAAAAAGAAAAGCAAGGAAAGGAACGATCGTGTCCCAGATTGTGATCCCGTCCAGCGAAAAGACTCGCCCGATGTTTCTAATTGTCTTCGGCTGCCTGAGCGACGAGAACGTCAGAAGTAATTGCTCGCAGAACCGGCAGCGTGTACGATTTTTTCATTACCGTATCACAGCAGCACCGGGGGTTAGATACCGCAGTAGTTGAACTCTTGATTACTCTTACTTCGCAGCCGCAATTACGGTTTTGACATATGAAAAGCTGGTTTTCAGTCATTTTCAAACACGACCCCGAAAAAGAGCTAAGGAACTTGGTAGATTGGCCCCTCACCTGCTGAAATTTTAGGAAGCAACACAGATCATGTGGGCTTCTTTATGATCTTGATTCCTATAGCAAGCACGGTCGGGTGGCTCAATTGACTGGCGGGGCCAAAACTGACGTGCGCGCGATGATGATCAGGTTTCCGTCAAATCGCGCGGTTCATTGCGGGTGGACCGCAGCTTGTAGCCTGAGTTTCTAGCAAGAGGAAGAACATATGAACGACCGTAAGTTTGAAGTTCGTTGCGATGCCATGCCTGACGGCTATCTCCAAATTAGGACCCAAGCACTTTCCGTTGGAGTGGGTCAGCTCATTAAGCAAGACGGAAGCGAGGAGATGTGGCAATCGGTTCTCGTCATTTGTGAACAGAACGACGATGGCGTACTAACCACCAAGATTATTGTCTGCCATCCAGATTGGGAACAAAACCTACAGATCGCATGCATCCGCTCACGTGCGCCTGAGCATGGCAAGCCGGCTCCTGCTTTGGAAATCGACCTCAAATCCGCTCACGTCTGATCAGTCCCCATTCTGGTTGCTATAGCAAGCGGCTCCAACCGCTGTAATTAATCGTTCATCCGGCCACCCCCGTTCCGTGGTTCCATTGCCAGCAACTGGGCATTTCAGCCCAAATTTCATCTCTAGGAGATAAGAAATGAACTCTCAGAAACTGTCTCGCTTCATTCTCGGTGTGTTCACGACGGCGGTTGCATCATCGCTGCTGTTCGCGTCTCCCACAAACCATCAGCAAACTAACGCCGCCTGCGTCCAGTCTCAAATAGCTGACGGAAGCGGCCCCGTACCGCCGCCAGTGCAACTTCAAAACGTGTTGCTCGCCGATGGCTCAGGACCTGTACCGCCGCCACCGCCGGTTCAAATTAAAAACGTGTTACTCGCGGATGGCTCAGGACCCGTACCGCCGCCACCGCCGGTTCAAATTAAAAACGTGTTACTTGCGGATGGCTCAGGACCCGTACCGCCGCCACCGCCGATTCAAATTAAAAACGTGTTACTTGCGGATGGCTCAGGACCCGTACCGCCGCCACCGCCGGTTCAAATTAAAAACGTGTTACTTGCGGATGGTTCAGGACCCGTACCGCCGCCACCGCCGGTTCAACCCTACCCAGCACTCAGCGTTCGTGCGGCTTAGCAACGTAATTGCAATCGAGGGGAAGTCCTAACATGCCTTCCCCTTCATTTCTGTGATAGTCTCCTGCTCAACTACTTGCTGCCATGGAAACGCACGTAATTTGGTGGGTGGGCACCTCGCTCGTAGCCGTTGTCCTTCTTCGCGGCGCGCTGGGGGGAAATCTCCGAAAGTATCCCTTATTTTATTCGTACATGAGCTGCGTCCTAGTCAAGGAAGTGGTGGGCCTGTTGTCTTACCGATTTGCGCCCAATTTTATGGGACATTGTATTGGCCGACTGAGCTGGCCACGATTGTCGCCAGCTACGCGGTAATGGTCGAAATTTTCAGGCAGTCCCTCAGGCATAGCCCAGGAATAGCGCGTAAGGGACTAAAGCTGTTGCTTGCCGCCTTCGTCCTCACGGTTAGTTATGCAGCCACAGACCTTCTGCATGGGAGGCTCGCCAATGCAGCTCGCACCATTGCCGAGGCTGGCCGGGACCTTCGGTATATCGAAGGTGCGCTGCTTCTTTTGTTGTTGTGGTTGTTTGTGCGGTACCGAATCTTACTCGGTCCTAATTTGCTGGGCCTGATCATGGGTTATTCGTTTTGGGTTGGAATCAATGTAATAAATTTGGCTCTCGTGTTCCTTCCGGACAACGAGTTCTCGACGCTCGCGAGGAGACTGGAGCCTATAACCTATGTAGCGACGCTGACAATCTGGTGCGTTGCTCTTTGGGCTTCCCGACCTGAACCAGTACAGCCGACTGATGGTGCAATCGAACGAGATTATGAGCTTCTTGTGGCGAAGACTCGATCCATCTTGGCTCGTACTTCCGATCAGCTTATGAGAGGGATGAGGCCATGACCCTACTGGCTCTAATCTCAGTACTGGGTACGTTGATTGTGGTCTTAGCTATCCGCCTGCTTGCGCAATCTGGAAACAGGCGAGAGCGGCCAGTCGTAACAGTGGACGAGTATGCAAAAGCACGCGAAGCGCTCGACGCGGTTTTCGTCGAAACCGCGATGGTGCAAAGAATCTTCTCGGTCGAGGACGCCGAATTCGTGGCACACTCCGGTACGCCCGATGTCACGCGTTCATTTCTTAAGGAGCGCAAAAAGCTCGCGCTGCAGTGGTTTCGGGGGACGCGAAAGCAAGTCGCTCAACTTATGGATCTTCATCTGCGGTTAGCCGGCTACACGCATGACCCGAGTCCGGGGTTCGAGCTAAGGCTAACGGCCAAGTATCTGATCTTTGTGGCTGTTTCAAACATTGTTTTGTTGTTGGTGTGGGTGCTCGGGCCCTTTAAGGCGACCCGCAGTATTTCTTATGCGATTCGTGCGGCTGGCAGCTTTTGCACTACTTTCAGTGTCCGACTTGAGCGAGTAAATCCTACGCGCCTCAGTTCCGGTCGCGAATCTTTGGTACACTGACCGACCGGGTTTAGCAATGCCCGATGCGCTGTTGTCCCTTTATGGGAAGGTTACTGATGGCTGGATTATCCGGCCGCCCGTATTGCTTGCGAGATCCAGAGGAGGTTGACGGCGTCTTTGGGACCTAATGAGATTTCTCGACCAATAGGCAAGCCCGTCTCGCCCGGAGAGCGACTCAAGCACGTCCGTGCGCAACTCGGAATAACTACGCGCGAGGTCGCGCTCTTCAGCAAACTGATTGCGGAAACAGAAGGCAACAACGAATTCTTGATCTCGGGCCCGTGGCTGACCCAAATTGAGAATGAAAAAACGTCTTTACCCAGCATATACAAGCTTTTTACGCTGGCGAGTATCTACGGATTGAGCTACGCAAGGCTCCTCGCGCTCTACGGTGTGGACTTAACGAAAATCAAGATGTTTCACGCTCGAATGCCGATTGCGAAGACTCACCTTGCGCGACAGGAAGGGGACGAGCATGCAGCCAGCGCTCTGGAGCTTCCCGTGCGCTTCGACCCGGGTTTAAATTTGAGCAAAACGAATCTGCTCTCGCGCATGATCGAAACCTGGGGCAAAGTACCCCTCGAACTTATTCAACATCTTGACCTGCGGCGTCGGCTGTATGGTCTTATCGGATTCAGCGATTACACCCTCTATCCGCTGTTAAGACCGGGGTCGTTTGTTGAAATCGACCCGGAACTCAAAAGTCCGGAGCAGCGTTCAACGCGATCCGAGTTTGACCGCCCGATTTATTTTGTCGACCTTCGAAACGAATATGCTTGCTCGTGGTGCGAAGTATTGGAAGATAAGCTGCTTTTGCTTGCTCATCCTCTCTCGCCTGTCAAAAGCCGATCGGTGGCATTTCCAAAGGACGCTGAAATCATTGGCCAAGTAACGGGCGTGGCGATGCGGATTGGGATGTCCCTTCCTGAAACGGTCGAGAAGATTTCAGGAGCGCCATCGCAATCTTAATGTTCGACCGGAAAAGATCCGCGGCCATTTCATCGCAGTCGGATGGCACGGCTGTGTTATACGCCTGTAACTTTTCCGACGCACTCAATACATTTTCGTAATCTTTGTGCGTTGACCGAATGAAGCGATCGATTTGCACAACGAAAGACTCTAACGGCAACAAGACAAGAGAATAGAACAATTCTTGGTGGCATGCGGTGAGAGCTCCGCTCGCCGCAGACTCTGAAAACGAAGTCGCTAGGCCGTGATGGTGATATTCCCCTGTGCTGAAGTCCCTTAACGAGGACAGGTATAAGAGCCTGGCGAAATCATTGCCCATCTGCGCTAAGGTACGAGTTCTCAGGTCTTGCTTCGCTGCCTCGATGTCCATTCGCTTCGGCTGGTATTTCATGTGCGCGAATGATACGTCAGAAAGCGCCACTTCTGGAAGTCCCGAGCAGCCAATTTTGGACTCGACAGGCGGCTATAATGTATCTACATGATCCCTCGTTCCTACGAACCGCGAAAGAGGTTCATGGAGCTGGCTATCGCGGAGGCCAAACGCGCCGGTGACCGAGGCGACTATCCCATAGGGGCGGCCATCACACGCGTCACGGGCAAGGGCGAGGTGGTCATCGCCAGCGCCGGTAATCGAGTAAAGACTTCGGGATCAAGCAAGGTGTACCATCGGCGACGGAGTTTTTGGACGCTTTCATGATGCAGGCAATTCAGTCTCGGCGAGAGCGGCTTCTTGGCGGTCACAGATTCTTTTTGCTCTTCGTTTTTCTCTTGGCGACACTAATTCTATTTCCCTACGCGGAAGCCAGCCACTTCGGTTCTTACGCATTTCGCGTTATCGGAAGCTTCGCCATTGTAGTCAGCGTGTATGCAGCCAACGTTCACCGCAGCCTGCTGATCTTTGCGGTCGTGCTGGCGATTCCGGCCTTATTGGAACGCATCGTGCTTCCCAAACTCGATTCGCACTCATTTTTCATATTCAACATTGTCCTGACCCTTGTCTTTGATGTAGTGATTGTCGTGGTTATTTTCCGCCACGTACTCGCTGCGGAACAACCAACATCGGAAACCATCTTTGGAGCGCTCTGCCTTTATCTGCTAGTGGGCTTCACCTTTGCCAGCGTCTACGGATTGGTAGCCGCGTTCCAGCCGAACGCCTTTTATCTAGATCCGCGCACTAACCTTCATAACGTTCCCGACCGCTTTGATCTCATTTACTACAGTTTCGCTACCATGACGTCGCTCGGCGCCGCTGGGATTACTCCCGTCTCGCCTCAAGCACGTTCCTTTTCTATCCTCGAAGCTATCCTTGGCGTCTTGTACCTTGCGGTCCTGATCGCAGGATTGATAGGAGCGTACCGCCCCAGCGCGTGAGGATGGTTCCTGGCGGAATGTTTCGGGAAGAGACGCTTCAGGCGTGGGTTGGATAGCCTAGGCCGGCGAGGATGCCTCGCATATAGGCGAAGCTGGCGATCGCGCCGGGCATTGGGTCGTCGGGGTGAACCTCGTACTCGAGATCGACGAAACCGTTGTACTTTATCGCGATTAGGGCTTCAAACATCTTGCGCATCGGCATGATGCCATCGCCCACTGCCACCTGGCTCTCTTTGCTTTGGGAGTTCGTCAGATCCTTCATGTGCACGTTAAAGAGTCTCGAGCCTGCTTCTTTGATGGCCTGAACCACATCCGTGCCGGCGCGAGCTGTGTGCCCGACATCGATGCAGCATCCCATGCGCGGATCCATATCCTTCACTGCCTTCAATACGTCTAGCGGCGAATGCCACAACTTATCCTCCGGACCGTGGTTGTGGATTGCGAAACGGATGTCGTATTCCTTTACGAACTTTTCGATTCGCGGCAGAGTTTCCGGGGCGGGGTCACCGGCGACGATGACGGCGATACCTGCTCGCTTGCAGTATTCGAACTTGCTGCGGATGTCCGCGTCTTCATCTTTCGGGAAATAGATGGTTCCGGCTGCGTGAAGCTTGATGCCCGCCGCGGTGTAGTCGGCTAGGGCAGCCGCCTCCTGCTGCGCATCGGTTGGGAGATGATCCTTCACGTCTTTGGCATTCAGCGCGAACACATTTAGCTGCTTCAGGAAGCCGATCATTTGCGCACGGCTGAAGTTTCGGAAGGTGTAGCTGGCTACGCCGAAACGAATAGGCGGTGCTTCGCCGGCGGATGGGCTTTGCTGCGCGAAAGCGAAAATGTCGGGCGAAGCAGCGAACGCTGCCGCGACGAGTGCGCCGGAGCGAGCGAAATCGCGGCGGGAGAAGGCGTTTCTTATTTGCGGCTGATCAACTGGCGGACACCGCCGCGCCCTAGACATGCGGCGCCCAGCCTTTTTCGTACTCGCGTCCCCACATCTTCATTGCTTCCGGATCGCGCTGGATGCGGCCGTCTTTTGTGCCCAAATGCAACTCGCGGTTGACTTCCCAGGCGATGTTGGAAAGCTGCAGCATCGTTACAGCGACGTTGCCGACGGAGATGGGAGCATTGAGTTTCTCGCCTTTACGGATACCCGCGATGAAGTTCGCGAAATGGGCATCGGTCATGGAGTCTCGGCCTTGGAGATCAGAGGACGAGGTTGTGCTGCCAGCCTTAAATTCGCTGGTCTTATTTCCCTTGAGATCGTAAATCTCGTAGCCATCGCGATCGACAAGCACTGTGCCGGTGGTCCCCATGATTAGCGAACCACGATCGCGGCCGTAATACTTCATTCCCTGGCAGCTCTTGCCCTCCCACGACAACGTTTTGTCTGGGTACTCGAAACTGGTAACCAGCGTGTCATAGAATTGCCAGTCGTCTTTGAACTGGTAGCGGCCGCCGGATGCGGTGACGCGGTCCGGATAGTCGACGCCTAGCGCCCAGCGGCAGACATCGACTTCGTGCGTACCGTTATTGAGAGTTTCGCCCGTGCCATAAATTTTGAACCAGTGCCAGTTATAGGGGTGCAGATTGTCCTTATAGGCTTGGCGAGGCGCCGGACCCTGCCATAGATCCCAATCGAGCTGCGCCGGTACGGACACTTCTTTGCCGGTGCCGATGGATTTCCTTACGTTGCAGTACCAGGCTTTCGCGAAGTAAGGCCGGCCGATCACGCCTTCGCGAATTTTTGCCACGACTTCTACGGTGTGAGGTGAAGAGCGCTGCTGCGTGCCCATCTGCACGAGCTTTCCGTATTTCTGCTGCGCCTGCACCAGCATCTCTCCCTCGGCAGGATTGTGGCTGCACGGCTTTTCCACGTAGACGTGCTTGCCGGCTTGCAGCCCGGCTATGGCCATCGGAGAATGCCAATGGTCGGGAGTAGCAATCGTGATAGCGTCCACATCCTTGTGATCGAGAATGCGGCGGAAGTCTTTGTCCGTCGCAGGGGCTTCGCCCATTTCTTGCTGCACGGCGTCAGCGAACTTCTTGAGAATATTGGCGTCCACATCGCAGACATGCGAGATGCGGGCAGTGCTTCGGTTGGCCTTGATGGCCGCGAGATGGGCGTAGCCGCGCCCATTCAGGCCGATGACCGCAAAGTTTAGGCGATCGTTGGAACCGAGGATTCGGTCATAACTCTTTGCCGTAGTTCCCACGGCCAGGCCAGCCGCGCTGACGGCAAGTGCATCGAGAAACTTACGTCGTGTAATCATGATTTCCCTCATTGATCGGCGATTGCCGATCTGTTGCTTGCCGACATACTAGCTGCTAATTAGGAGGAGTTCCAGACTTTGGGTGTGTGCGCTAGGGGACTCGGCATGCTGCGCCGCTACACGATGGCGAGCGGTCACGTTAAACTATGGCCGGTTGAGGAGGGTTCATGCTGCATTTGGTCGGCAAAGGTGTGGCTCGCTGTATTTTATTGCTGGTTTGCGCGGTTTTTCCGCTGATCTGCGCGGCGCAACAACAGCCCGGGGCGGCTGCTGTCGCGACGCCCGCTTCGTCCAAGGCGCTTACCGTAGATGGCATTTATAGCGAGCCGAGCTTGAGCGGACGGTTGACGCGCGGGATCGCGTGGACGCCGGACTCGAAGCAGATCAGCTTTTTTGAGAGCAACGGCACGGGGAAAGCCGGAAAGACGGAGCTTTGGGCAGTGGATGTTGCGTCCGGGCAGCGGCGCGTACTGCTTTCGGCGGAAAAGCTGGAATCGGTTTTGCCCGCGGATGCCGAGCAAAAAACGCAGGCAACAGGGCTCGGGCGACATCCGCCCGCAGAATACCAATGGGCGCCGGGAGGAGGCGCGCTTCTTTTTCAGGGGCCGACGTCACTGGCTTGGTTCGATTTGAAAACGCAAGTTTCACGGACGCTGCTTTCCGGCAAAGAAAATATCGCCGATCCGAAAATTTCGCCCGACGGTCGGTATGTAAGTTTCGTGCGAAATCACAATTTGTGGCTGGTCAGTGTGGCGGATGGGAAAGAGCGCGCGTTCACGGAAGGCGGGACGGAGGAAGCGCGCAAGGGCGAGCTTGATTGGGTTTATCCGGAAGAGCTGGAGATCACAACCGCGTATTGGTGGGCGCCGGATTCCTCGGCGATTGCGTATTTTGAGATGAACGAATGCAAGGTGGCGAAATATCCTTTGGTGGATTTTACCTCGCCGGAAGGCGAAGCGGAGGAGGAGCGGTATCCCCCCGCGGGCGGCGGAAATCCGATTGTGCGCGTGTTTGTCGCGCCGGTGGGCGGCGGCGAGGCACACGCGATGGATACCGGCGAGAACACGGATATTTATATCGCGCGGGTCAATTGGCTGACGGACTCAAAACACGTTGCGATTCAGCGGCTGAACCGACAGCAAACAGTTTTGGATTTACTGATTGCGGACGCAGCAACTGGGCAGACGCACACCGTTTTGACCGAGCAGGATCAATATTGGATCAACGTAAATAATGACCTGCGATTTCTGAAAGATGGGAAGAGATTTCTCTGGTCCAGCGAGCGATCGGGGTATCGCCATCTGTATTTGTATG
>Ga0073928_10008289_pt1 | contig 13110 bp, 12 predicted proteins | sample PaiPotPPA55metaG_FD_76969 | JGI IMG/M metagenome (GOLD analysis project Ga0073928, IMG submission 76969) | Iron sulfur acid spring bacterial and archeal communities from Banff, Canada, to study Microbial Dark Matter (Phase II) - Paint Pots PPA... ...
CGAAGCCGTCACGATCGGTGACGACGGCATCCTCGCCTCGCTGCGGCCCGGCGCCACCCACGTCTCGTCGAGCACGATCAGCGTCGCGCTGTCGGAACGGATGACGGCCGCGCACGCCGAGGCAGGCCAGCATTTCGTCGCGGCGCCTGTGTTCGGCCGCCCCGAAGCGGCGGCGGCGGCGAAGCTTTTCGTGGTCGCGGCAGGCGCTGCCGTGACCCTGCAGGCGATCTCGCCGGTGTTCGACGCGATCGGCCAGCGGACGTTCGTTGTGTCGGAGGAGCCGAAGGCAGCCAACCTGGTGAAGCTGAGCGGCAACTTTCTGATCGCCTCCGTGATCGAATCGCTCGGGGAGGCGATGGCTTTGGTCGCCAAGGCCGGAGTCGACAAGAACGAGTACCTCGAGATCCTCACGTCGACGTTGTTCGGTGCCCCAGTGTACAAGACATACGGCGGCCTCATCGCGCGCGAGGAGTTCGAGCCTGCCGGTTTCGCCGCCGAACTCGGCCAGAAGGATGTCCGGCTGGTACTCGCGGCGGCCGAGTCACTGCAGACACCGTTGCCGATCGCCAGCCTCTTGCGGGATCGCTTCCTGACACTGCTGGCCATCGGCGGCGCCAGCCTGGATTGGTCGGCGGTCGGCGCGCTGCCCGCCTGGGAGGCCGGCGGGCCGAGCCCGACCGCTCGGGATTAGCACGGCGGAGATCCGATGAACGCCACCCAGCCGCTGCTGCGATCATACGAGATGGGTGAGTACCAGCTCGCCAACCGTGTTGTGATGGCACCGCTGACACGGTGCCGCGCAACGAATCCCGACTTGGCGCCGACCGAATTGCACGTCCGCTACTACGCGCAACGGGCCTCGGCCGGGTTGATCATCACCGAGGGCACGTGGATCAGTCGCGACGCCGTGGGCTGGCACGACGTTCCCGGATTGTTCACCGACACCCAGGTCCGCGGCTGGTCCGCGGTCACCGACGCCGTGCACCGTGAAGGCGGTGTCATCTTCGCGCAGCTCTGGCACACCGGCTCAACGTCACATCCCGACTTCTTCGCCGGCACAGCGCCGTTGGCCCCATCGGCGGTCAATCCGGGGGTGAGTTCGCCGACATCGTCGGGCCGCAAGCCGACAGTGACTCCGCGGGCTATGACGCGAGCCGACATCCGGGTGACGATCAGCGATTACGCGACTGCGGCGGGCAACGCGGTGCGCGCCGGCTTCGACGGCGTGCAACTTCAGGCCGGCTTCAACTATCTGATCAGCCAATTCCTCAACCCGGCCACAAATCTGCGCACCGACGCCTACGGCGGCTCGATCGAAAACCGGGCACGCCTGCTGTTCGACGTGCTCGACGCCGTCGGCGAGCGCATCGATATCGACAGGGTGGGCGTCAAGGCCGGTCCGGCGTGGGGCGAACTCGGTGCGTTCGTCTCGACCAGCGACACATTGGCCATGTCCGAGTACGTCGTCGACCGGCTCAACGAATACTCCTTGGCGCACTGGCTGTTGATGGGCGCGATGGCCGATCTCAGCGGCGGTCCGCTGGCCGGCTTGCAGGGCGATGGCATGTTCAGTCACTTCCGGGCCCGCTATCGCGGCACCCTCATCGCCAACGTCGGCATGACCCGCGAACGGGGAAACCAGCTCATCGACAAGGAGCTGGCCGATCTCGTCGCATTCGGTGAAACGTTCATCGCCAACCCCGACCTACCGGCACGCTTCGCGGCGCTGGCGCCGATCCAACGATCCGACCGCGCCTTGCACTACACACCCGGTCCCAACGGATACACCGACTACCCGCCCTACGAGCTGGACGCCGAAACCGCAGGCAGCGAGCACACGGGATGACCGGACTCCGCTACTTGGACACGACCCCGCGCAGGCCGTCGGCGCCGAAAACGGGTTCGAGCATGGCCGAGAAGTCGGGACCGCGGCGCAACATCTGGCCCCCGTCGACGTTGATCACCTGACCGGTGATGTAGCTGGACGCGTCGCTGAGCAGGAACACGGCCGCGTTGGCCACGTCCTGCACCTCACCGGGCCGCGGAAGCGGTGTGCTGGACGCATAGTCACCGCTGACCTCTGGCGACTGGAAAACCGCCGCGACCAGTTCCGTTCGGATGAGGCCGGGGCGGATGCAGTTGACCCGCACCCACGACGGCCCGAGCTCGTCGGCCGCCAGCTGCATCAGGTGGTCGATGGCCGACTTGGAAACGCCGTACGCGCCGAACCATCGATGGGTGTTGCTGGCCGCGATCGACGAGATGCCGATGAACGACCCGCCGCCACCCCGGACCATTTCCCTGGCGGAGTGTTTGAGCACGTACATGGTGCCGTTGACGTTCAGGTCGACCGTGCGCCGCCAGGCGTCGGAGTCCACCTGCGTGATCGGTCCGATCGTCTCGCTGCCGCCCGCGCAGTGCACGACGCCTTGCAGCCGGCCGGTCCAGGCGGTGGCCGCGTCGACCACGCGAGCGACCTCCTCCTCGTTGGTGACGTCGGCGGGTTCGTAGCGCACCGAGCCGGCACCACCGGCGGCCTTGATCGCGTCCGCCGCCCCGGCCAGCCGGTCGGCGTTGCGGCCGACGAGCATCGCGTTCGCGCCGGCAGCCACCACCGCGGTCGCGACACCGCGTCCGATCCCGCTTCCACCGCCAGTGACCAGGACTGTTCGATCCGTCAACGACAGCTGCACTGCGACCCCTTCGTCGGTATAACTAGAACAGGTTCTAGTTATACGTCACGGTTCGTCGCGACGGGCGAGCTTCGGAGCTCCCAGCGTGCGCCAGTCCGGCACATCCGGCGGCAGCCCAACCGGGTAGCGGTTTTCGTTGTGGGCCGCCCAATGCGCATGGCCGAGCTCATGGATGTGGAAGCCGTGCCGCAATGCCTCGGTGAACCCCATCGCGTCGCTGGCCGCGTTCACCGAATCCTTGATCAGCAACGCCGCCATGGTCGGCCGCTCGGCGATCCGGCGGGCGAATGCGACCGTCTTGTCCTCGAGTTCGGCCCGAGGGAAGATCTTCGACACCATGCCGAGTCGGTGTGCCTCATCGGCGTCGATCGAATCACCGGTCAGCAAAAGCTCTTTGGCCTTGCGAGGGCCGAATTCCCATGGATGGGCGTAGTATTCGACACCTGGCATGCCCATTCGCACACCGACTACGTCACTGAACTTCGCGTCATCGGCGGCCACGATCAAGTCGCAAGCCCAGATCAGCATCAAGCCCGCGGAGATCGCGTTGCCCTGCACCTGCGCGATCGTGATCTTGCGCAGATCCCGCCAGCGGCGGGTGTTCTCGAAGAAGTAGTGCCACTCCTGCCGGTAGGTTCTTTCCGCGATCGCCGGCACGGTGGCCCCATGCGAGCGAAACGTCGGATGCTGTGCCGGACCGGGTTTGCGTTCGAGCAGCGCTTGCTCTGAGCCCAGATCGTGTCCGGCCGAGAAGTTCTTCCCGCGAGCAGCCAAAATCACTACGCGCACCGCATCGTCGGCCTCAGCGCGTCCAAAGGCCTCGTCAAGCTGCACCAAGAGCGTTCGCGACTGGGCGTTCTGGGCTTCAGGCCGGTTGAGCCAGATGCGTGCGATACGCCCCTCGTCGAGGGTCTCGTACGTCACCTGCCGGGGCGCATCGCCTGCTACCGGTTCCGCGCTGGTCAGATCGGGGCTTGCCACAGCGGACCACCTCGTTCGCTTGGGTTGGAAACACTGCAATGCACATTACGGTGCCGCGGCGGATGACCGTGAAGCCGTGGTACAGCAATCTGACAGGATCAGCTCAGAATTGATCTGAAGTGCATACTTTATTGACGTTGACGATGGCGCAGCAATCCCTGGTTGATCGGCGTAGCCTTTGTGGTAGGAGATCGCTTGGCGGGCAGCGACAATGCGATTCCGGAGCGTGATAACAACTACAGAAGGCGATGGCGATGGCGACCTTGAAGCTTCCAGCACGACGACTGATCCTTGCGGGCGGATTCGCGGTAGCTATCGCGGCCGCCCCGGCGGTCGCCTTCCTCGCCGTACCGAACAACTCGGCGCCGGCGATCGCGGCGTGCCCCACCGGTGAATCCGCGGACACCTTCACCAATGCATGCGTGCCCGACCTGGCGCCGAAATCGCCTCAGGTAGGCCATGCCTCGCCCGGCGGGCTTACCTCGACCGGCGGGCTGCCGTCGATTGACGGCATCCCATGCACCGGAGGCAACTCCGGCCAGTGCATCGGCCTGTCCGAGGAGCAGCAGGCCGCAGGGCCGACGGCGGTCCCGCACTCGTCGATCAGCTCGAGCCCGTAATCGGCTAGCCGCCTTTTCGTCGGCGCCGCGGACTCGTTCCCAGCGAACACGGAGAACGTCTGCAGACGGCACTCAGCGTTCGTAGAATCCTGCCGGACGAGTTACTCAACGACGACCGAAGGCAGCTCCATGACGACGCACCCGATCACCACCCGACGCCTAATCCTTGCCTGCGGATTCGCCGTGGCGATGGCCATCGCGCCTGCCGCCGCAATGATCGGGCATCCACCGCACTCCGTGCCCCTCGCCGCATGCGATTCCGGTGAGGAGGAGGACGTCTTCACCACGGTATGCACGCCGTTCATGGTGCCGAACTCGCCACAAGGATTCACGACGACCGCGGCCAATCCCGACGTGCCCGAAATCAGCGGCGTCCCCTGCACCGGACACGATTCGGGAGCGTGCATCGGCCTGTCCGAGAACTCGGGGGACCAAGGCCCGCAGCCGGTACCCCGCTCGACCATCAGCTCGAGCCCATAGCCCGGGCTGTCGGCGAGCAGGCTGGGCGGATTTTCAGCTGATCTATAGGTTTCTTTCAGCTTTTACACAGTCAGTTCCAGCCCGTAGTGGACGGCGCCGACCCCGGTGGCCGCGCGGTCGCCTACAGTTGTGGTATGCCTGCGAAATCTGACCCCGCCGAGCTCGGCGACGTTGAGCCGTTAGCCGACAGCACTGCACGCCAGGCCAGACGTGTGGTGGCCGCGTACGCGACCGACGCTGACGAGTGCCGGATCTTCCTGTCGATGCTCGGCATTGGACCGGCGAAGCTCGAGGCGTAAGTGACTCCCGGGGGCGGCCATCGGGTCAGCCCAGGGGATTCGGACTTCGTGGTGGTGGCCAACCGGCTGCCGATCGACATGGAGCGGTTGCCCGACGGCAGCACGACGTGGAAGCGGAGCCCCGGCGGCTTAGTCACCGCCCTTGAGCCGTTGCTGCGCCGTCGGCGTGGCGCCTGGATCGGCTGGCCCGGCATACCCGACGCCGACGACGAGCCGATCGACCAGGATGACATGCACCTGTGCCCGGTGCGGCTGAGCGCAGACGACATCGCCCAGTATTACGAGGGCTTCTCGAACGCCACGCTTTGGCCGCTGTACCACGACATCATCGTCAAGCCCATCTACCACCGCGAGTGGTGGGACCGCTATGTCGACGTCAACCGGCGCTTCGCCGAGGCCACCGCGAAGGTGGCCGCGCAGGGCGCGACGGTGTGGGTCCAGGACTACCAATTGCAGCTGGTTCCGAAGATGCTGCGGATGCTGCGGCCAGACTTGACGATCGGTTTCTTCCTGCACATCCCGTTCCCGCCGGTCGAGTTGTACATGCAAATGCCATGGCGGACCGAGATCATCGAAGGCCTGCTCGGCGCGGACCTGGTCGGCTTTCACCTTCCCGGCGGTGCGCAGAACTTCCTGATCCTGGCCCGACGCCTGGTCGGCGCCAACACGTCACGAGGCACCGTCGGAGTACGGTCCCGCCTCGGCGAGGTCAACGTCGGCTTCCGGACCGTGAAAGTCGGCGCCTTCCCCATCTCCATCGACTCGACGGCCCTGGATCACCAGGCGCGCACACGGGCGATACGGCAACGCGCGCGCGACATCCGCAGCGAGCTCGGCAACCCGCGCAAGATCCTGCTCGGCGTCGACCGGCTGGACTACACCAAGGGCATTGACGTTCGGCTACATGCCTTTTCGGAGCTGCTCGCCGAACATCGAGCCAAGCGCGACGACACCGTGCTAGTGCAGCTCGCGACGCCGAGTCGGGAGCGCGTTGATAGCTACATCGAGATGCGCGAAGACATCGAGCGCCAAGTCGGCCACATCAACGGCGAATACGGCGAGGTCGGACATCCGATCGTGCATTACCTACATCGGCCGGTGCCCCGCAACGAGTTGATCGCGTTTTTCGTAGCCGCCGACGTCATGCTGGTGACCCCGTTGCGTGACGGCATGAACCTGGTCGCCAAGGAGTACGTGGCATGCCGCAGTGATTTGGGTGGCGCACTGGTGCTCAGCGAATTCACCGGCGCCGCAGCCGAACTCCGCCAGGCATACCTCACCAACCCGCATCACCTCGAGGGCGTCAAAGACACCATCGAGGCGGCACTGAATCAGACGCCGGAAGAAGGCCGGCGACGGATGCGGGCGCTGCGCAGGCAGGTTCTCGCCCACGACGTCGACCGCTGGGCGCGGTCGTTCCTCGACGCATTGGCGTCCGCAAAAAGCGACGACGCTAAATCGGGGTGATGTATTTGATCAGCCACTTGCCGTCGATCTTCTGATAGTCGACGCGCAAGCGGCTGCCGTCATAGATCGGCGTCTTGGTCTTGTCGGTCACCGTGCGGTTCATGTACACCATCACCGTCGCCGAATCGCGTCGCGCGCTCAGCACTCCCACGCCGACCACGTTGGCCTGACTGACCACCTGCCGTTCGCGCGCCTGCGGGATGATGTCCTTGATCGCGCGGTCCTGGAACTCGTGCCGATAGTCCGGTGTCAGCAGTGGATACACCTCGTTGAGGCTGCGCTCCACGGTCTGGTAGTCGTAGCCGAACACCTGCGGAATCTGCTTGGCCGCCAACGGAGCCACGTCATCGCGCGTGGTCTGCTCACCGCGCAGTTCGGTGCGGTTCCAGTAGAGCGATCCGCCGACTCCGGCGAGCGCCACGAAGCCCATGGCGAACAGGACGGTCAGCGTGCCTAGAAGCCGGGAAACCCAACTCGGCATCAGTTGCCGCCTTCGGGGTATTTGAGGTCGTAGGCGGTCATGCGGCCGTTGTCGTCCTGGTGCACGATCACGCGCATCCGGTACGGCTGCGATGGCTTGTTGACGCCATCCAGGTCGGTCACGGTCACTCGCACCGAGACCAGCACCGCGGCGTTCTTGGCGACCTCGTCGACCTTCCCCTCCAGCGCAGCGCCGTTGATGACGGCCTCCGAGCTCGCTTGGGTGTCGCGGAATATCGCTTTCAGGTTGTCGACGTTGTTGCTCTGGCTCATCATGTCGCGCAGCGGACCGCTGGTGCCATTGACGAACCGGTTCACGCTCTCGTCGATGCTGTTCTGGTTGTAGCTGAACATGTTCACCACAGTCTGAGACGCCGTGTCGACGAATTGCTGATTGCGGGCGACAGCGGCCTCCATGTTCCGCTTGGAGTCCAAGGCCAACCAGGCGAGGGTCCCCGTCACAGCCATCGCCACGAACACGGTGGCCAGCGCGACGACCGTGACCAGCGTGCGGTGCGGTTGCCGTCGCGGCGGCGGTCCGAGCCGGCTGGTCCGGACCTTGACTGGCTGCGGTGCCTCGACGCTGACGCCCGTGGCCGACGGCGCCGTGCCGCTTGCCGGACCCGCCGCTCGGGACGCCCGCCGCCGCCCTGGCTTCGACGCCGCCGTGTCTTCTGCCATCACGCCTGCCTTGGAGCCAACATCAGGTCAACCCAATTCTCCGCAGGCGCCAGTTTGGCAGCACCCGCCGCGAGTACGCCAGTTCCACCGGCTGGGTCAACGAACTTACCGTTCTGGTCGTACGTCGCGATGGCCGGTCCTTCGGCCACCGGCGCCTCCGCGGGCAGCGGCTGTCCACCGTCGGCCGGCGGCGCGGGTGGCGGCGCGGCGGGCGGAGCCGGTGCTTCCGGCGGCTGCCTGCCGTACGGCGGCACCACCTGATCCGGCGGCGCGTAATAGGGCCATGGCGGCGGCGGGCCGTTGTCGTTCGGTGGCACCGGCAGCGGGTACGGCCCGTTGGGCGCCGGTCCCGGCCCCGGCGCAACACCCGGCGGCAACTGCACCGCAGGCGGGCCCGGGTCAGGATCTACCTGTTGCGGGATGAAGGGGAACTTGTTCATCGGCAGGATCATCCGTGGATCCTCGATCGGCGTTCCGTACGGCACAGGCGGACCTCGCCACGGGTTGGAGCCGACCGGCACGTATCCGTTCGGGTCGCGACAGAGCTGAATCGTGGGTGCCCGCTTGCCCGGGAACTCCTGGCACGGGTAGTTGCGCGCACCGCGCACCACGGAGGGGTCGTTCTGTGCTGTCTTGCAATACAGGTCGGTCGGCAGTTCACGCAGGGTTTCGTCGGCGGGCGACCGGACCTCCGTCGGCGGGACGAAGCCCGTCAAACACGGCGGCGGGTCCTGCAGGTCGACCTTGAAGTCCAGCTTGCCGCCCTCGTCGGTCGGCAGACCGCCGCCGACCGTCAGCAGGGCCGCGATCAGCGCCGGGAAGATCACCAGCGCCTGCTCGATCGACTTGCGGTAGATCACGCCGATCCGGCCGAAGTTGGCCAGGTTGGCGGCCAACATCGGAAACGTCGGCCGGATACCGGCGAAGGTGGTGTCGGCAGCTGCGGCCGTCCCAGGCAGGTTCTGCAACACCGACCGCACCTGAGGATCGGCCTTGGCGACCTCACCAGTGAACCGGGCCAGGCCGTCGGCCAGCGACTTGATGTCGTCGCCGCTGCGGATCTGCGAGTCCAGGAACGGTCCCGCCTGATCGATCAGCTGCGTGACCTGTCCGTAGTTGGCGTTCGCTTCGTCGATCAACTGCCGCGAGGACTGGATCAGCCGCGCCAACTCCGGTCCGGAACCGTTGAACGCCTTGAACGTTTCACGCAGCAGATCCTGCAATCGGCTGTTGCCGATGCTGCTGACCAGGTTGTCGGCCTCGGTCAACAGCCCGGAGATGTCCTGGCCGATCCGGGTGTGCGCCTGGTCGATGTTCGATCCGTTGCGCAGCGTCGAGGGCGACGGCGCCGCGGGCGGCACCAGATCGACGTATTGTTCGCCGATGGCCGAGACGCTCTTGACGGTCGCGGTGACGTTCGCGGGCACCGGAGTGCCGCTGTTGAGCCGCATGCGTGCCACTACGCCATCGTTCGTCAGCCCGACCGACTCGACTCGGCCGACGGTCACACCGCGATATGTGACGTTGGCGTTCTGGTAAAGGCCGCCGCCCGCAACGAAGTTCGCGTGGACGTTGTAGGAGCCGATCCCCACCGCGGCGGGTAGATGCAGATAGAAGATGGAGATCGCGCCGACGGTGAGCACCGTGACGATCGCGAAGATCGACAGTTGAAGTCGGGTCAGCCTGTCCAGCATTACGGCTTCCCCTCGTGCTGGGTGGCAGTGCCCGCCGGAATCTTGAACGGGTCCGCGGCCTGACCGGACAAGTTGGCCATCGCACCGGTGAGGAAGTCCGGCGGGTTGATCACCTCGTCGAGGTGCTTCATATTCGGGTCAAGGCCAAGCGATGTGGTGAACACCGATTCGCCCAGCCGCCGCACCGTCAGGTCGAACGTCACGAACACGTTGAGGTAGTCACCGCGCACCGCGTTCCGCAGGTACTTGTAGTGGAACGGGAACGTCGGTAATAGCTCAAGGTCGTGGATGAGGTCGTCGGCGTTGTCGTTGAAAGACTTGATCACCGGATACAGGTCCTTGAAGTCCGCTGCGAAATCGTCCTTCGTCTGCTGCAGAATGTGGGAGCCGACGGTGGCGAAGCTGCGCAACGCGGTGAAGGCATCGACAATGTTGGCGCGGTTGTTGTTGAGCACCGTCAGTGCCTCGGGCAGCGTTTCCAGGGTGCGGCCAAGACTGTCCTTGCTGCGCGCCAAGATTCCGGCGAAGCGGTTGAGTCCGTCGGCGGCCGCGATGATGTCGTCGGTCTGCCGATTCAGCGAACTGGTCAGTTCGGCCAGCCGCGGCACCAGGTCGGTGAAGGTGCCCGCGCGCCCGGCGACGGCGTTGTAGGCCTCATCGGTGATGTCTTGCAACGCACCGAGGTTGCCCTTGTTGACCACCACGCCGAGCGACGACAGCACCTCTTCGGTGGTCGGATAGCGGCCGGTGCGGTTGATAGGGATGTTCGAGCCGTCGGTCAATTTCCCGGCCGCCGGCTCCGAAACCGGCGCCGCCAAATCGATGTGCTGCGAACCCAGCAGCGAGGTCTGCGCAACCTTCGCAGTGGCATTGGCGGGCAGGTCGACGTTCTTGTCGAGCGACAGCTGGACCGCCGCATAGAACGTGCCGTCGGGACGCTGCACCGCGTCGATACCCGACACGCTGCCGACCGTGACGTCGTCGACCATCACCGGCGAGTTCTGCGGCAGCACGGCCACATCCGGCAACTCGACCGTGATCTTGTAGGAGCCGCCGCCGTGGCCCGCGGTGCCGGGCATGTTTATCGAGTTCAGCCCCCCGAACTGGCATCCCGTCAACAGCACGGCGCCACAGGCGATCGCCAACGTTTTGCGCATCATCCGCCTGCCCCCTGTGCGGGCAGCGGCGCTGCAGGTGCCTGCGCGTTCGGATCCGCGGGCGGCTGCTGCCCGGGCGCGGCCTCCGGTGCCTGCGGCACCATCAGCGAGGTCAGGTCCGCGCCAGGCGGGATCTGTGGCGGCGTGACCCCTGGTGCGTTCTGCCACTGCAGGTACGACACCGGTGTCTGTGCCTTGGCCTCCGTCTCGGGGGTGTCGTAGATGATCTGGCCCTTGTACGCGGTGATGCTGTTGATCGGGTGGAACAGAATCGGCGGGTAGTTCATCGTGATGCGCTTGAATACCGGGCCCATTCGCTGACGGCAGATCTCGGCACGCTTGTAGTTGTCGGGTGAGGCGCCGACGTCGAATGTGCCACCGCAGATGAACTGAACGGGGTTGGCGAAGTTGGGCAGCGTCAACAGGCCACCGACGGTGCCCTGCGCGGGGTTGTAGATGTTGTAGAAGTTCGCCAGGCCGTTGGGCGTGATGTGCAGGATCTGCTCGATGTCGTCGCTGTGATCGGTCAGAATCTGGGTGAACTGGGACAGCTTGGAGACCTGGTCGATCAGCGCCTGATTGTTCTGGTTCAGGAAGCCCTTGACGTCACTGAGCGCCTGATTCAGCGTGCCCAGGGTGTTGCCGAGGTCTGTCGAGCTGTCGGCCAGCACCTGCGACACCGAGGCGACGTGGTTGGAGAACTGCACGATCTGTTCGTTGCTGTTGGACAGCGCGTTCACCAGCACCTGCAGATTGCGAATGGTGCCGAACAGGTCGGTGCGTGAATCACCCAACCGCCCCGCGGTCTGCGAGAGCTCGCGCAGCGCCTGCCGGAACGAGTCGCCGTTGCCGTCGAACGTGTCGGCGGCCTGGTTGACGAATGCGGCCACCGGCCCCTGCATCGAACCCTGTTGCGGCCCGAGCTGGGTGCTGAGCTGTGTCAGCTGTTCCTTGACCTCGTCCCATTCGACCGGAACCGCCGTACGGTCCAAACCGATCTGCGCACCATCAGCCATCACCGCGCCGCCGGTATAGGCGGGCGCGAGCTGAATGAAGCGGGCCGACACCAGGTTTGGCGCGATGACAAGGGCCTTGGCGTCGGCAGGCACCTTCACGCCGTCCTTCACCGACATGGTGACCTTCACGTCGGTGGCGCGCGGCTCGATCGAATCGACGGTGCCGATCGGGACGCCGACGATGCGCACGTCGTCACCGGGGTACAGGCCGACCGCCGAGGTGAAGTAGCCGACCACCTTGTGGCCGGTGCGCGACGGCCACACCAAGTACACGCCGAAAACCAGCGTCGCCACCAGCAGTGCGGCCAGCGCGACGCGCAGCCAAGGGCTGCGCGCGAAGGGCGGATTGGCTTGTGTCATGGCGACTTCGGCCTCAGGATCAGCCGCTCGGAGATGAACCCGCGCAGGTAGTCGGCCAGGCTGGCGGGCAGCTTGCCCGGCTGGAAGTAGGTATCCAGCAGCACCTCGGCGAGGCTGGCGGGCGGCAGGCCGTAGAGGTTGATCTGGAAGCCGGGGCCCGACCCCACCACCTCGCCGAGCGCCGTGGCGTAGGGCGGCAACCGGCGCAGGGCCTCGCCGATGTGTTCCTTGCGCTGCAGCAGGTCATCCAGCACCGCGTTCAGCTTGTCCAGCGCCGGCTTGAACTCCCGCTTGTTGTCGGCGACGAAGCCGGAAAGCTGTTGCGAGACACCGTCGATGCCCCCGATCAGGTTGCTAAGCGCCTGACGGCGCTCATCGAGCGCGGCGAACAGCAGAGTGCCGTCGGTGATGAGCTGGTTGACCTGACCGGCCCGCTGCGCCAAGGTGTCGGTGACCTTCTTGGCGTGTGCGAGAAGTTCTTCGAGCGCCGCATCGCGCTTGTTCAGGCTGCGCGACAGGTTCGCGACGCCGTCGAGCGCACCGCGCAGCTGCGGGGTGGCATCGCGCAGCGTGTCGGTGAGCGTTTGCAACGCCTGCTCGAACTTTGGCTTGTCCAGCTCGCTCGCGTTCTGGCCGAGATCCTGCAGCGCGGTGTTGAGCGTATAGGGAGTCGTGGTGCGGCCCAACGGAATGACCGTCGACTCATGGGCGCCGTGAGGGGTGACCGCCAGCGACTTCTCGCCGAGAACGGTGTCGGTTTTGATCGCGACCAGCGACTGGTCGCCCACCCGGATGTCGCGGTTGACTGTGAACGTGACTTTGGCCGAGTTGCCGGCCAATTCGATGCGGTTCACCTTACCGACCCTGATGCCCGACACGTCGACATCGTTGCCCGGTGAGATCCCGCCCGCGTCGGTGAAGTAAGCCTGGTAGGACTTGCCCTGCGGCCAGAACGGCAGTTGGGTGTAGCCGAATGACACCAGCACCACGCATACCACCAACGCGATGCCGAAGATCCCGGTGCGCAGCGGATTGCCGCCGTCAGGCCTAGCCATTGTCCGAGCACCTCCCCTTCGACGGGTCCGGAGGGCCGCCGAACGGAACCAGGATGTCGCTGCCGGCTGGTCCGTTGATCTTTATTCGGATCGAGCAGTAGTAGATGTTGAAGAACGAGCCATACGC
>Ga0073928_10008290_pt1 | contig 13110 bp, 10 predicted proteins | sample PaiPotPPA55metaG_FD_76969 | JGI IMG/M metagenome (GOLD analysis project Ga0073928, IMG submission 76969) | Iron sulfur acid spring bacterial and archeal communities from Banff, Canada, to study Microbial Dark Matter (Phase II) - Paint Pots PPA... ...
CCGGAACGGACCCAGGCCCGCGAACTCGCTTGGTGGCGCCGCAAGGTTCCAAGCTTGAGAAAACTTGCCATCGCGATAAGTCTTCTCGAGAAGGTGCCGCGGAAGCATGGCTACGCCGTCAAAAATTCTTTCAGCGGCGGCATAGGGCTTCGCGAGATCGAAGCGAACCGTATCGTCGTCCAGCTTCAGCACTGCAATGGGTTTGTCGCCAACAACGAGCAGGTCTCGCTGCGGAGAGTGAACCTTTTCATCGAGGTACACCTGGAAGCTGAAGATGACGTCGTCCGCGGAAAAGGGCTGACCGTCGGAGAAGCGGAGGCCGCGCCGGAGATGCAGGGTGTACTGTTTTCCGTCGCGAGAGACATCCCACGATTTCGCGAGAGCAGGCTCCGTCTTCAGGGAATCACCGCTGATATGAATTAGATCGCCGCTCATGCAACGAATCACGTCCCGCGAGGGGCCATCGGCTGCTAGAACGGGGTTCAGCGTCTTGGGCTCGGAACGCACGGCGACGACGAGTTTTCCGCCGGCGCGGCCAGGCGTGTTGTCGGTCACCAAGCGGTCCTCGCCGGCCCCACCCGCGAATCCAACTGCGCAGAGCGCACAGCACAACAACAGCATGCCCGCAGCGACGCGCGGGAACCTCAGCACGCTTCTCATACGAGATTTCTTAACAGAGATTGGGCGCCTTTTACAGCGGTACGGATTTCAGGCGTTCCTGCAGAGCATCGGCAGCCGCGTAGTAGGCGAGAAACAAAGGCATGAGGAACAACGCAGGCAAGAACATCCACCAATACGAAGCCAGGACGTAATACTGCTGCAATGATGAAAGCAGGCTCCCCCAGCTTGGCATCGGTTCGCCCACTCCGAGGCCCAGGAATGTTAGCGTCACTTCAGCAAGGATGTACTGAGGGATGAGAAGCGTAATTTGCGTGAGCGCCACGCTGTAGGCCTGGGGAAGAACGTGGCGGCGAAGGATGTATGCGTTGGACGCACCGAATCCGCGCGCCGCAAGAACGAAGTTGCGCTCCTTCGCGCTCAGCGCTACTCCGCGGATCAGCCGGGCTGGGCGCGCCCATCCAATAAGACCCATCACGGCAACCAGCAAGACAAAGATTTGGCGTTGAGAAACGTGCAACGGCAGCGCCGCCCGTACCGCGAAGAGAAGATAGAGCCACGGCAACGCGAGGAATAGATCTCCTCCGCGCATCAGAGCTTCGTCGATCCAGCCGCCGTAGAAGCCTGCCAGTCCACCAATGAACATTCCGAGCGTCACGGAAATTGCCGCGGCAAGCAAGCCGGCGAGCAAGGACAGCTGGCCGCCGTATAGAAAACGCGAGAATTGGTCGCGACCAAAGGCATCCGAGCCGAACAAGAGAATTCGGCCCGGTTCATCGACGCCGAAAAGATGCTCGCGGGCAGGGAGTATTCCCGCGATTCGATAGGCCGCGCCCAGCACGAAAAAGTGGACTGGGTATTCTTGAGTCGTGTCATTGATGTAAGCATTTGGCTGTGACGGGTCGGGTTGTGAACGATAGACGAACGGGCGCGCGTGGAATCTTCCATGCGCGTCGAAGAAATGAAGACGCGTGGGTGGCGCAAAGGGCAGCTCGCGGTCTTGATTCGCAAAACCGTAGGGCGCGAGGAAACCGGCGAAGACAACTGCAGCATGGACCGCCGCGAGCAGTATGAACGCGGCCCGAAGTTTGTAACGAGGCTTCACTCGATTACTCCACACGAATCCGCGGATCGCTGGCAAATAGGAGGACGTCCGCGAGCAGATTGCCCGCAATCAGAAACACAGCCGACAGCATTACGATATCGACAACAACAAAGATATCCTTTGTCAACGTAGCTTCCAGCAGCAGCGGCCCCAGCCCCGGCCAGCTCAGAATCACTTCCACGAGCAGCGATGCGCTCAGCATCGTCGCCACGGAAAATCCGAACAGGGAAGTGAGCGGGTTTGTGGCAACTGGGAGAGCGTACCGAAATAGCAGGCGCCTGCGGGGAATGCCATGCCCCTGAGCCGCGCGAACGAACGGAGAATTCAGCGCTTCGATCATGGCCGAGCGAATATGCCGCACCAACGTTGGCAGCGTTACCAGCGCTAGTCCGAAGGACGGCAGAAAAAGATGGATCGCCAGATCTTTTCCTCTGTGCCACAAATCTGCGTTTTCGAGGCCCGGTGAAACCATTCCTCCGGTTGGAAACCAGCCGGTGCGCACGGCCAGGAGTAGCAAGCAGAGAAAGAGCAAGAGGTCAGGCACGGTCAGTAACGTGGAGGTAGCAAGTCCGCTAATTCGGCTGCTCCATTTTCCGCGGTTTGCAGCGCCCCAGATGCCGATGGGAATTGCCAGCGCCCACGCGATCGCCGTGGCAGTGGCGGTGAGGAACAGTGTGTTGCGCGCGCGAGCCTGAAGAAGCGGGCCAACCGGGCTGTTGTATGCAAGCGAAAAACCGAGGTCTCCTCTGAAGATGGAACCCAGCCAGCGCTCGTAACGCACCAGGAGCGGGCGGTCGAGGCCGTACTGCCCGCGAAGGCCCTCAACCGTTGCCGCGGAAATCCTGGGATTCATGCGCATCTCGTCGAAAAAATCTCCGGGTGCGAGCTGCAAAAGCGCAAACGAGAAGAATGAGATCCCCACAAGGAGCAGGATCGCGTTGATCAGCCGGCGGCTTAGATATTTAGCGTTCATGTCTCAGGTGGATCGTCCCGCAGCGATCATTTCGAGAGAGGGCATGGCTTCGAACAATTCCTTCGTGTGGGGATCACCCGGGTTGGCAAATAATTCCGTCGCGGGTTTCTGCTCGACGATCCTTCCCGCGTGCATCACGGCCACTTCATCAGCGATTCGGGAGACGATGCGGAGATCGTGGCAAACGTGGATGTAGGTCAATGAATGCGCCCTCTGAAGTTCATTCAAGAGTTGCAGGATGATTTCCTGATTTGCGAGGTCGAGGTTCGAAAGAATCTCATCGAAAACGAGCAGCTTTGGCTCGAGCGCCAGCGCGCGGGCAATCGCCAGACGCTGCCGCTGGCCGCCGCTGAACTCGAACGGGAATTTGCGCTCCCATTTGGGCGGCAGACCAACCTGTTCCATCAGTCCAAGCGCGCGTTCGCGTTGTTGCGTCTTTGTCCCGATTCGTTGAATCAGTAAGGGCTCGGCAACGATCTCGCCCGCAGTGAATCGAGGATTCAGCGCGGACGCCGGATCTTGAAACACGAGCTGAACTTTCCGGCGTATCGGAAAAAGCTCGCTCTCGCGAAGAAGCAGTAGGTTCCGCCCATCGCACCAGATTTCTCCCTGCGTGGGAGCTTCCAGCAGCGCGAGACAACGCGCCAGGGATGACTTTCCGGCGCCCGATTCACCGACGATCGCGAGCGTCGTACCCCGGTGAATCGACAAATCCACGTCCTGAAAAGCTTGCACGGTGAACTTCGCACGCGTCAGCGACCGGCGCTGGACATAGTGCTTGCCCAGATTCTGAGTGCACAGGACGATCTCGCTGCGTTCAGTCATCACGCCAGAGACTCCTGGCCAACCAACTGAGGCACACGGGATTCACGCGCGCGGTCATGCGAGTGCCGTCGTAACATGGCTCGTGTGTACGGATGCGAGGCGTTGTGGTAGAGCTGCGCGAAGCTTCCTTGCTCGACAATTTCGCCAGCCTTCATTACCAGAAGGCGATCCGCAAGGCTCGCCTGAATTTCCGGCGCATGATTGATAAGGAGGACCGACAGCCCAATTTGCTCCTTCAGGCTTCGCAGCAAAGCAAGCAACTCAGTTTGGTTGCGGCCATCCAGCGCCGCGGTGGGTTCGTCTGCGATCAGAAGAGCGGGACCGCAAGCCAGAGCTTGCGCGAGGACAACACGCTGAAGCTGTCCGCCGCTCAGCTGGTGCGGATAGGCCGAGAAAAAACGTTTGGTCGGATGAAGGTCCACTCGTGCAAGCCAGGACTCCGCTTCGGCCCGGCATCGCTTCCAGCTGCCTCCGTTGTGCGCGTGCAAGACCTCGGCGATTTGGTCGCCCACGCGCAAGACCGAGCACAGCGCGATTCCCGGCTCCTGAGACACAAACGAGATCTGTGCGCCCCGAATCTCTTCCAGCGACCGCTCGTCCAGCGTGAGCAGTTCCTTTCCGCGAAACTGGACCGAACCCGACACGTCCACCGATTGCATTGGGTGCAGGCGAACGAGCGCAAGGGCAAGACTCGTCTTGCCACATCCCGACTCTCCGACAAGTCCGACTACCTCACCCGAGCCAATCTCGAAGCAGACCTCGGAGACGGCAGGTTGTGCCAACCCGCCCTCAGAACGGTAGCGAACAGTCAGATTTCGTGCTTGGAGAAGCGGCTCCATCTCGCGAATCACCCACCAATCACGGTAGCGATAGCGCCTGCGCGTGTCGATGGAACGTCCGTAATCGAGTGTGCAGTTGGTAGCCGTACGAAAGTACCAGGCGACGCGCGGCCGCAACGACGCTGGTTGGCGCGAGGCAGTAGCTTCCCGCGGCCGGAAAACGCCTGCGGAAGCGCAAATCGAAGCGCGAAACTCGAAATTGCAACTTCGCATTTCAGCGACGATTAGAAACATCGTCCTCCCTTTGTTTTCAGTCACTTGCGGCCATTTCTAATCGGTACCCTCTGTCGATTAAAAAATGGAGCGTGCGGCGACGAAAGCCAAAGCATATCCTTCGACTCCCGTTGGTCGCTCAGGACGACGACCCTGGTCGGGTCGTCGAAGCGCAAAAGTGTGGCGATCAGCGCGTGTCGCCGAGGTTTGTTTTCAATGAGTTGCGTCATTTTTTGATCGCGGATTCGTGGCGATCATGTTGAATCCCTCCTCCCAAAAAGCAAAAAGCGCCCTCAGCGCGACTACCGCCAGGACGCTCTTTTCAACAAATCGATCTTTAAACTACCAACTTAGTATACCACAGTTTTGGTTATACGCGAAAGGAAATTCTGACAGGTAGCGACTTTGCAAGTGCAAGAAAAAAACCCGCGCCGTTGAACGCCGCAAAGGCTTTTACGTCGTCTCACTCACAGGTCGCTCAACGTCTCACGCCGAAATATTTGCACTCGACTTTGGAACAATGACTACCGATCCGTGCTGCGTCTCTTCCTTGACTGCGAGGAGAGCGTTGTTCGCTTCTTCCAGCGGAAACGTTTTGACCTGCGGGCGGATATTGAGATCGTGAGCAATTTTCAGCAAATCGCGCGCATCCTGCCGTGTCATGTTGGCCACACTACGTATCTGACGCTCGCCCCAAAGGAGTTTGTCGTAGTCGAAGGCAGGCATCTGGTCAAGATGAATTGCATTAATTGCCACCACGCCGCCCTTTCGCAAACTGGCAAGGGCCGACACGACTACCTTTCCGCTGGGAGCAAAAGTGATCGCGCGGTCGAGTTCGACGGGCGGCTTTTGATCTTCGCTGCCAACCCACGTCGCTCCAAGGGAAGCAGCCATGCTGCGGTGGGATTCGCCTCTGGTTACAACATAGACTTCGCATTTCCAGGTTCGCAGAATGGCGATCGCTAAACTAGCGGAGCTGCCAAAGCCAAAAAGTCCCACTCGCTCGCCCGGCTCGACACCCGCAACACGCAAGCTGCGAAAGCCGATGATGCCGGCGCACAACAGCGGAGCGACATGCACGTCGTCCAAACCAGCCGGCAAGGGAAATACGAAGTCCGTGCGGACAAGGGCATACTCGGCATAGCCTCCATCGACGGTATAGCCGGTGAAAGTAGGGCTATTGCACAGATTTTCCATGTTGTGATCGCAGTACCAGCAATCGCCGTCCACGCCTCCCAGCCACGAAACGCCGACACGCGTTCCCAGCGGGAACTCCGCTGTGGCGCCTTCGAATACCTGCCCCACGATTTGATGACCAGGAATGAGTTGCGGTTTAAGCGGAGGGAGCTCTCCTTCCACGATGTGCAGGTCCGTGCGACAAACGCCGCAAGCAACGACGCGAAGCAAAATATGTCCGGCGCGAAGTTGTGGACGGGGAACTTCGGCAATTTGAAGAAACGATCCAGGCGCGTGCGGCGCCGCCGCAAAAATGGCAGCTTTCACTTTGTCTTGCCGATTAAGAGGAGGGCCACGGCAAATAGGCGGCGAGTGGGCCGCCGTTTCGCTCCCGAGCAATTCGTTGCCTTCGAGGTAACGGCGCAAGCGAATGTTAACACAGAGGCATCCGCCGACGGAGTTTACCCATCGTTGCATAGTGTGAGGGAACCTTGGCACGAAAGCCGACGAGCGATGTTTATGGCGCGGGATCGACGCGCAGGTTGGAGAAGTATGCGTCGGTGCTGACGCGCGTCCAAAGAGCGAGCTTGCCGTGGCCTTCACCGAGTTTCAGGTCGTTCACGATTAAACATGGTTGCGCTGCGTTGTTGACGTAGAGGCGCGCCCTGACGCCGGAAACTTCGATCCTGAGTTTGGTCCACGCTCCCGGCTCCAAGTCCACGTAGGACTCGTATACTCCGGGATTCTCCTCGCGCAAGCGCGTCCAGGGAAAATCCGGGAGCGATTCATACTGCGTGGATCGATTGCGGAACAACTGATTTTCCAGGCGGGAGTTTTCAGGCCGAACGTAAATTGTTTCGCGTTTTTCGCCCTGAATGCGGAACGTCACGCCAATCATTCCCTTGAACCCGCTGGTGTCCTCGGCAGTTGAGTAACCCGCGCGTCGCGCGCCGGCGACGTCGATTTCGATTGTTCCGTTTTTGAAGTCCGAGTCCGGGAGAACAGCCATCAGTTCTTCGTTCTGAGATTTCTCATGGCCCGGCAGGGGGACGACATGCAGAGCATGGCGTCCGCGATACTCCACCCACTTTGCGTCGGCGTTGATCAGCTCGAGTTTGGTAGAGGAATCGAGTGTGATCTTCCCACCAGACGACGGCTTTTCTGAGCCCGCAGAAACGGTGCCCGGCAACGAAAAAACTAGCAGAAGAGAAAGTGGTGCGAGGGCCTTGCTCATGCCACCTTAGACGAAGGAACCCTCAAACCGTTTCCTTGTTGGAGTTGGCACGAACCGCTGCGCCAATCGGGAGATTTGCGTTCCCGGGAAAGGCAAGCGAGCCGCACTTCGAAAACCGGAAGCGCAGGCGCGTTGCTCTTACTGAGTTGGGAGCAGGATCTGGCTGAAGCCGATGGTGTTGATGGCGCGGAGCATCGGAGTCAGCGGCGGCAACAAGTTGGGCGTGAGGAAATTTGTGTCGAACGCGTAGGCGCGGGTTGGCGGGCTGTAGACGGTGGTGCAGCATTTGTAGGTGCCCACGCCCTGATGGCTGTAATACATACTGACGATTGAGCCTTCATACCAAAGCGTTCCGGTAGGTGCGCCGCCGCCCCAGTCTTCCAGGTAGCGCAGGAAGTTGTGGACGCCGCCATCGGTGCCGAAGTCATTCGGATTGGCGCCGACAGCGGGGAGTTGAAAGGGAATACCCTTTCCGCCGGAAATGGCGAGGCGGTAAGTGGTATCGGAGGCGACACGCTTATTGGTGACGTTGAGATAAGGAAACGCAAAGGAATTGACGTCGTTCCAGTTGTTCGAGAGCAACGTGACGGCGTCGGCAACGACAGATGCGCCTACGCTTGCGCCGGTAAACGCGGTATTCAGGCCGGGATTGTTATAGTCGCCCTGAATGTACACCGGGTTTTCGGAAACGATTGTGAGGCCGCAGGGCACGCTGTTGCAGGCGCCCATGGAGATGGTGCTGCCGTTGACGAGCTTGAGGGCGCGGCGGAAGAACAGCGGTGGGTTTTCGCGCAAGTCCTGCGGGTCGGTGGCGATGGCGTAGGGCCAGGTTCTGCCCGGTCCGGTGCAGCTGGGATTGTTTTGCAGCACGGCGGCGATCAGGGTTGGGAAAGAAAGTCCCAACTGAGTTCCGACGCCGGCGATGGGCCAGAAGGTCGCGGGAGTTGCAGAAAGAGCGTTCCCGTAAGTGCGCAGAATCGGACTTGGATCGACGCCTAAGTTGCTGAAGTCGCCTTCGAAGTCTTCGCCCTGGTTGAGAGTGCCGTCGGGGCAGCCGTTCGCGGAACCGGGGTTTACGATTTCGCTGTAGCCAAATCCGCCCGTGAGTACGTTCGCTCCGCCAACCGAGGCGGGGGGATTCGGGTCGGGCTGGTTGCCGCGGCGGTCGGAGAAATAAACGGAGTAGCCGGTTGTCTTGTTCACTAGCGCACTGTTCGTGGTGAACCACGCGGCCAGTTTGGCGACGTCGAGCTCGACGTAATACATTGCTCCGGCCACCGGCAATGAGAGAAGTCCGGACCCTTGATTAGCCAGCGAGTTATCGCGCAAGAGGCCCTCACGCGTGTCATACAACACGTTGGGCCAGTAGTCACCACCGTGCTGGCTTGCGAGGGCAACGGGAGGAGCTGGGCAACCACCGGCGGGAACCGGCGCCCACGACGGATTATCACGCACACGCGCCAAACGAATGATCGCACCCGGGCTTGGGTCGACACAGGTAATCGTGGCCACCGCTCCGTTGGCTGTTGGTCCAGAAGCCGCCACTTGGTTTGTGGTCGTCAGAAGCAGCTGATTCGGCGGAAGCTTGTCAGCGGCTCCAGACTGCGGGTTAATGTCGCGGCCCGTAAATCCCTGATTCAGGATTTGCGTCGTTTGATCAGTAAACGCGCCTCCGGCGGTGGTTTGGTAGTCGATCTTGATGCAGCCGGTGATGGTCGGATAGTACTGTTTCACCCAATAGCCATCATTGGGGGAGTAACTGGCTGCTACTGCGCCGGAGGTCGGTAGGGGAAATGTTTTGGTGCCAACATTCGTGAGCCACGCTTGTGGGTCATGATAAGGAAGCGTCGTGTTGCCATCGCTGGCGGGCGCGCTCTGATCCCATGCTAGCTTCGCCAGGTCCACAGGCGACTGTGCCTCGTTGGCGGAAAGCAGCGGAAGTTTAGTTGCGCCGGCTGCGCTGCTGATATCGCTGTCGGTGCAGGTGCCAGACGGGCCGTAGTCGGAAAGCAGGATGCGCAGGCTGACTTCGCTGTAGTAGCGCTCAGAGAGTTTGGCGGCGTTCGTAGCGTCTTCGCCGGGAATGGGCCTGCGGATGAGGTCGATAGGCTGGCCCCCAATGCTCGGCGTGGCGATTCCGATATTCAGAATTGTGGCGCCTGTTTGTCCGACGGCGATGTTTCCGTTGTAGATGGTGCTGGCCATGCCGGCGAAGGTGGAATCGTAGGCGCTGATGTTGTTTACGTAGTTGTTTGTGCCGATCACGCTATCCGGGGGAGATTGGGCCATGAGATTTTGGAAGCCGGAACCGGTGGTGACGTTGACGACGCCATTGTAATTACTGGTGGTAGGCCAGCCGTTTTCGAGGTTCGACGTAATGATTTCGCCCGCGGCGGTAACCTTCTGCTGGAGCGTCATCGTGGAGCCGTTGCCTTCCGCGAGCCAGAGATTGCCGTTGGTATGGACGCGGCCGCCGAAATTGAAATCGGGGCCGGCAAAAAACGAGAGGTCGGTCTGAGAAAAAATTCCGAATTGAAAGACGGGAATACCAACGGTTTGCACGCGGCGCTGGAGCTTAATCTCCGAGCCGTACATCGTATGCGCGGTGACGGTTAACGTGTAGGGCGTGGTGAGAGCGACGAGGCCGGCGTAGGTGCCTGTTGAGATCGTGCTGAAACTGGAGGCCGGAATATTTGCGTTCGCGGCACTCGGCGTGAAGGTGATGAGATAGCCGGAACCGTTGACGGTGCTGCCCGGTGCGAGAAATTGAACGGCGGGCACATTCGTTGGCGGGCCCGGAGTGGTCATGATGGCGTTGATAGCGGCGGCGTTCAGGGCGTAGTTGGCGTCGAAGGCATTTTCGAGGCCGGCCGTGAGAGATTCCATGCCCGCTTCGGCGCCATAGAAAGCCAACTGGCGGTCAGAGGTGTTGCCTCCCAGCTTTTGATCGCTCATGACGAGCCACGCGAGGCCCACCATCATCGCGGACATCAGAGTCATTACGAGAATCACAGTAATCAATGCGACGCCTTTTTCGCGGCGATGGCTGGGCACGAAAGTTCTCCTTGAAGCGCTGCAATCCAACTGGCTCGCGAGTACCGGCACAGGTTTACTTGTACTCGTTAAAAAAATTCAAACTGCGGATGCTGACCGCGGTCTGCAAATTGTTCCGAAAATATCTTTGGTTCACGCTGTAGGGACTCTCGGACCGGGCAAACAGCGAAATGTAAACGTCGCGCGTGTAGGGAATCTGCGCGAGCGTGGGACTAATGACATCGGCGGTGACCGACGGGGGCGTGGACCCGGCGTTCAAAATGTCGTACATGAATTGCATGTTTTCGATGGCGTCGCCAACGGACTGCGCGGGCCGTAAGTTCACCTGGCGCATCAACTGAGGGCGCTGTGGAATCGAGATGTCGATGAAATAGGTGATCATCCAGATGCGGCTAGCGGTGGTGGTGGTATAGGAGCCGGAGCCGGACGGCGATTGAATTTGCTGGATAGTGCCGGTCGCCTTGCCGGAATTATTGAGAGCGTAGGCGTCTCCGGTGCTGAACGTGATCGAATTGCCGGGCAGGTTCGCGGCGGAGACGGTAAGCAGGGCCATGGGGCCGGCGTTCGCCTGAAGGAGAATCAAATCGCCGGCCGCGAGAGCTGTGTTTCCGGTATTGATGTTGATGCAGGACGCGTCGAAAGTTACCGTGGTAGTGGTGCCGGCGGTAACAATTTTTCCGTTGGGCGTGGGAGTGGCTCCCCCGCATCCTGTGCCGCCGCCCGGAGTGTTCACCGGAAACTCATTGAGCCAGTGCTGGCTTGGGTCGATGAGCGTGTTGTCCGCATAGATGATGTTGATGAGATCCGTTTTGGCCCCCGAAGTATCGGTGATAACTCCAATCTGGTAGCCGGGCGAAATGGCTGGAAGCACGGTCCAAGCCGCGGGAAAATTTCCGAAGCTGGTTGCCGGCGCTGTGTAGGGGCCGGGCCGAACGACAGCCGAAGCGCCGCCAGTGTTGGGTATCGTGATTCCGCTCTGCGGGATGCCTACTCCGGCCTGCACCAAATCTCTGACGATGTAGTTCATCCCGGCTCGAAGGTTTTGTTGCGTGTCCGCCAACAGCGAAACGCCTTCCACGGTATGGATGGCGTTGGACAAGATGCTCATGGTGATGCCGAGGATGATGACCATCACGGCGACAGCGACGAGCACTTCGACCAGAGTGAATCCGGACTGGCGCTTCATGCTAGTTCTCCTTCTCCCTCGCTAACGCCTATGAAAAATTCGAGATGTTGGTAGTCAGCGTGTAAGTTCGTTGAAAGCGGCCAGCCTTATAAGTGATGGTCACCTGAATCTGCCGCAGGTTGGCGACGTTAGGCACGCTCGTGATGGTGACTGACCGCAGGAACTGGAAATTTGAAAGTGGCGCCCGTGTAGCCGAACCGGACGTGAACGATCCGGAGCCATTGAGCAAGATAACCGCATCCTGCTGAACCGCGCACCCGCCGCCGATGAAATCGTCCGCCGTATCCACGATTCCATCGATTCCTGGATCGCACAGCGGCTGCGGACCGTTAATGAAAATGCCGCCGGTGCACACACTCGATCCCACGTTGCAGATGCTTGCCCAGGTTGCCTGTCCCATATCCCGCGCGGTGAAGATGGATTCAACAGCGGCAGCCGCCTTCTGTTGCGCGATGTAGTCGAACTGAGACATTCCCATGTAAGCCAGGCAGTCGGCGAGCATGGCGGCCAGCGCCAGAGTTCCAATGGCCAGGATCGAGACCGCAACCATGGTTTCCATCAGCGTAAAGCCCGTCTGGGAATGGTTGCGCGTGTGGAACGATGTATGATTTCGCTTCATTGTTGAAACCACCCCGAGCCGGTCCCGTGGTATCCGCGGATGCGGCCTGTGTTTCCCAGCACCACAACCGCTCGCGCGGAAGCCGGGATGTTGGCGACTCCCATAAAGACCGTTCCGTTGATAGGTATTCCGGTGCCGTCGGTGAAGGTGCCGTCACTCTGAAAGTCCATTCCTGAAGGCGGCCCGCCGGAGACCGAGCCAAACATGATTCCTCCTCCGCCACCGGGGAGGCCATACGCGTCGGGCGTGTCCGGCATCCCGGCAAAGGTCCTGAAATTCACATTTGATTGAATCGGAATGGTCAGGAACGGAGCAGCGGCGATGGTGCTGGTGACTCCCACTACGACAAATTGATAGAGGGAAATAGTGTTGTTTCCGGTGAATTGCACCGCGATGGTGCGCCGCTGAGATATCGCTGTCTCGCGCGCCTGCCGCAGGGTACTTTTCACTTGGTCCATCGCTGCATTCGATTGAGACTGCTGCCAGGCGGGCAGCATTTGGAACAGCGCCATGCTCGAGACGATGAAGATTATGCCGACCACTACCAGCAACTCGATGAACGAGAATCCTCGCGCTGAATTCCTGCCGTTCTGATGGCTCGATTTCATTTGCGCGTTTTTCATTCTCACAGCCTCATACCGGTTCGGAGCACCGCTCATCCTGAGAGATGCCCGTCGTTACGCTGCATGCGCATTGCCATCAATTGTTATGACAACCTGCTGGAAGCAAGCGGCTTGGAGGGTGCGGGAATCCGAGTGTTCAGTTTCAATTTGGATGCCCTGTTTACGATCGGTTCAGCGCCCGGGATAAAGTCCGGCGGCCCAGCGGCTCGCAGCGCGAGAAAGGCCCGCTGAACGGCGCGCAATTTTCCGAAAGGAATTTCTGCAGAAAAGCGAAACGGCAGAAGCACCGGCAGAAAAAGATACGCGGGACGGGAGTTACCTGTGCTTGCCCGTCCCGGTACCCGGAGGAGCCAGGAGAGATTCGCGGAAAGTAGTTAAGATTCTGCTAAGCCGCTTTGTGCGGACCCGTTACGCGGTGGCGCCATCGTCCAAGCGCGCGATTCATCGGGTGGCTGCGGTGCAGGAACGTCAGCACCGGCGCGCGCCGCACGCCGATCCTTTCGAGAGCGCGGCGGATGCGGAAATCGCGTCCCGCTGATACGAGCCCTTTCTCAAGCGTACCGATCGCTTCACCCGTGCGTCCCGCCTGCTGATACACCTCGGCCAGATTCAGGTAAAGCTGCGCGTGGTTCACCTTCATTCCCA
>Ga0073928_10008292_pt1 | contig 13107 bp, 8 predicted proteins | sample PaiPotPPA55metaG_FD_76969 | JGI IMG/M metagenome (GOLD analysis project Ga0073928, IMG submission 76969) | Iron sulfur acid spring bacterial and archeal communities from Banff, Canada, to study Microbial Dark Matter (Phase II) - Paint Pots PPA... ...
CGACCATTCTTGTGCTCGCCGTTCTGGTGGGCATTTTTCTTTCTCTACGTAAACACGCACCTTCCGCTCGCATACGGCTCTGGACCTACGCTTGGGCATTCATTTTCCTGCACTTCTTCATTCAAGCTTTTGAAACTCACACCGGCACGCTGGAGACAATCATCGAGTCCATCGATATCGCCGCTCTGGAGCTTTCCGGAGTAGTCTTCGTGACCTCCATGATTCAAGCGGTCGAGATCAGAGCGAAACGCCGGAGCCTGCTGGCCTTGCTGGGAATTCCGGTCGCCTTCCACGCATTTGCGGCCAGCTTCAATTGGCACATCCCGGTGATGATGTCCGCGGCTCTCGCCGTTATCTTTTTCGGCGGGGCCATCTTCGCGCTTCTAGCTCGGCCACGGCCGCAGCGATTTAACATTGGCGTGGCCGTGGTTTTAATTGTCGCGGGCGTTTGGGCCGTTCGCGACCAATTGCAGGGCAGCGCGGACTTCGGCATCAACGCGATCCTCACGCTCTGTTTTGGATTATGCGGGCTGCTTTTTTGGAGACGCTATCCGCGAACGTCGTCCGGAGTAATTGCGGTGTCCGGCGGATTTCTGGCATGGGGCGCGGTTTTTCCGCTGGGCGCGGCTTTCGATTACTTCTGGCCGAAGCTGCACATGAATCCGGAGATTTGGAACGTCCCGAAATATTTCGTGGCCTTTGGAATGGTACTCACGCTTCTGGAAGATAAGTCGCGCATTGTCGAACAATCCGGCGCCCGCGAGCACGCTGAAAATTTGCTGCTCCAGCGCCTTTCGCATATCACCTCACGCCTGCTGGCTGGAAAAGATCCAGCCGCGCTCTGCAACGAAGTTGCCGTCGCCGTTACCGATGCTAGCAGTTTCAGCAAGGCCGCCTTATTGCTCGCCACCGAAGAACGCTCCTTTCACCTCGCCGGCGCTAATGGCTTTTCGATCGAGGAAACCAACGCGTTTGAAGAGCGGGCACGCGTTCTTACAATCGAACAACTAAAAAATACGTGTGACACCTCGCCAAAGCTGGGAAGCAACTCTTATCGCATAGCGCATCCTCACAACGAGGTCCTGATCCCGCTGATTTCATGGCGAGGTTCCTACGTCGGCTGTCTGTTCCTGAGATGGGAAAACGCCGCAACTGGCCCTGACGTCTCTGAAATGGTGAAGCTCGAAGTTCTGGCCTCCGATCTTGCTGTCACCATCGAAAACACCCGCTTGCATCATCAGCTGGTACGCGCGGAAAAATTGGCCGCGCTCGGCCAGCTTGTCGCCGGCGTGGCGCACGAGTTAAACAATCCTCTCACCGGAATCATCGGCTACGCAGAACTGCTCGCCGAAGAAGTCCAAGGCGAGAAAGTTGTCAAGCGCCTGCAAAAACTCGGAGTCGAAGCTCATCGCATGAAACGCATCGTGGACGGTTTGCTGCGCTTTGCGCGCCAAAATAACCCAGCGACGCGCGCTGCCGATCTCGACGGCGCTTTGCGCGACGTTATTCAGCTTCGCGAATACCACCTGCGCAAGATGGGCATCAAAGTCGAGTCGCACCTGGATCCGAAGCTGCCGCCTCTCGCTATCGGGGAAGACGAACTGAAGCAGGTGCTACTCAATTTGTTGAATAACTCGATGGACGCAGTGCAGGACAGCGCGCAGCGCGTCATCCAAATTCGCGCTTCCAGGCACCAAAACACCGTGGTGATTCAGTTTGAGGATTCAGGCCCAGGCTTTGTGGACTTGAATCGCGCGTTCGATCCGTTTTTTACCACCAAGCCGGTCGGCAAAGGGACCGGGCTTGGCCTTAGCATCTGTTACGGTATCGCGCAGGAATGCGGTGGCGAGATCGTCATCACGAACAAGCAGCCCTACGGCGCCAGCGTCGTGCTGGAACTTCCTGTCGCGCTTTCAGCCGCGCAGCCCATCGCCGCTCTCTCAATCTAGCCGCTAGAGCAGGTTCCAGGCCGACACGGTTTTTATTGGACTCCTTTCAACACGTAGGAACGATACAGCGTGTCGCGTTGCGCGGGCATGTAGCCGGCGTCGGAAATAATGCGGCGAAGCTCGGCCTCATTCGTGCGGTTGCGCACACCGGCAGCGTACACAACGTTTTCTTCAATTAGTATGCTGCCCACATCATCGGCGCCAAATTGCAGGCCGACCTGGCAGATTTTAATTCCGGGCGTGAGCCAGCTCGACTGAATGTGGTCGATATTGTCGAGATAGAGACGGCTAATAGCCAGGGTTTTCAGATAATCGAATGCGGTGGCCTCCGGTATTTTCTTGCCCAGAGGAGTATTTTCCGGGGCAAAAATCCAGGGAATGAACGCCGTAAACCCGCCGGTATCTTCCTGGATGCGGCGCAACAACTCTAAATGGTTCACGCGGTGTCGCGCTTCCTCCCCGCAACCGAACATCATGGTTGCCGTCGTGCGCATGCCCAGCGAATGCGCCGCGCGGTGTACTTCCACCCATTCTTCTGAGCGGCATTTCAAACGAGAAATGCGCGCGCGGATCTCGTCGTCCAGAATTTCAGCCCCGCCGCCCGGGATGGAATCCAGGCCGGCATCGCGCAGCCGCGCAATCGTGTCAGGCAGAGAGAGTCCGGAAACTTCGGCGATGCAGGTAATCTCTGGGGCCGAAAAGCAGTGCAGATGAACCTGGGGAAAGCGCTCCCTGATCGACCGCAGCATGTTTTCGTAAAACTCGATCCGCAGGTCCGGATGCAGTCCCCCCTGCATCAGCACGCCCGTGCCGCCCAACTCGATCATCTCCTGTATTTTTTCGTAGATTGTCTCTAGGGGGAGGATGTAGCCGTCTTTCGCGCCCAGCGGACGGTAAAAAGCGCAGAACGAGCAATACTCGGTGCAGAAATTCGTGTAGTTGATGTTGCGATCGATCTGATAGGTGGCCACGCGCGCATCTGTCTTTTTGCGCCGGACTTCATTCGCAGCCATTCCGATTCCGATCAAGTCGTCGGAGTTGAAAAGATCCAGGGCTTCTTGTTGGGAGATACCCATTTCGTTGGTCCTTACCGGCAAATCAGATCAAATAAACCGGATTGTTAATGCCCACCAAACCTTTGCGTAGCACCGCGCCGTAAACTCCCAAGCATCCTTGGTGGCGCAGCGCTACGGTTTGCAAAACCACCGGCGCTGGCGTGGAAGTTTCCGGGTCCAGCCCGATCATCACACAGCGCTCATCTTTCTTTAGCAAATGTAGTGTGACTTTGTCCCCGATTTGCAGCTCGCGCCCGATCAACTCGTCTTCGTAGTATGGCCGGTCATTGTCCCAGCGCACATAAAAGTTAGCACGAAATCGTCTGATGTCGAGGTCCATGCCCACTTCTTTGGAAAGAGCGCTCACCGTGCTCAAGCCCAGTAGGGAAACCGGCAGCGTGTCTGTCTGGCAGTACTCCGAGAATCTCAAGCGCAAAGAGCGCCCGAATCGTTCCTCCAAATACCGAGTGAACCGCGAGTCCCCCATACGGAAAGTTTCCCTTTCCGGAGTGGTCACTTCCACTGCATAACTCGCGGGATCCGGATTTTCCTCCTCAATCCGCGGAGGTTCCAGGAAGCGCGGGCGAAAAAGAATCAACTCGCGCCCTTGGCGCGCCGTCATCCAGGGAAAGTCCGAGCGGTTTCGATTGTCGATGAACGCAAAAACCCGGTCTCCGATCAGCCCCGCAAAACTCACGCGCGCTTCTTCCAAATCTTCGCCGGCCATGCTCTTCACTGGATAGCGCCGCAGGATGCTCAATTGGCCGATGCGCTCCAAACTTCACGCTCCGAGCCGCGCTGTTGTTTTCGCCGGGGAAGAAAAAAATTCCAGGGGGCGCGCCCGCGGTATCAGTCCGGCTCCGGCGGCCTTCTCGTAGTAAAGTTGCAGTCCCGCAAGATATTCTTCTTCGAGCCCGAAGTGAATATTTTCCGATTAGTAGCGCTCCAGCGCGCGAACCGGCAAATCGAGTTTCAGTGAAGCGCCTTCTGCGATTTCGCGCATGCGCGCGAGTCCATACTTTTTCGATGCTTCAAAGTCGGCTAAAACCTCCGGAGTTACCGCATCCCGCCGCGCAGCCCAAATTGCCAGGACGCACGGCTTACCCGTCAGTTCCTGCCACTGAAAGGCTACGTCGTAGACGAACAAAGTCTCGAATCCAGGCACTGGCATTGCTTCCGGATCACCCTTGCAGCATTCTTCGCCACTTGGAACTTTTCCGGACAACGCTTCCATCTTCATCGCGATACGCAGCGCGGGATCGCCGATCACCAGCGCGGCGTCGGCATTTTTTAGCATTTCAGAAACGTCCGGAGTAGCCTCCACAAATTCCGGGCGAATTCGCCAGTGCTCCGCGGCGAGCAAACGAACCAGCGCGGCCGAACTTCTGGAGCTGGTGTCGAGCGCAATGCGCTTGACCTTCTCAATCGGCCTTTTTGCCACCACTAAAATGCTGCGGACTTCGCCTTTCGCCGCCACTCCCATTCCCGGCAGCACCACCACGTTTTCCATGCGCTGGTACTCGATCGCCGGAATGATGGCGATGTCGGCATCACCGCGCCGCAACGCCTCTGCGCATTGCGATGGCAGCGTAAATGACAGGTCGTACTTCCCCGCCAACGGCCCGTCGGTAAAGCCCCACACCAGCGGAGCCGTGTTCAGAAATTCAACGATCGAAATGCGCAGTTTCGCCATATCCTGTTATTTCACACGCTCATAAATATCGTAGCACCGATTCGCGTGGCAGATTGATCCGAGCCGGAAAATCCGAAAACTAAATTGGATCAGGGGGTCGGAGGAAATTGGACCACCTCGTCCTCCGTCGGAATTTCCATCTCGTGTTTAACTGCTGCTCCGCGGGAATCGGAAGATTTCCACCCCTCTCCTTTTCCAACCACTTCAAACGAAGCGAAGGCATAGGGAATTCCTTCGCACGCAAGCATCGAACTCGCATTGCAAATATCAAAGTGCAAATGAGGCTCCGACGAATTCCCGGTATTCCCGAGAAGCCCAAGCACCTGTCCCCGGTGCACCTTGTCGCCCACTTTTACTCGCAGCGACCCCGGCTGCATGTGCGCGTAAAACGAATATAGCCCGTTCCCCATGTCCATAATTACGTGATTGCCGCCAATCGATTCGAGCGTGATCGGTATAGCCAGCGATTTCGCTCCAGGCGTGTTCTGCGGAAGCCCGTCCTTCGTCTCGGTAACGATTCCGTCCGCCACCGCATGAATTTCGTGCCCGTACGCGCGGTAATTCTTATTGTCCGCCGGATCACCTTGATAGGTCTTGCCGTCGGGATAGAGTTCCACCCAATCAATCGCGTACCGCTGTGAGATATACGCGCGCCCGTTGACGGGAATCAGCGCTCGCCGGTGTCCAGAAGTATTCGAAGGACCATTCGCGGCCACCCATTCGTCTCCCGTCAACGGCGCGCCGATCACAACCACTGGTTTTCGATCCACTGGTGTTGCGGGAGTATCGATCGAAAAGCCTTCTGGATAATCCCCAATCTTTGCAGTCACTCGCTGGCGGACGGAAGCCGGCACCGCCTCCAGATTGTCAAAAGTAGCCCCTATGTACACCACGACGAATTGTGCCGGCCCCATTTTCGATTTTTGCGCTTCGTCTCCCCCAGGATGAACGACCATTCCGTCGAGCTCGGCGCCGGAAAAACTCGCTAACGCTTTTTGTCCGCCGTTTGCATCCAGAATGTCCACACGCGTCAGTTCGCAGACCCATTTGCCCAGATTCGAAACGTGCAGCTCATAAACCACATGCCACTTCCCATCAGCCTTGAACGCGGTGGGCGCAACGGGAATCACTATGTCCAACGGCAGTGTCTGCGGTTTCGGCGTATGCTCCGGAGATTTCGTGTCGCTTTCTTGAGAAGTTTTCCCCGTCGCCGTGCGTTTGAACGAAAGCGGCTGCTCCGGAACTCCGGTCTGCGTCCAGGAGCCCGATATTTCCGAGCCATCCTTCGTCATTGCGCCTTGATACACGCCGCCCACTCGGCTTACCTCGAACCTTACTTGGCCGCCGTCCTGTGACGCCTTTTCAATCGGCAACATGGCATTCTGATCCACGCTACTCAGCTGTCCGGTAAGCTCCCCGCTGCTGGTCTTCGAGATCGTAACGATCAGGTGGAGACGCCCGCCCAAAATTCCTTCCCACGTGCCTTCAAGTCCAGCCGCAGCAGTTGTCTCCTGCGCTATTGCACGCCCATTTGAAAAACCAAAAATGGCTATGGCTGCGAACAAAAATCTGGAAACTTGCCCGATTTGTCGGCCCCGTGCCACGCTCCCACGTGCTTGTGACGCCTCTGCTACACCCGCCCTTGTCATCGTCTGCCCCCTTGCGGCACTGTATTCTTACCGCAGTTCGGCCCCATGTCCAGCGCTACCCCCGAGCAGATTTAAGTACATTTGGACCATTGCTTTGCCGGAACTAAAATTTAAGAGGCGGAGGATTTTCGCTCGAAATCTCTGCTTGAAATGTGCGTATATAAGGGGAAGCTGAACCTGACTTGTTCGGAGGTTACATGAGAGCGCGTGGTCGTTCGCTCGCACTTTTGTCATCCGTGCTTCTAATCATTTGTCTTGGAATTGGGCGAGGCCAAACGAATGCATCAGACGGCGACGCCCTCGCACTTACTGGCGCCAAAATCTATACGTCACCCACTGCCTCTCCCATCGCAAATGGCGTGATCGTAGTTCGTAACGGAAAGATCGCGAGCGTAGGAGCAGCTATCGCGACAGAGCTGCCCAAGGGCGCGAAAAAACTCGATTGTTCAGGCTTCGTGATCGTTGCCGGATTTCAAAACAGCCATGTGCATTTCACCGAAGATAAATGGGACGGCGCCGGAACCCAGCCTGCTGAAAAATTGACGAAACAATTCGAAGACATGCTCACGCGTTACGGTTTCACCACCGCTGTCGATTTGGGCTCGTTTCTTGCAAATACCGTCGCGCTGCGAAAACGAGTCGAGTCCGGCGAAGCTCGCGGCCCGCGAATTTTAACGGCCGGAAGCGGACTCTACCCGCCGGACGGCGCGCCGTTCTATATCCCCGACGCAATCAAGCCGCTTCTTCCCGAACCCGCAACGCCTGCGGACGCTGCTCGTGTTGTCCAATCACAAATAGAAGGTGGCGCAGACGTCATCAAACTCTTCACCGGCTCGCTTTTCAGCCGCACGGAAATAAAGCTTATGCCGCCTGACGTTGCTGCAGCCGCCGTGTCCGCCGCGCACCAACGAAATCTCTTGGTATTTTCGCATCCCTCAAATATCGGCGGCCTTGAAATTGCAATGAATGCGGGTGTTGACGTCCTCGCCCACACTACTCCCATCTCCGGCAACTGGGACGACGCGCTCATCGCCAAAATGATTGCTCACCACATGTCTCTCACTCCCACTCTAAAGCTGTGGCTCTTCGAAGCAAGAAAGGACGATGTCAGCCCGGAGCGAGCCGAGAAATTCGCCGCAAAGGGCGTAGCGGAACTCGGCCAGTATTTGCGTGCCGGTGGACAGATTCTTTTTGGAACAGACGTTGGCTACCTAACCGACTACGACGTCGCTGAAGAATACCGCCTCATGTCTCAGGCTGGCCTTACGCCGATGCAAATTCTCGCCTCGCTCACGACCGCTCCTGCCGCGCGCTTCGGTGAATCGCAAACACGCGGCCAGATTGCCGATGGAATGGACGCAGACCTGGTCATTCTAAGCGCCGACCCGGCGAATGACGCGAACAATCTTACAAAAGTTCGATACACCATCCGGCACGGACAAATCATCTACACCTCTCCGCCGCACTAATATGGCATTACCCCCAGCGCCTCCATTCCTCCCCTACTCTATGTACAGGGAAACGTTGAACTTCCAACCCGCATACTCAATTTCGGTTGTTGCTTCGCGTCGTCCGGCCCTTCACGGGAATCAAATGGCTCAGAGGCTGGCAAAGGACTTGGCCAACTGCGGCCTGGTAATCGCAAGCGGCTTGGCCCGCGGCATCGACTCGAGCGCCCATAAAGGTGCGTTAGGCTCGGATACTGGCGCCAGCATCGGAGTTCTCGGTTGCGGGATCGATGTGGCTTATCCCAAGGAGAACAAGAAGATCTTCGAGGAAATGACGCAACGCGGCGCAAACATCACGGAGTTCCCGATGGGGACTTTTCCAGCGCCCCAGAACCTCCCAATTCGGAACCGGATCATTGCCGGAGTGGCTTTGGGTATCCTGGTGGTTGAAGGCGCACAGTACTCCGGCTCGCTAACCACGGCCCGCCTCGCTATGGAGTGCCGCGAGGTGTACGGCGTGCCCGGCAATGCCACGCAACCCTCCAGCTCTGGCCCGAATCAGCTTATAAAGCAGGGAGCCAAGCTGGTTACCTCGTGGGAAGATTTGATTGAGGAGTTGCCCACTCCCGTCCGCTCCGAGCTTTTGCCCGTCGAGGCGATAAACTCCGAAGAACGGGCCAAGCTCTTGCACGAAAGCCTGGCCCCGGCTGAGCGCACGCTCTACGATCTTCTGACTGAGGACGAATCGCGCCATATTGATGATATGGTCGAACTTTCCGGCCTAACTTCCCCGGAAGTGCTGGCCGCCTTATTTGACCTGGAGCTCAAAGGCGTGGTACGTCAGTTACCTGGTAAGCAATTCTTGAAAGTCCTGTTGTAACCTTCCAGGGGATAGCAGGCTAGGATGGGTAGTGCGCGAGCGCCCCGAAGCACCCGCGCGCTAAACTGTTTCACGGGGAACGCGACAGAAAATGGCACGATCGCTCGTTATCGTTGAATCGCCCGCAAAGGCGAAAACAATTAATAAGTATCTAGGCCGCAACTACACGGTCAAGGCTTCCTACGGGCACGTGATGGACCTGCCCAGGAAGACTATTGGCATCCTTCTGCCCGGCGAAGAAAACGGGAAAGGCAAAAAGAAAAAGCGCAAAAGCAAGAAAGCCAAAGGCGCCCATGCTGCCCCGGAGAAGAAAGCTCCCAAGCCGGTAACGGTTACTGCGGCCAACATCTTCGAGCCCACATACCAGGTCATCCCAGGGAAAATCAAAGTTATCAACGATCTTCGCAAAGCTGCTCGCGGTGCTGATGCCATCTATCTGGCGGGTGACCCGGATCGTGAAGGCGAAGCCATCTGCGCGCACCTGGAAGAAATCCTGAGCAATCCACGCGAGTATTCGAACCTGAAAGAGGATGGCGAGGACGAATCAAAAAACGGCGACGAATCAAAAGAAAACGCCAAGAAGGAACCGAAACTCGCAAAAGGAAAATTAGAAGTCCCGCCGATTTATCGTGTGATGTTCAACGAAATCACGCAGAAGGCCATCAAGGCCGCTTTTGAAACCCCGTCGCACGTAAATACAAATTTGGTGGATGCGCAGCAAGCCCGCCGTGTTCTCGACCGCATCGTTGGTTACAAAGTTTCTCCGCTCCTGTGGAACAAAGTGCGCCGCGGTCTTTCCGCAGGCCGCGTCCAAACCGTCGCGCTTCGATTGATCGTTGAGCGCGAGCAGGAAATCCGCGCGTTCATCCCCAAAGAGTATTGGACCATCCATGCCCTTCTCGGCGCGGGCGAACCGCCGTCCTTTGAAGCCAAGCTAATTAAGTACAAGGGCGACGACATCGAAGTGCCGGACGAAGCGGAAGCCCAGCGGGTTCTGGCCGCGGTGCAGAATGCGATCTGGCAAGTTTCCAGCGTGGCGCAAAAAGAAAAGCGCCGTTTTGCTCCTGCGCCTTTCACAACCTCCAAATTGCAGCAAGCCGGCTACAATCGCCTGCGTTTCACTGCCAAGCGCACCATGATGCTGGCGCAGAAATTATACGAAGGCGTGGAACTTGGCTCCGAAGGTTCCGTAGCGCTCATCACTTACATGCGCACGGATTCGGTCAAAGTTTCGAATGATGCCTTAGCTCAGGTCCGCGAACACATCGGTTCGAGCTATGGTGAAAAGTATCTGCCCGAAAAGCCGAATTTCTTCAAGTCGAAAAAGGACGCGCAAGAAGCTCACGAAGCGATTCGTCCGACGGACGTGGCGCGTACACCGGAAAGCGTGAAGCCTTATCTCGACGAGTCCATGTTCAAGCTCTATCAAATGATCTGGCAGCGCTTTGTCGCCTCGCAAATGGTCCCGGCCGTGTTCGACCAGACCACCATCGACGTGGACGCCAACGATTACACTTTCCGCGCCACTGGCTCGGTCCAGAAATTTGATGGCTACCTGGCGGCCTACCAGTCTGTGAAGGAAGAAGAAGAAAAGGATGACGAAGGCGACGCAGCCGGCAATCGTTTGCCACCCGTGCGCGAAGGCGATCAGCTTGGCCTGGAAACCATCCGTCCCGAGCAGCATTTCACTGAACCTCCGCCGCGTTACACCGAAGCCACGCTGGTGAAAGAGCTCGAAGAAAAAGGAATTGGCCGCCCGTCCACCTACGCCGCGATCATTTCGACCATCGTCGAACGCGAGTACGTCACAAAAGACCAAGGCCGCTTCACGCCCACCATGCTCGGTGAACGCGTCAGCGTCCTGCTGGTAAAAAGCTTTGAGGATATTTTCGACGTGGGCTTCACCGCTCGCCTGGAAGAGGAGCTCGACGAAATCGAAGAGGGCAAATTGCCCTGGCGACAGGCAGTGAAGGAATTCTGGGATCCTTTCCTGCTGGATCTAGATCGAGCGTCGGAGGAAATGCTGTCGTACAAAGCCGGCATTCCCACCGGACAGAAATGCGAAAAATGCGGCCAGGGTGAACTGCTCGAGCGCATCAGCCGACACGGTTTTTTCCTGGGCTGCGATCGCTATCCCGATTGCGATTTCATCAAGGATCTTTCGCCTGAACTTCCCGCCGACGATGGCGAAGTGAAAATCGAGTATTGCGATAATTGTGGCAAGGAAATGGCTATCAAGCGGGGCCGCTTCGGGGTGTTCCTCGCGTGTACCGGCTACCCGGACTGCAAAACCACGCGTCGCTTGGTCAGTGGAACACGCACCGCGCGCCAGCCGGATGTCCGCCTCGAGGAGAGATGCCCGCTCGACGAAGGCCAGCTTCTCCAGCGCCAAGGCCGCTTCGGCGATTTCATCGGTTGTGAAAATTATCCCAAATGCAAATACACCCGGCCCATTACGCTTGGTATCAAGTGCCCGAAGTGCAACGAAGGCGAATTTGTCCGCCGCGGTACAGCCAAAGGGCGCGGACGCGGCAGAATATTCTACGGCTGCAGCCGTTATCCCGATTGCGATTACACTTCGCCGCATGAGCCGCTCAACGAGCCATGCCCGAAGTGCGGCGCTCCTTTCATCGTCGAGAAGCGCAGCAAGGCCGGCCATTTCCGATCCTGCGTAAAAGAAGGTTGCGACTGGGAAATCGAAGCTCCTTCGGAATCCTCAGGTCCGCCTGTGGCTACTTCAACTCCCGCGGCTCCCTTCGTGCATCCGCAAGAGCCCCGCGCCGAAAACCATCTCGCCCCGATGAAATCCTAAGGGCATTTTTCGCGGCAGAATCCAACCCGCTGCGGTAATTTGCAACCCGCTTATACGATCTATTCAAAATTAAAATGCCTTTCATGCGGTCGTAAGAGTGAACCTGTTATGTTATATGACGCTTGTACAGGCAGCGGCACTGCGAGCGGTGGGGTCCTTCTGCGCTCTTGCCGCATCCAATTTACATAAGAATGTCCAGGCTGCATTTCGCAATCCTAAGCGCTTTTAGCCAAGGAGTGTTCTTACACATGAGCGAGAAACCTCTAAAGCATTATTTATTTGTAAGCGATTTTGACCAGACGCTGACGTTCAACGACTCCGGTTACGTCCTCAGCGAAATCGTCGGCATTCCCACCGAAGAATTCGAGCGCAAAGCCGCGGGCATGGCAAAGCTGAATCTCGTGCAACAAGGTGCGGAACTTGCTTACCTCCTGCTGCACGATCCTGAATTCAAGTCGCGAGTTCGCAAAGAGCATCTCTTCGAGGTGGGCAAACGAATTCGCCTGAAAGACAATATTGCGCTCTTGGACGAAATTCTCGATCACGGCATCGATGGATTTCATGTCGATTTCTCAATCGTTTCTGCTGCACCCGTCGAGGTGATCAAGTCCGCCTTGGAAGGAATGATTCCTGCGGATCGCATTTATGGAACGGAATTCCAATACAACGCCTCCGGTGAAATCGATTCGATCCTTCGCGCTCGCGCAGGTTACGGGAAGGTCGCCATACTGGATCAGCTCCAGGCAGATCTCAAGATAGGACCGGATCACGTCATTTACGCCGGCGACGGAAATTCCGATATCCACGTCATGCTGCACGTCAATGCTCGCGACGGCTTCACCATCGCCGTTTCGGAAACCAAGCATGTAGCACATATCGCCAAGCGAACAGTGCTGGGCAATAACGCGATTGTCGTCTTGGTGCCAATTCTGGAGAAAATTGCGGGATGGCAGCGCCCGGAAATTCGCAAGTTCCTTGAATCCTACGGATTCTTGATTCAAGAGTGGGACCGCGTGCGAACCGACTGGCTCACGTTGCGCCCGGCTGGTACCGGGTCCGCCCACGCCATTGCTGGCTAACGCCGCAATTTTGCCCGCCGGGCCTGGCTGCCCATCGCAAAGTGTCGCTCACAAATTGAACGGGCTGGGGATGTACAGGGGCTCTTATTTGTTAAGTGCTTTGTTCTATATATCGTATATGATTTCAGCGAACAGGAAGCGACTTGCGCATCGGTGCCGGGGTTATAATCTCGCCGTGGCCGAGTAGCCTAATGAAACAGCACATCGAACATTTCGTAAAATATTTGCTCTACGAGCGAAATGCTTCGCCGCAAACGATCAGAAGCTATCGCAACGATCTCGAGTTGCTCCAACAATTCCTCACTCCGCCGGGTGAAGCGACCATGCCGCTCGGCGAATTGGACCATCGCGTCATACGCGAGTTCGTAAGTTGGCTTTACGACCGCAAGATGCAGAAAGCTTCTGTCGCCAGGAAACTCGCCGCTCTGCGAACCTTTTTTAAATTTTGCATACGCGAGAAAATTACCAAAACCAATCCACCGGCCTTGTTAAGCACTCCCAAAATCCCCAACCCCTTCCCGCCCGCCTTAACCCCGGAAAAC
>Ga0073928_10008293_pt1 | contig 13103 bp, 13 predicted proteins | sample PaiPotPPA55metaG_FD_76969 | JGI IMG/M metagenome (GOLD analysis project Ga0073928, IMG submission 76969) | Iron sulfur acid spring bacterial and archeal communities from Banff, Canada, to study Microbial Dark Matter (Phase II) - Paint Pots PPA... ...
GTGCAGCGCGGTAGTGTCTGCAAATAAAACTATCTGAGATAAGCGGACCGACGAGTTTGGTAGAACGAATCCAAACTGAGTTCTGCACAGGGACTAGGCAGTTCCCGAAACTGCATTTCGAATGCTCAGCAGAATTGGTGCGTCGCCGCAACGAAATGAGAGGCTCGACATAAAACTTTCTTTTATCTTTGAGGAGCTGATTCGATTTGGAGCGAACATGTCGCCGACAATCATCACCTTGCTGGCCATATGGCTGGGGTTGAACGTGGCCTTTGTCACCATGCGCATCTACCTCACGGCAGATCGTCGCCCGCGTGATGGGCGTGATGCCGCCGAGTACCCAGGCTCGTCGCCCCGTCGCGGTTCAGCAGTCGTTAAATCGCTCGCTCGTCCTCTTGCTTGATTGCGCATTCGCGATCCCGCTTCGGCCATACCGGGCGAAAAGACGAACTGCACCAAATCGAGGGATGACAGCGATTTTTTCGGGCGCCAAAGCGACCACGCTTGTTGAATACCGATCAGCGATGGTTAATAAATTATCCTGCGCGTGCGCAGCATTTGATCCAAACATCGGCTAAAATGCAAATTCGTTGGCGCTACCTTCGCTCTCAGGAAGACGGGGAGAGCAACAATGAAAAAGAACATTTCCATCGTGACGGCAGCCATCGCAGCGCTCAGCATGGGCTTGCATCCGGCGAGCGCTAGCCTGCTTGGAATGCCGCTCAATCTGAAGGCCGCGATCGAGCTCCGCGCCGTCGATGCGCCGGCTCCGGCCTGGCAGTTTTATCCCGATGGCGTCTTCACCGGCCCGATACTGGTCTGGCGCTGCTGAGAACCTTTTGTCCCCGAGGACTTTTTTGAGTAGTCAGGGCGGCGCGCTCTCGTGATCGCGCATACAGGATTCCAATTCCGTCATTCCCGGAAGGGAAGATTTCCGGAACGAAAATCAAATTGGACTGTCCGGTGGGGCCGATTTGAGCCGAACCAGAAACGACGGCAGCTGACCGAACCCGATCCCGCAGACGCCGCCCAGCGCCTTTACGAGCGCGTCTGCGACGCGGGCATGGCGGTCCGGCGTCAGCAGTTGCAGCGCCTCCAATCCGATCGCGGCTCCCGCAACGAAGGCGACAATGAGCAACAAACGGTTTGGGTAAGCCAAACCGAACGCAAGTCCCATTAACGCAAATGCCGCGAAACGCTCAAGGTGAGGGCCGGCAAGCACCGGACGATCGTTAATCGGAGACAGCGTCGCGTAGATGATGAAAGCGAGTGCCAGCCAGCCTGCAACAATGGATACCCTTTGAATCATCGTTGCTAGGTAAGCTACAATGCAGTTGATCTCAACCTATTACCCGCCATAGCCGTCGGCTCCGGTGATGAATGGCCGGATATCGTTAACCCCGGGGATCCGGACCGGCACGGCAGCAGCTCGATGAATCTGACCTACGTCATCCCGGACATCCACGGCCGAAATGATCTGCTCGGGGATGGTCTGGCTGAAATCGCGGCGCATTCGCGGGGCGTGCCCGGCGTCATCGTCACGATAGGCGACTACGTCGACAAAGGGCCTGGAAGCAAAGAAGTCGTTGAACGGCTGCTGCCGGGCGTTGGCGAAGGTTGGGGTTTGGTCGCGCTAAAGGGTAACCATGACGCCATGATGGTGGAGGCGCTGCGTGATCCCTCGAAGATGGCGGCGTGGATCGCGAAGGGTGGCGACGCCGCACTGGCCTCCTACGGTGGCGATCCCGCCGCCGTGCCGCAAACCCACATCGACTGGCTCGACGGACTGCGTCTGATGCATGTCGACGCGCATCGCCTCTACGTCCACGCCGGCGTCGACCCCGAAATTCCGCTGGATCGGCAGAGCGAAACGACGCTGTTGTGGAAGCGCTATCCGAAGGAATTTTCTGGTGGCTTCGGCAAACTTCACGTCGTCCATGGCCACGATAATTTCCCCGACGGGCCGCTGCTGTACGATGGCCGAACCAACCTGGATACGCTCGCCTGGCGGACCGGACGGCTGACGATCGGCGTTTTCGACGATGACAGGGCGGGCGGTCCGGTCGATATTATTGTGATCAAGGGATCGCCGGCGGTACGCTAGCCGCGCCGGCGCGGGCGGCCCTATTGGGGCTTCCGATTGGGCATGTTAGGCATCTGGGGCAGCGGCCGGGCCCTCCAAAAAGGCCGGCGCCGCCGGAAGCGCTGCGACCGAGTGATTGGTAAACACGGTTGTGAAGAAAAAATAATACTGCGGTGTGTGCTCCGTTCATAGCCTGTTCACGCCCGCGGGGCTCTCTTGATGTCGCAAATCGTACCGCTCACACCTGGAGATCTGCGTGCGCCTGCTCGTCGTTGAAGATGACCCGGATCTCAACCGTCAACTGACCACGGCGCTGACCGATGCCGGCTATGTGGTTGACCGCGCGTTCGACGGCGAAGAAGGGCACTTCCTCGGTGACAGCGAGCCCTATGACGCGGTCGTGCTCGACATCGGGCTGCCGAAAATGGACGGGATCTCGGTGCTGGAGGCCTGGCGTCGCAACGGGCGGCTAATGCCGGTCTTGATCCTGACCGCGCGCGATCGCTGGAGCGACAAGGTGCAGGGCTTCGACGCCGGCGCCGACGACTATGTGGCGAAGCCGTTTCACCTCGAGGAAATCCTGGCCCGGATCCGCGCCCTGTTGCGCCGCTCGACCGGCCACGCCCAGTCCGAGCTGACCTGCGGCCCGGTTTCACTGGATACCCGCACCGGTCGGGTCAGCGTATCCGGCAATCCGATCAAGATGACCTCGCACGAGTATCGGCTGCTTGCCTATCTGATGCACCATACCGGGCGCGTGGTGTCGCGTACCGAACTGGTCGAGCACCTCTATGACCAGGATTTCGACCGCGACTCCAACACCATCGAAGTGTTCGTCGGCCGCATCCGCAAGAAGCTGGAGGTCGATATCATCCAGACGGTGCGGGGACTTGGCTATCTGCTGACGCCGCCATCGCCGGGCACCTGATCAGCGGTGTTGATCAGCCACCTGGCCCTGTGCTCTGGTTCGGGCATGATCCTTTCCGGGGACCGTTATCCGTCCATCGGGCTCGGCCCCAGCGGTTGATTTTCGGGATGATGACCTGATGCGCGGCAGTTCGCTCGCCACCCGGCTGTTTCTGTCCGCGACCGCGTGGGTGGTGGTGATTCTGGTGATCACCGGCGTCGTGCTATCGTCGGTATACCGCGATGCTACCGAGCGCGCCTTCGATCGCCGCCTCAACCTCTATCTGCGCACCCTGGTGGCCGAAGTGGCTACGCCGGACGAGCCGCCTGACCATCAGTTCCAGTCGCTCGGCGAACCGTTGTTCGAACTGCCGCTGTCCGGCTGGTACTGGCAGATCACCCGTACCGATTCCGACAAGGCCGAAGTGCGCGCGTCGCGCTCGCTGTGGGACAAGAAGCTGCCCAAGCTCGAAGAGCACGGTGCCGATTTGACCGCGGCCGGCATCCGCCTCGGCTATGTCGACGGTCCCGAGGGGCAGAACCTGCGGATGGTGGAACGGCCGGTCGATCTCGGTGCCGACGGCAAGTTCCTAGTCAATGTGGCCGGCGACGCGTCAGAGATCGTCGACGAAACGCGCAACTTCGACTATTACCTCGGCGGCACATTCGCGGCACTTTCCATCGTGCTGGTGCTGACCACGATCTTCCAGGTTCGCTTCGGCCTTGCGCCGCTCAAGCGCATTTCTGATTCGATTGCCGACATCCGCTCCGGCCGCGCCGAACGGCTCGAGGGCGAATTTCCGGTTGAGATTGCGCCCTTGGCGCGCGAGACCAACGCGCTGATCGACGCCAATCGCGAAATCGTCGAGCGTGCCCGGACCCATGTCGGAAATCTTGCCCACGCCATCAAGACGCCGCTGTCCGTGATCGTCAACGAGGCCGCCGCGCATGGCGCCGATCCCTTTGCGACCAAGGTTCTGGAGCAGGCCGATGTGATGCGCGATCAGGTCGCCCACCACCTGGAGCGCGCGCGCATCGCGGCCCGTCTCACCATCATCGGCACGGTCACCGAGGTCGCCCCCGCGATCGACGCCTTGCGCCGGACCATGGAGAAGATCCACCGCGGCCGCGCTATCGCCATCGAGGTTGAAGCCGACACGCAGGCAAAGTTTCGCGGCGAGCGGCAGGATCTTGAGGAGATGGCCGGTAACCTCGTCGACAACGCCTGCAAATGGGCGGCCTCGCGGGTATTCATCGAGGTGCTGGTGGAACGGCCGGTCGGCCCCGGCGCCGGTCCGATGCTGCGAATCGTCGTCGACGACGACGGGCGCGGGCTCTCGGCGGCCGAACGCGCGCAGGTGTCGCGCCGCGGTCAGCGGCTCGACGAGTCCAAGCCGGGTTCCGGGCTCGGGCTGTCGATCGTGGTCGACCTTGCGGCCTTGTATGGTGGCAGCCTTTCACTCGGCCGCGCGCCGATCGGGGGCTTGCGGGCGGAGCTGCTGCTGCCGGGGATATAGGGGCGCTCGGGGTATCCGCCGGTTGGCGACCTCGAGTCCACCCCAATTCGTCATTCCTAAACGACTTCTTAACGTCGACGCTTTTATTATAACCAGTGGACGCGTTGCCGTCCGCGCGATACCAGCGTGCATACCGAAGCATGGGCCAGACATCAACCGAGCGGCTGAGGGATTATCTCGCGCAGCTTCCGCCGCAATCGCAGGCGCTGCTGATGCGGGAGTTCGAGCGCGCCATTGAACGGGGCGAAGACACGACGGTCGCCACCTTCGTGCTCGAACAGTTGCGCAAGATCGTGCGCGGAACCGACGAGCAGGCGCGGCCGCGCACCGATAATCCGGCACGGCTTTTGTTCGGTCCGCTGGAGCCGTTTCTTGTCGAAAGCAACACCCCGTTGCGGCCGGGCCAGATCCGCCGTGCGTCGCTGACGCCGGTATGGCAGTGGCTGATTCGCGACGGTGCGCCAGACCAGGCGCGGGCATTCGAAGAAGCCCTGTCCCGTGGTCCCGATACCGGGACCAGCCCCGCGATAGAAGTAGCGGTGCGAAAACTTCAGCTCGCCGCGGCGGATGCGATCCTTAAAATTGCGGTGCGTGGCAGCGACCAGCGGCGTGCGCTGGCCCGGGTGGGTCCACCGGATGTGATCGAGGATCTGCTGCCGATCGGGTCGGTTTTACAGGCCCGCGAGGCGATCGACACCCTCAGCAGCCGGCTTCCCAGCTTCCTGCGAATTTTCAACGATTCGCAGATCGCCTCGGTGGGCGCCGCGCTCAACGTTCCCTCGCTGCAAACGCCTCAACTGCTGCCCTTTGCGCTGTCGCTGGTGATGCAGCGGCTGACCGCGCCATGGCAGATCATTCGACTGGCGATCAAGATGGCCGCGTCGGACGATGAAATCCGCGTTGCCACAACGCCCTATGGTGTCGCCGTCACCATAGCCCTGCACGATTTGTCCTGCCTGGCGGCGACCTTGCGGGCAGAAATCAGGCGCGGACATTTCGACAACGTGACCGAGCACCTGAAGACCCTCCATGACGGCGTACGGGGCTTGCGGACCGAGCTCGATCTCCGCAATGATTCGGCCTGGGGTAGGCAGCTGGCATCGATCCGGGCCGATATTTCCAACGCCCTGCAATCGGAAATCGACAGTGTACCGGGCCGTGTCCGGCGCCTGCTGCGGCAGCGCGCCGACAAGGATATTCCCGCCGGCGCTCAGGTCGACTCCAGCGAGGTTGATGAAGCCGCGGCGTTGATCGATTTCGTCGCGGTATGCCGGACATATGCCAGCGAACTGGCGATCAACGAAGTCACGCTGCGGACCTATTCGGACCTGCAACATTATGTCGAGCAATCCACCGAAGCGCTGGTGCAATCCCTGCGCGCCAGCGTAGGTAAGAACCGGGCCTATCGCCAGATGCAGGTCGCAGCGGCAATCCGCTTCTGCGAGGTGTTGTTCGGCCACGATTACGCGTCGCTGATGAGCAGGGCGGCCGAAAACGCGGTGACCGGCGAACGCAAACCGTCGCGCGCCGGATAATAAAATAAGATGCCGGATAATAATAATAAGATAGTGAAAGCCCAGGTTACAATTTGCGGTTGACGCAGTCCGGGCGGGATCGTACCGTTTGGGCATGAACCCAGCGATCAATTTCGTTGAGCTTGAGAACCGCGTGATTTCCGCGACCTATCGAAACCTCATGGTCGGGGCAAAGGTCCTGCTTGTCGACAAGACCACCGGGCAACCGGCACCTGAGCCGGTGACCACGATTACCTCTCCGACGCCCAGCGGCTTGCTGCGGATCAGTCTGCCGGCGGTGGTCAAAGCCGGGGATTATTTTTTGAGGGCGCTGAACGGGCATGGCGAGTTTGTTGCGCAAAGTGTCGAATTTCACGTCGGCTAATCCCTGATTTTTTCAGAATTCCGGGGTTCCCTGCGGGGGAATTGTCAATTGCGCGGCTTGCCGGCTGTGGTGTAAAGCGGCGCCATGGCGCGCTGCCTGTTGGCCGTTTCACCGGAACCGACTTCATGATGCTGTGGTTTGTGTTCGCGCTGATGACGGTCGCGGCGATCTTCGCTGTGCTTTGGCCGTTGAGCCGTGGCAGCCGCCCGCAAAATGACGGCAGCGAAGCCGCCGTCTACAAGGATCAACTTTCCGAGATCGATCGCGACGTTTCCGCCGGGCTGACCGGGACCTCCGAGGCCGAGGCTGCTCGCGTCGAAATCAGTCGCCGGCTGCTGGCCGCGGCGGACAATCAGCGCGATCGGCTTTCCGGATCGAATATCAGGTTGCGCCGTGTGGCGGCCGCCATAGCGCTGGTTGGACTGCCAGTCATCGCGGTTGCGTTTTATTACCCGCTCGGTTCACCAGGTCTTGGCGATTTTCCGCTGGCGCAGCGCGACCGCACGCCGGCCGCGACGCAGCCGCTGGACGATTTGGTGGCGCAGGTCGAGCAGCACCTCGAGAAGAATCCGAGCGATGGCCGGGGCTGGGATGTCCTGGCGCCGGTGCTGGCCAGGCTCGGCCGTTACGACGCCGCGATCACGGCCTTTCGCAATTCGATCACCTACAATGGCGACAGCGCCGGGCGCCGGGCCGATCTTGGTGAGGCCCTCGTCGCCGCGGCGGGCGGTGTCGTCACTGCCGAAGCCAAGGCCGAGCTCGAGCGCGCTGTCGCGCTGAATGCCGACGACGTCAAGGCGAGCTACTTCCTTGGCCTTGCCGCCGAGCAGGATGGCCGCTCCGCCGACGCCGCATCGATCTGGCGAGCAATGCTCGCGAAGGCGCCGCCGAACGCGCCGTGGCGTCCGCTGGTTCAGGCTGCATTGGTGCGGGTCGCCGGTTCCCCGGTTCCGGCGCTGTCGGACGAGGCGGTGGCCGCTGCAAAGGACATGAAGGAGACCGACCGCAGCGCGATGATCCGCGGCATGGTCGATCGTCTGGCCACCCGTTTGAAGCAGAACGGCGACGACGTGGAGGGATGGCTGCGGCTGGTAAACGCCTATATGGTGATGGGCGACCCCGACAAGGCCAAGGCCGCGCTGACTGACGCCCGTCAAGCCGTAGCCAGGGACCCGGAACGGTTGCGACAACTGAATGAGGGTCTGAAAAATCTCGGGCTTGATGGATGAGGCCGCAATAGCGAAAAGTGTAAAGCATTTCCGGTAACATCATGCGCCGAATTGGAGACGCTTGATGCCGAAAAGTGTGGAACGGTTTTCGGATAACTTCATGCGCAGAATCAGAGGCCATGCATGACGCGCAAGCAACGGCGTTTGACGATCATCGGCGGCTCGCTCGCGGTACTCGCGATTGCGGCGGTGCTGGTGTTGAACGCGATGCGGGACTCAATCGTATTCTTCTCGACGCCGACGATGGTAGCGGCGAAGCATATTCAGGCGGGAAAACGCTTCCGGCTCGGCGGTCTCGTGCAGCCGGGGTCACTGGCGCGCGGCGACAACCTGGTCGTCACTTTCCAGGTCGCCGATGGCAGTGCCAGCTTGCCCGTTTCCTACAAGGGAATTCTTCCGGATCTGTTTCGTGAGGGCCAGGGTGTGGTCGCAGAAGGCGCGCTCGACTCCTCGGGGGTGTTCAGGGCCGACGTCGTGCTTGCCAAGCACGATGAGAACTACATGCCCAAGGATGTCGCGGACGCGCTCAAGAAGCAGGGCTACTGGAAGGAAGAATACGGCGCGAAGCCGAACGATAGCGCAAAATCCGCGGGAAACCCCGCAGCATCACGGGCGGCACAGGGCACGCCACAGACCGAGCAGGGAGCATTGCGGTGATCGCGGAAGCCGGACATTACGCTCTGGTGTTGGCGCTCGGCCTGGCGCTGATCCAGTCGACCGTGCCGCCGCTGGGTGCGCGGTGGCGCGATGCCGCGCTGATGAATGTCGCGCGCTCGACAGCGATCGCGCAGTTGATATTCGTGGCGGCGTCCTTCGCCGCGTTGGTCACATTGCACGTCACCTCGGATTTCTCCGTCGTCAACGTGTTCGAGAATTCGCACTCGATGAAACCGCTGATCTACAAGATCACCGGCGTATGGGGCAATCATGAGGGCTCGATGCTGCTGTGGGTGTCGATCCTGGCGCTGTTCGGCGGCCTCGTCGCGATTTTCGGCAACAACCTGCCGTTGTCGCTGCGCGCCCACGTGCTGGCGGTGCAGGCCTGGGTTGCCAGCGCATTCTATCTGTTCATCCTGATCACCTCGAATCCGTTCCTGCGCATTGCCAATCCACCGATCGAAGGCCGCGACCTCAATCCGGTGCTGCAGGACATCGGGCTGGCGGTCCATCCGCCCATGCTCTATCTCGGCTATGTCGGATTCTCGATTTCGTTTTCCTTCGCCATCGCCGCCCTGATCGAAGGCCGGATCGACGCCGCATGGGCGCGTTGGGTGCGGCCGTGGACGCTGATGGCCTGGATATTCCTCACGCTTGGCATCGCGATGGGCTCGTACTGGGCCTATTACGAACTCGGCTGGGGCGGCTGGTGGTTCTGGGATCCGGTGGAAAATGCTTCCCTGATGCCCTGGCTGGCGGGCACCGCCCTGCTGCACTCGCTGGTTGTCATGGAAAAGCGCAATGCGCTCAAGGTCTGGACCATCCTGCTTTCGATCCTGGCATTCTCGCTGTCGTTGCTCGGCACCTTCCTGGTGCGCTCGGGCGTGCTTACATCGGTCCATGCGTTCGCGACCGATCCGACGCGCGGCGTGTTCATCCTGCTGATCCTGTGTATCTTTATCGGCGGCGGTCTTTCGCTTTACGCATGGCGGGCATCGGCGCTCAAACAGGGCGGCCTGTTCGCGCCGATCTCGCGCGAAGGTGCGCTTGTGCTCAACAATCTCTTCCTTACGACCGCCTGCGCGACGGTGTTCGTCGGAACGCTGTATCCGCTGGCGCTGGAGGTGATCACGGGGGACAAGATCTCGGTAGGCGCGCCGTTCTTCAATCTCACCTTCGGGCCTTTGTTTCTTCCGTTGATGATCGCGGTACCGTTCGGGCCGCTGCTGGCATGGAAGCGTGGCGATCTGCTGGGCGCGGCGCAGCGGCTGATCGGCGCCGGCGTCGCGGCGCTGATCGTGGTTGCCGTCGTGTGGGCATGGACGCTTGGCGGCAGCACCTTCGCGCCGCTCGCGATTGGCCTTGCGGTGTTTGTGATCGCCGGAGCGTTAAGCGATCTTGTCGAGCGCATCGGCCTGTTTCGCGTAGCGCTGGGAACCGCGGTGCAGCGGGCGCGTGGACTGCCGCGCTCGAGCTGGGGCACGATATTTGCGCACGCCGGCGTCGGCGTCGCCCTGATCGGGATCGTCTGCGAGACGACCTGGAACAGCGAATATATCGGATCGATGAAAACCGGTGATGTCGCCCGCATTGCGGGCTACGAATTGAAGCTCGACGGCGTGAGCCAGCGCCAGGGGCCAAATTATCGCGAAATGGTCGCGCAGTTCAGCGCCAGCCTCGATGACCGGCTGCTTGACACGATGACGCCGTCGAAACGCGCCTTTACCACGCGCGGATCGACGACAACCGAGGCCGCGTTGCTGACGCGAGGCGCAAGCCAGCTTTACATCTCGCTTGGCGATACCGCCGGCGACGGCGCCATAGCAGTGCGAATCTATCACAAGCCTTTGGTGCTGCTGATCTGGTTCGGTCCCGTGCTGATGGCGTTCGGCGGCATGTTGTCGCTGTCAGACCGGCGGTTGCGGGTCGGCGCGCCGAAACCTGCAAGATCCCTGCGCGGGTTGCAGGCGGCGGAGTGATGCCTTGAAACGAATGCTTTGCTGCGTATTCGCCATCGCTGTGCTGGCTGGAAGCTCAGCCCATGCCGTGCAGCCCGACGAGATCATGTCCGATCCCGCGAAGGAATTGCGGGCGCGGGATTTGTCGCGCGAATTGCGCTGTATGGTGTGTCAAAACCAGTCGATCGACGATTCCGAAGCGCCCTTGGCGCGCGATTTGCGGATCTTGGTGCGCGAGCGGATCGCAGCCGGTGACAGCGACGCGCAGGTGATCGATTTTCTGGTCGCGCGCTATGGCGAGTTCGTGCTGCTGAAGCCGCGATTAAACTCCCACACCTGGTTGCTCTGGCTGTTGCCGCCGCTAGCACTGGCCGGAGGCGGGTTTGCGCTGTGGACCCATAACCGGCGGCGAGCGAAAGCCGGTACGCAAGACGATGCTTCGCCGGTGAAGCTGACGGCCGACGAAGAAGCGCGGCTGGAACGGCTGATCGCGGCAGAACCAGCGCCGGACAAGCCGGTTTAGCTCCGTATTGCCTCTGACGGACCGTGAAGGGCCGATTGACGGCCGATGGAACCCGCAAGCGGAACATAAGGTTATGCCCTGCGATAAACTGCCGCATTTGATTTTCCGATCATTACAAAAGTTTAATTCGCCCGCCAGCGCGCTGTAAGGCGGAAATGCCCATCTTCAGAGCCGAGGGTGCAGGTCCCCGCACCACGGATTCAGGCACTGGAGAATTTTGCATGACCGACCGTCCCACCGATCTTTCGTCCCTTCCGTCGTATCGAGCACCCCGCCGTTCGCTTTTTTCCGCACGCAAGTTCGCGCTAATGGCCTCGGTCGTCGCCGGCCTCGGTGTTGCGGTTTACGGCTTCAGTCCCTCCAATCGTCCTGTGGATATCTTCAGCAGCACCGCGCACGCGCAGGTCAACAACGAAGTCCGCAAGGTCGCGCAGCCGGTAGGCTTTGCCGACATTGTCGAGCGCGTGAAACCGTCGGTGATTTCGGTGAAGGTCAACATCAACGAGAAGGTCGCCAAGAACGACAGCTCCGACAACAATGACGACTCGCCGTTCCAGCCGGGGTCGCCGATGGAGCGCTTCTTCCGCCGCTTCGGCGGACCCGATGGCCTGCCGCCAGGCCTGCGCGGTGGACCGCGCGGCGGACGCGGTATGATGACCGGCCAGGGCTCCGGCTTCTTTATTTCGCCCGACGGCTACGCCGTCACCAACAATCATGTGGTCGATGGCGCCGACAAGGTCGAAGTGACGACCGACGAAGGCAAGACTTACAGCGCCAAGGTGATCGGCACCGATGCACGCACCGATGTCGCGCTGATCAAGGTGGAGGGCGGTTCGAACTTCCCGTTTGCCAAGCTGTCCGACGGCAAACCGCGGATCGGTGACTGGGTGCTCGCGGTCGGCAATCCCTTCGGCCTCGGCGGTACCGTTACGGCCGGCATCGTCTCGGCCAGCGGCCGGGACATCGGCAACGGCCCGTATGACGACTTCATTCAGATCGACGCGCCCGTGAACAAGGGTAATTCCGGTGGCCCGGCCTTCAATACCGAAGGTGAAGTGATGGGCGTCAATACCGCGATCTATTCGCCCTCTGGCGGCAGCGTGGGCATCGCGTTTTCGATTCCGGCATCGACCGTGAAGAACGTGATCGCGCAGCTGAAGGACAAGGGCTCGGTCAGCCGCGGCTGGATAGGTGTGCAGATTCAGCCTGTCACGGCGGACATCGCCGACAGTCTCGGCCTCAAGAAGGCGGAAGGTGCTTTGGTCGCCGAACCCCAGGCCAACGGTCCGGCCGCCAAGGCTGGTATCGAATCCGGCGATGTGATCACGGCGGTGAATGGTGAGACGGTCAAGGACGCCCGCGAACTCGCGCGTACCATCGGCAGTCTCGCGCCTGGCAATGCTGTGAAGCTCAACGTACTGCACAAGGGCCAGGACAAGGTCGTCAACCTGACCCTTGGCCAGTTGCCGAACACGGTGGAAGCCAAGGCCGACACGGATAATGGCGACAAGGGTGGCGCTGCCCGGGGAACCGACGTGCCGAAGCTCGGCCTGACGCTCGCGCCCGCCAACAGCGTTGCCGGCGCCGGCAAGGATGGTGTCGTTGTGACCGAGGTCGACCCGCAGAGCGCAGCGGCTGAGCGCGGTTTCAAGGAAGGTGATGTCATTCTGGAAGTCGCCGGAAAGAGTGTCGCCAATGTTGGAGACGTGCGCGAAGCGATCAATGCCGCTCGCACCGACAACAAGAACAGCGTTCTGATGCGCATCAAGAGCGGTGGGTCGTCGCGCTTTGTCGCGATCCCCCTCGCGAAAGGGTAAGCATCGGGCGCTTCGAGCATGATCCGGAAAGGTGGAAGCCGGTTTTCCGAAGAGATCATGCAAGGAGATGAGATCACGATCCGAACTTATTCGGATCATGGACGAAGAAATGAAGGTGTCGTCGGCATTGGTCGCCCCCGCCGACGGCTCTCTTCGGGGGGCGGGTCAAAACGCCCGCTCCCTTCTGGATACCTTCCGGTGGAAAACGCCCCCCTCCGTCGGAAGGTTAAAAAGGGCGGTGAGGTCCCCCAGCTTCACCGCCCGCTTTTTTGGCTCAATGGGGCGCGCCAGGAAGCCCTGCATGTCGCCTTGCATGAGGCCGCCGACCGCGCCATGGTGATAGAAAGCAGCCTCACTTGACCGCAACCGACACCCAGATGCGCCTCCTGATCATCGAAGACGACCGCGAGTCCGCCGACTATCTGGTGAAGGCGTTCCGCGAGGTCGGCTATGTCGCCGACCTCGCAGGTGACGGTGAGGAAGGCCTGTCGATGGCCGAGAGCGGCGACTACGA
>Ga0073928_10008294_pt1 | contig 13102 bp, 16 predicted proteins | sample PaiPotPPA55metaG_FD_76969 | JGI IMG/M metagenome (GOLD analysis project Ga0073928, IMG submission 76969) | Iron sulfur acid spring bacterial and archeal communities from Banff, Canada, to study Microbial Dark Matter (Phase II) - Paint Pots PPA... ...
AAGGGCGAGCTGAAAGATTTTCTGATCGCCACGCCCGATGCCCGCTCTACTTTTTATATCAACGCCCGGGACGGGAAAGAGCGCTATGAAGATTTTCTGTTGCAGGAATTTTTCTCTTACGTGGAAAAACACTATCGAGTCGCGGCCGGCCGCGCTAATCGAGCTATTTCCGGTATTTCCATGGGCGGCTATGGAGCTCTGTACCTGGCGTTCCGCCATCCGCAGCTCTTTTCGTCGGTCAGCGGGCACAGCGCTGCACTGATAGAAAAGCTGCCCAATTTTCTTGCTGGGGCCCAGCCAAACTCACCAAGGGCTCGCGTGCTGGGTGGCGCTTTTGGAAATCCGCCCGATCCTGTTTTCTGGCAAGCGCACAACCCCATCGTCATGGCTCGGACGGCAAATTTGGCGCGCCTCAATATTTATTTTGATTGCGGAGACCAGGATGACTTCGGCTTTGAAGCAGGAGCTATCGCTCTCGATAAAATTCTAACCTCCCGCAAAATCCCTCATGAATTTCACATCTACCCAGGACGCCACGACCCCTCTTACTTTGCCGAACACCTCCCTGCGTCGCTCGCTTTTCACTCACGTCTCTTCCCCAACTAGCCAAATAAAGGAGGTGCAATTCCAGAGCAGTCGCTATAACCGCCACACGGAATTTGTAGCAGGGCCTATCCATTTGATTCGTGATTCCTTGATTCCGCTCGTTATTGCGGCTCGAAAGGTTGGGGAGTTTGTGGTGGTCCGCTGGCGGGAGCATCCGTGCCTCCTTTTGGTTTGCCCACCGTGGATATGCTCTCTACGTTGAATCTCTTGTAGTCCGAATAGCGTATGACGGCGTTTACTTTGAAGCCTTTCACGAGCAAGACACGGACGCCAACATGAACTTCTGCATACGTCGGCAGCCACACTTCGTTGTTGATGAACGCTTGCTCGAAAACGAAGCTCGTACCTTTCTGCAAATTAGCTAGCATTCCCCCGGCAAGTTTGAAGTCGCCTACAAAATAAGCTTCGAGGCGCGCCACGTCGTGGCTCTTTTCGTCTATCCAAACAACGCCCGCCAACTTCTGGACGACTTTTTCCGCGAGTTTGTGGGCCTTAAACTCGGGATTCGGCTCGAAATCAAAAACCAGCACGTCCTGGCCGCGGAACCGCTCGCGCCTGGGATTCACAAATTGGCAAGCTCGCAAGAAAAGCTCGATGCCCGGGTCGTCATCTTCTTTCTTTCCGTTTCCTTTATCTTTGGTATTTTTGGCGTCCTTCTTCTCGTGCTCGCGAATCTCCTTCTGGGTTTTGTCGTTTTCTTTCTTTTGTTCTTCTTCACCGAGAGGCTTGCCGTCTTTACTGATGAGCGTGGAAATCTCGTCGCCGCTCAGATAGAAGAAGGTGTACTCCTTGGCCTCGCGTTTTGTCACTTTTCCGGTTTTGTCGTATTCGGTTTCTTCTTCCGCGCGAGTGCCCGTGTAATTTTCTTTTATCTTGTCGATGGCTTTTTGGTTGTCGTCGATTTCCTTGAACAGAGCCTTCAGATCAGGAAACTGTACCTGCGACTTTTTCGGGAAATCAAAAACTCTCTCCCCGACGGTACCGTTGACGACCGCGCGAGTGACGGCAATGTCATACACGTCATTTCCGCGGTGTAGGTCGATCTTGAAAGGAACCTTCACGCCGTCCTGTGCTCGGTAATCGTCATACAGAATCTGCTCATCGATGCCACCGATCATGGCCGCTTCTTTCACGATGAGATGCGTTTGTGAATCGAAGAATATCTCCCGCTTCACACCTGCGGGGGTGGTCACTTCAATCTGTAATGCGTCCTTCTCGCGCACTTGCGCATGGCCGATAAAAGCGAGTCCCAGTTTGTTCTTTTTGGCATTGACCAGCCGCGAATTGTAGTACTGGCCCGCAGCTTCCAATTGAGCGCCCTCAGGTCCAACCAGTGTCCCAAGCTCACCGGCCTTCTGGTGCCAGGCGGACTTCCCGTTGTAGGCCTCGATCGAGATTCGATCACCGTCGACGAGTTCGGAGTAGTAGCGATTCTGCTGCTTGGTAATCAGCGTGTAGGTCCCGACCTTCTCATCCGCGCCGTTAGCGAAGGTACCTTCGAGCATTAGGGTATTAACCTTCGAGAAGGTTTTCGAACCTCCCTCGGCTTTGATGTACTGGTCTACAATCTTGGCGGCATCCTGCGCGCGGACAGGAATGGGCATGCACGCCGGGACAAAAGCGATAATTGCCGGAAGTAGGTATGTGCGCATAGGTCTTACTGGTATGAACGCACGAAAGTGGTAAAGGTTTCGCTCAAGTACGAATATTAAATTGGGGGTGCAAATTTATGACAGCGGCAGCAAGCAACGGAATCGTCAGCAAGCCTAGTAAACACTCCGTCGAGCAAACGGTCGAGGCGCTAACCAATATTCTAAAATCCAAGGGAGTAGCGGTGTTCGCACTGATCGACCACAGTGGAGAAGCAGAAAAAGTCGGACTGAAAATGCGGCCTACCAAGTTGCTGATTTTTGGTAATCCGAAGGCGGGCACTCCGTTAATGTTAGCGTCGCCTAGCAGTGCTATCGACCTCCCGCTCAAAATTCTGGTCTGGGAAGACGCGCAGGGAAAAGTCTGGATTTCCTATAACAGTCCCGAATATCTAAGAGCGCGGCACGGGCTTCCTCAGGAGCTGATGCACAACATCGCCATCATAGAGACTTTAGCGACTAAGGCCGGAGAATGACATCTCAGGAAACATCTAGCTCGGACCGTGATCGTTTCTACTTGGGCGAAGATGGCGGCGTTCGAACGCCCATGTCGGCGCGTCGACAATTGAGCAAAATGTCGACGCGTCGACAATTGAGCAAAATGTCGACGTGCCGACAATTGCACAAAATGTCGACACGCCGACAATTGAACGAAATGTCGACGCGCCGACAATTGAACGAAATGTCGTGGGGGAGAAATGTCGACGCGCCGACAATTGCACTTTTGGCCGAAGCAGTCTCCAGATGTCAAAGAAAAGTCTTGTTTCACGTGGAACAGAATCACAAAATTCTTGTTTCACGTGAAACAGAATTCGTTCGAACGCGGCTGTCATTCGAACGCCGGCGTCATTCGAACGGCAGAGTCATTCGAATGCGCCGCTCGTTCGAACGGCAAGCACAGCGCGTCTCTGAATGGCGTGAGTCAAAGTTGTTGGCGCGCCGCAAGCAACGAGTGCAACTAATTTGTGATTCTTAGATGCGAAAGGGCCGGGCTTCACCGTTTACGGAAAGCCCAGCCCTTCCTGATGCACGTTCGGTGGCAAGAACTTAAGAATGCTCGGTTCCCGCCGTGTTTTTATTTGCGACTTAGAACTTCCGCCGGGCGTCGTCGGCCTCTTCAGCCAAACGCATAAGCGTCGAGACGATTCCGGTATTTTTGCCGGTAGCTGGGTCGAGGAACAGTCCATCTTCCGCAAAGCTGACGACGGAAGCTACGGCGCCCCCCTGAGCTGTGGACGTTGGACGGATGATCGATACCGGGCCCAACTTGGGATCGAGGAATACCGTGGGTTCCGGCATGATCAAGTTGGTCTGGAACGAATCGGCGGCATCGACACTCTTCACGCCAGTATTCGGATCGATCCCGCTGTTGAGGTCCGGGAAGGTCAGGTTACCGTCGGTGATGAGCGCTACGTTGCCGGCTTTGTCGTGCCAGGTTTGGAAGTGCATGATTTCGCTGCCGCCAATGCTGAGCAGCACGCGCAAAACTTCCAAATCCGTGACTTTCTGAGCCAGGGCCGGATACAAGCTGCTCCCGCCTTGCTCGATGAACGCAAAATGGAAGCCCGCGGTATTGGCAATGGCCTGGAGATGGTTGGAAATGTTCCCCAGGCTATCCGTACCGAGGTCGTTGTCGCTTAGAGGAATAGCCGGATGTTGTCCCTTGGCGAGATCTGGAACGGCGTTCTCGAAGGTTCCTCCGAGATCGGGGTTCTTGGTCGCGCTGCGGTAACGGGTCCACCATGAAGTATCGATGGTTAATTGTTTAAGGTTGGTAAGGCGGCCGTTCTGCGGAACACCGGTTACTCGGCTGGGCGGCAGAATGGCAAAACTGCTCAGGTCGATGGGCTTTGCGCCCTTAGACTGGAGGTAGTTATTTAGAAATCGGTGGTGGCTGATTTCGTCGTCAGTGTTGTCGGAAATATATTGCGGCATATCGCCATCTAACACGAGAAGCCCGGTAATGTAATCGGGAGCGAGTCCGGATTTAAAAGGAACATCGATGGGGGACTTCCCTTGATTGGTGGCTCCGCCAAGTTCGGCGTATTGGATCCACAGATCGGCTTCGACCTGCTCGAGGGCGCTTAGAAACGTGAGAATAGCAATATCACCCTTGGTGACATGGCTGCCGCCCTCTTCGGCGAACGCGCTAGTGGCAGTGCCGACTAAGCCGGCTCCGATGGCGGCTGCGCCTCCTGCGAGCGCTCCCGTCTTCAGCAGTGACCTGCGATTTACCGAACGGCTCATAAAACTATTTTCTTTTTCCATCTCATCCCTTTCTTTCTGTTGTTTTGAAATTTGTGATGCGAGGAATTACCGTACCTGTATTTCGGGGGGAAAGTGCCACGGCGGGGTCACGTGCTTGTCCAATTTGTGTAATCTATTTTGGAATTCGGTTGCGCGGGTGAGTTTGGTTTCGAGCGAAAGACCGTCGGTGTTGGGGACGTGCCGCCGAGGAGTTTTTCGGGATGGGTGTCGAGGAAAAGAAAGCGGCTTGGCTTGCGCGATGGATCGAAGAGAGATTCCTCCGCTGCGCAGGCCGACTCGTTCGCGGACGAACGAGGGGAAAAAGCGTCGGCCTGCTCCGGTCGGAATGACCATTTGGTAGTGGCGGGGTCGGCTGCTAACGGTAGGAATAAACGGCAGGTGTTGGGATGTGGCCGCCCAGGAGTTTTTCGGGATGGTGTCGAGGAAACGAAAGCGGCGTGGCTTGCGCGAGAGATCGAAGAGAGATTCCTCCGCTGCGCAGGCCGACTCGTTCGCGGCCGAACGAGGGGAAAAGCGTCGGCCTGCTCCGCTCGGAGTGAGCGTTTCGTGTTTGTGCGCGTGTTTGCGCCTGTGAACTGAGCTTTTTTGCGAAGGTCTAATTGACTTGCGAGCGAGTGCCCTTGTACGTTGATAGGTTATTGGGCGATGAGATGCTGAAGCTGATCGAGGTCAGTGGGTGCGGTGTCCGAGACGGCGTAAAATTCCATCCCTTGTTTTCGCCAATCGATCCACTGGTAGCCTTGGATTGAGCCGGTGCGTGGAGCGGAGTCCTTTTCAGAAGTTGGCCAAATGAAAACGTTCACCACATGTTTGCGGCGGCCGTATACCAGGGCTGCGACGGTGCGATTGTCGACCACATCAAGACGCCCGCCCTGTAACGGATAACCCTGTTCGGTAAAATCACGAACTGGCGGAGCAAAGTTAATCTTGCCGTCAAACCACGGTTTCACGGTGTGTTGATCGGTGGAGATGACATCGGCCAGGTGTCCTGGTTGCAGCGATCTCAAGTGCGCATCGACGATTTTGCTGGCCATGATTTCTCGGCTGTCAGCGCGGCCAAGCAAAGCAACCCGCCACCCGCCGAAAATCAACAACAGAAACGTCGCCGCAATAGCCAGCCAACGCCAGTCTGTGGTGACGCGGGCCGGAGCCATCACCGTAGGAGTCTTCACATTCAGGTCCGCAAGTATTTTCTTGCGAAATGACGCGGACATCTTCTCGTATGGATGCGCAATGTTTATGGTGGAGCGCAGAGACTCCAAAGCATCCAGCGCCGCTACGCATTCCGGGCATTGTTCGAGATGACTCTCGAATTCGGCGGCCTTAAGCGCGTCCAGTTCGTGATCGAAGTAACCATGAACCAAGGTATCAGCGCGTTCACACGCCATGGGTAGCCTCCTCGGGCGCAGCATTGCCTAGCGCCATTTGAAGTTGCCGGCGGGCGCGCGAAAGCGTGGACATCACCGTCCCGATAGGAATCGAAGTGATGGACGCAATTTCTTTGTACGAACATCCTTCCAGTTCCCGCAGCACGATGACCTCCCGGTACCGTGGCTGCAAAGACTTCAGCGCCTCGGCAAGGCGATCGCGATCATTGCTCGCGATGGCCAGAGTTTCAGGTGATGGGCTTGGCAGCCCGTGAATTTCTTCGTTGAATTCGGTCATGTCTTTGGCCTTGCGATTTTTGTCAAGCCAGGTGTAACAGGTATTTCGGACGATTTGCAGCAGCCAAGCCCGCGCATCTCCGCCGTGAAAACCATTGAAGAAGCGGTACGCACGCAGCAGCGCTTCCTGCGCGGCGTCTTCGGCATCGGGACGGCTGCGCAACAGCCAGCGGGCCAGATTGAAAGCGGCATCGAGATGCGGCAGCACTAACGTCTCGAAGCGAACCTGCTCCTGTGAGTCCAGCACGTCCGAACCTTTCCCCTGGACAGGATTGCTCACTAGTAGGAACTCCCTAAGGCCCGACTTTATTCCCATTTCGTCCCCTGATTGCATAAATTTTGCAAAAAGATTCACAGTGGCCTTGATGGAATAAAACGCGGACCCCCGTGGTCTGCATACATGAAACACGTCCAAGAGCGGCGCAGAACCCCCTCGACTCAGCAACCCTGCGCCGCTCCCTTCACAACAATACGTGCGGACGATAGCGAAATTGAGCAACACAAAATAATAGAAGAACAGAAAGTTTAGGAGGAATGATGAGCGCAAAGTCCAAAGTTGAGCTGGTGCACGATCACAACCACGATGGCGTCGACCGGCGTGGATTCTTGAAGTGTATGGCATGGGCTGGAACAGGAGCCTTCTGCATCATGCAAGGTGGTGTATTGAAGTCTTACAGCATGAGCCAGATGGCGCAGATGGCCGGCAAAGTCGGAGCCGGCGAGCTGAGCTTCGTGCAGATCAGCGACAGCCACATGGGCTTCAACAAAGCCGCGAATCCAGATGTGGTCGGGACGCTGAAGGCCGCAGTGGACAAGGTCAACGCCTTGTCGACACCGGCGGAGTTCATGCTGCACACCGGCGACATCAGCCATCTGTCAAAACCCGAAGAGTTCGACACCGTGGATCAGATTTTGAAAGACGCCAAGCCCAAGGATATTTTCTATGTTCCGGGCGAGCACGACATGTTGAACGACGACGGCAAGCAGTATCTGGAGCGTTACGGAAAAAATACCAAGGGCGGCGGATGGTACAGCTTTGACAAAAAAGGCGTGCACTTTATCGGACTGGTCAACGTGCTGAACTTGAAAGCCGGCGGACTAGGAACGCTGGGTCACGACCAGCTCGAATGGATGGAAGATGACGTCAAGCATTTGAAGAGCAGCACTCCGATCGTGGTGTTCGCGCACATTCCACTGTGGTCCATCTATCCGGAGTGGGGTTGGGGAACGGAAGACAGCGCGCAGGCTCTTGCCTATCTGAAAAAGTTTGGATCGGTAACCGTTCTGAACGGTCACATCCACCAGACCATGCAAAAGGTGGAAGGCAACGTGACGTTCCACACTGCTGCATCGACCGCTTTCCCGCAGCCGGAACCTGGCAAGGCCCCATCACCCGGCCCGATGAAAGTGCCCGCCGAGCAATTGAAAAGCGTGCTCGGAATCACAGATGTGAATTATGTGCACGGCCAGCATGCGTTGGCGGTAGTGGATTCTTCGCTGGCTTAAGAGTCACACAAAAACAGTTCCATAAAAGCAGCTAAAAAAGAGAGGAAAAAAACATGAGGAGAATTGTGTCTACTGCAGTCTTGTTTGCGATGACGTTCGGAGTTGCATTCGCGGGTATGTTCGCTGGGGCAGGGAGTTTACCTGCCGCCGCGCAGCAGACGCCCGGTACGACCGAGGTAAAAATCGACAATTTCAGTTTCGGACCCGCGGAGCTGAAGATTCCGGTGGGAACGACGGTGACCTGGACAAATCGTGACGATATTCCGCACACCGCGGTTAGCACCGACAAAATGTTCAAATCCAAAGTGCTGGATACGGACGAAAAGTTTTCGTTCACCTTCAGCAAACCCGGCACATACGAATATTTCTGCTCGATTCATCCAACGATGACAGGCAAAGTCGTCGTTCAGTGAGCTGTCGATGAGCGTAAATCCGTTCGACCTCAAAACCGTTGTGCTGGCTAAACATGCCCAGCATGTAGTGCTGATCCATTTTCCCATCGCGCTGTTTATGGTGGCCGTGGCCTTCGACTTTCTCGCCCAGTGGGGTAAGAGCCGGAGCCTGGCCGCGGCGGCGTACTTCAATTTGTTGCTGGCCGCATGCTTCACAGTGCCGGTGGTGGCGACTGGCCTGGCCGCGTGGCAATTCGCGTTAGAGGGCCAAAAGCTCAAAGGGATTCTGCTGATGCATTTGGTGCTCGGCTGTGTATCCGCGGTGGTCATCTGGGTGGTGTTTTTAATTCACTTGCGTGCGCGCCGCCATCCCGAGAATTCCTTGCCGACGTATCGTCTGTCGTTGGAGGCCATCGCCGTTCTTCTTGTCGGCGTGACCGCACACCTCGGTGGTTTTCTCAGCGGCGTAAACGGGCCCGGCTAGTTTAGCCGGGACGGACACCTCACTCGACTCGGCCTTTACTACCGAGGAATTCGTCGCAGGTTCAAGCTGCGACAGAAATTGTAAAGTACAGGAGAACAGGCATGAAAATGTTATGCGGAATGATCGCTCTGGCCACCGCTTCAGTGGCGCTAGCAAATAACAGCGCGTCTTTTCCCAAAGATAAAGATAAGGTCACAAAGTACGTGGTCGAGAAACTCGATGTCACTACTTTACCAACCGGCCTACGACCAAAACGCGATCACGGCAAGAAAACGTTCAGCGACTATGGCTACGTGACTAGCTCAGTGGACGAGAATCAGGCAGTAGTAGCAACGCCGGCGGGGACGCAAATCAATATCAAACTGTTGGAACAGAAATCCTCTGAGATCTACGTGTGCGTTGCGGGCACCGGGGAGAACCCGAGCGACAAGATCCAGCGGGTATTCCTGCTGAAGCTGAAAGATCCGGGTAGTCTTTTAAAGGGCAGGGAATCGTGGAAGGAATTTGACGCTTGCCCGGTGATCGGTGGGACGGACCATGATTCGACGGCCGACGCATACGGCGGAGATTAAAGCCTTTCGACGCCGGCCGCGGTACACGTGCCGAGGCATCAGATTAGAACCAACCGTAGCCAGTCCCAGTATAGTCCATTGAGCGGCATGGCCACCGCAGCCCCACCCTACGCCAACCTAACTTTGTTCTTAGAACTGGTGATGGGAGTCGGATTGCTCGCCGGCGCGCTACTCGCACGGCTAAAGCGCTTTCGACAACACGCGTGGTGCCAGTCGGTCATCGTGCTCGTGAATCTTCTATTGATTGTTCTCACGATGCTTCCGTCATTTCGAGTTCACGTTGCTCCGCGAATCCCTTTGAAACTTGGCAAAGCTTATTACGCCGTGGCTACCGCGCACGCCGCGCTGGGAACACTGGCTGAAGGCGGAGGTTTGTACATCTTGCTGGCCGTCGGCACGAGCCTGTTGCCGACGCGATTACGGATCAAGAACTATAAATTGTGGATGCGCACTGTGTTAGTGCTGTGGTGGGCGGTGCTTTTGTTGGGGGTGGCAACCTACGCCCGCTGGTACATTCCGCATATGTTCCGGAAATAGCTTTTGGACACGGGACATGCGCCACTTTTGCTTTTATTATCGCCAGACGTGAAATAAATCTCCTCAAATTTGGTCTAAGTTACTGCGGGCCGCTCGAAGTATGTGCACGGAACTATGCGACACGCCCAACATTGGCAAGGAGAATAAAGTGAATAGCGCATTACGAATTATGTCTGTGATTTTGTTGAGTGCATTTGCCCTCAGCTCGGGTTCCGCCACTCCACCGAATAGCCCCCAATCGGCGCAGAGCGTTCAAGTCATCGAAATCACTGCTAAGAAATATGAGTATTCGGCGTCGCCTATACGCGTGAAATTGGGTGCGCCAGTGGAGTTGAGGTTCACGTCACTCGATAAGACCCACGGCTTCAAGATCAATCTATACCCCGACGGTTCGGACGCCAAGGGTGAACCCGGGCTGAGTTTCAGTTCGAAGGAAGACTGCTTCAAACTCGAGAAGGGAACTCCCACGGTAGTGCAGTTTATCCCACACACTGCAGGAACCTACTCGTTTCACTGTTGCAACCGTTGCGGACTTGGTCACGGCGGAATGAAAGGTCAGCTCGTCGTTGAGCCGTAGGGCGAGGAACCTTTGTGACTAGTTGTACCCGCACCTTCATCTCGCGACGGAGATACAGGGCTATTGCGCTGGGCTCGGAATAAATCTCGCCGAAATTGGTTTATATAGCTGAAGCCCGGGCATAACGCGGGCATGAAAGCGCGGTAAGTAAACATGGCCGAACATCGAATGACGTTAGTGGACCGGCAACAAATTGCTTTGGACACGATGGCTTTCTGGTTCGAACCCGATGACGGCTACTTCGAATTCCGAGCGGGGCAGCACGTTGACCTTGTATTTGCGCATCCTCACCAAGGGAGTGAGAACGACAATTTCAGGACCTTCTCTCTGGCGAGCTCTCCTCAAGAAAAGAAATCAATCATGATCGCCATGCGCATGCGTAAGACGACCTTCAAAACTGCCCTACAAGGCGCCGCTCTTGGAACCAAGTTCGTTGTCAGCCGTCCGAGGGGATCGTTCACGCTGCATAAAGACGCGAAAAGGCCCGCGGTGTTTCTGGCTGGCGGCATCGGAATTGTCCCGATTCGAAGCATCCTTCAACACGCCGCCCAGGAACGTTTGGAACACAAACTGTATTTGTTTTACTCCAATCGGAATATCGGCGATGCGGCGTTCATGGAAGAGTTGGAAAATCTGGGCGCTCAGAATCACAATTTCATCTTCGTACCGACGGTCACGGGCCGCAGAGCCCTGACTTGGCCGCATGAAAACGGCCACATCAATGACGAAATGCTGAAGCGTTATCTGGTGGGACTCAAAGGACCTATGTACTACATCGCAGGGCCTTCGGGAATGGTCACAGCTATGACTAGCCTGCTAAATTCCTCCGGTGTGAGCGAGGACGATCTGAAGACCGAAGAATTTGGTGACTACAAACTCTACGAAAACGCTGATCAGCGCGATCAAGCAACAGCCGACCAGCACTCACCCTTCACGCTGTAACGTTGAAGCATGTTAGTTGAAGCCTACTGGGGCACAACTACGCTCGCATATTCCATTCTTCTATCTTGCTTAATTGTCTGGCGCGTTATCTGATCTGTATCTCAACTCTCTTATCGAAGCCCTCCCAACCTAAGTGCCTCTCACTAGTAAATGAATTTCCTCTTGAAAACTTCCTGATTTCGGAATTATCCGGCCACCTATCCGGTCTTACACATTGAAGACACGAAAATGTCTCGACAACTCACTATGAAGGACCCAAGGAGAATTGACATGCGTTCGGCTCGATATCTAAAAGCAATAACCAAGTTAGGCCTTACCGCTGTGGCATTCGGCATTTTGGCCGGTGCTGGGAGTGCTGTAACTGTCTACCAGGGCAAGTTCACATTACCAATTGAAGTTCGCTGGGGAAGCTCCACTCTACCCGCCGGCGAATACACATTTGAGATGGTATCGCAGGCTTCGCCGTACAGGATTTATATTCACGGCCAAAAAGCTAATGCCATCATCCAAGCTATTTCGGCTGACACTGAAGTTCTCTCCACCACTGCGCAATTAGATATTGTCGATCTCTCAGACGTACCCACCATCAAGACCTTTGAGGCACCGGAACTTGGAGTTACTTTCACCTACTTCACTCCTAAACAGAAACACGTGGCGCCTAAAGAGGTTCGTCACAAGGGCCTGCCACAAACGGAGCCTGCGTCCCAGGTCAGCGCTAGCACAATGTCTATCGCGGTTCATCCTTCAGGTCGCTGAGGAAACGTCATGCAAGCTACTGCAAACGCCAGGTGCAGGAATACAAAGGCTCAATCGCTGGCGCCGCACATTATGCAGAAGCGGCGCGGCTTCAACGGGGGGGTGCGATCCTCTTCGGGATCCGCCTCCACGAAGTCTGCGCCGCCCATTTCTGCCAGCGACAACAATAATTTGACCGAAGCAGAAATTATCAAACGCGCGCAGGAGGGCGATGAAGCCATGTTCGAACAGTTGTACCGGTTGCATAACCGGCGCGTCTACGCCGTTTGCATGCGTATGGTAAAAGACACCGCGGAAGCGGAAGACCTCACGCAAGAGGCCTTCTTGCTATTGTTCCGCAAAATTCAGACCTTTCGCGGCGAATCGGCTTTCTCCACGTGGTTGCACCGTTTGGCGGTGAACCGGGTGTTGATGTGCTTACGCAGGAAGTCTTTAGCGGCCGTGTCCCTTGACGAGCCGTTCGATTCGAACGAACTCAGCGGTCCGCCGGCCATGGATCTTGGTTCTCTCGACCCAATTCTGGAAGGATCGCTTGATCGCATTAATCTGGAGCGCTGCATAAAGCGTTTGCCAAGCGGCTATCGCACCATATTTGTTTTGCACGACGTGCAAGGATTCAAGCATCACGAGATCGCACAAATTCTGGGGCGCTCGGTGGGCGATTCGAAATCCCAATTACACAAAGCGCGTGGGCAATTGCGAAGCATGCTCCATGAAGTAGAGCGCGCCAAAGGGCGGGATCGCCGCTTAGCGGCCAAAATTTCACCCCGCGGGATGCGCGGCCGTATCGGCGATCTTAGTTGCGGTAAGGTGCGTGAGGAATGCTTGCTGCACGCGGCTGAGGGAGCGGCCGTTTAAGGTAACAGCGCCGACGGCCCGCGTCGCACGGCCATCCGCCAACGGAACGAACTGGCAGCCAGCTCGTTTTTCGAGAGCCATGGCCGGAATGATCGATACGCCCAGCCCAGCACACACCATGCTGAGAATGCTGCTGAATTGACCGCTCTCAAAAATGATCTTGGGTTGCACCCGGGCGCGCTTACATGCGGCTACCGCTGTCTCGCGGAAACAATGGCCATCACGTAACAGCAAAAAAGGTTCATCGTGCAACTCTCCGAGTGTGATGCTTCGGCGCTTTGCCAGCGCGTG